>Ga0114986_1000184_pt1 | contig 18000 bp, 19 predicted proteins | sample Shrwel1BS1Day17_FD_96988 | JGI IMG/M metagenome (GOLD analysis project Ga0114986, IMG submission 96988) | Subsurface microbial communities from deep shales in Ohio, USA - Utica-3 well 1 S-1-Day17 | ecosystem: Environmental > Aquatic > Deep subsurface > Shale gas/oil reservoir > Produced... | reverse complement strand
GCTCTGCACCGAGGGATCGGCCGGGCGCGAGCCGAGCGCGCGGATCTTGCCGAGCAGCTGCGCGCGGTAATCCTCGGTAAAGCCCCCCGGGCGCGGTTTCAGCAGCGTGTCGGCAGCGCCCATCTGCAAGGCGGACAGGGTGTGTTCGGCCCCGTCGACCGTCAGCGAGGAGACCACCAGCACCTGCGGCCTGCCGGGCGTGGCGAGAATCGCGGGCAGCGCGTCCAGACCGCCGATCCCCGGCATCTCCAGATCGAGCAGCACCACATCGGCGGGCGAATCGGCGAGCTGGGCAATCGCGCCTTCGGCGCTGGAGGCGGTGCCGGTGATGACCAGCGCGGGATCGCTTTCGACCATCCGCTTGAAGATCGTGCGGACCGTCAGCGAATCATCGACGATCATCACCCGGATCGCAGCAGCAGCTCTGGGACGGGCAAAGGCGCGCCCCGCGCTATCGGCGCGGGGGCTGCTCGGCAGGGAGGCGGGGCGGTTCACGCAAACCCGACGAGTTGCAGTTTGATCTGCAACGTCTCGTGATCGAAGGGCTTCATGACATATTCGTCTGCGCCTGCGGAAATTGCCTGGCGGATGTGGGCAACATCGTTCTCGGTTGTGCAGAACACCACCTTGGGCTTGTCGCCGCCGGGGCGCTGGCGCAGGTGAACGAGGAATTCGATCCCCGTCATCACCGGCATGTTCCAGTCAAGCAGCACGACATCGGGCATCGCCGCATCGCAGGCATCAAGCGCCAGCTTGCCGTTTTCCGCCTCTTCCACGGCGAACCCGAGCGTTTCGAGAATATGTCTCGAAACCTTCCGGATGACGCGGGAATCATCGACGATGAGGCAAGTTTTCATGGGTCGTCCTGCGGTTGCAAAGGCCAACCTAGCGGGGATTTGGTAAGGATTGGATTAAGCCGCGGCCTCGATTTCACCGCGCACCGCCTCCGGTCCGGCGAGCAGTGCGCCAAGATCGACGAGCAGCGCGGGGCCGGCCATCGTTTCGATCATGCCGCGCGCCACGCGTGACCATTCGGCGCCGAATCCGCCCGGAATCTGACCCACTTCTCCGGCGGCGGTGGTGATATCCTCGATCCCGTCGACCAGCAGGGCATAGGAATGGCCGCCTTCCGCGACCACGGCAGCGCGGTGATCGGTCGGCCATTCGCCGTCCGCCGCATCGCTGACAAGGCCGATCGCGCGGCGGCAATCGATCACGGTCAGCGCCTGACTGCGCAGCGCGGTGATGCCCGCGATCCATGCCGGAGCGCGGGGAGTAGGCGTGATCGTGCCGGTCTCGATCACCGATTTCACCTCCAGCGCGGAAAGCGCGCAGCGGCGCCCGGCGATCTGGAGGATGACGAGCAGGTCTCCGGTCATGCGGCCTCTCCGGTGCGTGCGGAAGCCACTGCGGCGAGGGCGGCGAGCAGCGACTCGCGGTCGTAGCGGTAGATCGTCTCGCTCCCCGCCGGGGCCTCGGGCTGGTCGCGCAGGCGGATCACCCGGGGCGGAATGGGCCGGCCCAGCGCCTCGGCAACCTCGTAGACATCCTCGAACAGGATGCCGACCGTGCCGTCATCCGCTTCATCCGCCCCGACAATGTCGTAGCCCGCAGCAGCGACCAGCGGGGCAAGGATCGCACGTGCCCATTCGCCTTCGGGCAAGGTGCAGCGCAGACGTTCGGCAGCGAGCGGCGGTTCGCCATGGCGGGCGAAGAGTTCGTGCGCGTCGATCAGGGTGGCAGGCGTGCCGCCGATCAGGGTGATCGCTTCGACCAGCGGGTCTTCGGGCACCGGGCTGAGCGCGCCGGTGAGTTCGACCGCATCCTCCACCTCGCGCACGGCATAAAGCAGTTCGCAGGCACCGTCGGACAGGCGCAGCAGGCGCACCCGGTTCTGGGTGAGCGGCGCATCGGGCAGGCCAAGCAGCGGCAGGATCAGCCCGTCGATCACCACGCGCGGGCGCGCGGCGGAACGGTCGATCGCGCTGGCCGGTGCGGTCTCGATGCGCTGCACCAGTTCGAGCCGCACGGCCGAACGCCGCCCGGCAAAATCGGTGAACAGCATGGCGCGCGGGGCGGTGTCGGCGGATGCCCCGGCAGCATCCTCCTCCGCCCCCAGCACGCGGGCACGGGTATCGGATACCAGCGCATGCTGCGCAGCGATATTGGCGACATCGAGCAGCAGCACGGGCGTGCCGTCATCGAGCAGGGTCGATCCGGCATAGAGCCCGGATTTCATCACCGCCGGTGCCAGCGGCTTGACCACCAGATCGCCGTGATTGTGGATGCCCTCCACTGCCAGCGCGAACAGGTCTCCACTGGCAAGGCGCAGCATGACGAGGGTCGGTTCGGTCGCGGTCGCTTCGCCTTCGGCAAGGCCGAGCACCTCGCCCAGCATCAGGCAGGGCACGCGCTTGCCGCGGAAGGTGACCAGCGCGGTTTCGCCCATGCGGGTGAAATCGAGCGCGCGCGAAGACGCCTGCACGATTTCCTCGACATAGCTCTGCGGGATGGCGAAGCGGTGCCCGGCGACTTCCACGGTCAGCCCGGCGATGATGCTGAGCGTGAGCGGGATCTGGAGCGTGAAGGTGGTGCCGTGGCCGGGGGCGGATGCGACCTTGATCGAACCGCCGACCTTTTCGAGATTCTGGCGCACCACATCGAGGCCGACGCCCCGGCCCGAGACATTGCTGACCGTCTCGGCGGTGGAGAAGCCGGGCTCGAAGATCAGGTTCAGCACCTTGTCGCGCGGCATGGCGGCGCGGTCCTGTGCGGTGACGAGGCCGGTGGCGACCGCCTTGGCGGCGATGCGTTCCTCGTCCAGGCCGCGCCCGTCATCGGCAATGACGATGCTGATCGTGTTGCCCGATTGGCGGGCGGCGATCGCGAGCAGCCCGATCTCGCGCTTGCCGTGCTGGAGGCGGGTGGAGGGGGCCTCGATGCCGTGGTCGATGGCGTTGCGGATGATGTGGGTGAGCGGATCGCGGATGGTCTCGATCATCTCGCGGTCCAGCTCCACATCGCCGCCGTCGAGATCGATCATCACCTGCTTGCCGCATTCCGCGCTGACATCGCGGACAAGGCGGGGGAGGGCGGAGAACAGGGTTTCGATCCGCTGCATCCGCATCCGCGTGATTGCGTCGCGCACGTCGGAAAGGATCGTGGTGAGGCGTTCGAACGGGCCGTCGATGGTCGGCTGGGTCCCGGCCTGGCGCAGGCGGTGGGCAAGATCGTTGCGGGCCAGCACCATGTCGGAAACGCCGCTCATCACCCGGTCGAGCAGTTCGACGGGCAGGCGGATGGTGCGCTGGGCGGCAGGGTCGGCGCGGCGTGCCGTGGGGGTGCCCTGGTCCTCGCTTGCGGCGGCCAGACCCCCTCCAGACCCCTCCTTGACCCCCTCCAGACCGGCGCTGAACGATGTTTCATGTGAAACATCGAGCAAGGCGATCAGGTCTTCGTCCCCGCCTTCGGGACCAAAGGCGGCCAGATCTTCGCCGGCCTCGATGGCATCGATCATCTGGGCAATGCGGTCGATGATGGCGAGCACGCCGGAAACGAGGTGCTGGTCGGGATCACGGCGCCCGGCGCGGCAATCGGCCAGCGCATCCTCGGCGGCGTGGGACAGGCTGGCGAGGCGGGGGAAGTCGAAGAACCCGCAATTGCCCTTCACTGTGTGAACGAAGCGGAAGATCGTATCGAGCCGCGCGCGGTCAGCCGGATCGGCCTCCCACGCGACGAGTTCGCCACCGGAAGCCTCCAGCATTTCGCGGGTCTCGGCGATGAATTCCGCCAGCAGATCGTCCATCAGGAGCGCGCCCTCTTGCCCTTTCGGAAAGAGGCTATGCGGCAGGGTTGGTTAACAAGCGCCTAGCGCGCAGCTGCGCGGGACGGGGTATGGCTGGCAAGGACGTAGCGCACCAGCACCACTGCGGAGAGCGCGCCGAACAGGTTGGCGGCGAGCTCCGCCGAATAGATCGCGGCAGAGCCCATCGACGGGCGCAGCAGCAGCGCGACCGGCAGCATGACGAAGAACACCCGCACCACCGATTGCCCCAGCGCATAACCCGCCCGGTCGACCGCGTTCATAATCCCGTTGCCGACGATCAGCAGCCCGAAGCCCGCATAGCCCCAGGCGGCGATCTTGAGATAAAGATCGAACTCGGCGACGACCTTCGGGTCATCGGTGAAAACCTGCGCTAAGGTTTCGCCTGCGGCCATCATCGCGATGGCGACGGCGAGCCCCCAGACGATGCAGAACCCGAAGGCATAGCGCACCGCTTCGCGCGCCCTGTCCTGCCGGCCCGCACCCCAATTCTGGCCGACGATGGCTCCGATTGCGCCCGACAGCCCGAGCAGGGGGACGATCACGAAGCTTTGCAAGCGTCCCGCCGCGCCGAAGCCCGCCACCGCCGCCTCGCCCTCGCGGGCGATCAGGGCCGTCAGGATCGCAAGGCCGAAAGGGTTGATTGCATTCGAGAAAGCCGCCGGAAGCCCGACGCGGATGATCGATTTCGCGGAATCCATCAGGTCGCAATCGCGCAGCAGGCCGAGGTTCAGGGGCAGCGGCGTGCCCTTGAGCAGCCACACGGCGGTACACACGCCAATCCCCCAGCCGATCCCCGTGGCATAGGCCGATCCGGCAATCCCGAACCCCTCGAACCCCAAAGCCCCGGTGATCAGAACGGGGTTCAGCACCCAGTTGGCCGCGGCATAGGTGATGCTGACCGTGCTGGTCCGCTTCGCCTCGCCCTGACCGCGCAGCACGCCGTTGAAGCCCATGATTGCAAGGCTGAGCGGAAAGGCCATCGCATAGGGTGTCATGTACGCCCGGATTAGCGGCATGAGATGCGCGGGCGCATTCATCAGCGCGAAGATCGGGTCGATCAGCAACCACAGGGCAAGGCCCATCACCAGGCCGCACAGACAGGCGAACACGATCCCGAAATTGGCGCGTCTTGCGGTCTTGGCGAAATCGCCTTCGCCCAGCGCACGGGCGACCACCGAGTTGATGCCGACCATCACGCCCACGCCCAGCGATGTGCTCGCCACGGTGACAGGGAAGATGAAGCTGATCGCCGCCAGCGGCGCGCTGCCCAGCCGGCCGATGAAATAGGCGTCAATGATGCCGACCGACATGATCGCGGCAACGCCGATCACCGCCGGCAGCGTCTGGCTGACGAGGTGGCCGGGGATGCTTCCGGTGACCAGACGGGCGGCGGATGGGGAGGGCGAGGACATGCTTGGCCATGGCCTAGCGGGGCGGGCTCCGGCTTGCAAAGCATTCCCTCGGCGTGCGATAGCGGGCCCCAAGGACAGACGGAGAGGAATGCGCCATGGCGACCCAGCTCAAACCCGGTATCGAATGCAGCAAGGAAGAGTGGCAGGCGCGGCTCGATCTGGCGGCGTGCTACCGCATCTTCGATCACCTCGGCTGGTCGGAATCGATCTACAACCACATCTCGCTGAAGGTGCCGGGCGAGCAGGATACCTTCCTCATCAACCCCTTCGGCCTGCTGTATAGCGAGGTGACCGCCAGCAACCTCGTGAAGATCGATGTCGAGGGGAACAATGTCGGCGGGTCGCCCTACATGGTGAACAAGGCGGGCTTCACCCAGCACGCCTACTTCCACAAGCACCTCGGCGGACGTGCGGATGCGATCTGCCATGTCCACACCACCGCGACCATGGCCGTGGCGAGCCACAAGGACGGGCTGCTGCCGACCAATTTCTACGCCTGCAACTTCCAGGGCCAGATCGGCTATCACGATTTCGAGGGCGTCACCGTCCGCGCCGAAGAGGGCGAGCGGCTGGTCAAGAACCTCGGCAATCACACCATCCTGATGCTGCGCAACCACGGCCCGGTAGTGATGGACCGCACCATCCAGGGCATGTTCGTCAAGATGTGGGCTTTGCAGCGCGCCTGCGAGATCCAGGTGGCAACGCTGAGCATGGGCGAGCCGATCCTGATTTCGCAGGATGTGATCGATGTCCACCAGCGCGATCTTGCCGTGATGAGCGGGCAGGGCGGCGCGGGGCTGTTCGATTTCGAGGCGTGGAAGCGCAAGATCGACAAAATCGACGACAGCTGGCGTCAGTAAGCCGTTAAAAGGGCGCCGCAATGTCGCGCATGACCGTCAACGAGCGGCCGGTCCAGTTCGATCTCGATCCGCGCATGCCGCTGCTTTACGCGCTGCGCGAGGCGATGAACCTCACGGGCACCAAGGCCTGCGGGGGCGGGACCGATTGTTCGGGGTCCTGCATGGTGCTGGTCGACGGAGTGGCGCTCAGGTCCTGTGCGATCACACTTGCCGAGGCGGAGGGGCGGTTGATCACCACGATCGAGGGGCTCAGCCGTGACCGGTCTCACCCGGTGAAGCAGGCAATGGTGGCGCAGGGCGCGATCCAGTGCGGGTATTGCACGCCGGGGATCGTCATTTCTGCCGCCGCGCTGCTCATGCGCAACACCGCGCCGACATCCGAGGATATCGTGGCCGCGATCCCCAATAACTGCCGCTGCGGGGTCTATCCACGGCTGGTGAAGGTGGTTGAACAGGCCGCCCGTGTGGCGCAGCGGCAGGAACGGGTCAGCGCCGCGCCTGCGCCGGGGATCAGCCCCGAGGATGCAGCCAAGGCGGTCCCTGCGCTGCGGGTGCCGGAAAGCGAATGAGCATGGGAAAGATGAAAGCGACGATCTGGCACAATCCGGCTTGCGGGACTTCGAGGAAGACGCTGGCGATCCTCGAGAACCTGAGCAAGGTCGAGGTGACGGTGGTGGAGTATCTGAAGACCCCGCCCACCGCCGAAAAGCTCGCCCAGCTCTATCGCGATGCCGGGATCACGCCGCAGCAGGGCCTTCGCCTGCGCGGCACGGACGCGGCGGAGCGCGGCCTGCCCGAGGCGGACGATGCGACCGTGCTGGCCGCGATGGCCGCCGATCCGATCCTGATCGAACGTCCGCTGGTGGAAACCGACAAGGGCGTGAGGCTGTGCCGACCGCAGGATGTAGTCTTGGATATTCTCTAGCGTCGGGCGCTGGAACGGTCGCGCAGCGACCGCGAGCGCACGCGCGCGAGCCGCAGGCGATCAGGCCCGCTGGGCCTGAAACTCGCCGAGGACGGGGCCGCGGAGGCGACCCCGCAATCAGGAATGCGTAAGCTCCCGGTCGGCCTGAAGCTTCACCCATCCGTGCACCAGCACCACGGCGCACAGCGCCACGATCAGGCCGAAGCCCAGCCAGTCGGAATGGCCGTAGAGCCACACGCCGAGCGCCGGGGCATAGATGTAGCTGGCGCCTGCCAGTGAGGCCACAATCCCCGAGGCCTGCCCTTGCTCGGCCCGCGTGACGGCGAGCGAGGTGCCAGCGGTCGTCCCCGGGCGGAACAGGCCGAAACCCAGTGAGGCGATGGCGTAGCCGAGCGCGATCAGGTGCAGGTCGCCCGCTACCGCGAGCAGGACTGTGCCAAGCGCCGCCGCGGTGATACCCCACAGCGTCGCCGCACGCGGGCCGAGATCGAAACGCGGGATCAGGCCCCATTGCGCAAGCAGCGTGGCAATCGCCCCGCTCATCAGGACGAGGCCGATGGGGCCCGCCCCTGCATCGGGGTTCTCGCGCAGGCCCAACCGGTCGAGCACGAGGAAGCCCGCGATCCCCTGCACCATCGCCTGCGCATGGCCGCCGACCAGCCCGGCAAACACCCACGGGCGCAGCCGCTCGTCCCGCCAGGTGAGGCGCGGGGGATCGGCCATGCTTTCGTCGGCCTCTCCCGGATCGGCAGGGGCTCCCGATGCGCTGGCATAGGGCGCGGCTTGGCCACGCGCGGCATATTGCGGCTCGTCATCCGGCAGTCGCAGACGCAGCAGCACCAGCGCGACCACGCCGATCGCGGCAAAGCACAGGAACGGCCCGGTGAGGCCCAGCCCGAGGAACGGCACCACCATCAGCGGCGCCAGCGCCGGACCGATCACCGTGCCCAGACCAAAGCTCGACGCGATCAGCGAGAGCGCCTGCGTGCGTTCGGCACGCGGGGTGCGCGAGGCGACATAGGCCTGCACTGCCGGCGGCGCGGCACTGCCGAACCCGCCGTACAGGCTGCGCGCCAGCGCAAAGGCGATCAGCGTCCAGAACGCGCCCATCAAACCCGAAAGGCCCGCCCACAGGGCGACTCCGCACAGCACAAAAGAGGTGATGAAACCCGCCAATCCCAGCGCCATCATCGCCTTGCGCCCGCGCTTGTCGGACCGCCGTGCCCAGAACGGGGCGCACACCACCCACAACAGCGCCGACCACGAATAGGCGAGGCTGATCCACACATCATCGACCTTCAGCGCCGTCCCTATCGAGGGCATCACCGATTGCATCGCGGTGTTGCCCGCCGCCGTCACCAGCATGACCATGAACAGCAGCGCCATGCGCGATGGCGGGATTGTGCCTGTCGGGGCCGGGCGGGTCACATGGGGATCGGTCTCGGCCATGGGAGGCGCGGTGTCTCTATTCGAACAGGTCGGCGTCCCCGTCGGGGACGGGCTGCGAGAGCTGGCGGTAGATCGCCACGGTCAGTGCATAGGAGATGGTGTAGAACACCGTCAGCATCAGCGCGAAGAAGGCTGCATTGCCGAACAGCGCGACCCTGTCGCCTAGCGCAGCGAACACCAGGCCCACGACCAGCAGCAGGATCAGCGCGATCACCATGAACAGCAGGGTGAGCATCAGGAAGAAGCCGAACAGGCGGAACGAATTCGCCTTGGTCAGTTGCCACGACCGGCGCAGCGCCTCGATGGGATTGCGCTGCGAGCCCAGCACGATCACCGCGATCGCGAGGGAGAACTTGATCGTCAGGTACAGGGTCGCCGGCAGCAGGAGAAAGCTGACCAGCGCCTCGGCCAGCTCGGGCAGCAGGCCCGCAAGCAGCGAGGGCAGCTGGGTGATCAACCCGATCAGCAATTGCGCGCCCAGCACCGGCAGCAGCAGGCGGGGCAGGTTTTGCAGCACCTCGCGCACTGTCGGCCGCCCCGGATCGCCGAGAAGCGAGAGGATGGCGATACTCGCGCACAGCTGGCCGATCAGGACCAGCAGCAGTGACCACCAGTTGGCGACCAGCAGCGCGTTGATCTGCGCAGCGATGCGTTCGGGGTTCGGCTTCCCGCCTTGGGGGCCGAAATCGATGCCGCTGCTCAGCAGCGCCATCATCAGCACAAACACCGGCAGGAACAGGAACACGCCCGCCAGCACACCCACCAGATCGCGGTTGGCGCCGATCAGGCCGGTCGCCTGCGTCCAGGCCTTGCCCATGTCGAGCTTGCGGAGTTGCATCGCGGATCCCTTTCTCGCGCGGCTGGCGTAAGGCGCAATCGCCTCTTGATCTCGCCGCTCAATGCCCCCACCGGTGCGCCATGGCAAGCACTGCTCCGGGCGAGACCCCTGCATTTCCCATAGAATGGCGGCGCGAGGTCGCGCAGGTGCCCTATGCTGTCGCGCTCGCGGAAATGGACGCGAGAAACGCGGCGGTGCATGCGGGCGACGCGGCGGAGCTGGTGTGGCTGCTCGAACATCCCCCGGTCTACACCGCAGGCACCAGCGCCGATCCGGCCGAACTGGTCGATCCGCGTTTCGAGGTGGTCGAGGCTGGACGCGGCGGGCGCTACACCTATCACGGCCCCGGCCAGCGGGTCGGCTATCTGGTGCTCGATCTGGCAAAGCGGGGCAAGGACGTGCGCTGCTTCGTCCACGCGATCGAGGGCTGGGTGATCGCCACGCTCAAGACGTTCGGGGTTGAAAGCTGGCGCGCCGAAGGCCGCGTCGGCATCTGGACCCGCGACATTGACGGCAGCGAGGCCAAGATCGGCGCGATCGGCGTCAGGGTCCGGCGCTGGGTGACGATGCACGGCTTTTCGGTGAATCTCGATCCGGACCTCAGCCATTTCGGCGGCATTGTCCCCTGCGGGATTGCCGAATACGGCGTCACCAGCCTCGCGCGGCTGGGATTGCAGGTTTCGGCGCAGGAATGGGACGACGCGCTTATCGCGTGCGGCGCGGATTTCCTTGACGCCTTGGACGCAGCGGCGAAAAGAGCGTGCCGATGAAACGCGCAGCACTCCTCGCCCTGCCTCTGGCGCTCGCTGCTTGCGAGCAGCAGACCACTGCGCCTGCCGAGCAAGGCCGCGCCGCCTCCGGCGAGGTGCTGCCCGGATCGGTCAGCGATGCGATGATCCCGCTTGAACAGCTCGATTCGCAGGCCCCGCTCGCGCCGCGTCAGGCAGCGCCGGTCGGCGATGTCGATGCCGAGCAGCCGGATGTCGAGCCGGTGCCGGGGATCGACGCACCTCCGGCAAGCGAAGGGGCCGGAACAGCCCCTGCTGCTCCGGCCCCCGCTCCCGTCCAGTAAGGCGGGCGGCTTACTCGGCCGCTTGCGCCTGTTCCTCTGCGAGGGTCGGGTAATCGACATAGCCTTCGGGGATCGGGAAGTACCAGCTCTTGGGCACGTCCTTGTTGGGGTTCCAGTGCGCGCCCGCCGCGATCCGCTTTTCGAGATCGGGGTTGGAGATATAGGGCCGGCCAAAGCTCACCGCATCGCACTTGCCGCTCACAACATCGGCCTCGGCAGCTTCCGCCGTGTAGTCCGAATTGAGGATCAGCTTGCCGGTGTAAATCTGGCGGATCAGCGGGCTTTGCTTGGGCACGTCGGTCTGGCCGAAGGTGCCCTCCGGGCCGGGCTCGCGCAGTTCGACGAAGGCGAGCCCCAGTTCCTCGCAAACCTTGGCCGCCGCGCCGAAGGTTGCGGCGGGGTTGCTGTCATCGGTGCCTTGCGAATCGCCGTTGGGCGAAAGGCGGATGCCGACGCGGTCCGCCCCCCACACGTCGATCAGCGCTTCGAGGATCTCGCGCATGAAGCGGGTGCGGTTTTCCGGCGAGCCGCCATATTCGTCGGTGCGCAGGTTGGTCTTGTCGCGAAGGAACTGATCGACAAGGTAGCCATTGGCGCTGTGCAGCTGCACCCCGTCAAAGCCCGCCTTCTTGGCGTTTTCGGCAGCGCGGCGATAGTCGCCGATGGTGCGCTTGATATCCTCGTGGGTCATTTCGCGGGCCTGCGCATAAGGCTGCTTGCCGGTCGGCGTGTGTGCCTCACCGGGCGCGGTGGTGGCGCTGGCCGAGAAGGGCGGCTGGCCATCGAGGAACACGGGGTGGACGATGCGGCCCATGTGCCACAGCTGCATGACGATCAGGCCGCCTTCCTCGTGCACCGCCTTGGTGGTGGCCTTCCACGCTTCGGTCTGTTCGTCGCTCCAGATGCCCGGCGCGCTCGGCCAGCCGAGGCCTTCGCGGCTGATGCCGGTCGCTTCGGTCAGGATCATGCCCGCGCCTGCACGCTGGCGGTAATAGAGCGCCATCAGCTCGTTCGGTACGAACATCGGATCGGCCGCGCGCCCGCGGGTGAGCGGGGCCATGTGGATGCGGTTCTTGGCGTGGAGCGCGCCCATCTGGAGCGGCTGAAACAGGGCATCATGCATAAGTGCGCAAAATCCTCTTGAACGGGTTTTGATTGGCTATCCACTTGGGGCGCGCGCGGCTAGGGCGCAAGCATGGAAAATGAGGGTGGGACCCAAGAAGAACTTCTCCGCGAACCCGCGCGCCCGGCGCAGTGGCTGCTGCTGATCGCACTGTTCGGGGGTAACGTGGCGCTGGCCATCGGGCCGTGGTTCGTCCGCGTGGCCGATACAGGGCCGGTTGCGGCAGGGTTCTGGCGGCTGTTTCTGGCGTTGCCCTTCATGGTGCTGCTGGCCCGGGCGAACGGCCAGCGGCTGACGGGGATGCCGGTGAAGACCCTCGCGCTGGTGGCGCTGGGGGCGGTGACCTTCGCGCTGGACCTTGCCAGCTGGCACATCGGGATCGAAATGACCCGCATCGGCAATGCGACCCTGTTCGGCAATGCCGGATCGATCGTGCTGCTGTTCTGGGGCTTTCTGGTTGCGCGCACCCTGCCGGGGCGTCTGGAGTGGCTCGCGATCATCTTCGCGCTGGCGGGGGCGGCGATCCTGATGGGGCGCTCTCTGGAGATTTCGGACGAGACGCTGATCGGCGATCTGTTCTCGGTCGCGGCGGGTCTGCTTTATGCGGTGTACCTGCTGACGCTCCAGAACGCGCGCGGGGCCTTCGGATCGTGGAGTCTGCTGGTGTGGGTGAGCATCTTCGGCGCGCCGGTGCTGCTGGTGATCGCCCTGCTGCTGGGCGAGCCGGTGTGGCCGCAGGCATGGGGGCCGGTGGTGGGGCTGTTCGTGCTCAGCCAGCTGGTCGGGCAGGGGCTGATGGTCTTCGCGCTGCGGTACTTCCCGCCGCTAGTGGTGGGCCTTGCGCTGCTGACGCAGCCCGCGGTCGCCTCGATCTACGGCTGGCTGGCGTTTGGGGAAGTGCTGAGCGGGATGGATATCCTGGGCATGATGCTGGTGGGCGCCGCGCTGGCGGTGAGCAGGGCGCGGGCGACCTAGCCTTCTTCGTCACCCCAGCGAAAGCTGGGGCCTAGGGCGTCAAGCGGTGATGGTGAGGAAGAGATCGTCCCAAGACGGGTTCTGCTTCTCGATCGCCTCGATCTTCCACATTCGCTGCCACGCCTTGATCGCCTTCTCGCGGGGCGATGGCTTCTTCAATGGTGGGGTAGTGCTCGATGTAGACGAGGCGGGTGCACTTGTACTTCGAAGTAAACGCGCCGCCCTTGCCTTCGCGGTGCTGCATTGCGCGGACAGCAAGGTCGCTTGTGACGCCGGTAAAGAGCACCCCGTAGCGCCGGTTGGTCATGATATAGACGTAGCCACCGCGCTCTATTTCAGCAGTTTAGCACATGGCCGCCCTAGGCCCCAGCTTTCGCTGGGGTGACGTAAGGAGCGTCAATCCCCGCTGAACCGCACCTTCCCCAGGTCCCCCATGCCCACGGTCCCGCTCGCCATCTCGAGCATCCGGTCGAGGCTGCGCTTGGCTTTGAGGCGGATGCCTTCCTCGATCTCCACCTGCGGCGAGAGGTCGCGCAGCGCCACGTAGAGCTTCTCCATCGTGTTCAGCGCCATGTAGGGGCAGATATTGCACGAGCAGTTCCCGTCTGCCCCCGGCGCGCCGATGAAGGTCTTGTCGGGCAGGGCCTTCTGCATCTGGTGGATGATGTGCGGCTCGGTGGCGACGATCAGGGTGTCGCCGGGGAAGGTCTTGGCGAAGCTCAGGATGCCGCTGGTCGAGCCCACGTAATCCGCGTGGTCGATGATCGTCGGCGGGCATTCCGGGTGCGCGGCGATGGGGGCGCCGGGGTATTGCTCTTTCAGCTTCAGCAGTTCGGTTTCGCTGAACGCCTCGTGGACAATGCACACGCCGGGCCACAGCAGCATCTCGCGCTTGAACTTGCGCGCCAGATAGCCGCCGAGGTGCCGGTCGGGGCCGAAGATGATCTTCTGTTCGGGCGGGATCTGGGCGAGGATCGTCTCGGCGCTGGACGAGGTGACGATGACGTCCGAGAGCGCTTTCACCTCCGTCGAACAGTTGATGTAGGTCAGCGCGATGTGATCGGGGTGGGCTTCGCGGAAGGCGCGGAATTTCTCGGGCGGGCAGCTGTCTTCAAGGCTGCACCCGGCGTCCATGTCGGGCAGGATCACGGTCTTCTGGGGCGAGAGGATCTTGGCCGTGTCCGCCATGAACTTGACCCCGCAGAAGGCGATCACGTCCGCATCGGTCGCCGCCGCCTTGCGCGAGAGTTCGAGGCTGTCGCCCACGAAGTCGGCGATGTCCTGAATGTCGGGCGTCTGGTAATAATGCGCGAGGATCACCGCGTTCTTCTCCTTGCGGAGGCGGTCGATTTCGGCGAGCAGATCGGCGCCGATGGGGTTCTTGGTCAGCAGGCTCATGGTCGCATCCCCGTAAACTCGAAGTGCCGCCGATATAGGCGCTGACCCGCGATTATCGAGCAAAAAGCTACATCGTGAAGCCCGGCGGCAGGAACGGGGCCATCGGGCGCCCGGCCCCCGGCGTTCCTGCTACCACCCACTCGGTGAAGGCGTAGCCCCATGATGAGTAGGCGATGACCATTGAGAGCGCGAAGACCCCCACGTTGATCCCCATGCCCCACCACCACGCCGGATGCACCCGGCCATGCCTGCGCCAATCGACCCACATGCCGATCAGCGGGAAGATCCACGTCAGCGCGATCGAGATCGGCCAGGCATAGGGGATCAACAGCGGCGCAGGGATGATCCGCCCGAGGCCCGGTCCGGTCAGGATGCTCATCGCCACCAACATCAGCCGCCGGTGCCAGCCACGATGCCGTCGCACGCGCAGGGCCCACAGGGCGAGCCCGCCGAAGCAATAGAGACCCATCGCGTTGCTGATCACGAATTCGTTCATGGCGAAGAAGAACGGTCCGCCTCGCGCTTGAGCGGAATGGAGCATCACTGCGGTGCCCGCCACCATCATTGCCGGAATGGCGATATAGGCTGCCCGTCCCAGCTGGCGGTGCAACGTGACATTGCCGCTCGCGATGCTCAGCGCCTGCGCCATGGTGAGCCCGACCCAGCCCATGAACAGTACGCCGTGAAGATGCACTGTCGCCGGTTCGGCAAAGCTTGACCGGCCCATCAGCAGGTGGAAGCTGAAGCCGGCGATGATCGTGACTGCCATGACCAGCGTCATGACAACAAAGAAACGCGTGCCTTCTACAGTCCGTCCGGTCGATGCCAGTCTTGCCATCGGAATGATCCCCCCATCCGAAGCGCGTCCCTGCAGGAGAGTGGATCACGGATCGCTTGCAAGTGCAAGCGATCGCCGGGTCAGGCCACCCGCCAGACATCCCCGTCACGCCGCGTCGCCCCGCGCTTTTCAAGATCGAGCAGGTGCGCGGTGACGCTCATTTCCGCAGCGCCGATCAGGCGTTCGTCCAGCCCCTTGTACATTTCGGGGATGAAGCCGCTCACCGGGCGCGCGGACTCGCCAAGCAGGCGCAGGATCTGGTTCTCGCGCTGGCGGCGGTGCCCGATCATGCCCCGCACCAATTGCTTGGGCTTCTCGATCGCCGCACCGTGGGCCGAGTGATAGCGCACATCATCCCGGGCCATCAGCTTTTCCAGACTCGCCATGTAATCGCCCATGTCGCCATCGGGCGGAATGACGACGCTGGTCGACCAGCCCATCACGTGATCGCCGGTGAACAGCGCGCCGCTCTCTTCCAGCGCGAAGCACAGATGGTTGGAGGTGTGCCCCGGCGTGGCGACGGCGGTAAGAGTCCAGCCGGTGCCGCGCATCGCCTCGCCGTCCAGCAGCACGCGATCGGGCGCATAGGTGGGATCGAAGGCCTCGTCCGAGCGTGGGCCGGCGACCTGCAACATCAGCGGTGCGCAGCCGACGATGGGCGCGCTGGTGCGTGCCGCCAGCGGCGCGGCGGCGGGCGAGTGGTCGCGGTGGGTGTGGGTGCACATGATCGCCAGCACCTTGCGGCCTGCGATTGCGGCAATGATCGCCTCGATATGCTCGGCCTCGTCCGGCCCGGGATCGATCACTGCGCAATCCGGCCCGTCCGCTGGCCCGACGACATAGGTCTGGGTGCCGGTGAAGGTGTAGGGCGAGGGATTGGGCGCCAGCACGCGACGCACCAGCGGCTCGACATCTTCGGCGAGGCCGGTGGGCCAGGGCTTTTCGGGTATGGTGACCATGGGGGGACACATGGCCCCGCGATGGTCTCAGGGCAACCCCGCCCCGGACTTGATCCGGGGCCCCGCTGCCTTTTGATCGCGGCAAGAAGGAAAGAGGCTGGGTCCCGGGCCGAGCCCGGGACGGGGGAGTCGGTTTTGCGGCATCTCGACTTCGCGCGCGCGCTCCGGCTAGGAAGCGGCAAAACGGGAGAGCGTTTTCATGTCCGACTACATCCTCGTGCTTGATGAAGGCACGACCTCCACCCGCGCGATGCTGTTTGCCAGTGACGGCGTGCTGGTCGCCTCCGCACAGAAGCCGCTCACCCAGCATTACCCGCAATCCGGCTGGGTCGAACACGATCCGCGCGAGATCTGGGACAAGACACTCGCCTGCGCGCAGAATGTTGTCCCCAAGGCGGGTGGGGCGGCGAGCATTGCCTGCATCGGCATCACCAACCAGCGTGAAACCGTGGTGGCGTGGGACCGGCAGACCGGCGAGCCACTCACTAATGCGATCGTCTGGCAGGACCGCCGCACCGAGCCGTTCTGTGCCGAGCTTCGCGAAGGGGGCCACGAGGCAGGCGTGCAGGAGCGCACCGGCTTGCTGCTCGACCCCTATTTCTCCGGCACCAAGATGCGCTGGATGCTCGACAATGTGCCGGAGGTGCGCGCGGCGGCGGACAAGGGCACGCTCGCCTTCGGGACGGTCGAAAGCTGGCTGGTGTTCAAGCTCACTGGCGGCGCGGCGCATGTTACCGATGCAAGCAACGCCAGCCGCACGCTGCTGATGGGGCTGGAGGATGCGCAGTTCGATGAAGGGCTGTGCGACCTGTTCGGCGTGGCGCGGGCGGCGCTTCCCGGCGTGGTCGACATGGCGGGGCCGCTGGCGATGACTGCGCCCGAGCTGTTCGGCCGCAGCATCCCGATCACCGGCCTTGCGGGCGACCAACAGGCGGCGACCATCGGGCAGGGCTGTCTCGCGCCCGGCCAGACCAAGGCGACCTATGGCACCGGCGCTTTCGTGCTGACCTGCCAAGGCAGCCGCATCCCGCGCTCGAAGAACCGCCTGCTCGGTACGGTGCTGACCCAGATCGACGGCGCGCGGACCTATGCCATCGAAGGTTCGGTGTTCGTCGCGGGGAGCCTTGTCCAGTGGCTCAGGGATTCGCTCGGCATTGTCGAGGTGGCGTCCGAGACCGAGGCGCTTGCGCGCTCGATCCCGGACAGCGGCGGGGTGGTGATCGTGCCGGCGCTATCGGGCCTCGGTGCGCCGCATTGGCAGGCCGAGGCCCGGGGGGTGATCGCCGGGCTCTCTTTCGCGAGCGGCAAGGCGCAGCTGGCGCGCGCGGCGCTGGAGGCGATGGCGCACCAGACCCACGATCTCGCTGCCGCCTACACCGCCGATGGCGCGCCGTGGCAGACCCTGCGGATCGACGGCGGGATGTCTGCCAACGACTGGATGGCGCAGGACCTTGCCGACATGCTCGGCATCCCCGTGGAGCGGCCCGGTTTCGTCGAGACGACCGCGCTCGGCGCGGCGATGCTGGCGGCGGCAGGGGCGGGGCTCTACCCCGATCTGGCGAGTGCCTGCCAGACGATGCGCGGGCGGCTCGCGACCTTCGAGCCCGCAATGGCGGCGGATGTGCGCGCGGCGCGGCTGGCGGCGTGGAAAAAGGCGCTCAGCGCGGCTTAACCCAGCCGCCCGAGTTCCCGCCCGATACGGTCCTGAAAGGCACGGGCGGGGGAGGGCGCCGCCAGGTGCTGGCGCCATGTGTCGTCCAGCCGGGCGATGCGCTGGTGGAGCTTTTCCGTGTCGGCGATCAGTTCGCGGGTTTCCGGCTCCAGCAGCGCGAGTTGCGCCTCGTCCGATCCGCGATCCGGCGGCAGAGCGCCGTGGAGGCGCACCTGATTTTCCGAAAGTTCGCCTGAAAACAACGCTCTCTGGTTGAGAAGCCACGCCAGAACATGCATCATCCGGGTGGTGGTCTTGAGCCCCTCGGTCGACAGGGCGAGGCGCACGAAGGCGTCTTCCCCCGCGATCGGCTCGCGCGTGCCGGCCGCGAACACCGCGCGCACTTCATCGGCGAGGATCAGCGCTTCGGTGTAGAGCGCCTCGATGATCGGGCGCGAAAGATTGGTGGTGCGAGCCATAGCGCGCCAGACTACGCCGCCACTGTGCGCCCCGCCATATCCTCATGGTTACTTTCCAAGCAATTTTTGCCTCTCGTCCCGCGCGGATACAGAATTGACGATCCGCTAACCATGCGTGCGGCGATGTTTCACGTGAAGCACGCAGAAAAGCGCCCTCAAAAGGGGGGGCAAGCGGGGTCTGGAGGGGGTGTAGAG
>Ga0114986_1000183_pt1 | contig 18027 bp, 18 predicted proteins | sample Shrwel1BS1Day17_FD_96988 | JGI IMG/M metagenome (GOLD analysis project Ga0114986, IMG submission 96988) | Subsurface microbial communities from deep shales in Ohio, USA - Utica-3 well 1 S-1-Day17 | ecosystem: Environmental > Aquatic > Deep subsurface > Shale gas/oil reservoir > Produced... | reverse complement strand
GCTTCCAGGCCTGGAAGCTGTCCCAGGCGGCTTGCTGGGTCAACCAAAAACCCACCTCGATGCCAAATCGCCGTGCGCAGCGGATGGCCGTGTCGGGAGTCATGGTGCGCTGCCCATGAACGAGTTCGTGCAAACGGCGGCGGGACATGCCCAGCAGACGCGCGGCTTCCGATTGACTGAGCGCCAGGGGATCGAGGCAATAGCGTTGCAGCAGCACCCCGGGATGCCGGGGTGCGCGCAGGGGAACACCTGCGGGACGGTCTGACCACCGCTCCACACGCATCGACGCGGTGCGGACTGGTGTTGAATTCCGTTGCACAGGCATGGAACGCTCAGTCCTTGAACGTGCGGTACCCGGAAATCATGGTGCTCACAACGCTTTGGCGTCCCATGATGTCCTCCCGGATGGCCGCGTAGACGTGAAGGATGACGAAGACAATCATCATCCACATGCCCATGCGATGCCAGGAATGGACGTCCTGGCTCTGGCCGAACAACGGGATCACCCAGCCGAACAGACGCTCTTGCCAAGAGCCGGCCTGCGCGCCTTCGCCATAAAGCGCAAATCCGGTGAAGATCATGAAGACGCACGTGAACAGGAACACAAAGAACATCGCAAACCGAGCCAAGGGGTTGTGGCCCACATAGCGACCCGGGCGGGTGGAGATGAAGGCATACCACCTGAGCATTCCCACCACTTCCTGCCAATAGGCCCTCTGGAAGATCGGTACCGAGAACAGCTCGCGAGCGTGGTGGTTGCCCGCAATAGCCCAGTAGATCCGACCCAGAAGCCCGATGGCCAGGATGTAACCGGCGGAAAAGTGCGCGAAGCGGATGTATCCCATCAGGAAGTGGTCGCTTGCCTCACCCGGCATGGTGGGAAGCGGGCGACCGATGAAGTAACCGGTCACGCACAGCACGATGATGGATAAGGCATTGATCCAGTGCCACAGGCGCACGGGCGCTTCGTACACATAGATGGATTTGATGGACTGGCCGCGCGCCACCGCGCCCTCGTCGACGCCGGTGACATCAGCCCGTTTCTCGGATGCGGTAGTCGTCACGTTGGTCTCCTCAATGTTGGCATTTCTCGGCGGAGCGATCTTCAGGCGCCCAACTGGGCGAGGAGCAAAGCGCCGGTGATGCCGATGGCGGCGCCCAGGGATCCGACAGCGGCCGCCACGGCATGGGCCACCGATCTACGCATGCCCCAAACGGCGACGATGCCCAATAGATGCAGAACCGTTGTGCTGATCAGGAAGCCCGCCGCGTAGCCAGCAAAGCTGTCTGCAGGCGCTTCGACACCATGCGCCAGACCATGCAGTGCCCCCATCAGGGTCAGCGGTAGCAGCGTCAGGCCGGAAGCGCGACGCGTACCCTGCCGCGCCCGCCACAGCATGACGCCGGACAGGACCACGGTGAGCGCCACCGCATGCTCAAGCCACGGGAGAGTTGCCCCAGAGGCACCCAGTGCCGCGGCACCGGTGAGCGTGACCAGGAAGACGAGTGGGCCGCGCCAGACCTGGTTGGAAGGCAATGCGCAGACCGACCACACGCCGACCGCCAGCATCACCAGCAGATGGTCGAGGGAGAGCGGATGAAACAGGCCTTCAAACAGATTGGCAGTGGAGTGACCCGGATGGGCGTTCGCGATGCCGGCTCCAAGCAGGGCAACCGTCACAACAAAAAACTTCAAAGAACGAATCTTCATGATGATGTCCAATCGCGATAGGTACAGATCAACGCACAGTAACGCGGCTCATTTCCTGGCCGTCTTCGCTCATCACGTGTGTGGAGCAAGCCAGGCATGGGTCAAAACTGTGCAGCGTGCGCAGAATTTCCAGAGGTTGCTCAGGATTCACCATCGGGGTATTCATCAGCGATGCTTCGAACGCCCCAATCTGCCCCTTGTGATCACGCGGACTGCCGTTCCAAGTGGTTGGAACCACGCACTGGTAGTTCTCGATCCTGCCGTCCTTGATCTTGATCCAGTGACCCAGCATGCCGCGGGGAGCGGCGACTGTGCCCACGCCCTTGGCTTCCTTGGGCCAAGTGGCGGGATCCCATTTCTCGACGTTGGCGGTGGCGGTGTCTCCGTTCTTGATGTTCTTCACCATCTGCTTGAAGTCGTCCATCATCATCTCGGCTGCGTACTGGCTTTCCAGAGCGCGCGCGAGGGTTCGGCCAATGGTGGTGGGCAGCAGCTGCTTGGCACTGAATTCGGTCTTGGGCAATCCCAGCGCCTTGGGAATCGCGCTGTTGATGGCTGCCGCCGAGCTGTCCACTTGCTGCTTGACGCGCTGACACCACTTGTTGCCTTGCATCGCATGGGCGTAGCCCAGGATGTAGCGCGAAAGCGGCCCCACCTCCACGGCATGTCCACGCCAGCGGGGTGATTTGATCCATGAGTACTTGGCCGATTCGTCCAGCTGCTCAATCTTCGTGCGCGTGCCCTTGAAACCAGGACCTTCCGGCTTGTAGTTGGGCTCGGTGACGCCATCCCAAGGGTGCAAACCCTTGGTCTCGTCACCGTACTTGTACCAGCTGTGGGTGACGAACTCCTGCACCTGCTCAGGATCGCGGGGGTCGATGGCGTGGATTTTGTTCCAGTCGCCATTCAGGATCACGCCGCCGGGCAGTTGGTGCGTACTGTGGTCATAGGGCACCTTTTCGTAAGTACCGTAGTCGGCCACATTCAAGGCCGAGAGGCCGCCGCCATATAGCCAGCCTGCCTGCTTATAGATCGTTCCGATGGCCAGAACGTCCGGAACGTAGACGTTGTTGTTGAACTCGATCATCTCCTTGATCCGAGCTTCAACAAAGTTCAGGCGTTCCATGTTGATAGGGGCGCCAGCCGCACCGTCACCATCAATGTTGATCGCGCAGGGTACGCCCCCCACCATGTAGTTGGGGTGCGGATTCTTTCCGCCAAAGATGGTATGTACCTTGACCCATTCTTTCTGCAGGTCCAGGGCTTCCAGGTAGTGGGTAACAGCCATCAAGTTGGCCTCGGGCGGCAGCACATAGGCCTTGGACCCCCAATAACCGTTACTGAAAGGACCAAGCTGACCACTTTCGACGAACTTCTTCAACCGATTTTGCACATCGCGGAAATAGCCGGGTGACGACAGCGGATGCGCGGGAGAGACGAGTCGTTGCAGCTCACTGGTCTTTTTCGGATCCGCCTTGAGAGCGGACACGACGTCCACCCAGTCGAGTGCGTGCAGGTGATAGAAGTGCACGGCATGGTCGTGCACCTGCAGCGTCTTGGCCATCATCTCGCGGATGAGGTGGGCATTCAGTGGAATTTTGATGCCCAGTGCGTCCTCGACCGCACGCACCGAAGTAAGGGCATGACAGCCGGTGCACACGCCACAGATCCGTTCGACGAAAGCCCACGCATCACGCGGATCACGTCCCTTGAGAATGACCTCCAGCCCACGCCACATGGTACCGGTGGAGACGGCATTGCGGATCACGTTCTTGCTGTCGAGATTGACCTCGCAGCGCATATGCCCTTCGATGCGGGTCACCGGATCGACGACAACGCGACGCCCGGAATTGTCCAGCTTGAATCCTTGAGTTTCGTATGCACCCATGATGGTTTCCTGTCAATGTTCAGCGGTTGGCGTTGGTGGTCTCGGGCTGGCTGGCCCTGTCGCGCGCGCGCTTGGCTGCCGACATCGCCGCATGCGCAGCCACTGCAGCGCCGACGACGCTGGCCGCGGTCGCACCGATCTTGTCGGCGTTGGACTCCACACCGAAGGGCGAAATCGTGGTGATGCGGTCGTAGAAAGAACCCTTGTCCCAGAAACCGTCTTCCGAACAGCCGATACAGCCGTGCCCGGCCTTGATGGGGAAGCTGGTGCCCTCGTTCCACTGCACGGTCGAGCAGGCGTTGTAGGTGGTTGGTCCTTTGCAGCCCATCTTGTAAAGACAGTAGCCCTTGCGCGCCGATTCATCGTCGAACGCCTCCACGAACTGGCCGGCATCGAAGTGGGGCCGGCGATAACACTTGTCGTGGATGCGCTGGCTGTAGAACATCTTGGGACGCCCCTGGCGATCCAGCTCGGGAATCCGGTCGAAAGTGAGCATGTAGGTGATCACCCCCGTCATCACCTCCGGAATCGGCGGGCACCCTGGGACCTTGATGATGGGCTTGTCGGTGATCACCTTGTGGATCGGGGTAGCCTGCGTCGGATTCGGCTTGGCCGCCTGGACGCAGCCCCAGGATGCGCAAGATCCCCAGGCAATCACGGCCTTGCAGTCCTTGGCCACCCGTTTCAGCTTCTCGATGAACGGCTTGCCACTCTGGATGCAGAACATGCCGTCCTCATTCAGCGGCGGGTTCCCTTCAACGGCAAGGATGTAGTTCCCCTTGTATTTGGTCATGATTTCTTCGAGGATGGCCTCGGCCTGATGGCCGGCGGCTGCCATCAGCGTGTCGTCATAGTCCAGGGAAATCATCGACAAGACCACGTCCTTGGCCAGGGGGTGTGCGCTACGGATGAAGCTCTCCGTGCAACAGGTGCACTCCAGTCCATGTAGCCACAACACGGGCGTACGCGGCTTGGTTTCCATTGCGTGTGCAATCTGTGGAACCACCGAGGGTGCTAGGCCCAACGAGGTTGCGGTGAGAGAGCAATATTTCATGAGGCTGCGTCGCGAAATGCCCTTACGGCGCATCACCTCGTAGAAGGTCTCGACCATATGTGTCTCCAGTGACATGTTCAACCGTATCCGCCAGTGGCGGCTATTTGTCGATATGACGAATGGAGAAATGCAATTGGCGTGCCAATCCCTTTAGATCAAGGGTTTACCCCGATTTGAATCGCTTTTTTGAATCTAAAAGAGCCGGTTTTGCAATGTATTGACACCAATCACAGCGCAGGCGGTGGAAGCCATCCATCCATGTTGTCTTGACTTTGGAAGGTGGTCTTTCGGCTCAGCGAGATACCTCGTGAATTGAGAGTTTTGCCGCCAACTGAACAAGCCAAAAAGATCGCACTATCAGCTTGAAGCATGTATTCGCATAGATCAACGATGGATCTGCACTCTGAAGCAACCTGCTCGCACGAGTGCCGTTCAATGACTGGTTCCGATGGCAGCAGTCATTGGCTAGTCGAAACCAAGCGACAGCAACCAGCCTTAAGCGGAACAAGAGCGATCATTACGGTCACACTGCGCCCCTTTCGCGTCACCGCATTGTCAGTTCTTGCTAGGCTTGATGCCCATCTTAAGCTCTCTTACTTGCGCAAGCACATTTAGCCGGATTTCTTCGGGAAGCACGGTAACCAGCGGCGAGGCTTGGCGCAGTTGTTGCGCTCGTTGACTTTGATTAAGGATCTTGCGCCAAGACCGTTCCTCGAGGATCCGCTCCCATTCCCGCCAGAGTGGAATGGAGCGCGAGTCTGGGTCAGCGTCAATCCAGCGACCCAGCGTTTTCACTGCGGTTTCGAGTAGGGCTGGCTTGTGTTGAACCGCGTGTACCGCCTGGCGGTGCAAGGCCAGGCTTTGCAGATCTTGAATCTGGTGCCGAGATTCATCAACTGAGGCCACCGTTTCAATACTAAGCGGAGCACGTCGTGACCGCCCTGCGTTGATGCTTTTATCAACTTGCTGATGCTTTTCCGCAGCTACAAAAGCCAGCTCTCCACTCAAGCCCAGAACTGCCATGACCCGCAGATACGACCCCATGGATGAACTTGGATCGCCTGACTCCACGGAACTAAGCGTCATGCGAGAGATGCCTGCCCGTTTTGCCAGTTCAACCGTACCCAGCCCTTGGGCCTTGCGCCTACGCCGGAGTCGGCCGCCAAGCTGCTGCAGTATTTGACAGTCCAGGACCGTGAGCTGGTCGGGCGGAATCATTTGTCCAATATACTAGACAAACCTGCGGTATTGCAAGGTACCCCCAAAACCATCCAGGACAGCAAACTCTTTGGACTGCAGCTATCAACTGGCTCCAGTGCGGTTTGTTCGAAACGGATTACTGAGGCTCAGACGCCAGCGCACGCGTGCGCTGCATCAGCCATTTGATTTCGTCTTCACTTACGTCCCATCCTTGGCCACGGACGCGGCGCTCTGTTTCCTCGTAGAAGACATCAAGGTCAGAGACAAGGCCTGCTTCCTGTTTGCGCAGGGTCCGAGCCGCAAGCTGCCGCGCCAGGTCTTCGCAATACGCCCAACGTTCGTAGAGCTCCTCCTGAGTCAGGCCAACCACAAAGCGATCACCGATTTTCCGGGCGTTGAACTTGACTTGTGCCCCCGGAAGAGTTGGGGCAGAAGAACCACGCGGAAAGTCTTCAGGGATGTCTTTCATGCTACCAACTGAAAAAAGATTCGACTATGACTTCACAGGAATCCCCAGGAGCCTCAGTAATTTTCTACTTGACGCGTCCAGACCCGGAATTGCGACGCCATATGGCGTGGCAGCAGTTCCAGAAGCGCTTCACATTTGCGATGCCAATCGTTCATTTCACCGGCTATTAGCTTTCGAAGATACTTCTCGTAGTCCAGCAATGCGGGTGGGTCGATCAAGAGTCTTCCCATTTCCTGCAGCCAAATGCCCTTCACAATAAGCAGCGCAGACTTCATCCTGCGCGTCTGAAATAGCTCAGACTCTTCTGCAGTGGACAGCTGAATACTGACGTTCATCATCGCGTCCACAAAGTCGCTGCGGTCCTGAGCAAAGTATGCCATCCTTGCCTCAATTAAGGCGGCCGCGATACCATCTAGTGTGGCCATCGACCGAATTTTCAGCGACTGCTCCTCTGATAGATAGCGATTTCGCCAGAAATGGAAGGCTTCCTTCTGCAACCCTGGCTCCTCCCCGGTCTGAAGGTCCACCATCCCGCTCCAAACCTCTTCGCCCATAGATAGGTATAGATCGCGTAGGTCGTCCGGCCCGATCAGTCTGCGAAAGTCCAACAACTCCCATACCGGGTGATGGAAAGTCGACGCAGTCCCAGGCAAAGCGCGGTCGATCCGCGCCACAAGCGACAGCCCCTCTTTGCCAACACTCCCCTGTGGCAGGACCTCTCCCCTGAGATAGCGCCCCCATAGTCCGCTGGAAAGGCGGAGATGGCCAGGCATTGCAGCCAGTGCCGTCTCGAATTCCTGAGCAATCACAGTTCCAGAAGCCGCCATTGCGTAGTGGCTCCAGAAAACAACTCGGATTCTCTGCAGCAGCGGCGTTGCCGGTCGCCCACGCCGTTGAGCGCGTGTGAAGTTCATTCTTATATGCAATCAAATATTAATTTGTTTCCTATTATGCATAGTGGTTCTTGACGAGCAAAAGATTGGTCGTAGCGTGGTTTCATGCCCGGCATGGTGCTGGGCGTCGCACACAAATGCGCGGGTAAACCACCGTCTTCGATAGGAGCACAGGCACACACAGAACGAAAGGCAATAAAAAAGCCCGGGTCTTGCAGGACCCAGGCTTTTTCCCTTAGCAAACGTTGCTTCGGTTGGACTAACAAACCAAGTATACGGTCAGCCACCTTTGCGTCAAGCGCATGGGTAAGGGATTCTTTTGCCTGTCGAATTCATGTGAGCCATCGCTTCTGTCGGAGCATTCAGGAGTTTGAAAATGCTGACAGAGACAGAGCTTTCCGCCTTGTGCCGCAAGCATGGGCTGGATGACTGCGCCACTGCCACAGTGCGCCGTATACGCCAGAGCGAACCTTCACGCATTGTGCGTAGTGGCACGCACAACGTGGCCACCCACTATGCAAGCCGCAAGATGGGATGCGTCATCAAGGCCGAGGCCCGGCGGACCGAGCTGGCCGCCATCTACGAATGGGATCATGATAAGACAACCTACGAGTTCTACGACCAGCCACCAACCATCAAAAAACTCCATACCCGGCAAGATGGGCGCTGCTATGGGACCTCCTACACCCCCGATTTCTTCCTGATCTCAGAGGATTTCATCGGCTGGGTCGAGTGCAAGCCGGAGGGCTGGCTACAGACACAAGCCGACAAGCCCAATCCCCAGTACCTCTTGGACGAGCAAGGACGCTGGCGCTGCCCTGCCGCCGAAGCCTATGCAAACAGCGTCGGCCTGGGCTTCGTCGTCCGCTCCTCGGCCGAATCCGACCCCATCGTCACCCAAAACATCGCGGACTTGTCCGACTACTACCGACACGACTGCCCAAATCCGGACAAGAAACAGTTGGCGGTAACTCAGGCGTTATTGGGAGAGGTAGGCTGGTGCTGGCTGCGCGACCTCCTGGCCAACGATGCGGGATTGAGCGCCGATGCGATCTTCAAGTTGATCGCCGACGAGCAGTTACACGTCGACTTGTGTGCATTCCCGCTAATGAAGGAGCCCCATCGGGTTCGGGTGTTCCGGACCCGGGCGCTGATGGACTCCAGCCACCTCTGGCTGCCGCCCATGCTGGCGGAGCCGGACATCGTTGTCCACCAGGTGGATCCGACTCCCGGGACAGCACTCACCTGGGATGGCAAGGCCTGCGAGATCCTCAACGTTGGCCAGACCGAAGTTTTCCTGAGGATGGAAGGTGGTTCGATGCAGGAGCTGCCCCTCACCGACTTCGCCCTTGGGAGGTATTTGGTGCAAATCCGTGAACGGGAAGCCAACTTGGCTATTGAAACGCAGCAGGCACGTGACCGCGAACTGCGGGCGGCCGATCAGAACGTCGGCCTTCTGGGACGTCCGGCTATCGCCGATGACAGCCAATACCAGCTCCACCGTGAGCAGGCTGACACGGTACTCAGCCAACCACTGATTGACACAACATTCGAAAGCATCTCTCAAGAATCATACGAGGACTTCTGACTATGAAATACATCGAACCGAAATTTGACCCTGCCCTGCTCAACGCCACGCCTGAGGAAAAGCTGGGCTACTTCCAACGCAAGCTGATCGGACACCCACATCTGGAACAGGCCTACCACCTCGCGTTGGACAGCATTGAGTTCGCGGCCAAAGGCGAAGTAGTTGCCATTGTCGGGCCAACCGGGGTAGGAACGACGCAGCTTGGCAAGAAGCTCTGGCGAGAATTCCGGGATGTGGCGACCACCGTGGACGAGAGTGGACAGGTCGTGCCTTTCGTTCCTACGATCGGCGTCGAGGCTCCCAACCAGGCCGGCCGTATCGACCCAGACTACTGGAAACGTCTTCTGGCTGAAACCTTGCGACGCGGCGGAGACCTGTTGATTGATCGCAAGGTCTATGTCCCGCCCAGCGAATTCGTGCTAACGCATCCGATCCCGTACGCCGATCCACTCAAGAGGGGCATAGACACGTTGATCCGGGCGACGGCAAGTATGCTGGAGCAGCGCCAGACGAAGGTGCTGCTGATCAACCAGGCTGAACGACTGTTCCCGGAGTCGGATCCGTCTGGATGCGTACGCAGCCAGCAGATTCTGATGGATCTTGCAGCCCAGACCAAGACCCGATTCGTCCTCATCGGCGGCTATCAACTGGTGCGGGCATCCTGTGCACGGAACAACTGGTTGCGCCGTCAGCACACAGTGCATTTCCGGCGATATGACCGCAACAACAAGCAGGAGTATGGTTACTTTGTCCGGTCCCTGACCAATCTCCTGGCCAGCATGCCCACCCAGCAGCGGTTGGTAAGCCTCAGTGAAGCCGGGTCGATGCAGCTCTATATCTGTACGGTCGGGTGTATCGGAACTTTGAAGAAGATCCTGCTGCTGGCCTTTCAGCACGCCCTGCGAACCGGCGAGGCTATAACGGAGGAATTCATCTTGCAGTTTGCAACGCATAACATCGTTGCCCTGGAGATCGCCAAGGAAGCGCGTATGGGCGAGCACCTTCTCATGGACGTGACTTCGGTCGAAGTGGAACGAATCCTGGATGCCGGGATGCCGCCGCCTGATGCAGATGGTGCCGCTGCGGTTCCTGCAAGTAAGCCGCACCCCAAATCCCCAGGTGGTGGTCAAGGATTTAACGGGCGTCGCCGGATCGGTGAGCGCAAGTCGAGTCGAGATCCTGTTGGAGGTCGTGATGTCACACAGCCCAACTGAGCCTATCGAGGATGACTTTTCTGACTGCCGGCCACCCACCCTCTATCCACTTCCAATTCAGGGGAGCACAGAGACGCCTGAGGGACTGCTTTCCTGGATTGTGGGCTTAGCCCAAGCCCATTCTCTGGGTCCACGAACACTGGTAAAGCACTTAGTCGATCAGTCCGATGTACATTCGGATCTGTGGAGCGATACTGCATTCTTCGAGCGACACTGCGGCACGGTCAATGGACTGGGGCGGTACGCCCAGATGATGCTGGAGCTGGTGGACACGACCTCCTCCCCTGCAGTTCAGGGCATGACTCTGATTGGGCTGGCTAACCTGCTACCGGCTAATGGAGAGGGTTTGCTGGCCAGGAATCCTCGCTGGTGCCATGCCTGTCTGTGCGACCAGGCGCGGCGCGGGCATCGGCCGCACCACCCGCTGCTGTGGTCTTTCGAGCACTACCGGGTCTGTCAAGCGCACTGGGTCAGCATGAGCGAGCACTGTCCGGCATGTGGCGCCACGCAGGCCTTCCTGCCGGTCTACCCCAGTCTGCTGCATTGCAGTGCCTGCGGGGAGTCGTTGATTGCCAAGCCGCCAGGGAATTACTGTCCTCAGGAAGCGGAGATTGGAGATTTCGAGCTGTGGTGCGCCCATGCGCTGGCGGACCTGGTTGCGCACATTCCGGACTTGCTGAGGGCTGGGAGCCTGGCTCAGATGCGGACCAACCTGCAGGGCATTGCCAACCGACAGACCGGAGGGAACCGGAAAGAACTGTGCGAGGCGATCGGGCTGCAGCCGCGGGCGATCAACGGGTGGATGGGGAAGGATGAGCGGCCATCGATGGCGCTGCTGTTGCGTCTTTGCTATGGGGTTGGGCTGTACCCTGCCGGCGTGTTCCTGCCGGATGGGCTTGATGGACTGACTGGTGCGAAGTTGATCAAAGCTCCGTCGGGGGTACGCCAGGAGCGGCCGATGCTAGGGTATCGGCAGCGGGAGCGGATCGAGAGGCAGCTGGAGATGGTCTTGGGACAGGCCGACCGACATCCGTGTCTCCAGGAGGTGGCCCAGGAAGTTGGGCTGACACGGCATGCGCTGAAGTACTGGTTCAGGCGGCAGTCAGAGGAGATCGTGCGGAAGAATCGATGGAGCAACGCCCGCAGGCTGGAAATCAGGTATGAGGAGGATCACCGGTTCTTGAGCTCCGTCGTTCACAGGCTGCAATCGGACAACGTCTATCCGAGTCGGCGCAGGGTCAACAAGGAGATATCACGGAGAAGCCTGTCGTTGATGCGGCCCGATTTGATTCGGGCCTATCGATTAACACTCGTGAAAGGTGGTTCAATCGAATAGTTTACTTCTGCGTGCCATTGATAAATCTGCCGATCTAAAACAGAAAAGTACGCTGCGACGGCAGCTGCAATACATGGTCGGATTTCAAGCTGACACGAGATTTCGATGCCTCTCCTTGTTCGTCCACAACGAGAATATCACCCACTTTGTGCAACTCCAGTAGAGTTGCTTCAACCATACTGCGTGTAGCTGGTGTCGTATTAATCAGCTTCAAAAAGAACTGCTCAAACGTCATGCCCTCTGCGCCATCGAACAACATCTGTGGGATTTGCTCCATCATGGTGTCCTTACTGATCGTTGCTGCAACCTCGCTAAAGTCAAACCCCATTTGGAGCTTGTTCTCATCATCCAACTTGCTGATGTATCCTGTGCTGAACATATTGAAACCCGCCCGGCCGTAGTGCGCAAAATGATTGTGGTGCGACCAATGAGTGGTCGCCATGACATCGCGCGCCTTCCAATGCTGAGACAGATGCAGCAACCAGAAATCGCCATACCCTCGCTCCGGCCTAATGAAAAATGGTGTATAGAACTGCGCTGAGCATTGGCTGGTCAAACTCTGGTACAGAGTGGATTGCAAATGAACACGCCAAGAAGGCGACTTCTTCATTGCATCGATTTCAGCTGCACTCACCGACGTTGTAATCCCTGTTGCCTGCTCAAAAGACTCTAAATTCGCCTGATTAAGATACTGAAGCAAGGCATCGATGTAGAAGGTAAGGATTACCTCAGCATGTTTGAGCTTGGCGAAAATATTCCGTAGGCAAAACATAGGGACGGCTGCATAGCCGTACTGGTCCAGGACGAACAGCGCGCGTCCTGATCTTGGACTACGATCTCGAGCCCGCTGAATCGCTGCATCACAATGGTCCGAGAACTCGCCAGGAACTAGTCGAATCTTGTTCTGAGCCAATGATGCGCCATAGCCTCTCAACTCGAGGAGGCGGCGCAAATAATCTAATGCAGAACGACTCGCGTCAATACAGATGAGCTCGACATCGATCAGGATGGGCTTGCGGCGTTCTTGTCGTAGATTGACTAATGCTGCAGCCTCTTGTATCGCTTCCAAGATCACAATCGGTGACCCAGGAACTTCCTGGCCGGCCTCGTCGATGTAGAGACCGCCACCACAGAATCCATCAACAATGGTAAGTTGAATCTTGTCCTGCTGCGGTAGCGAGACGAGTGTCAGGAAATACTGAATTAAATAGTTTCGAAGAAGCGCGTGCTTGACTTCACTATGGCGTTTCAGCTGTGGCGGAGGACTCCCCCAAACCCAGTCGTAATGAGACATGAAATAGCGCGCTTAGCGCGTTCTTGTTTCCCCTGCTCACAATGTGCCAGTACCGCTGGCAGTAATCAAGCACGTTGTGGCAGCTCGCCGACAGAAGCGGTTCGACGAACAACCGTTATCGGCATCTCATCCCAGGTCCGACCATTGAGCTCGCGGCCGTTCGCGGCCTTCGCGCGCCTCTTACCATCGGCTCCCCATCCTCCCCATTGCTTGAAGAAGAATGCGACTTCCTGCTCTTGGCATTGAGCCCGCACAGACTCCGCCCACTCCATCTTCATTGGACGAGCCTTGGGCCCAGATTCGCCGCCAACAATCACCCAATGAATATCCGCGAGATTCAGCTCGCCTACGTCAGAAAGCAAAGGCTCAACTGACAAGAAGCGGATCGACGCCGGCACTTTACGCAAGTAATCAATGCGTGGCACGCCATATTTGCGGTCCTCGACAGAGACCCCCATCCAAGCATTACTCGGCACCGGACGCGTCCGGAAATACCGAGCCATCCTGGCAGCACGCTTGGTCAGAATTTGGTATGTGTGGTGTGGCGTCTTTGTGATTACCTCAAAAACCTTGTCGATGTAATCGTCTGGAACTCGCTCATGAAACAAATCCGACATGGAGTTGACGAAGTAAACCGTCGGTTTTTGCCGCTTGATAGGATCGGTCAAGCGCTCAGGCAACAGCGTGAGCGCAAAGCCATTCTCATAGCCTGGCGTGCCCATCGCATTGAGCCGTTTCGCCATTGCCTCTGCATAACAATGCTTGCAGCCAGGAGAAATCTTTGTGCACCCAACGGTCGGGTTCCAAGTCTGTTCGGTCCATTCAATTTTGCTGGTTGTAGTCATCTCAGTACTTCCCTTTCGTTAGCTTAGCTCCACCTACTGCTGACGGTCTATAACTTCGAACGATTCCCCTGACGACGCCAATGACGTTCAGAGTCCTTTTAGGCTCAACGACCCGATGCCCCATGCTATGAGCCACCAAATGACCGCGGCCGCGATCTACTCGATACTCCTTGATGGTGTGACTGCCATCAATTTCCGCAACGACGATGTCTCCAGGTGCCGCCTCCAAACTGGTCTCCACCACCGCCACGTCACCGCTCAGAATTCCAGCGTCAACCATAGACTCGCCACGCACCTTCACAAAAACCGTCTTGGACGGCCTGGACACCAACAACTGATCCAGCGCCTGAGCCTGCACTAGACCAGTGGCGTGGTCGTTTGCACCGAAACCTGCACGCACCTCGTCATCGCTGATATCCAGCGTAAAAAACCGATCTCCAGGCACCAGCCGCCCTCCGGCTGCCTTTGCCAGATGTCCAGAAGCGATCAGACGCTCCGCAAGCCTGAAGGCGGCATTTTTTGCTTTGAACCCCAAAGCCTTTGCCAATAGGCTGTACGAGGGGAAGCAACCCGTGCGGGCATAAACATCACGCAACCGGCGCAAATGAGTCAGGTCTTTATTAGGTCGAGCCATCTCAATATATTAATGTACAAACGTACAATAATCAAGAAAATTTTTGGACGAGGTCATTTGCCTCGCCCAAGGATCATCGAAGGCACATCGGCACTAGTCAAACAGGGAAAGAGTGCGGCTGCGCGCAATCTCACCCCATATGCGGTCAGGCAGTGGGTGACGAGAAAAAAACACCAAACGGTAGATTGAGCGGCCCTTGCCGTCTGTAATTAGGGGCATCTGCCCGCTGACCTTGAAGCCCAGGGCCTCCACTGCCTGGCACCATGCATTGAAGAACCATCCAGGCAGGCTGGACTTGGAAAGCATGTCGGCTGGCACCGCAGAACGCCAACCAGGCAGCGCGTGATCGAAGCGATCCCGCATTGGATCTAACTCCATGTCGATATTGCGTGTCAGATCCATCAGGCTGAAGTGAACAGCAAAGTCGACGTACTGCAGCGCAGCTAAGCGTTCGATGATGGAGAAAGAAAGGTGTTCTAGGTTGTACGGGTCAATATAGGCTAGCACCAGCGCACCAAACGGAACGGCCTTGACCATTTCCCCGACAGTCTGATCCGCAGGACCAACAAAGGATTTCACCACAGCCCCAGCTGCCGCAAGGCGCAGTTCATTGGCACGAGATCGCCCACCATCAATATCGCCGACCAGCACTTGCGTGAAGGGCGCCCCAGACGCTAGGGACTGACGGAAGGCCGCCAAAGAGCCTCCATCCCGAGTGAAGCCCTCCCCCTCAACCTGAATACGCCCGGGCCCACAGAAGGGGTCTATCAGAACTCGCTGCTTGAATTTCTTCTGTGCTTCCCGAGTAGCGTCGAGATACCGCGCGAGATAGAAATGTTTCTCTTCTGGAACCCAACGACCAACACCGCGATCGTGCGGCCCACGTTCGATAGGTAATTCAGGGTGGGAATCCATCAAATCATGTCCAAAGTCAGCTCACTTGGTCAACATTCATCTCACACCACACTAACAACGTCATCCATTTGGCGCCGTTCTCCGAGTGACTCAAGATACTCACTCACGTCAAACAATTCAGCTCCATCCCATTTGCGCCCTGCAGCCAAACTTGTGCCACTTCTAATTCTGCTGGCAACCGCAGGTGGGAGCATTGAAAGCAGCCGTGGGAATGCTCGACAGTAGGCTGTAGCAACACCTGCTAACTCAGCAAGCTGCCTATAGGTAATATAGTGCTGAGAAGGAACGGCTTGAGCCACATTCAGAACCCTTCTCCGCCAGTCGTCGCTCAGCATCGGAATCGAAGATCTCAGAATTCGTACGGAATCACCTTCGAGCACCTCACCGCCGCGAAGAACCCTAGCCAATATCCCGCGTTGTCTGCCTATTGACTTTACTGTCCCAGGACATCGCCTCTCGAGCAAGGAGCAAGGCTCGCAATGGAAGGTCATCCATAGGACGACACCATTCCCGATCTGCAGCAAGTCCCCTGATCGAAAATTCTCTACGGAAAAATCGATAAGTAAATTTTCCCTCAATGCCGTCGGCGGCAGATCAAATTGCCTATACGCATCCATGCCTGCGAGCAACAATTGCCGTGGAGAACAAGGCGAGGCATGCTTATCACCTACCAAGCCGTAGCTCGCAATGGCCCGAACCTGTTTCACACGTCGGGGGACCGGTTCTTTCGGCGCGCGGATCGAGAGGCTCTGTACTGCCCCGATTTCTTGCCAGTTAGCAGCGTCCAAAATAGACCGCATGAGAGATGCGGAAAGAAAGTGAGATTGGCTAACTGCTTCGTCAAGAATCATTTTTTCGGCTAGAAGAAGCTATCAACGCCTCTGAAAAACTCAGCGCGTGGGCTCAGCATTCTTTCATGATGACAGGAATAAAGGTCACGGCAATAATATTCGATATCCAGACCACCTGGCAACGAAATTCAACGCGTCAGGGAGCAGCAAAATGGAGATCGAACGAGTCTTAGCAGCAAACGGTCGAGTTGAGATGTGGACCTATGAGTGGGACATCTCTCAAAAGCCTGCTCGAAAGACAAATCGAAAATTTGTCGGGTACGAGCAACCGGTGCATTCAGCCCAACAGCAAGCAGCCGTGGTGCGCGAGGCAATTTGCTGGTCTTACGGACGGACACTTGGGAACATCACCGTCTCCAACGAAGATCTACTTGGGAAGTTTCCAGGCAAAGAAGGGGATGACGCCCAACTGGCCTGCGATATCGTTGCAGCGGGCAAGATGCGCAATGGAAAAGATCGCTGGTGGTGCCGGACACACCAGACACATTGGGGACGCATAGCAGATATCGAAGAAGCCGCGCAAAGTGGGCGATGCGATGTCCTGCTCACGCCCAGCCGATGTCGTATGTCGTCGAACCATACCATCTCAAGATACAAGACTACGCCGAAGTCGGCATCTGGTGCTCAATGCCACCAGCTCTGACACACCAAGGAGTCCCACCAGCAAGGCGACCGCGAATACATGTTCATGTTCGAAAAGATCCCGGTGAAAACAAGGTGATAGATCAAGATTTCCGGGCACTATCGCTGAACTACAACGCCAACGATAACTTGTTTGGCAACATCGAAATCTCCAAGGTTCACCTCACTCCACCGTCCGCCTTGGAATTCGTCCTTTCGCTTGAATACAACAAGCCAATGGGATGCATTAACTGCAAGGATTGCGGCTACCCACACTTGGACCTCGGTGACTTTGCACGCCAAGCTCACTCCAAGCATCTATGCGGCAATTGCGGTCGCGACAACACATGGAGTTCAGAGCCTATCGCTTCTACGCCCCTCAAGCCTCTGCATGATCAGTTCAATCGTGCGAATCAATACGTAGATGTATCGTCAGAAATCAACCTTGACGAGTATGACGGGCTTCCTTTTCAGGTATGGGCATCTACCCCTGCCGTCCTGTGGACCGCCAATCGACCTCAAGAGCGAGGAATTCATGTGCATGTCTACAAAGACAAGAAATACTTAGTCGACGACACATTCGGGATCGTTCGCTACAAAGGGAAAGTCCTGCAGCGATCCAAATTGCTAGAGACCATGATCAGTGGAACAATCAATTAGATCGAGACAAAAGAAATGGATATCTATCACGATGACGATGGAGGCTTCGAAAAACCGAGAATGCATCCATATATCGCAACGAGGCTAGGCGAGGCCGGCTTCGTTGACTTTAAGCGCGAGCCAGACCGGATTGCTCACGTGCTTGAAGATTTCGTTCCCCATAACCATGAGCCTTCAATCCAGACCTTTTACAGGCTACTGACATGGATCAATGGCCCAGACTCTGTACTAGAGAGTTGCGATTGCGCGTTACGAGGTCCCGATGCTCATGAAGCAGAGATCTCCCAGCACCCATTGTGTATGCATGGGCGCCTGATGCTGATGTATCGCGATCAGAGTGCCAACTGTGATGAGCGGTTTGATCTTCTGTACGAAACATTGACCAATGAACTGGATGCCGCTGACCGAGGATTTACGAGAAATGAAGGTGCCATCGGCTTTTCCAGCAGTCCAGCACTGTACAAAGAACTCTGCCCTGTCAAACCTCACAAGGACGGCGTTCTCATGACCACACGTCAGACCCCCGGCAATGGATACCAACTGCTGCTTAACTTTATAGCGTTCGGCAGTGGCAAGGATGAGGCTATGAAAAACTTAGGGCGGGTTTTCCAGAATCTTGAGTCGGCTTGCCGACGAACATCTGAGACATTGAAATCCACCGTCAACAGTCGCTGAGAAACGGCATATGGTTTGCGCAGCAAATCACTTAATCGTTGCTAATGGACGCCGACTGTTGATTCATCAAGCAAACTGAGCCACCGTGCACGTCCAATATTGAGCCACCTGTTTGTTGAAGAATTTGGCTACTCGGATGTGGATAAGTCTACTGGCATCTCTGCTTCTTGAATTCCTTT
>Ga0114986_1000182_pt1 | contig 18067 bp, 15 predicted proteins | sample Shrwel1BS1Day17_FD_96988 | JGI IMG/M metagenome (GOLD analysis project Ga0114986, IMG submission 96988) | Subsurface microbial communities from deep shales in Ohio, USA - Utica-3 well 1 S-1-Day17 | ecosystem: Environmental > Aquatic > Deep subsurface > Shale gas/oil reservoir > Produced... | reverse complement strand
GCTTCTGCGGCCGCATGTGGCGCAGGTTTGCGTTCAATTTTCCTTTGATTCCTCTTTGCGCTCAGTCTGGGTCTTGCTCGCCAGCACCGGCAACCCCTTCAGCCGGTTCAGCGCCTGCGTCAGCTGGAAGTCCTTGTCGCTGCCGAACTCGGGCAGCTTGCGTTCCTGCGGCGGCTTCTTGGCTTCTTCTTCCAGCTTCTTCAAGGCGGCGTCTCGGGCGCGTTCGCGCTCCGGGTCCTTCTGCTCGGCGGCCTGGCCGTTGGAGAGGTGCTTGTCGAGGTCGGCCTCGCGCGTGCGCAGGGCGGCAAACACGTTGCCTTCGGCGGTTTCGTCGAGCATGACGTCTGGCACGATGCCGCGCGCCTGGATCGACTTGCCGCTGGGGGTGTAGTAGCGCGCGGTGGTGATCTTCAGCGCGGTGTCGGGGCCGAGCGGGCGCACGGTCTGCACCGAGCCCTTGCCGAAGGTCTGGCTGCCCATGACGACGGCGCGCTTGTGGTCCTGCAAGGCACCGGCGACGATCTCGCTGGCCGAGGCCGAGCCTTCATTGACCAGCACCACCAGCGGCACGGTCTTGAGCGCCGCCGGCAGCCGCTTGAGCGGGTCGTTGCTGCCGCGGCGCTGGTAGAACTCGGGCGAGGCCCGGTAGGTGAACTTGCTCTCGGCCAGCTGGCCGTTGGTGGAGACCACGGTCACGTTCTCCGGCAGGAAGGCCGCCGAGATGGCGACCGCCGCATCGAGCAGGCCGCCCGGGTCGTTGCGCAGGTCGAGCACCAGGCCCTTGAGGGCCGGGTCCTGTTTGTAGAGCTCATCCACCTTGCGCACGAAGTCGTCCACCGTGCGCTCCTGGAACTGGCTCAGGCGAATCCAGGCATAGCCCGGCTCGACCAGCTTGGCCTTGACCGATTGCGTCTTGATCTCCTCGCGCGTGATGGTGACGGCGAAGGTGCGGTTCTCGTCCTTGCGGAACACCGACAGGATGACCTTGGTGTTGGGCTCGCCGCGCATGCGCTTGACGGCCTCATTGAGGGTGAGACCCTTGACGGCGGTGTCGTCGATCTTGGTGATCAGGTCGCCGGACTTGAGGCCGGCGCGGTAGGCGGGCGATCCCTCGATCGGTGAAACGATCTTGACCAGGCCGTCTTCCTGTGTGATCTCGATGCCGACGCCGACGAAGCGCCCGGTCGTGCCCTCGCGGAATTCCTTGAAGGACTTCTTGTCGAAATACTGGGAGTGCGGGTCGAGGCTGGACACCATGCCGGAGATGGCGTCGGTGATGAGTTTCTTTTCGTCCACCGGCTCGACGTAGTCGGTCTTGACCATGCCGAAGACGGCCGCCAGCTGCTGCAGCTCTTCCAGAGGCAGCGGCGCCATGGCGTTGCGTGCCACGGTCTGCAGCGACACCGTGGTCAGCGCACCGGCCACCACGCCCAGCGAAATCCAGCCTGCAATTTTCAGTTTCTGACCCATGTATCGTCCCTCTGCGCCTCAATATACACGCTTGGAAGCAAACCGGCCGCCGGGGTTCCCGGCGGCCGTACATAAAACGCGACGTCTTGACCGGCGGTTTACCGGGGCGTCGTGATCCGCTTGGCCAGACGTCCGACGCCGGCTCAGGCCTTGCCCTGCGAGGCCACCGCGGCGGCGGCCTTGGCGGCCGCTTCGGCGTCGCCCAGGTAGTAGTGGCGGATCGGCTTGAGGTCGGCGTCAAGCTCATACACCAGTGGGATGCCGTTGGGGATGTTCAGGCCGACGATGTCCTGGTCGGAAATGCCGTCCAGGTACTTCACTAGGGCACGGATGGAGTTGCCGTGCGCGGCCACCACCACGCGCTGGCCCGACTTGATGGCCGGGGCCATGGTGTCGTTCCAGAACGGCAGCACGCGGGCGACCGTGTCCTTCAGGCATTCGGTCAGTGGCACGTCGGTCGGCGCCAAGCCGGCGTAGCGCGGATCGCTGCGTTCGCAACGCGGGTCGGTCGGCTCCAGTGCTGGCGGCGGGGTGTCGTAGCTGCGGCGCCAGACCAGCACCTGCTCGTCGCCGTACTGCTTGGCCATGTCGGCCTTGTTCAGGCCCTGCAGGGCGCCATAGTGGCGCTCGTTCAGGCGCCAGCTCTTGACCACCGGCAGCCAGGTGCGGTCCATCTCGTCCAGGCAGTACCAGAGGGTGTGGATGGCGCGCTTGAGCACGCTGGTGTAGGCCAGGTCGAATTCATAGCCTTCGGCTTTGAGCAGCTTGCCGGCCGACATGGCCTGGGATACGCCGGTCGGCGTGAGGTCGACGTCGGTCCAGCCGGTGAAGCGGTTTTCCAGGTTCCAGGTCGATTCGCCATGGCGGATGAGGACGAGTTTGTACATGGTGGTGCAGGTTCGAGGGAAAGGACAGGCAGGGCGGGGGCAAAAGCCGCACGCCCGGCGGCAAACAGCCTGCCATTCTAAAATGCCCGCTTCCCGTTTCGGACCCTGCAAGGAATATTGTGAAATTCATACTCGACAACTGGACGTTGATCCTGGTCGCCCTGACCTCTGGTGCCCTGCTGCTGTGGCCCGCCCTGCGTGGCGCGGTGGGTGGCTCGCTCACCCCGAGCGCGGCGGTGCAGCTCATCAACCAGGAGAAGGCGGTCGTGGTCGACGTCTGCGAGGCGGCCGAATTCGCGGCCGGGCACGTCACCGGCGCCAAGCACATTCCGCTGGCCCAGCTGGCCAACCAGTTGCCGGCGGTGGTCAAGAACAAGGAACTGCCCGTGATCTTCGTCTGCCAGAGCGGCATGCGCTCCAGCAGCGCGGCCCGCATTGCCAAGGGGCTGGGCTACCAGAAGGCACTGTCTCTGGGCGGCGGCCTGTCCAGCTGGCGCGCCGCCAGCCTGCCGGTAGAGAAGGGCTGAGCCGCGCCTTCCGTTTCATGATTCAACCCAGACAGGAAACCAAGCCATGCAAGCTGTGAAGATGTACACCACTGCGGTCTGCCCCTACTGCGTGCGCGCCAAGCAGATCCTCAAGGCCAAGGGCGTCGAGCAGATCGAGGAGATCCGCATCGATGCCGACCCGGCCGCCCGTGACCACATGATGGAAATCACCGGCCGGCGCACTGTGCCGCAGATCTTCATCGGCAGCACCCATGTGGGTGGTTGCGACGACCTGATGGCGCTGGACGCCAAGGGCGGCCTGATGCCGCTGCTCAACGCCGCCTGAGTCCCGGCTCGGGACGGTGGCCGGCTCCTGACATAATCCGGCCAACCCGATCGTGAGCCCGCTTCGGTATTGTTCCGGGCGGGCTCCGTCGTTTTGAATTGAACCCCTGAAAGCAAGCCATGTCCGACATGCAAGAACCCGTTTTCCAGATCCAGCGCGTCTACCTCAAGGAGGCCTCGTTGGAGCAGCCCAACTCGCCCGCCATCCTGCTGCAGCAGGAGCAGCCCGCGGTCGACATCCAGCTCGGCGTGGAGGCCACGCCGGTGGCCGACGGCGTGTACGAGGTGGCGGTGACCGCCACCGTGCACACCAAGATCCAGGACAAGACGGTGTTCCTGGTGGAGGCCAAGCAGGCCGGCATCTTCGAGATCCGCAACCTGCCGGAGGACCAGATGGGCCCGATCCTGGGCATTGCCTGCCCGCAGATCGTCTACCCCTACCTGCGCGGCAACGTGGCCGACATCGTGCAGCGAGCCGGCTTTCCGCCGGTGCACCTGTCGGAGATCAACTTCCAGGCCATGTACGAGCAGCAACAGCAGGCGCAGGCTGGCGAAATCCAGGTTCAGTAAGAAATCGGACTCCAGCCCTTGTCCATCAAGCGCAAGACGCTATGAAAATCATAGTAATCGGCGCTGGCGCCTGGGGCACGGCGCTGGCCATGAGCGCCAGCCAGAACCCGCAGGCCACGCATGAGGTGACGCTGTGGGCGCGCGATCCGTCCCAGGCGGCGGCCATGCAGGCGCAGCGCGTCAACGCGCGCTACTTGCCGGAGCTGCCTTTGCCGCCGGCCTTGCGCGTCATCGATGGCCCGGCCGATAAGCTGGCGGCACTGGCGGACGGGCAGGACCTGTTCATCATCGCCACACCCATGGCCGGTCTGCGCGGCGTGCTGCAGCAGATTCGTGATGTGCGGCAGCCGGTGGCCTGGCTGTGCAAGGGGTTCGAGCAGGCTGACCATGGCACCTTCGGGCTGATGGCGCACGAGATCCAGGCCGAGGTGGCGCCGGGCCTGTTGGCCGGTGCGCTCAGCGGCCCCAGCTTTGCGCAGGAGGTGGCGCGCAACCAGCCCACGGCCCTGGTGGCGGCCAGTCGCCATGAAGTGGTGCGCGAACGGCTGGTGCAGGCCTTCCACAGCCCGAGCCTGCGTGTTTACGCCAATGACGACATCGTCGGTGTCGAGGTCGGTGGCGCGGTCAAGAACGTGCTGGCAATTGCCACCGGTCTGTGTGACGGTCTGAATCTCGGTCTCAACGCACGCGCCGCCTTGGTCACCCGCGGCCTGGCCGAGATGACGCGTCTGGGGCTGGCCCTGGGGGCCCGGACCGAGACCTTCATGGGCTTGTCCGGCCTGGGCGACCTGGTGCTGACCGCCACCGGCGACCTCAGCCGCAACCGCAAGGTCGGCCTGCTGCTGGCGCAGGGCCAGACCCTGGCGCAGGCGGTGGCCTCGCTCGGCCATGTGGCCGAAGGCGTCTACAGTGCGCGCACCGTGGTGCAGCGCGCACACAGCCTGGGGGTGGAGATGCCGATTGCGCAGGCCGTGGTGGCCCTGCTCGACGGCCGCATGCAACCCGCGCAGGCTGTTGCCGCCCTCATGGGACGCGATCCCGGGCAGGAGATTTAACCCCCTGTTGGTCGCTCACTGCGTGTAGCGACCCTCTCCCCCTTGAGGGGGGACAACGCCAGTGGCCCGGCGAAGCCGGTTCCACGGCGTTTCGCGCTTACATCCCCTCGCACCACGGGCGTGGTGAATTGCAAGCGAGGTGTTCTAGTTCGCGGTTTGCTCCTGGCTCACCCGTGCTGCGATGTGGGCCAAAGCCTCTTCGACCTGATCGACCAGGATCAGGCACAGGTCGCCTTCGCACAGCTTGTCCATGGCCAGATCGATGGCCACGAATTCGCCGTGAATTTCGTGCATCTCGCGTGTGCGCTGGGCACCCTCAAGGCCCTGGCGCAGCAGCGCCAGCACCTCGCCATCGGCGCGACCGCGCTGGCAGGCGTCTTGGTACAGGATGACTTCATCGAAGGCGTTGCCCAGGATGCGGGTCTGCTCGCGGATGTCCTCGTCGCGGCGGTCGCCGGCACCGCTGATGACCACCGAGCGCCGTTTGGCCGGCATGGCCTCGACAGCGCGCACCAGCGCCAGCATGGCGTCCGGGTTGTGGCCGTAGTCGGCGATGACGGTGGCGCCACGGTAGCGGAACAGGTTGAAACGGCCTTGCGCGTTGTTGCTGTCGTTGTCGAAGCTGGCCAAGCCCTGGCGCACCAGCGCCCAGTCCAGCGCCAGGCCCCAGACGGCCGCCACGGCCGCCATCACATTCTCGACCTGGAAGCCGATGGTGCCATTCAGCGTCAGCGGGATGTCGGCCAGCGCAAGGCGATGCACGGTCGCACCCTCGGCCGCCACCAGCTGACCGTCTTCAACGTAGACGGCACGGCGTCCCTGCGCCAGATGGGTGGCCATGACCGGGTGGTTGCGGTCCATGGCGAAGTAGGTCACGGCACCGCGGCAATGGTTGGCCATGGCGGCGACGATCGGGTCGGCTGCATTGAGCACCGCCATGCCCTTGTCGGCGATGTTCTGCACGATGACGCGCTTGAGCACCGCCAGGTCTTCCACCGTGGTGATGTAGTTCAGGCCCAGGTGGTCGCCGCTGCCGACGTTGGTGACCACCGCCACATCGCAGCGATCGAAGGCCAAACCCTCGCGCAGCATGCCGCCGCGCGCCGTCTCCAGTACCGCGGCATCCACGTCAGGGTGCTGCAGCACGCTGCGCGCGCTCTTCGGGCCGCTGCAGTCACCGGTGTCGATGCGCTCGCCGTCGATGTATACGCCGTCAGTGCTGGTCATGCCCACGCACAGGCCTTTTTGCCGCAGCAGATGCGCGATCAGGCGTACCGTGGTGGTCTTGCCGTTGGTGCCGGTCACGGCCACCAGCGGAATGCGGCCGTTCTCGCCTTCGGGGAACATGGTGGAGATGATGGCTTCGCCGACCGGGCGCCCCTTGCCGTACGAGGGGGACAGGTGCATGCGCAGGCCCGGCGCGGCATTGACCTCGACGACACCGCCGCCGGTTTCTTCGAGCGGATGCAGGATGCTGTCGGCCACCACGTCCACGCCGCAGATGTCCAGCCCCACCATCTGCGCGGCGGCTACGGCCCGCTGCGCCACCTCGGGGTGCACATCGTCGGTGACGTCGGTGGCGGCGCCACCGGTGGACAAGTTGGCGTTGTGGCGCAGGGTGACACGGCGGCCGTTGGCCGGCACCGAGTCGGCATGCATGCCCTGGCCGGCGAGGCAGGCCAGCGCAATGTCGTCGAAGCGGATCTTGGTCAGCGAGGTGGCGTGGCCAGAGCCGCGACGCGGGTCCTTGTTGACCTCCTCCACCAGCTCGCGCACGCTGTGCACGCCATCGCCCACCACGCTGGGCGGGTCGCGCCGGGCCGCGGCCACCAGCTTGTTGCCGACCACCAGCAGGCGGAAGTCGTTGCCCGGCAGGTAGCGCTCGACCAGGATCTCGTCGTCATACTCCTCGGCCGCGGCGTAGGCGGTCAGGAGCTGCTCATGGGTGGTGATGTTGACGGTGACGCCCTTGCCCTGGTTGCCATTCTTGGGCTTGACCACCACCGGCAGGCCGATCTCTCGCGCGGCCTTCCAGGCCTCTTCGGGCGAGGTGACCTCGAAGCCCTGCGGCACCGGCACGCCGGCGGCGGCCAGCAGTTTCTTGGTCAGCTGCTTGTCTTGGGCGATGGATTCGGCAATCGCGCTGGTGACGTCCATTTCGGCCGCTTGGATACGGCGCTGCTTGCTGCCCCAGCCGAACTGGATCATGCTGCCCGAGGTCATGCGGCGGTAGGGGATGCCGCGTGCCACCGCCGCATCGGCGATGGAGCCGGTGCTGGGGCCCAGGCGCACGTCCTCGTCGAGCTCGCGCAGTTGTGCCAGCGCCTGTTCCAGGTCGAAGGGGGTGTCGTCCAGCGCGGCCTGACACAGGCGCTGCGCCAGTTCCATCGCCAGCCGGCCGACCTCCTCCTGGGTGTACTCGACCACCACTTGGTATACGCCCGCGTCAGGCGTCTGGGTGGTGCGGCTGAAGGTGACCGGGCAGCCGGCCTGGGCCTGCAGGCTCAGTGCCGCGATCTCCAGCACATGGGCCAGCGGGGCCGTGGTGTCGTGCCCGGTCGGCGTGAGCGGCTGGATCTGCGGGAAGCGGGCCCGCAGCCGGACGCCGAAGCCGCTGCGCGTCTGGAGTTCACGCTCGGCCGGCGTGCAGCTCACGATGGCCTCGATCGCGGTGTGATGGCTCCACAGGTTGGGGCCGCGCAGCGCGCGGATGCGGGAGACTTCCATGGGTCAGTAGCTCTTCTTCGGAGTCGGGTTGAAAGTGCGCAGGCCGGCACCGATCAGTTCGGGCGCGATGCCCAGCGCCCAGGCGGCGGCCACGGCCGCCATCACCATCTCAGGCTTCTCGGCCTTGGTCGGGGCCAGCGAGTCAAGCGGAATCTGGCTCACCTCGTCCTCGCCCTGGGCCAGCACGATCTGCCGCTGGCGCAGGAACACGGCGCGGCTGCCGCTGGCGCGATGGCTGGCAATCGCGTCCAGGGTCGCGTCGAGGCCGTAGAAGATGACCTTGCCGTCGCACAGCTCGGCCATCTTGACGACCTGCGGATCGGCGGCATTGAGCACGGCGGTACCGCTGGGCAGCACCACGTCGACCTGGGTGCGCACCACGTTGTAGAGCCGGTCGGCATCGTCAATGTAGAAGTCGGTCAGCGCCTCGAAGCTGCCGATGTCGGTCACCACGCCGACCGCACAGCGGTCATAGGCCAGGCCTTCGCCGAGGATGGCGCGGTGGGTGTGCTCGAACACGGCCGCTTCCACCGAACGGTTGATCAGCAGACGCTGGCCGGCGTCCCAATGGGTGCTGTCGCGCGCATCGACCTGGCGCGCACCGAGGTAAAAACCATCCTGGCAGGCCAGGCCCACCTGGGTGCCGTTGATGTGCAGCAGCCAGGCCACGAGACGCGCAATGCGTGTGGTGTGCTGGGTCCCCGTGATGCCGACGATCGGAATGCGCCCCTGGTCCTCGCCCGGGAAGAGGTGGTCGACGATGGCCTGGCCGACGTTGCGCGGCTCGCCTTCGGCGGGCTTCAGGTGCATCAGCAGGCCCGGGCCGGCATTCACTTCGATGATGGCGCCACCCTGCTCCTGCAGCGGGCGGCCGATGTCCTGCGCCACCAGGTCGATGCCGGCGATGTCCAACCCGACCACGCGGGCCGCCAGCGCGGCGGCACGCGCCACCTGCGGGTGCACTTGGTCTGTGACGTCGTAAGCCAGGTCGCCGTGGCGCTTGAGCAGCACCACCTGGCCGGCGGCCGGTACCGAGTCGCCGTGCAGGCCCTGGCGCTCCAGTTCCAGCTGGGCGATGGGTTCCTTGTCCAGTACCAGCGGCTCGAGCGGGAATTCTTCCTCGACGCCGCAGCGCGGGTCGCTGTTGATCTGGCTCTCGATCAGCTGGCGGATGGTGGACTGGCCGTCACCGGTGACGGTCTGCATCTTGCCGCGCGTGGCGGCCACCACACGCTTGCCGACCACCAGCAGGCGGTGGGCGTCGCCGCGGATGAATTTCTCCACCAGCACGCCACTGCCTTCGGCGTCGGCTGCCGCATAGGCCTTTTCGATCTGCTCCCGGGTGGTGAGGTCGGTGAAGACACCGCGGCCATGGTTGGCGTCGGTCGGCTTGACCACCACCGGCAGGCCGATGTCCTGCGCCGCTTCCCAGGCCGCTTGCGGGCTGTCGACTTCCTGACCTTCGGGTACCGGCACGCCGCAGGTCTGCAGCATGCTCTTGGTCATGTGCTTGTCGCTGGCGATGCTTTCGGCAATGGCGCTGGTGCGGTCGGTCTCGGCAGTCCAGATGCGGTGCTGGCGGATGCCGTAGCCCAGCTGGACAAGGTTGCCTTCGGTCAGGCGGATGTGGGGGATGCGGCGGTCGGTGGCCGCGTCGACGATGTTGGCCGTGCTCGGGCCGAGGCAGAGCTTGTCGCACAGCTCGCGCAACTGCTGGACCGTGGCGGCGACATCAAAGGGCCGGTCTTCGATGGCGGCCATGACCAGGTCCCGTCCCGCTTCCAGGGCGGCACGGCCGACGTCTTCCTGCCGGGTGCGGAAGGCCAGCTTGTAGATGCCGTGGGCCGAGGTCATGCGAGCCTTGCCAAAGCCGGTCTGCATGCCGGCCAGGTTCTGCAGCTCCAGCACCACGTGCTCCAGGATGTGGGCTGCCCACGTGCCCTCGCGCAGGCGCTGCAGGAAGCCGCCACGCTCGCCGACGCCGCAGCGGTGCTCGATCAGCCCAGGCAGCATGGCGGTCAAACGCTCGTAGAATCCGGGGATGGTGTTGGAGGGGTAATGCTCCAGCTCGCCGATGTCGACCCAGGCTTCGATGACGGGCCGGTAGGTCCAGAGGTTGGGGCCGCGCAGATGGGTGACCCGCAGGAATTGAATGTTTTTCGTTGTCATGAATCTAAGCAGGTCTGGCAATCACGTACCGCAGTCGGTTTCCGGGCTTGCGTGAACTGACCCTGGTTTCGGCACTCTCGTATCCCCAACAATCTCAAAAAAACGGCGCCCATCGTCCAACGTCCAGCCCTTCGCCCGACGCCAGCCGGGTCTTCGGCTACCAACCTGTACACACTCTGGACCCCATGACTCCACACACCCCGGCTGCAGGCGAATTATCAATCAACGAGATTCCGGTCGATTGGCGCCAGGAGGCCCGGTTGCAACTCCAACCGGAAGAGAACGTCCAGGCTGCGCTGGAGGTTGACCTCGACACCCAACTTCGTTTCGTCCGCGGCCTCGTCCTGGTGACGGATCGCCGCCTGCTGAGCCGCGCGCCGGGCGCCTCCGGCTGGACCAGCTGGGATTATCGGCCCGGCCTGACGCTGCAGCACCACGACCATGCAGGGGTGGGCCACCTCGACCTGGTGGACGAGCAGGGGCAGCTGGCCAGCTGGCGCTTTACCCTCGGGCAGAACCTGCAGGCGATCCGCGTGGTCGAGCAGTTCCGGCTGCACCTGCAAAGCCAGCTCAGCGGCCAGCCCGTGGCACGACCGGAGGGACATGTCTGTCCCAGCTGCAAGGCGCCGCTGGCGCCCGATCAGGACGAGTGCCCGATCTGCACCAAGGTCATGCATACGCCGCCGTCCACCTGGACCCTGTTCCGGCTCTGGCGCTTTGCCAGGCCCTACCGGTTCCAGCTGTTCTGGGGGTTTGTGCTCACTCTGCTGGGAACAGCGGCCAGCCTCGTGCCGCCTTACCTGACGATGCCGTTGATGGACGAAGTGCTGATCCCGTTCCAGAACGGGCAGAAGATCGACCCCGAGCTGGTGGCGCTCTACCTCGGCGGCCTGCTGGCGGCGGCGCTGGTGGCCTGGGGTCTGACCTGGGCGCGCACCTATATCCTCGCGCTGGTGTCCGAGCGTATCGGCGCCGACCTGCGCACCACCACCTATGACCACCTGCTGCGCCTGTCGCTCGAGTACTTCGGCGGCAAGCGCACCGGTGACCTGATCGCGCGCATCGGCAGCGAGACCGATCGCATCTGCGTGTTTCTGTCACTGCACCTGCTGGACTTCGCCACCGACGTGCTGATGCTGGTGATGACGGCGGCCATCCTGTTCTCCATCAACCCCTGGCTGGCCCTGGTGACACTGATCCCGCTGCCGATCATCATCTGGATGATCCATGTCGTGCGCGACAGGCTCAAGACCGGTTTCGAGAAGATCGACCGCGTCTGGTCGGAAGTCACCAGCGTGCTGGCCGACACCATTCCCGGCATCCGCGTGGTCAAGGCCTTTGCCCAGGAGCAGCGCGAATCCAGGCGTTTCCACGATGCCAACCGCCACAACCTGGTGGTCAACGACCGGCTCAACCGGGTCTGGTCGCTGTTCGCGCCCAGCGTCTCGTTCCTGACCGAAGTCGGCCTGCTGGTGGTCTGGGGCTTCGGGGTCTGGCTGGTGGCACATGAGCAGATCACGGTGGGCGTGCTGACGGCCTTCATCGCCTACATCAGCCGTTTTTACGGCCGGCTCGATTCGATGAGCCGCATCGTGTCCCATACCGAGAAGTCGGCCTCGGCGGCCAAGCGCATCTTCGACATCCTCGACCACGTTTCCAGCGTGCCTGAACCGACGCAGCCGGTGCATCTGAAGGAGGTGCAGGGTCGCATCGATGTCTGCGATGTCGGCTTCCGCTACGGCAACCGGGAGGTCAACCGCGGCATCAACATCTCGATCGAGCCGGGCCAGATGGTGGGCCTGGTCGGCCACAGCGGCTCGGGCAAGAGCACCCTGGTCAACCTGATCTGCCGCTTCTACGACGTGTCCGAGGGCGCGATCAAGGTCGACGGGGTCGACATCCGGGCCTTGCCGGTGGCCGAGTACCGACGCAGCATCGGTCTGGTGCTGCAGGAGCCCTTCCTGTTCTTCGGCACCATTGCCGACAACATCGCCTATGGCAAGCCCGATGCCACGCGCGAACAGATCATTGCTGCCGCACGGGCCGCCCATGCGCACGAGTTCATCCTGCGCCTGCCGCAGGGCTACGACTCGATGGTGGGAGAGCGTGGCCAGGGCCTGTCCGGTGGCGAGCGTCAGCGCATCTCGATTGCCCGTGCGCTGCTGATCGACCCGCGCATCCTGATCCTCGACGAGGCTACCGCTTCCGTGGACTCCGAGACCGAGAAGGAGATCCAGAAGGCGCTCGACAACCTGGTGCAGGGCCGTACCACGATCGCCATCGCACACCGCCTGTCCACGCTACAGCGCGCCGACCGGCTGGTGGTGCTGGACCGCGGCCAGGTGGTGGAGGAGGGCAGCCACGACGAGTTGATGGCGCGCCAGGGGGCCTACTACAACCTGTACCAGGCGCAGGCACGCAACATGGACATCGACATGGACGACACGGTCGAACAGGCCACCGCCGAGAAGAAGGAGGCGCCCCAATGAACACCGCCGGCAATCCACTGACGATGCCCACCGCACCCACCACCTTCGCGTTGAGCCGCGACGCCTTCGGCAAGCTGGTGCTCACCACCCCGGACGGTCAGGTGCACGAGGGCGTGCAGCCGGTGCGCGCCTTCCCGATCCAGTCGCCTGAGCGCGGTATTTCTCTGCTCGACGCCGACGGTCATGAGGTGGCCTGGGTCGAGGCGCTGGCCGAGGTGCCGCAGCCGCAGCAGGGCCTGATCCGAGAGGCCTTGGGCGCACGCGAGTTCATGCCCGAGATCCAGGCCATCCTCAGCGTCACCACCTTTGCCACCCCCTGCACCTGGCGGGTGCTGACCGATCGCGGCGAGACCAGCTTTGTGCTCAAGGGCGACGAGGACATCCGCCGCTTGAACGGCAACACCCTGCTGGTGACCGACTCGCACGGCATCCATTTCCTCATCCGTGACCTGAGCCAGCTCAGCCGCGACAGCCGCAAGATCCTCGACCGCTTCATGTGAGCGGCCTTTTGAGTTCCGACCGATGAATCCCGTTTTTGATTTTTCCGACGCGGCCCTGCGCGCTCTGGCGCAGGCCGATGTAGCCCGGGCCCTGCACGAAGACGTGGGCAGCGGCGACCTGACCGCCGGCCTGATCGACCCCGCGCGCCGCGCGCATGCCCGCGTGCTGGCGCGCGAAAGCGCTGTCATCTGTGGCGTGGCCTGGGTCGAGGCCACGCTGCAGCAGATCGAACCGTCGGCACGCATCACCTGGCATGTGCGTGACGGCCAGCGCTGCAGCGCTGACCAGGTGGTGCTGGAGATCGAGGGCAGTGCGCGTAGCCTGCTCACCGCCGAACGCACGCTGCTGAACTTCCTGCAGCTGCTCAGCGCCGTGGCTACCCACACGGCGACTTATGTGGCCGCGGTGCAGGCGGTGCCGGGTAACCGCGCGCAGATCGTGGACACGCGCAAGACCCTGCCGGGCCTGCGCATGGCACAGAAGTATGCCGTTCTGGCTGGTGGCGGCACCAACCACCGCATCGGCCTGTACGACGCGGTGCTGATCAAGGAAAACCACATTGCCGCGGCGGGCAGTGTGACCGCCGTGCTGCAGCAGGCCGCCGCCGTGGCGCCGACGGCCAAGTTCGTCGAGATCGAGGTCGAGACGCTGGTCCAGCTTCAGGAGGCGCTGGACGCTGGCGCGCGCATGGTGCTGCTGGACAACATGAGCCTGGACATGCTGCGCGAGGCGGTGCGCCTGAACGCCGGTCGAGCCATTCTGGAGGTGTCGGGTGGCGTCAGCATGGCCACCGTGCGCGACATTGCCGCCACCGGCGTCGACCGCATTTCCATTGGTGCCCTGACCAAGGACGTCAAGGCGATCGACTTTTCCATGCGGTTCAGCGCCACCTCGGCCTGAAACGCATCCACCTGCTGGTCAGGAGTTGTCATGAATACCGCCGCCAACCAAGTCATCGATGTCGAGTACGAACAACCGGCCTGCACCGCGCGCCACGCCTGGGCGCGCGTGCCGGTGGAGCCCGGGCCGGCAGAGCGCGCCGCGCTCAAGGACAAGATCCGCCGCCTGCTGAAGGAACATAACGCTGTCATGGTGTCGCACTACTACGTGCACCCTGATCTGCAGGACCTGGCCGAGGAAACCGGCGGCATCGTCAGCGACTCGCTGGAGATGGCGCGTTTCGGCCACAACCACCCGGCCAAGACGCTGGTGGTGTCGGGCGTGCGTTTCATGGGCGAGACTGCCAAGATCTTGTCGCCCGAGAAGCGCATCCTGATGCCGGATCTGGATGCCACCTGCTCCCTGGACCTCGGTTGCCCGATCGACGCGTTCTCGGCCTTCTGCGACGCCCATCCGGACCGTACCGTGGTCGTCTATGCCAACACCAGTGCGGCCGTGAAGGCCCGTGCCGACTGGTTGGTGACCTCCAGCTGCGCACTCGACATCGTGCGCGCGCTCAAGGACCAGGGCCACAAGATTCTGTGGGCCCCTGACAAGCACCTGGGCGGCTACATCGAACGCGAGACCGGCGCCGACATGCTGATGTGGAACGGCTCGTGCATCGTGCACGACGAATTCAAGGCCTTCGAGCTGGAGGAATTGAAGAAGGAGTACCCGCGTGCCAAGGTGCTGGTGCATCCCGAGTCCCCAGCCGCGGTGGTCGCGCTGGCCGATGCCGTGGGTTCCACCTCCGGCATCCTGAAGGCGGCGCAGGAGATGGACGCGCCGGAGTTCATCGTCGCTACCGACAAGGGCATGATGCACAAGCTGCGCACCCTTAACCCGGGCAAGACCTTCATCGAGGCACCGACGGCCGGCAACAGTGCGACCTGCAAGAGCTGCGCCCATTGCCCCTGGATGGCGATGAACGGTCTGGCCGGCGTGGCGCATGTGCTGGAGACCGGCGCCAACGAGGTGCAGGTGGACCCGGCCTTGATTCCGCGTGCACGCGTGCCGATCGACCGCATGCTGGCCTTCACGGCGGCGCTCAAGGCCGGCCAGCCGACGACCGGCTTGGTGCCGGGCATCGGGGCGGCGTGATATTGCTCACCCCCGAGGCGGCTGTGTCGCCGCCTCCCCCTCAAGGGGGCAACGCCAGCGGCCCGGCGGAGCCGGTTCCACGGCGTTCCGCGGTTTGGCGGCAGGCGCTCGGACTCGGGCTGTGACCGGCTTGGTGCAGAAGAGCGTCAGTTGATCAATTGCTCGGCCGGCACATAGGGGTAACCCAGCTGCCGCGCCACCGCTTCGTGCGTGACATGACCGTTGGCTACGTTCAGGCCGTTTCTCAGATGGGCGTCGTCGCGCATCGCCTGTTGCCAGCCCTTGTCGGCCAGTGCCAGGGCGTGCGGCAGGGTGGCGTTGTTGAGGGCGAAGGTGGAGGTGCGGGCCACGTTGCCCGGCATGTTGGCCACGCAGTAATGCACCACGCCGTCCACCACATAGGTCGGCTCGGCGTGGGTGGTGGGGCGTGAGGTTTCGAAGCAGCCCCCCTGGTCGATGGCCACATCGACGATGACAGCGCCCTTCTTCATGCGTGACACCAGTTCGCGGCTCACCAGCCTGGGCGCGGCAGCACCTGCGACCAGTGCGCTGCCGATCACGAGATCGGCAGCGAGCACAGCCTGTTCGACGTTGTGCGCGCTGGCCAGCAGGGTCTGGAGGCGATTGCCATAGCGTGCGTCAAGCGTGCGCAGCTTGTCCACGCTGCGATTGAGCACGGTCACGCGCGCCCCCATGCCGATGGCGATCTGGGCCGCGTAGGCGCCGACCGTGCCGGCCCCGAGGATTGCCACTTGGGCCGCTGGCACGCCCGGCACGCCGCCGAGCAGCACGCCCATGCCGCCTTGCGACTTTTCCAGCCAGTGCGCGCCCACCTGCATCGCCATGCGGCCGGCCACCTCGCTCATCGGCGCCAGCAGCGGCAGCGTGCCGCCGGGACCGGTGATGGTCTCGTAGGCGATGCAGATGGCTCCGGTCGCGAGCAGGGCGGCCGTCAGTGTCGGGTCGGGCGCCAGGTGCAGGTAGGTGTAGAGAATCTGTCCCGGTCTCAGCAGCGCCAGTTCCGACGCTTGCGGCTCCTTGACCTTGACGATCAGCTCCGCCTGCGCAAACACGCTGGCGGCGTCAGGCAGCAGCGTGGCGCCGGCGGCGCGGAAATCGCCGTCCAGCAGGCCGATGGCTGCACCGGCGCCGCTTTGCACCAGCACCGTGTGACCGTGCGCACACAGTTCACGCACGCTGGCTGGCGTCAGGCCGACGCGGTACTCATGGTTCTTGATCTCTTGGGGGACGCCGATGCGCATGGGCAACTCCTGGTGCGTTGGGACCGGCGTCGAGGTTACCTCGGGCGCAAGTGCGGGTCCAGCGAGAAGGTCAGACGCCGGTGCAGTCGCTGCGACTGACAAATCCAGCGGGTGGTTTGGCCTCCACCGCGGGACAGTTGTTTCTTCGGCATAACAAGCCCTGCGGGCAGCTGTCAGCCTTCGACGTAACCTGGAAGTCTCAGACTTCCAGGTTGTCAATCAGACGCGTGGTGCCGAGGCGGGCGGCGCCCAGGACCACGAGTTGGTCGGGGCCGAAGTCGCCGGCCTGTGGCGGTTGCAGGTCGTGGCGGCGGCGCACGGTCATGTAGTCGGGTTTCCAGCCGCGACCAGCCAGGGTCTGCATGGCGTGCTGCTCGATGGCGGCGACGTTGTGTTCACCCGCTCGCAGTGTGGCGATCATGCTCTTGAGCGTGAGGGAGAGCTGTACCGCCTCGGCCCGTTCGTCGGCACTCAGGTAGCCGTTGCGCGAGGACAGCGCCAGGCCGTCATCGGCGCGCAGCGTGGCACCGGTGTGGATGGCGATCGGCAGCGCCAGCTGCGCCACCATGCGGCGGATCACCATCTGTTGCTGGTAGTCCTTGGCGCCGAAGACGGCGGCATGCGGCTGCACGATGTTGAACAGCTTGAGTACCACAGTACAGACGCCGGTGAAGAAACCGGGGCGGAAGTGGCCTTCCAGGATGTCCGCCAGTTCAGTCGGCGGTTGTACCTTGTAGCCCTGCGGTTCCGGGTAGAGCTCGGCTTCGCTCGGTGCGAAGACGATGTCGCAGCCCGCGGCCCTGAGTTTGTCGCAATCGGCTTCCAGCGTGCGCGGGTAGGTGCCGAAGTCCTCATGCGGCAGGAACTGCAGGCGGTTGACGAAGATGCTGGACACCGTCACATCGCCCAGCGGCTTGGCCTGTTTCACCAGCGCCAGATGACCCTCATGCAGATTGCCCATGGTGGGCACAAAGGCCGGACGCTGGTACTTGCCGAGTTCGGCACGCAATTCAGCAATGGTATGGATCAGCTTCATAAGTACGAGTGCAAGGTATTAACCGGGAGACACCACGGAACCGGCTTCGCCGGACCGTAGGTGTCGTCCCCCCTGTGGGGGATGACGCCGCAGGCGGCTCAGGGGGACGCCTGGTCACCAGGCGTGAACCGAATCAATCGGGAAGCGGCATTCCTTGACCGCTTTCACATAGGCTTCCATGGCGCCGCGCACGCTGCCGGCGTCTGCCATGAAGTTGTGCACGAACTTGGGCATCTTGCCCAGGTTCATGCCCAGCATGTCATGCAGCACCAGCACCTGGCCGGCGCACGCCACACCGGCACCGATGCCGATGGTGGCGCAATGCGGCAACATGCGGGTCAGCTCGGCCGACAGCCCGGCCGGCACCATTTCCAGCACCAGCAAGCTGGCACCGGCGTCCTGCAGCTCCAGTGCATGGCGCTTCAGGATGGCGGCCGATTCGTCGGTCTTGCCCTGCACGCGGTAGCCGCCCAGGGCATGCACCGTCTGTGGCGTCAGGCCCAGGTGGGCACAGACCGGGATGCCGCGCTCGACCAGGAAGCGCACGGTATCGGCCGTCCAGCCACCCCCCTCGAGCTTGACCATGTGGGCGCCGGCCTGCATCAGGACCGAGGCGCTACGGAAGGCCTGCTCCTTCGATTCATGGTAGGTGCCGTAGGGCAGGTCGCCGATGATCCAGGCCGTGCCCTGCACACGGCGCACGCCGCGCGTCACGCTCTCCACGTGGTAGCGCATGGTCTCCAGCGTCACGCCCACGGTGCTGGACAGGCCCTGGCACACCATGCCCAGCGAGTCGCCGACCAGGATGCATTCCACGCCGGCGGCGTCCGCCACGGCGCCAAAGGTGGCATCGTAGGCGGTGAGCATGGTGATCTTCTCGCCACGGGCGTGCATCTCCTGCAGGCGCGGCAGGCTGATCGGCTTTCGGGTGGCCGGCGCGGAGGCCGGCGGCAGCGTGCCATAGGGGGAGGCACTGTTTTGCGGGGTGGCGGTCACGGTGGTCTCCTGAGGATGGGGAACGTCAGATC
>Ga0114986_1000181_pt1 | contig 18199 bp, 16 predicted proteins | sample Shrwel1BS1Day17_FD_96988 | JGI IMG/M metagenome (GOLD analysis project Ga0114986, IMG submission 96988) | Subsurface microbial communities from deep shales in Ohio, USA - Utica-3 well 1 S-1-Day17 | ecosystem: Environmental > Aquatic > Deep subsurface > Shale gas/oil reservoir > Produced... | reverse complement strand
CTTCGACTCGGTGCTCGACACCTGCGAACGCATCGCCCGCGAGAAGTTCGCCCCCCACAACCGCCTGGCAGACACCGAGGAACCTCACTTCGACGGAGAGCGTGTGCACCTGCCCCAGGCCACGCACGACGCCACGAGGGCCTACGTCGAGTCGGGCATGCTGGCCGCAGCGCAGGATTACGACGTGGGCGGGATGCAACTGCCCTGTGTCGTGGAGATGGCGGCCAACTGCTTCTTCTCGATGTCCAGCGTGTCCATGGGCGCTTACGCCATGCTCACCAGTGGCAACGCCAGCCTCCTGATGGCGCATGGGTCGCAGCGGCAGAAGGAGATCTTCGCTCGCAAGGAGTTCGCGGGCCGCTGGTTCGGCACCATGTGCCTGAGCGAACCCCAGGCGGGGTCCAGTCTCTCGGACATCGCCACGCGGGCCGTGCCGGACGGCGAAGGGTTCGAGAACGATCCGCTGGGCCCGCGCTACCGCCTCAAGGGCAACAAGATGTGGATCTCGGGCGGCGAGCACGAGATCACCGAGAACATCGTCCACCTGGTGCTGGCCAAGATTCCCGGGCCGGACGGCAAACTCATTCCCGGCGTCAAGGGCATCTCGCTCTTCATCGTGCCCAAGCGACTCGTCGACGCCGACGGCAATCTCACCGGCGAGCGCAACGACGTGGCGCTGGCGGGCCTGAACCACAAGTGCGGCTACCGGGGCACGACCAACACCTTGCTGAACTTCGGTGAAGGGCGCTTCCCGGTGCGCGGCGGTACCGGCGCGATCGGCTACCTCGTGGGGGAGCCCGGGCGGGGACTGGCCTGCATGTTCCACATGATGAACGAGGCCCGCATCGGCGTGGGCCTGGGCGCCACGATGCTGGGTTACGCCGGCTACCAGGCGTCGCTGGAGTATGCGCGTCAGCGCACCCAGGGCCGGCCGGTGGGCCCGGCGGGCAAGGACCCGTCCTCGCCGCCGGTGCCCATCATCGAGCATGCCGATGTCAAGCGGATGCTGCTGGCCCAGAAGTCCTACTGTGAGGGGGCGCTGGCCATGGAGCTGTACTGCGCGCGACTGGTGGACGAACAGCAGACCGGCGATCCCGTGGCGGCAGAGGAGGCGCGCCTGCTGCTGGAGGTACTCACCCCCATCGCCAAGAGTTGGCCGAGCGAATGGTGCCTGGAGGCCAACAGCCTGGCCATCCAGGTGCTTGGCGGCTATGGCTACACGCGCGACTTCCCGGTGGAGCAGTACTGGCGCGACAACCGCCTCAACATGATCCACGAAGGGGCCCATGGCATCCAGGGCATGGACCTCCTGGGCCGCAAGGTGCTGATGGAGGAGGGCCGGGGGTTGCAGCTGCTGGCCGCCCGGATGCAGGCCAGCATTGCGGCTGCTGCGCCCCATGCGGAACTCGCCGAACACGCCCAGGCCCTGGGCCGTGCCCTCGACCACGTTGGCCGCGCCACCCGCGCCGCCTGGGCGAATGGCCAGCCGGCCGAGGCCCTGGCCAACGCGACACCCTACCTGCAGGCCTTCGGCCATGCGGTGCTGGGCTGGATCTGGCTGGACGTGGCGCGCGGTGCGTTGGCAGCGCGGGACCGGCTTGACCCATCCTTCGTGGCCGGCAAGCTGGCGGCTGCGCGCTACTTTCATCGATACGAAATGCCGCGCGTCGGTGCCTGGTTGGCGGTGGTTGAATCGCGCGACCGCACCTGTCTGGACCTGGCCCCCGAGGCCCTCTGATGCGCGCAGCCCGGGTCGAGGCCGCCAGCTGGGTGCTCATCTATGCGGGATTGTTGGCAGCCGTCCTGGGTTGGTTCGTGATGCCACGGTCCACCGCGCTGGGGCTTGGGTTTATGCTGGGGGGCGCCGTGTGCACGGTGATCGGCGTCGCGCTGATCGCCGTGCGCGCCCGGATGAAGGATCCAACCCAGGAGCAAGACCGATGATCCGACACATCGTGATGTGGCAGCTGCACGACCCCGCCGACGCGCCCAAGTTCAAGGAGTTGCTGGACTCCTGCAAGTCCGTCGTGCCCGGCATCCTCGAATGGGAGGTGGGCATCCGTTCGCCCCGCCTCGAAGCATCGGTGGACGTGGTGCTGGTCTCGGCCTTTGCCGACAAGGCGGCCCTCGACGCCTACCAGAACCACCCGCATCACAAGGCAGTCGGCGCCCAGCTGGGTGCGATGCGCTCGCACCGCATGGTGCTCGACTACCCCACGCTGGCCCCGGGTCTCGCCGACGTCGACCTGGCCCAGGACCTCTCCTTTGCCCCCACGGCGCCAGGCGCCCTTTGATTCTTCCTCGACAGAGCACGCCCCCCATGAGCCTTCCTCCCCTGTTTGACCTCACGGGCCGCACGGCCCTCATCACCGGCGGGTCGCGCGGCCTCGGCCTGCAGATCGCCGAGGCGCTCGGCGAAGCCGGCGCCAAGATCATGCTCAGCGCCCGCAAGGCGCCTGAGCTCGAGGAGGCCGTGGCTCACCTGCAGGACCGCGGGATCGATGCCCGATGGATCGCGGCCGACGGCGCGAAGGAGGCGGATATCCAGCGCCTCGTGGATGAAACGCTCCAACGCCTGGGCCCCGTGGACGTGCTGGTCAACAATGCCGGCGCCACCTGGGGCGCACCGGCCGAGGACCACCCGGTCGAGGCCTGGGACAAGGTGATGAACCTCAACATCCGCGGCGTCTTCCTCCTCACCCAGGCGATCGGCAAGCGCTGCATGATCCCGCGCAAGCAGGGCCGCATCATCAACATTGCGTCGATCGCCGGCCTGGGCGGACACCTGCCCACGATGATGAGCACCATCGCCTACAACACCAGCAAGGGCGCCGTGATCAACTTCACCCGCGCACTGGCCTGCGAATGGGGGCGCCACGGCATCACGGTGAACGCGATCGCCCCGGGCTTCTTCCCGAGCAAGATGACCCGCGGCACGCTCGAAGCGGTCGGCGTGGACGCGCTCGCGGCACACGCCCCCCTGCAGCGCCTGGGCGATGATGAGGACCTCAAAGGCGCGGCGCTGTTGTTCGCGACCCGGGCTGGCAAGCACATCACAGGCCAGATCCTGGCGGTGGATGGGGGTGTGACGGCGCTTACGGGGGGCTGAGCGCGTGACGAAGCCCTTTCCTGTTCGCATTCCCTTCGTCGAGGCCCTGGGCTTCGAACTCGTGCGCATGGAAGGCGGCGAGGCCGAGATCGGCTTTGCCCTGCGCGACGAGCACTGCAACTCCTTCCATGTCGCGCATGGTGGCGCGGTGATGACCTTGCTCGACGTGGTCATGGCCCATGCGGCACGCAGCGTGAACGACCCGGCCGCCAACTACGGCCCGGGCGTGGTCACGATCGAGATGAAGACCAGCTTCATGCGCCCGGGGGAAGGTCGCCTGAAGGCCCTGGGCAAGCTGCTGCACCGTACCGCGACGCTGGCCTTTTGCGAGGGCAGCGTCTATCGTGAAGATGGCACGCTGGCGGCTCACGCCACCGGCACCTTCAAGTACGTGCGGGCCCTGCCCGTGAGTGCGCGCGAGGCCAAGCCTCTGCAGCAGCGCCTCGACGGCGATGGGTCCGATTGACATCGATTCCGGAGTTTCCATGAGCATCAACCGTCAGATCGTGCTGGCTTCTCGCCCCCAGGGCGAGCCCAGCGCGGACAACTTCCGCCTCGTCGAATCCCCGCTTCTGGCCCAGGAGCAACTGGCCGACGGTCAGGTGCTGGTGCGGCACCATTTCCTCTCGCTCGACCCTTACATGCGCGGGCGCATGAGCGAGGGCAAGAGCTACGCCCAACCCCAGCCGCTCAACGAGGTGATGATTGGCGGTACCGTGGGCGAGGTGATCGCCTCTCGCCATCCCCAGTACGCTGCGGGTGACAAGGTCGTGGGCATGGGGGGCTGGCAGGAGTACGGCGTGGTCAACGCGGCCCAGCCGGGCCTCTTGCGCAAGGTGGACACCACCCACATCCCGCTGTCTGCCTACCTGGGGGCCGTGGGCATGCCCGGGGTGACGGCCTGGTACGGCCTGATGAAGATCTGCGAGCCCAAGGCGGGCGGCACGATCTCGGTGAGTGCCGCCAGCGGCGCGGTCGGCAGTGCCGTAGGCCAGCTGGCCAAGAGCCGCGGCTGCCGCGTCGTGGGTTTTGCCGGCGGGCCCGACAAGTGCCGCTATGTCGTGGAGGAGCTGGGTTTCGACGCCTGCATCGACTACCGCCAGCACGCCACGCTCGATTCCCTGCAGGCCGCCCTGCGGGAGGCCGCGCCACAGGGCATCGATGGCCATTTCGAGAATGTGGGCGGCATGGTGCTGGACGCCGTCTTGCTGCAGATGAATGCCTTCGGCCGCATTGCGGTGTGCGGCATGATCGCAGGCTACAACGGCGAGCCCATCCCGCTGCGCCACCCGCAGATGATCCTCACCTCACGCCTGCGCGTGGAAGGATTCATCGTCAGCGAACACATGGAGGTCTGGCCTGAGGCGCTGAAGGAACTCGGCACGCTGGTGGCGACCGGTCGCCTGAAGTACCGTGAGAGCGTCGCACAGGGCCTGGCCAGCGCGCCTGAGGCTTTCATCGGCCTGCTCAAGGGCCGCAACTTCGGCAAGCAGCTGGTGAAGCTCGTCTGAGTCGACCGGCGTTGTTTCCGGGGAGCGAGATGGACACCGCGACCGCCACCCATGAGGTGTTCAACCAGAGCACGCCGCTGGCCGACGTGAACCTCTTCGAAGGCAACCGGCCGCTGCGCGAAGGGCTGATCGCCCATCTGCCGCCGGACGCGTTGGCTGGCGCTCAGCAGCGTCTGCACCGACTGGGCGCACTGGCAGGCTCGGCTGCGATGCAGCAGCATGCGCGCCTGGCCAATGTCCACACCCCCCAGCTGCGCAGTCACGACCGCCAGGGGCGGCGCATCGACGAGGTCGAGTTCCACCCCAGCTACCACGCGCTGATGACGGCGGCCGTCGAGCACGGCCTGCATGCCCGGCCCTGGGCCCAGGGACCCGGAGCCCACGTGGAGCGGGCGGCGGGCTTCATGCTCTTCACCGAACTCGAGCCCTCGGTGCTGTGCCCTGTCTCGATGACCTATGCCGCCGCACCGGCTCTGGGCGCCAACGCGGCCTTGCTGTCGGAGTGGTTCCCCAAGCTGACCAGCGCCACCTACGACCCCAGGCTCGCCCCGCTTGCGGACAAGGCCGGCGTCACCATGGGCATGGGCATGACCGAGAAGCAGGGGGGCTCGGACGTACGCGCCAACACCACCCAGGCCCGCTTCGAGGCGGACACCCCGTGGGGCCGCAGCTACCGGCTGGTGGGGCACAAGTGGTTCTTCTCGGCGCCCATGTGCGACGCCTTCCTGGTGCTGGCCCAGGCCGAGGCTGGATTGAGCTGCTTCTTCCTGCCGCGCGTACTGCCCGACGGCAGCCGCAACGCCCTGCGGATCCAGCGCCTGAAGGACAAGCTGGGCAACAAGGCCAACGCCAGCTCCGAGGTGGAGTTCAACGGCGCGCTGGCCTGGCTGGTGGGCGAGGAGGGGCGCGGCGTGCCCCAGATTCTCGAGATGGGTACCCGCACCCGACTGGACTGCGCGCTCGGCACGAGCGGGCTGATGCGCCAGGCTCTGTCGCTCGCGCTGCACCATGCCCGGGAGCGGCAGGCCTTCGGGCGGCCGCTGGTGCAGCACGCGCTCATGCGCAATGTGCTGTCAGATCTTGCGCTCGAGAGCGAGGCGTCCACGGCTCTGAGCCTGCGTCTGTCGCGGGCCTTCGACAGGCAGGACGATCCGTTCGAGGCCCTGATGCGGCGTGTCCTCACGCCGGTGGCCAAGTTCTGGATCTGCAAGCGAGGCAGCGGGTTCGCCCTGGAGGCCATGGAGTGCCTGGGCGGCAATGGCTACGTGGAGGAGGGGGGGGAGGGCGTGATGGCGCGCATCTACCGCGAGATGCCGGTCAACTCGATCTGGGAGGGGGCCGGCAACATCATGGCGCTGGACCTGCTGCGCGTGCTGCAACGGGCTGGCCGGGACTTGGTGGACGCCCTGGCCGAGGAGTTGGAACCCCTGGCCGGCGTGAATCCAACGTGCGACGCCGCGCGCGCCGCGGTGCTCGGACGGCTGCAATCGGTGGCGGACGAGCACGATGGCCGCCGGCTGGCGCAGGACGTGGCGTTGGCCGTACAGGCTGCGCTGTTGCGCCGTCATGCACCTGACTTTGCCTTCGAGGCCTTCGTGGCCTCGCGCCTGGGCATGGCACCCGCGCTGACCTATGGGGGCTTGAGCCCCCGCACTGATTTTGATCGACTGCTGCAGCGCGCAGCACCGGTGTGAGCCGGACCTGAACGACACAAGCGAGGAGACCCCATGAAAGAACTCAAGGGCAAGACTGCGGTGCTGACCGGCGCTGCATCGGGCTTCGGACTGGAACTGGCCCGCCTGGCGGCACGCGAGGGCATGAATGTCGTGATGGCCGATGTGCAGCCCGATGCCCTGGAACTGGCCGCCGCCGAGGTGCAGGCGCTGGGCGCCCAGGTGCTCGCGCACCGGGTCGACGTGTCCAAGGCGGATCAGGTGGAGGCGCTGGCGGCTGCCACGTTCGATCGCTTCGGTACCCCCCACGTGGTGTTCAACAACGCCGGTGTGGGCGCGGGTGGGCTGATCTGGGAGCACAGTGTCCGGGACTGGGAATGGGTGGTGGGCGTGAACCTCATGGGTGTGGCGCATGGCGTGCGTGTCTTCACCCCCATGATGCTGGAGGCGGCGCGCACGGACGCGCGCTATGAGGGGCACATCATCAACACGGCGTCGATGGCGGGGCTGCTCAACGCGCCCAACATGGGCGTCTACAACGTCACCAAGCATGCCGTGGTGAGTCTGTCGGAAACGCTCTACCAGGACCTGCGCCTCGTGACCGAGCAGGTCACCGCCTCGGTGCTGTGCCCGTACTTCGTGCCGACCGGCATCCACCAATCCGACCGCAACCGTCCGCCCGAGGCCCGCCAGGACACGCCCACGCCCAGCCAGCTGATCGCTCGCGCGATGAGCGAAAAGGCGGTGACGTCGGGCAAGGTCACGGCTGCCGATGTTGCGGCGAAGGTCCTTGCTGCCGTGCGCGAGCGGCAGTTCTATATCTACAGCCACCCGCAAGCGCTGGGCATGGTGCAAAAGCGTCTCGAGGACGTCATGCTCGGACGCAATCCGAGCGATCCTTTCGAAGCGCGCCCGGAGATCGGCGACAAGCTTCGTGCTGCACTGCGGGACGCCATGGGCTGATGTGACCGGCGTAAGAAGTTCTACGTAGGTCCAAATGTGTTTTTGCCGGCTGTAATCGAGGTCTCGGACAACGTTCAGATCCCATAACAACAGAGTGCGTTGTGTTGTCACCCTCCGCTTCGCAACGGAAACGGTATGAAACACAAAGATCTGCAGGATCTGATCGGCGGCGTGCTGCTGACCGCGGTCGGGCTGTTCTTCGCGCTGTACTCCCAACGCTACGGCTTCGGGACGTCGGCGCGCATGGGGCCCGGCTATTTCCCCACGGTGCTCGGCTGGGTGCTGGCGGTGCTGGGCGTGCTGGTGGCCTTGCCGGCCCTGTTCCGCAAGGGGCCGCCGGTGAAGGTTCAGCTCGGCAACTTCCTGTTCGTGATGGCCGCCTTGCTGCTGTTCGCCTTCACGCTGCGCAGCCTCGGCCTGGTGGCCGCCACGTTCATCGCCTCCTTCGTGGCCAGCCTGGCCGATCGCGACATCACCTGGATGGGGCGCGTCCTCGTCAGCGCGGGTGTCACCACCCTCACGGTGCTCGTGTTCAGCGTTGGTCTGAGCATGGTTCTGCCGCTGTGGTGGTGGAACACCTGAACCCGACGGAGACGACACCATGGACATCTTTGCCAATCTGGCAGCGGGCTTTGACGCGGCGGTGGCGCCGGTCACGCTCATGTACTGTTTCATCGGGGTGCTGCTGGGCACCCTGGTTGGCGTACTGCCCGGCATCGGCGCGCTGGCAACCATCTCGCTGCTGCTGCCCATCACCTATCACATCCCGCCGGGGGCGGCCATCATCATGCTGGCCGGCGTCTACTACGGCGCCTGCTATGGCGGCTCCACGGCCTCCATCCTGCTGAACCTTCCGGGCACGCCGTCGGCGGCCGTTGCCTGCCTGGACGGCTACCCCATGGCCAAGCAGGGGCGCGCCGGGGTGGCGCTGTTCATGACCACGATCGCCTCGTTCGTGGGGGCCTTCATCGGCCTCGTGATCCTGGCACTGTTCACACCCTCCATCTCGGAACTGGGTCTCAAGTTCGGCCCGGCCGAATACTTCTCGATGATGCTGCTGGGCCTGATCGCGGCCTCCACCTTGGCCTCGGGCTCGCCTGCCAAGGGCGTCTCGATGGTGGTGCTGGGTCTCCTGCTGGGCATGGTGGGCACCGACGTGAATTCGGGCGTGCCGCGCTTCGATTTCGACATTCCCGAGCTGATGGATGGCATCAACCTCGTGGCGCTGGCCATGGGGGTGTTCGGCGTGTCCGAGGTCATCGCGAGCATCAACAACATCCGTCGCGAGGGCAAGGCCGAGCGCATCACGATGCGTTCGATGATGCCCACCAAGGACGACTGGAAACGATCGATCGCGCCGATGCTGCGCGGCTCGGGCGTGGGCAGTTTCTTCGGTGCTCTGCCGGGCACCGGGTCTTCCATCGCTTCCTTCATGTCCTATGCCATGGAGAAGAAGGTGGCCAAGGATCCGGACCGCTTCGGCAAGGGTGCCATCGAAGGCGTGACGGCCCCTGAATCGGCCAACAATGCAGCAGTGCAGACCGCCTTCGTGCCCACGCTGTCGCTGGGCATCCCGGGAGATGCCGTGATGGCCCTGATGCTGGGGGCGCTGATCATCCACGGCATCCAGCCGGGGCCGCTGATGATCTCGGAACAGCCGGTGCTGTACTGGGGCCTCATCGTCAGCTTCATCATCGGCAACATCATGCTGCTCATCCTCAACATCCCGCTGATCGGGGTGTGGGTCAGCATCCTGCGCATTCCTTACCGTGTGTTGTATCCCGCCATCCTGGTGTTCATCAGCCTCGGGGTGTACAGCGTCAACAACAACACCTTCGACATCGTCCTGGTGGCGATCATCGGGGCCATCGGCTATGCGATGAGCGTGCTGCGCTTCGAAGCGGCGCCATTGCTGCTGGGCTTCATCCTGGGGCCCATGATGGAGGAGTACCTGCGTCGCGCCATGCTGCTGTCCAGGGGGGACCCGATGGTGTTCGTCGAGCGTCCCATCAGCGCCACACTGCTGGCCTGCGGTGTCGGCTTGCTGGTCTGGAGCATCTGGGGCGTGATCAAGCGAACGGCCCGGGAGCGCGCCGAGGAAGACGCGGGCACCTCTGCCGCGACCCAGTCCACCTGAGCGTCTGGCGCAACGAGTTCCCATCCGGCCCGCCTTGGCGGGCCGTTCCATTTCGTCCGGTAGGCCTATGGCAAACTGCCGGGTTTTCCTTTTGACAGAGCCTGTACTGCCTTGGACAAAATCCTCCAACAGATTGCCGCCGAACTGAAGGTGCGGCCGTCCCAGGTCCGCGCGGCCGTCGAGTTGCTCGACGGCGGGGCCACTGTTCCCTTCATCGCCCGTTACCGCAAGGAGGCCACCGATGGCCTCGACGACGCCCAGCTTCGTGAACTTGAAGTGCGCCTGGCCTACCTGCGCGAGCTGGAGGAGCGGCGCGCCGCCGTGCTCAAGAGCGTTGCCGAGCAGGGCAAGCTCACGCCGGAACTGCAGGCCGCCGTTGAGGCAGCGCCCACGAAGCAGGAGCTTGAGGACCTGTACCTGCCCTACAAGCCCAGGCGTCGCACCAAGGGCATGATCGCCCGCGAGGCCGGTCTGGAGCCGCTGGCCGACCGACTGTTCGGTGATCCATCGCTGGAGCCGCTGGCCGAGGCGGTGGCCTTCGTCAACGCCGAGGCGGGCTTTGCCGATACCCACGCGGTGCTCGATGGCGTGCGTGACCTGCTGTCCGAGCGCTGGGCCGAGGATGCCGCGCTGGTGGGCAAGCTGCGCGAATGGCTGTGGGAGGAGGGGCTCTTCCAGTCGCGCCTGATGGCCGGCAAGGACGAGAATCACCCCGATGTCGCGAAGTTCCGCGACTACTTCGACTATGACGAGCCCATCCGCACCGTGCCTTCGCACCGTGCGCTGGCCGTCTTCCGTGGGCGCACGCAGGAAATCCTCGACGCCAAGCTGGTGCTTGACGAGGAGGTCGTGCCTGGACAACCCACCCTGGCGGAGGGACGCATCGCGCGCCACCTGGGTTGGAGCCATGCCAAGCGGCCCAGCGACGATCTGATGCGCAAGACCATCGCCTGGACCTGGAAGGTCAAGCTCAGCCTGAGCCTGGAGCGCGATCTGTTCTCGCGTCTGCGCGAGGAGGCGGAAAAGGTGGCCATCAAGGTCTTTGCCGAGAACCTGCGCGACCTGTTGCTGGCCGCGCCTGCCGGCAAGCGTGTGGTGATGGGGCTGGACCCCGGCATCCGCACCGGCGTGAAGGTGGCCGTGGTCAATGACACCGGCAAGGTCCTGGATACCGCCACGGTGTATCCGCACGAGCCGCGCAACGACTGGGAAGGGTCCATCCACGCGCTGGGCCGCTTGTGCGCCACCCATGGCGTCAACCTGATCGCCATCGGCAACGGCACGGCCAGCCGGGAAACCGACAAGCTGGCCGCGGACCTTATCAAGCGCATCCAGCAGATGGCGCCCGGCACCCAGATCGACAAGGTGGTGGTGAGCGAGGCCGGCGCCTCGGTCTACTCGGCCTCAGAGTACGCCAGCAAGGAGTTGCCCGAGCTGGACGTGAGCCTGCGCGGTGCGGTGTCGATCGCAAGGCGCGTTCAGGACCCATTGGCCGAACTCGTGAAGATCGAACCGAAGAGCATCGGTGTCGGGCAGTACCAGCACGACGTGAACCAGAGCGAACTGGCGCGCAGCCTGAACGCCGTGGTGGAAGACTGCGTGAACTCGGTGGGTGTGGACCTGAACACCGCATCGGCGCCGCTGCTGTCGCGTGTGTCGGGGCTGAGCGGCGCCGTGGCCAGCAGCATCGTGCGCTGGCGTGACGCACACGGCGCTTTCCGCAACCGCCAGCAGCTGCTGGAGGTGGCAGGGCTCGGCGCCAAGACCTTCGAACAGGCGGCGGGCTTCCTGCGCATCCGGGACGGCGACAACCCGCTGGATCTGTCCGGTGTCCACCCCGAAACCTATCCGGTGGTGCAGAAGATGCTGGCCGCCACCGGCAAGCCCATCACCGAACTGATGGGTCGCTCCGATGTGCTCAGGACGCTCAAGCCCGAGGTGTTTGCAGACGACAAGTTCGGTGCGATCACGGTCAGGGATATCCTCGCGGAGCTCGAAAAGCCGGGGCGTGACCCGCGCCCCGACTTCAAGGTGGCTCGCTTCAACGAGGGGGTGGAAGACCTCAAGGATCTTCAGCCCGGCATGGTGCTGGAAGGGACCGTCAGCAATGTCGCCCAGTTCGGCGCGTTCGTGGACCTGGGGGTGCACCAGGACGGCCTGGTGCACGTGAGCCAACTGTCGAACAAGTTCGTCAACGACGCCCGCGAGGTGGTCAAGACCGGCGACATCGTCAAGGTCAAGGTGCTGGAGGTCGATCTGGCCCGCAAGCGCATCTCGCTGACCATGAAGCTGGATGCCCCGGCGGGCGGACGCGCCGAACGCGGTGACAACAGCTTCCGCGCACCTGCTCGACAGGAGCGGCATGGCGGCGGGCGCCCCGCAGCCACCCCGGCCCAGTCGGCCATGGCAGCCGCCTTCGCCAAGCTGCAGACCAAGCGTTGATCCAGGGCAAGCCGGGCGGTTCTACCCGGCCGCCCGTGCTGGCAAGCGGGCGGTTGCGGGTCTATCTTGTGGAGATCGTCCTCATCACAAGGAGACCATGATGTTGCTCAGCTCGCACAAGGCCACCATGCTTGGGGTGGCGGCGCTGGCCCTCTGGCTGACCGGCTGTGCCGGGCCGCGGTACCACGGCCAGGACTACGGTGGGATGGGACATCGGCAGATGATGGCCGGTCCGACGGCGGTGGCGGCCGTGCAGCCCACCGCCGGCAACACGGTCCAGGGCCGCGTGATGTTCCATCAGCAGGGCGAACAGGTGTGGGTCCATGCGCGCGTGCAAGGGCTCAAGCCCAACGCCGAGCATGGCTTCCACATCCACGAGAAAGGCGATTGCTCCGCCGCCGATGGCACGAGCGCAGGCGGGCACTTCAACCCGACCGGCCAACCCCATGGCCCCCAGACGGGGCCGCGGCACGCGGGCGACCTGCCCAACCTTCGCAGCGATGCGAGCGGCCGGGCCGACGCGCGGTTCAGCGTGCCGGGCCTGGGCATCGGCAGCGGCCCGGCCGACATCGTCGGGCGCGGATTGATCGTGCATGCCGACCCTGATGACTACAAGACCCAGCCCACGGGCAATTCCGGCGCGCGTCTGGCCTGTGGTGTCATCGAGGCGTACCGGCGATAATCCGCCTGCTCACTGCAACAGGGCGCGTCTATCGCGCCCTTCCTTTTTTTTCCTGGATGATCCATGAAAGCACTGCGCCTGTACGCTGGGCCCGCCGCCCGGCGCCACATCGAGTCGCACGGCCTGGGGCCGAACGCGGTGCGGGTGGTTGCAGGTGCTGCTGGCGGTCCCAAGGGGCTCATCCTGAGCCACCTCGATCGCCACATCTTCGGCCAATGGCTGCCGCAGTCCAGCCAGACCGTGCACCTGCTCGGGGCCTCGATCGGCGCGTGGCGCATGGCCACCGGCATGCTCGAAGACAGCGTGGCCAAGTTCGCCACGCTGGCGCACGACTACATCCATCAGAGCTACGACGTGCCCCCGGGCAAGACCTACCCCACGGCGCAGGAAGTCAGCCGGGTGTTTGCCCAGGAGCTGGCCGGCTTCTTCGCCGGTCGCATCGGCGGCCTGGTGCAGCATCCCCGCTACCGACTGCACATCGTGGTGTCCCGCGGCCGCCACGTCCTGGGCCGTGAAGGCCGGGTGCGCACGCCCCTGGGCTATCTCGGCGCGGCACTCAGCAATGCCGTGTCGCGCCAGGGCCTGAGCCTGTGGCTGGAACGGGTGCTCTTTTCCGCCCCCGGCGAGCCTCTGCCCATCGACCTGAGCGACCTGCGCCATCGCCGGGTGGTGCTCGACGCAGCGAACTTCGAGCCGGCCCTGCTGGCGTCGTGTTCCATCCCTTTCGTGCTCCAGGCCGTGCACGACATCGCCGGGGCCCCGCCGGGCGCTTACTGGGATGGCGGCATCACCGACTACCACCTGCACTGGAACTACCCCAGCATGGGCGAGGGGCTGGTGCTCTATCCACATTTCCAGCAGGCCATCGTGCCGGGCTGGCTCGACAAGCCCTTGCGTCATCGCCACCGGGCCACCCCGGCGCTGGACAACGTGCTGGTGCTGGCCCCCGACCCGGCCTGGGTGGCCTCGCTGCCCAACGGCAAGCTGCCCGATCGCACCGACTTCAAGCGCTATGGCACCGACACCGCATCACGCGCCAGGGCCTGGCAAGCCGCCGTGGACGAGAGCGAGCGCCTGGCGGAAGAGTGGGCTGGATGGCTGGACGACGGTGCGCCGGCTGCGGCGTTGCGCCCGCTATAGCCTTTCACACGCGCGGCGCTGCGAGCGCCCGTACACTACACCACATCGTGAAACGTGAGGACACTCGATGGGCCTGACCGCGAGCCTGATCGTCATCGCGCTGCTGATCGGCGTCAGCGCCTTCTTCTCCATCGCCGAGATTTCCCTGGCCGCCTCGCGGCGACTGCGCCTGAGCCAGATGGCTGACGAGGGGGATGCCCGGGCCGCCCAGGTCATGGCCGTGCAGGACCACCCGGGCAGCTATTTCACCGTGGTGCAGATCGGCCTCAACGCCGTGGCCATTCTGGGCGGCATCGTGGGGGAGGGGGCGCTCACGCCCTACCTGGCCGCCGCCCTGTCCTGGGTGATGGATCCGGCCACGGCCTCCACAGTGGGTTTTGTGCTGTCTTTCCTGGTGGTCACCGGCCTGTTCGTGGTCTTTGCCGACCTCTTTCCCAAGCGGCTGGGCATGAGCGAGCCCGAGCAGGCGGCCATGCGGGTGGTGGGGCCGATGCGCTGGTGCGTGCGCCTGCTCAAGCCGCTGGTCTGGGTGTTCGACTCCCTGGCCAGCGCGCTGATCCGCCTGTTCGGTCTGCCTGCCGTCCGTGACAACCGCATCACCCACGACGACCTGCTGGCGATGACGGCGGCGGGCGCAGCGGCCGGCTTGCTGGCCGCACCCGAGCAGCAGGTGATCGAGAACGTCTTCGAACTCGACACCCGCACCGTGGAAAGTGCGATGACCACGCGCGAACGCATCGTCTATTTCCTGCTGGACGACGACGATGCGCTCATCCGCACCCGGGTGGCCGACCAGCCTCACTCCACCTACCTCGTGTGCGACGGCCACATCGATCAGGTGGTCGGGTATGTGGATGCCACCGATCTTTTCCTGAAGGTGCTGAGCAACGAGCGCATCTCGCTGCGTGGAGAAGCCGGGCAGGGGCTGCTGAAGAAGGTGCTGATCGTGCCCGACCGGATCACCCTGTCGGAAATGCTGACGCAGTTCCGGCAGGCGCACGAGGACTTCGCTGTCATCGTGAACGAGTACAGCCTGGTGGTGGGGGTGATCACCCTCAACGACGTGATGAGCACGGTCATGGGCAGCCTGGTCGGGCACCATGACGAGGAGCAGATCGTGCGCCGGGAAGATGGCTCCTGGCTGGCGGACGGTGTCACACCCATCCCCGACCTGCTGCGCGCGCTCGACATCGACGAGTTGCCCAATCAGGGCCAGTACGACACCCTGGCGGGCTTCCTGATGGTCATGCTGCGACGCATTCCCAAGCGCACCGACGCCGTCACCTGGGGCGGGTGGCGCTTCGAGGTGATGGACGTGGACAGCTTCCGCATCGACCAGGTGATGATCACGCGGGTGGTGTGATCGGCCGGCGCAGCGGCCCTACATCGAGGCGTCGAGCATGGCCCGGTAGTCCTCCGCACTGGCTTCGCGCGGGTTGGTCTTGTGGCAATGATCGGCCAGTGCCCCCCGGATCACGCGGTCATACAGTTCACCGGTGACACCCATCGCAGCCAGCCCGGTGGGCACGCCCAGGCGGGCGTTCATCTCGCGGATGGCCTCGGCAATGTCGCCCGGTGAGCGCAGGCCCATGGCGTGGGCCATGCGCTCCAGCCGCGCCTCGTTGCGCACCGACTCGGCCCGGGCGTTGAAGTTGACCACCGCCGGCAGGAAGACGGCGTTGAGCGTGCCATGGTGCAGCTTCGGGTTGACGCCGCCCAGGCTGTGGCTGAGCGAATGCACGCAGCCCAGGCCCTTCTGGAAGGCCAGCGCCCCCTGCATCGAGGCACTCATCATCTGTCGCCGCGCCTCGCGGTCGCTGCCGTCGCGCGTGGCCCGTTCGATGTGGGCCCAGCCGCGGGTCAGACCGTCCAGCGCAATCCCGTCGGCCGGCGGGTTGAAGGCCGCCGCCATGAAGGTCTCCATGCAGTGAGCGATGGCATCCATGCCTGTGGCGGCCGTGAGCATGGGGGGCAGGCCCAGCGTCAGTTCGGGGTCGCAGATGGCCGTGCGCGGCACCAGGTGCCAGGAGTGGAACCCCAGCTTGCGGCCATCTTCGACGATCACGATGGCGCCACGCGCCACCTCGCTGCCGGTGCCGGCGGTGGTGGGCACGGCGATCAGCGGCGCGGTGCGTTCGGTGATGCGCGGGCTGCCGCCTTCGATGGTGGCGTAGGTCTTGAGCGGGCCTTCGTGCGTGGCGGCGATGGCCACGCCCTTGGCCAGGTCGATGCTGGAACCGCCGCCCACGGCGATCAGACCGTCGCAGCCCTGGGCCTGGTAGATCGCCTGCGCGGCGCGCACGGCGGCCTCGGTGGGGTTGGACGGGGTCTGGTCGAACACCGCGACGGGAACGTCCTTCAGGGCGTCCAGGGCCCGTTGCAGCACGCCGGCCGCCTTCACGCCGGCGTCGGTGACCACCAGCGGACGGCGGATGCCGATGCGCTCGCATTCAGTGGGCAACAGGCGCACCGCGCCAAAATCGAACTGGATCTGGGTGACGTAGTAGATCAGGGCCATGGTTCGAGTGCCACGCCGTCCCCGACGCAGCGAACTGGGAAAAGAATCAGTATCCTTGCCGGATTGTCCCGGAGCCATCCGGGTGCACCATGACACCTGTGCGTCATCTGCCATCAACCCCGTGACCTCACCCACCGACGCCCACCTGCTGACCCCGCGCATGCGTGACGTGATCGATCGCATCCGTCGCGCCAATTTCACCCCCTTCCACCAGCTCGACGTGGCCCAGGCCCGCGAGGCCTACGTTGCGGCGGCCGAGATCCTCGACCTGCCACGTGCGCCGCTGGCCCGGGTGGAAGATCGCCACCTCGCCGGCCACGGCGGCGCCCGGCTGCCGGCGCGCCTGTACGCACCGTCCAACGAAGCCCTGCCGGTGATGCTCTATCTGCACGGCGGCGGCTTCACCATCGGCGGCATCGAGACCCATGACAGCCTGTGCCGCCAGATGGCGAAGCTCAGCGGGGCTGCGGTGGTTTCCGTCGAGTACCGGCTTGCGCCCGAACACCGCTTCCCGACGGCCGTGGACGATGCCTGGGCCGCACTGCAGGACCTGGGGCGCCAGGCACCGGCCTGGGGGCTGGACGGCCAGCGCCTGGCCGTGGGCGGTGACAGTGCCGGCGGAACGCTTGCGGCTGTGTGCGCACTGCTGGCCCGCGATGCCGGTCTCGACCTCGCCTTGCAGGTGCTCATCACCCCGGGCACCACGGCGCATCAGGACACCGACTCACACCGCCGCTTCGCCCATGGCTACATCCTGGAGCAGCCGGCCATCGACTGGTTCTTCAACCACTACATCGACCACGCTCACCGCAGCGATTGGCGCTTTGCTCCCCTGCTGGCGGATGACCTCGAGGGTGTGGCACCGGCCTGGGTGGGGCTGGCCGAGGCGGACCCGCTGGTGGACGAAGGCGTGGCCTATGCCGACCGGCTGCGCATGGCCCACGTGCCGGTGGACCTGGAGGTCTATCGGGGCGTGACACATGATTTCATCAAGATGGGGCGTGCCCTGCCCGAGGCCGGACAGGCCCACGCTGCCATCGCTGCACGGCTGCGCGCCGCATTCGGGACCGACCATGAAACGCAGTGACTTCCGCTTCCTCCATCGCTTGCGGGTGCGGTGGGCGGAGATCGATGCCCAGAAGATCGTCTTCAACGGGCACTACCTGATGTATTTCGACACCGCCATCGCCGACTACTGGCGGGCGCTCGCCCTGCCGTACCCGGAGGCGGTGGAGCAGTTCGGTGGCGATCTGTATGTGAAGAAGGCCACGGTGGAATACCACGCCTCGGCCCGCTATGACGACCTGCTGGAGGTCGGCATCCGCTGCACCCGGGTGGGCAACTCCTCCATCCTCTTCACGCTGGCCATCTTCCGGCAGGATGAGCACCTCATCAGCGGCGAGCTGGTCTATGTCCATGCCAATCCGCAGACGCAGACGTCGGTGCCCGTGCCCCAGCCGCTGCGCGAGGTGCTGCTGGCCTACGAGGAGGGCCTGCCGATGGTGCAGGTGAAGGTGGGGAGCTGGGATGAACTGGGCCGCGACGCCCACGCCATCCGCCAGACGGTCTTCGTGGATGAGCAGCGCATCCCGGCCGAGATGGAATGGGACGAGGCCGATGCGACCAGCCTGCACGCCGTGGCCTACAACCGCTTTGGCATGCCTTTGGCCACGGGCCGCCTGCTGGAGCATGTGCCCGGTGTGGCCAAGATCGGTCGCATGGCCGCGCTGCGCACCATGCGCGGCGGCGGTGTTGGTCGGGCGGTGCTTGACGGACTGATGCAGGCGGCGCGGGAGCGAGGTTACCGAGAGGCGGTGCTGCATGCGCAGACGTCGGCCTCGGCCTTCTATGCGCGTTCGGGCTTCGTGCCGCGTGGGCCGGAGTTCGATGAGGTGGGGATTCCCCACGTGGAGATGGTGAAGGCCCTGTAGGGCCCGCCATCCTTCAGCCGGCTTCCAGCGCCTTCTGGCCCGTGGTGTGGCCGCCGGCGCGACCGCTGACCTGCGGGGAGGGCGTGGAAGCCG
>Ga0114986_1000180_pt1 | contig 18291 bp, 14 predicted proteins | sample Shrwel1BS1Day17_FD_96988 | JGI IMG/M metagenome (GOLD analysis project Ga0114986, IMG submission 96988) | Subsurface microbial communities from deep shales in Ohio, USA - Utica-3 well 1 S-1-Day17 | ecosystem: Environmental > Aquatic > Deep subsurface > Shale gas/oil reservoir > Produced... | reverse complement strand
GTGCAAGGGCGGGCGGGCGGTCATGGTCTTCAGAAAAAGTCACGCCGGACGTCGCGTCCGGCGTGCGTGCGCTGCCTCGCGCGAGGTCAGGCCTGCGGCGCTGCCTTGCCCGAGGGCGCGGAGGACGTCTGAGAGCGTTGGGCAGGGATGCGTCCGGCCTTGACGTCGTTGTACCAGAGTTCGTGGTGCTCCTTCGCCCACGTCTCGTCCACGTAGCCGGTCTTCATGGCCGAGTACGCGCCCTGCATGCCCAGTGTGCCCATGTAGATGTGCCCGATGAAGGCAGCCATCATCAGTGCCGCAGCGCTGGCGTGGATCATGTGGGCAATCTGCATGTCGCCGCGGGTGTAGGCCAGGCCAGGCACGAGCATGTCCAGCACCAGGCCCGACGCCACCACGATGAGACCCAGCACGAACACACCCGCCCAGAAGAGGATCTTCTCGCCGGCATTGAAGCGGTGCGAGGGCACGTGCGCGCCGCTGAACAGACCGCCGCCCTTGGCCAGCCAGAGGAGGTCGTCCTTGCTGGGGAGGTTGTCCTTCACGAAGGTGAGGATCACCACCAGCAGCGACACGGCAAACAGCGGGCCGGCGAAGTTGTGCAGGTTCTTCATCGCATAGGCCAGCCAGCCGAACAGCGTGCCGCCGAGGATGGGCAGCAGGAAGAACTTGCCAAAGGCCATCACGATGCCCGAGACCGCCAGCACCACGAAGGCGATGGCGTTCACCCAGTGGGCGGCGCGCTCGAAGTAGGTGAAGCGCTCGATCTTGCGGCCGGTCTCGGCCTCGTGCAGCTTGATCGTGCCCTTGGTGAAATAGAACAGGGCCACGGCCAGTGCGGCGATGATCAGCAGCGAGCCGCCATAGGGAATGATCCAGTTGTTGCGCACCTGGCGCCAGGCCTCGCCGGCGGTGGTGAACATCGAACCGGGGTACTGCACGAAGGACTGGATCAGCACGCCCTTTTCGGTGCCGGGCAGGCTGGTGTAGCCGCTCTCCTGGCCGGACTCCCGCACCGCGCGCCAGAAGGGCGCGTTGTTGCCCGGCTGGGACACGGCGCGCTGGGCATTGCTTTCGTCGGGCTTGGGATCGGCCGGTGCCACGAAGCCCTGCGGGGCCCCGTTGGCGGCGGCGGGGGCGGTGCCCTGCGCGGACACGCCCAGCGAGACCGCAAGGGCAGTGGCGGCGATGAGGGCCTGGAGGATGCGAACCATGGCGTCTCCTGAGCGCATGAGGGGCAGAGAACCCGCCTCAGTTCACGCGCGAATACTCGTCCTGGCCGGCGGCTCGCCGACGCAGCTGTTGTTCCCACGCCGCCTGGTCGCTGGGCTTCCAGTCGGCCACGCCATAGGGGTTGGCCGCACCCTGCCAGGCCGGCGTATCGCTCTTCTTGTAGGCCGCTTTCGCGGTCTGTTCGGCGTCTGCACAAGCGGCCAGGCCCAGGACGAGGGCCGACACCAGCAAGGTGGTGGTACGCAGCATCATGACTTGGTGCCCTCCTGGGTGGACGGCGCCGTGCCCTGGGCCGGACGGCCATACGCCGTGCCCCAGCCCCACACTTCGCTGCCCTTGCCGCGGGTGAGCACCCGGGTGCGGAAGATGTCGGCCACGACGTCGCCGTCGCCACCCAGCAGCGCCTTGGTCGAGCACATCTCGGCACAGGCGGGCAGCTTGCCTTCGGCCAGGCGGTTGCGGCCGTACTTCTCGTTCTCGGCCTGGCTGCCGCTGGCCTCGGGGCCGCCGGCGCAGAAGGTGCACTTGTCCATCTTCCCGCGCAGGCCGAAGGTGCCGTTGGCGGGGAACTGGGGCGCGCCGAAGGGGCAGGCGTACGAGCAGTAGCCGCAGCCGATGCAGATGTCCTTGTCGTGCAGCACCACACCTTCATCGGTGCGATAGAAGCAGTCCACCGGGCACACCGCCATGCAGGGGGCGTCGCTGCAGTGCATGCAGGCCACCGAGATGCTGCGCTCGCCGGGCTGGCCATCGTTCATGGTGACCACGCGGCGGCGGTTCACGCCCCAGGGTACGTCATGCTCGGCCTTGCAGGCCGTGACGCAGCCGTTGCACTCGATGCAGCGCTCGGCATCGCAGATGAATTTCATTCGGGCCATGTGATTCTCCTGTCAGCTGGCCATCGTTCAGGCGGCTGCCCGCTCGACCTGGCAAACCGTGGTCTTGGTTTCCTGCATCATCGTCACGGCGTCGTAGCCATAGGTCGTGGCCGTGTTCACCGCCTCGCCCCGCACGACCGGTGCGGCACCCTCGGGGTAGTAGCGCAACATGTCCTGGCCTTGCCAGTGCCCCGAGAAGTGGAAGGGCAGGAAGACCGTGTTGCGGTCCACGCGCTCGGTGACCAGGGCCTTGACGCGGATGCGCGCGCCGGAGGGAGTGGACACCCACACCATCTCGCCCGGTCGGATGCCGCGGTCGTTGGCCGTCGCCGGGTTGATCTCGATGAACATGTCCTGCTGCAGCTCGGCCAGCCAGGGGTTGGAGCGGGTTTCCTCGCCGCCGCCTTCGTACTCGACCAGGCGCCCAGAGGTCATGACCAGCGGGAAGCGCTGGCCGATGTCCTTGTTCTGGTCCTGCAGCGTCTTGAACAGCGTGGGCAGGCGCCAGAAGGTCTTGTCGGCGTGGGTCGGGTACTTTTCGACCAGATCCGGACGCGTCGAATAGATGGGCTCCCGGTGCTGCGGGATGCCATCGGGGAAGTTCCAGACGATGGCGCGAGCCTTGGCGTTGCCGAAGGGATGGCAGCCATGGTTCTTCATGGCCACGCGGATGATCGCCCCCGTGGGGTCGGTCTTCCAGTTCTTGCCTTCGGCAGCCTGTTGCTCCTCGGGGGTGAGTTCGCCCCACCAACCCAGCTTCTTGAGCAGCACGTCGTCGAACTCGGGATAGCCGGTGGTGATGTCGGCGCCCTTGGAGTGCGAGCCGTCACCCGCCAGCAGCGACACACCCTCACGCTCGACACCGAAGTTCGCGCGGAAGTTGCCGCCACCGTCCATCACGTGCTTGGAGGTGTCGTAGAGGTTGGGCGAGCCCGGGTGCTTGAGTTCCGGCGTGCCGTAGCACGGCCAGGGCAGGCCGAAATAGTCGCCATCGAGCACGTAGCCGGTTTCCTTGTCGACCCCGCCCTTGGCCTTGAGCGTCTTCACGTCGAAGACGTTCATGTTGCGCATGTGGGCCTTCAGGCGCTCGGGACTCTGGCCCGTGTAGCCGATGGTCCAGACCGACTTGTTGATCTCGCGCAGGATGGACTCGGGCTCCGGCTCCATCATGCCGCCCTTGCCCGCCACCATCTTGTAGTTCTTGACCAGTTCCTTGTCGAAGCCCAGCTTCTGCGCGAGCTGGTACATGATCATGTGGTCGGTGCGCGATTCCCACAGCGGCTCGATGACCTTCTCGCGCCACTGGATGGAGCGGTTGGAGGCCGTGCACGAGCCCGAGGTCTCGAACTGCGTGGTGGCCGGCAGCAGGTAGACGGCCCGATTGGGGTTCAGGTCTTCGGCCTTGCCGGGCATGGCCGCCATGGCCGCAGTGGCCGAGGGGAAGGGATCGACCACGACCAGCAGGTCGAGCTTGTCCATCGCCCGCTTCATTTCCAGGCCGCGGCTCTGGGAGTTGGGGGCATGGCCCCAGAAGAACAGGGCCTTGAGGTTGGTCGCCTGCTCGATGAGGTCGGGCTTCTCGAGCACACCGTCGACCCAGCGCGACACCGTCATGCCCGACTTGGTCATCATGTTGGGCGCATAGCGGCCCTTGATCCACTCGAAGTCGACGTCCCAGGCCTTGGCGAAGTGCTTGAAGGAGCCCTCGGCCAGGCCGTAGTAGCCGGGCAGGGAGTCGGGGTTCGGGCCCACGTCGGTGGCGCCTTGCACGTTGTCGTGGCCGCGGAAGATGTTGGCCCCACCACCACTCTTGCCGATGTTGCCCAGCGCCAGCTGGAGGATGCACGAAGCGCGCACCATGGCATTGCCGATGGAGTGCTGCGTCTGCCCCATGCACCACACGATGGTCGAGGGCCGGTTCTCGGCCATGGTCTTGGCCACCTGGAACACTTGGTCCTCGGGCACGCCGCAGACCTCCTCGACCTTGTCGGGAGTCCACTTGGCCAGCACCTCCTCACGCACCTTGTCCATGCCATAGACGCGGTCGGCGATGTACTGCTTGTCTTCCCATCCGTTCTTGAAGACGTGATGGAGCACACCGAAGAGGAAGGCGATGTCGGTGCCCGAGCGGATGCGCACGAACTGGTCGGCCTTGGCCGCCGTGCGCGTGAAGCGCGGGTCGGCCACGATCATCTTGCAGCCGGTTTCCTTGGCATGCAGCATGTGCAGCATCGAGACCGGGTGCGCCTCGGCGGCGTTCGATCCGATGTAGAGCGCCGCCTTGGCGTTCTGCATGTCGTTGTAGGAGTTGGTCATCGCACCATACCCCCACGTGTTGGCCACGCCGGCCACCGTGGTGGAGTGGCAGATGCGCGCCTGGTGGTCGCAGTTGTTGCTGCCCCACAGGCTCATCCACTTGCGCAGCAGGTAGGCCTGCTCGTTGTTGTGCTTGCTCGAACCCACCACGAAGAGCGAGTCGGGGGTGCTGCTCTCGCGCAGCTCCTTCAGCTTCGCGCTGATCTCGTCCAGGGCCTGGTCCCAGCTGATGCGCTGGTACTTGCCGTTCACGAGCTTCATCGGGTACTTCAGCCGGTACTCGCCATGGCCATGCTCACGCACCGCCGCGCCCTTGGCGCAGTGGGCGCCCAGGTTGATGGGAGAGTCGAACACCGGCTCCTGGCGCACCCACACGCCGTTCTCGACCACGGCGTCGATGGCGCAGCCCACCGAGCAGTGACCGCACACCGTGCGCTTCACCTCGACCTTGTTGCCCGGCGCACCGGTGTCGGCTGCACGCGCCGCCTCGGCGCGCTTGACCAGGGTCAGCTGGGAGGCCGCGAGCCCCACGCCCACGCCGAGACCGGAGCGGCGCAGGAAAGCGCGGCGGTCCATGGTGGGCACGGCGCGCGACACGCCCCGGGCCAGGCTGGCCACGAGCGAGGACGATCCGCGGGCAGCCGCGGTGGCACTGGAAGATTTGCGGGTGAGCAGCATGGTGGCTCCTGACACAACGACAAAGGCAGGAACGCGAGTCAACGTGCCGCCCTGGGCGGCACGCCGGCCTGGCGTTCAGACGCGGGCGGTCTGGTAGTAGCGCTGGACGTGTTCCGTCAGCCGGTAGCCGGAGCGCTGATCAGGCTGGGCTTCGGGCTGTGCCACGGGGGTGGGCTCCTGCCGCACCGGCAGGACGGAGGCAACCGCCGCAACGGCGGCGACCGTGCCGGCGCCCGCGAACAGGCGGCGGCGGCTTTGCTGGGGCTGAGACGCTTTCATCGTGGTCTCCTGGTGGGGTGTGAAGAGGCCTGACGACGGGACGATCACCGCGGCCTCTCGCATGTTGGTATGTTCGTATGGTATCGATCGCCGACGCCTCACGCACGGTCTATCGGCCCTCTTGGTGCATACCCTAGGAACGGCTCATGCCCCCTGCGGCGCCCTGTATCGACCCGCGTCAGCAACACAGCATTTCGCGTGCCAGCAAGTCGCTCGTGCACCTGTTCACGGCGATGACTGGCTCTGCGCGGTGTGCAGCGCAGCAAAGCGACACAGCATGCGACAGATTGTCGCGCCCGTCCGCGACAATCTGTCGTGACCGCTGCGCGCACCGACAGGAGGCCTGTGTGGCGTCCTGCCCATGCTTGCGTGCGGTCATCGATAAAGCTGAGCGTCTTTCTCCGCTTTTTTTGGCACCCTAATGTCCGTGAGCTCTCCATCCCCCACTGAACGCCTGGCCGAAGGCTGGCATCTGAGCAGCGTGCTGGTCGTCGACGACGAGCAAGGCATGCGCAATTTCCTCGAGAAGACGCTGGCAACGCGCTGCGGCGAGGTGCATGGCGCGGAAAGCGCCGAGGCCGCGGAACAGCTCGTGCGCGCCCATCGCTACGATCTGGTGATCCTGGACATCACCCTGCCGGGCAAGAGCGGGATCGTCTTCCTGCGCGAACTGCGCGACCAGGGTTACACGGGCGAGGTGGTGCTCATCACGGCCTTTGCCGACCTCGACACCGCCATCGAGGCCCTGCGCGCCGGCGCCTCGGATTTCATCCTCAAGCCGTTTCGCATCACCCAGCTGCTCAATGCGGTCAAGCACTGCCTTGAACGGTCGCGGCTGGCCCGCGAGAACTACGTGCTGCGCCGCACCATCACCGAGCGCACGCCGGCCTTCGCGGGGCTTGTGGGCCAGTCGGCCGCGATGACGGCGCTCGCGCAATCGCTGTCGCGCGTGGCCCAGGTGCCCAGCACGGTGCTGCTGAGCGGCGAGTCGGGCACCGGCAAGGAGCTGGCGGCCATGGCCCTGCACCGCAACAGTCCGCGCGGCCAGGGCCCCTTCGTGCCGGTGAACTGCGCCACGATGTCGCCCGAACTGATCGAGAGCGAACTCTTCGGCCACGCCAAAGGCGCCTTCACCGGCGCCAGCAAGAGCCGGGACGGACTGTTCTACTACGCTCAGGGCGGCACTCTCTTCCTCGACGAGATCGGCGAGCTGCCGCTGCCGCTGCAGGCCACCCTCTTGCGCGTGCTGGACGACCACAGGATCCGCCCGGTGGGCAGCGAGCAGCAGGTGTCGGTGGACGTGCGCATCATCGCCGCCACCAACCGCAAGCTGGCCGACGAGGTGGCGGCCGGCCGCTTCCGTGCCGACCTGTACTACCGGCTGCAGGTGGTGGAGCTGGTGCTGCCCCCGCTGCGCGAGCACAAGGAAGACATCCCCGCACTGGTGGCGCATTTCATCGAGACGCTGGCCCCCCAGCTCGGCGTGGAGCCCATCCCGGTGAGCGACGAGGAGCTGGCCTTCCTGCAGCAGTACGACTGGCCAGGCAACGTGCGTGAGCTGCGCAACCTCATCGAGCGCTCGCTCATCCTGGGCTCCTTGAACGTCTCGGCCCTCTACCCCGGCCGCCGGGCCTCGGCCCCGCCGCAACCCGCGGCCACCGACCTGCACACGCTGGAGAAGCAGCACATCCTGGCCGTGCTGGAGTCCGTGCAGGGCGACAAGACCCGTGCCGCCAGCCTGCTCGGCATCTCGCGGCGCACGCTGGAGCGGCGCTGCGCAGAATGGTCGCTGTCGTGAGGGCTGGCGCCTCCTTCGCCCGGCTGTCGATCCGCCACAAGCTGCTGGTCATGGTGCTGCTGCCGCTGGTGGTGGTGCTGCCCCTGCTCGGGCTGCTGCTGCTGTGGTGGAGCAATGCGGCCATCGATCGGCTGCTCATCACCAAGGTGCGCAGCGACCTGGCCGTGGCCCAGGGCTATTTCGAGCGCGTGCTCGGCGAAGTGGGCACCGGCACCAGCGCCGTGGCCGATTCTCATCGCCTGCACCTGGCCCTGCAGGCCCCCAGCCCGGACGGCATGCAGCCCCTGATGCAGGCTTTCAAGGACCGGGCGCGGCTGGACTTCGTGAACCTGCTGGACGCACGGGGCCAGCTCGTTGCAGCCGACTGGCGCACCGACACGAGCCCCGCGCCCGACAGCGGTGACGTTCGCCGGCGCAGCGGCCCGCAGGACCTGCGCCCCCTGGCCAGCGTGGAGCGCCTCACCCGAAGCGAACTGAAGCGTGTGGCCCCGGCGCTGGTCGATCGGCTGGGCATTGCCCTGGTCCCCACGGCGAATGCGGCGCCCACCGAGCGCACCGAAGAGGATCGCGCGCTCATCGTGCTGGCCACCGCGCCGGTGTTCGCGCCCGACGGGCAACGCCTCGGCACGGTGCAAGGCGGCGTGCTGCTCAACCGCAACCTGGCCTTCATCGACCACATCAACGAGATCGTCTATCCCGAAGGCTCGTTGCCCTTCGGCAGCCAGGGCACGGCCACCCTCTTCCTGGACGATGTGCGCATCTCCACCAATGTGCGGCTGTTCGGCGACGAACGCGCCATCGGCACGCGCGTGTCGCAGCAGGTGCGTGATGCCGTGCTGGGCCGCGGCTCCACCTGGCTGGACAGTGCCTTTGTCGTCAACGACTGGTACGTCTCGGCCTACCAACCCATCCAGGACGGTGCCGGGCAGCGGGTGGGCATGCTCTACGTGGGCTACACCGAACGCCCCTTCACGTGGATGAAGTACGCCGCGCTGGCCGGCATCGGCGTGATCTTCTTCAGCGTGATGGTGGCGGCGGCCTGGGTGTCGCTGCGCCTGGCGCGGGGCATCTTCCGTCCGCTCGAACAGATGGCCGGCACGATGCGCCTCGTGGAGGAAGGCCAGGCCCAGGCCCGCGTGGGCCCTCTGCCCTCGCACGACGAGATCGGGCAGCTCGCCGGCCACCTCGACCACCTGCTGGACGTGGTGGACGAGAAGACCCGCGCGCTGCAGCGCTGGGGCGAGGAGCTCGATCGCAAGGTGGCCGAGCGCACGCGCGAGCTGGAGGAAAGCAATGCCTCGCTGCGCGTGGCCCAGCAGCAGCTGGTGCGCAGCGAGAAGCTCGCCGCCATCGGCCAGCTCACCGCCAGCATCGCCCATGAGGTGAACAACCCCATCGCGGTGATCCAGGGCAACCTGGATCTCGTGCGCGAACTGCTGGGGCCGCAGGCCGAGGGCGTGCGTGCCGAGCTGCGCCTGGTGGACGAGCAGATCGAGCGCATGCGCCTCATCGTCACGCGCTTGCTGCAGTTCGCGCGCCCCACCGAGTACGCCGGCTATGTGGAGGCGGTGGACGTGCGCGCAGCGCTGGACGACAGCCTGGTGCTGGTCGGCCACCTGCTGTCCAAGACGCGCATCACCGTGAAGCGCAACGACCAGGCCTCCCGGACGGCCGGGCTGAACCGCCAGGAGCTGCAGCAGGTGCTGATCAACCTCATCGTCAATGCGCTTCAGGCCATGCCCGAGGGGGGTGAACTCTCCTTGTGCACCCGCGACTGGGACGACATCGGTGTGGTGATCGAGGTGGCCGACACCGGGCCCGGCCTGAGCGAGGAACTGCTCGCCCAGCTCTTCCAGCCTTTCGTCACGCGCAAGAAGGAGGGCACGGGCCTGGGCCTGTGGATCAGCCGCAGCCTCGTGGAGCGCTACGGCGGCGACATCCGCGCACGCAACCGCGAGGGCGGCGGCGCGGTCTTCGAGGTGTGGTTGCGCACCGAGCCCGATCAGAACGTGCCGGGGTAGGCGCCACCGTCGAGCAGCCAGTTCTGGCCGGTGATGTAGCCCGCCTGCTGGCTGCACAGGAACGCACAGGCCGCGCCGAACTCCTCGGCCGTGCCGAAGCGCCGGGCCGGGATGGCCTGCATGCGGCGCTGCATCGCCTGGTCGGCGTCGAGGCCGGCCTTGGCCGCACCAGCCGCCAGGGTCTTGCGCAGGCGGTCGGTGTCGAAGGCGCCGGGCAGCAGGTTGTTCACGGTGACGTTGCGCGCCGCGATGCCGCTGCGCGCGAGGCCGGCCACGAAACCGGTGAGTCCGCTGCGTGCGCCGTTGGACAGCCCCAGCACGTCGATGGGCGCCTTCACTGCACCGGAGGTGATGTTGACGATGCGCCCGAAGCCGCGCGCGGCCATGCCGTCCACGGTGGCCTTGATCAGCTCGATGGGCGTGAGCATGTTGGCCTCCAGGGCCTTCACCCACTCGTCGCGGCCCCAGTCGCGGAAGTCGCCGGGCGGCGGGCCGCCCGCGTTGTTCACGAGGATGTCCACCTGCGGGCAGGCGGCCAGCGCCGCGGCGCGGCCCTCCGCCGTGGTGATGTCACCCGCCACGGCACGCACCTCGCCGCGTCCCAGGGCGCGCAGTTCGGCGGCAGCCGCCTCCAGATCGGCCGCCGTGCGCGCGGTCATCACCACGTTCACACCTTCGGCCACCAGCGCAGCGGCGCAGCCCTTGCCCAGCCCCTTGCTCGAAGCGCACACCAGCGCCCATTTGCCTGCAAGCCCCAAGTCCATCGTCCTATCTCCATTTCGTCAATAGCCACACACCCGCCAGCACCAGCACGGTGCCGGCGGCAATCCAGGGGGTGAAGGGTTCACCCAGCACCAGCACGCCCAGCGTCAGCGTGGACAGCGGGCCGATCATGCCGGTCTGGGCCGTGGCCGCTGCGCCGATGCGCTCGATGGCCATCATCACCATCAGCACCGGCGCCACGGTGCAGGCCGTGGCGTTCAGCAGCGCCAGCCAGAGCACTTCCACAGGCACGGCCGCGGCCGAGAGCGGGCGCAGCAGCACGAACTGCGCGATGCACAGCGCGCAGGCCACCATGCTGGCCCAGCCCACCAGGCGCATCGAGCCCAGGCGCTGCACCATCTCGCCGCTGTACACCAGGTACACGGCGTAGGACACCGCGCTGGCAAACACCAGGATGCCGCCCAGCAGCACATTGGGGCCCTCGAAGTTCACTTCCTGGCCGAACACCAGCAGCACCCCGGCATAGCTCACCGCGATGGCGGCGAGCTGGCGCGCACCCACCTTCTTCTTGAAGAGCACCACGCCCAGCGCCAGCACCAGCGTGGGGTTGAGGTAGAGGATGAGGCGCTCGAGGCTGGCGCTGATGTACTGCAGGCCCAGGAAGTCGAGGAAGCTGGCCAGGTAGTAGCCGCAAAAACCCAGGCCCAGGATGCCCAGCCAGTCACGCCGGGTGAACGGGGGCTGCCCTCGCCCCGACCACCACGCCAGCAGCGCAAAGAAGGGCAGGGCAAAGAGCATGCGGTACATGATGACCGTCACCGCGTCCACGCCGTAGCGGTAGGACAGCTTCACGATGATGGCCTTGCCCGAGAAGGCCACGGCGCCGGCCGCAGCCAGCAGCAGGCCTGCGGCCATCGGGGGCCGCGATGTCGCGTCCTGTGCGGCCGCGCTCAAAACCCGACCGCCTGGCCGTCGCGCCGGGGGTCGCTGGCGGCGACATAGCCCTCGACCGACGGGTCGCCCAGGCGCCAGATGAACTGGCCGGCACCGAAGTCCTGGTAGGGGTCCTGCAGCACATCGATGCGGTGGCCGAGTTCGACCAGCCCCTGCACCACCGTCGGGTCCATGGTGGCCTCGACGTTGAGCGAGAGGCCCTCGTTGTAGCGCCAGCGCGGCGCATCGCAGGCGGCCTGCGGGTTCTGTCCGTAGTCGAGCATGCGCACGAGGGTCTGCACATGGCCCTGGGGCTGCATGTTGGCCCCCATCACGCCGAAGCTCATGACAGGCTGGCCTTCGCGGGTGAGGAAGCCGGGGATGATGGTGTGGAAGGGCCGCTTGCCCGGTGCCACGAGGTTGGGGCTGCCGGGTTCGAGCGAAAAGCCATGCCCACGGTTCTGCAGCGAGATGCCATAACCCGGCACCACGACGCCCGAGCCGAAGCCCATGTAGTTGCTCTGGATCCAGCTCACCATCATGCCCTGTTCGTCGGCGGCGGTGAGGTAGATGGTGCCCCCCGTGGGCGGATTGCCGGCGCCGAAGTCCTGGGCCCGCTTCGGGTCGATCAGGCGGGCGCGGCTGGCCAGGTAGGCGTCATCGAGCATCTGCTCGACGGTGACCTCCATGTGCTCGCGCTCGGCCACGTAGCGGTAGGTGTCGGCAAAGGCCAGCTTCATGGCCTCGATCTGAAGGTGCTGCGAGGCCACCGCGTCACGCGGCAGCGAGGCCACGTCGAAGTGCGACAGGATGCCCAGCGCGATCAGCGCGGCAATGCCCTGGCCCGAGGGCGGGATCTCGTGCAGCGTGTACCCGCGGTACTCGCGCGCGATCGGCGTCACCCACTCGGGCTGCATCGCGGCCAGGTCGGCCTCGGTGAGCGCCGCGCCATGTTCGCGCGCAAAGGCCGCGATGGCCGCGGCGATCTCGCCCCGATAGAACGCCTCGCCACGGGTCTGCGCGATCAGGCGCAGGCTGCGTGCCGCCTCCTTGAAGGTGAAATGCTCCCCCACCTCGGGCGCGCGGCCATGGGGCATGAAGGCCTGGGCAAAGCCGGGCTGGCCACCCAGTTCGGGCACCGCCGCGGCCCACTTGCCCGCCACCACCGGCGGCACGCAATAGCCGCGCTCGGCACAGTCGATGGCGGGCTCCAGCAGGTCGGCAAAGGGCAGCTTGCCGAAGCGCTCGTGCAAGGCCACCCAGCCGGCCACCATGCCAGGCACGCTCACCGAATCCCAGCCGCGCTTGGGGGGGCGCCGGGCTTCCATGCCCTGCCGCGCGGCGAAATAGTCGCGCGTCCAGGCCGCCGGGGCGCGACCTGCCGCATTGAGGCCGTGAAGCTTCTTGCCATCCCAGACGATGGCAAAGGCATCGCTGCCCAGGCCGTTGCTGACGGGTTCGAGAATGGTCATGGCCGCCGCCGCGGCGATGGCGGCATCGACGGCGTTGCCACCCTTCATGAGCATGCGCACGCCCGCCGTGGCCGCGGCCGGGTGAGAGGTAGAGACCAGGTTGCGCGCGAAGACCGGCAGGCGAAGCGAAGGGTAAGGGGTGTCGTATAGGAAGGGTTTCATGGCAGTCCTCGGCGCAATCATCGGATGATTATGCGCGGCCGGCCATGGTCCTGCAGGGCCGGGCCTATTCCGCCGCGCGCTGGGCCGCCGCATGCAGACGACGCATGCCCAGCCACACCGTGAAGGCGATCAGCGGGATCGCCGCGGCCACCACCAGGTCGGTGTCCCACGGGAGTCCCGCATCCCTTGCACCCTTCGCAAGATAACCGACGAGGCCGGCGCCGTAGTACGTGATCGCCGCAATCGACAGGCCTTCCACGGCCGTCTGCAGCATCAACTGGGCCTTCTGGCGGCGGTTCATCGCGTCCAGCAGGGCCTGGCTGCTTTGCTGCTGCTCGATCTCGACACGCGTGCGCAGCAGGTTGCTGGTGCGCGAGATGCGCTCGGAGAGCTGCTGCTGGCGCCTCGCCGCCCAGGCACAGGTCTGCATCGCCGGCCCCAGGCGACGGTCCATGAACTCGCCCATGGTCTGCAGGCCGGCCAGGCGGTGTTCGGCCAGCTCGTCGATGCGCCGCTGCACCAGTTCGAAGTAGGCACTGCTCGCTGAAAAGCGCGCATGGGTGTTGGCGTAGAGGCTCTCGACACGGCCCGCCAGGCCCGTGAGCTGGCGCAGCAGCTCGGGTTCGTGCGAGCCCTCGGCATTGCGGATCTGGTCGGCGATCTGCGCCAGTTCGCGTTCGGCGTCGGCCAGCGTGGACGACACCTGGCGCGCCGCCGGCAGGCCCAGCAGGGCCATCATCCGGTAGGTCTCGACCTCCAGCAGGCGCTGCACGGTGCGGCCCAGGCGCCTGGGGTGCATGCTGGCCGCCACCACCACCACCCGCGCGAACCCGTCCGGGTGCAGGCGGAAGTCGGTGTAGACCTCGGCCTGGCCGTCCATCACCACCGAGCCGACCAGGCTCTCCTCCGACAGCCCGCCTCGCACGAGCGGGTCGGCCCCGTCGTCGCGTGTGCGCGTGACCACCACGTGCGTGCCCACCAGCCACTGGCCGGGAATGCCGCGCAGCCAGTCCTGGGGCACCAGGCTCACGGCGGGTTCGTCGAAGCTGGTGGGGCGTTCCGGCAGCGAGCGCCAGAAGGTGTAGGTCTGGAACTCGGTGTGCTGCTCCCAGCGCAGGTGCACGCCGCCGATGTCCAGGCTCAGATGGCTCGCGTCCTCGGCCGGCAGCGGCAGGTGGCGCGCGCGCAGCAGGGCGTGCAGGTGCTCGCGCGAGGTCGTCTGGCCCGGTGGGGTGAGCAGCGCCAGGTGCGACAGGCTCAGCGGTGCGGCCAGCCGCTCGTACGGCCGCGCGTGGACCTCGTTGTGCAGGACCTCGCGCAGCGGGTGGGGTGTGAACATGGCTTCTCCTCCTGGAGGCGGATTATCACGGCGGCGCCCAAAGCACAAAGGCCGCCCAAGGGCGGCCTTTGTGACACGAGGGGCGCGGGCGGTCAGTCCGCTTCCTGGAAGGCTTCCTCGCGCTTGCGCCGGATGTTGGGCAGCAGCACGATCACCACCATCGCCAAGGCCGCCAGCAGCAGGCCGGCCGACAGCGGACGGGTGACGAAGGCCGTCCAGTCGCCGCGCGACAGCAGCAGCGCGCGGCGCAGGTTCTCTTCCATCATGGGCCCGAGGATGAAGCCGAGCAGCAAGGGCGCGGGTTCACAGCCCAGCTTGTAGAAGGCATAGCCGATGATGGCGAACAAGGCCCCCATGTAGATGTCGAAGGGGTTGTTGTTCAGCGTGTACAGGCCGATGCAGCAGAACACCATGATCGCCGGGAAGAGGAAGCGATAGGGCACGGTGAGCAGCTTGATCCAGATGCCGATCAGCGGCAGGTTGAGCACCACCAGCATCAGGTTGCCGACCCACATCGAGGCGATCAGGCCCCAGAACAGGCTCGGGTTGCTGGTCATCACCTGCGGGCCCGGCTGGATGCCCTTGATGGTCATGGCACCCACCATCAGCGCCATCACCACGTTGGACGGAATGCCCAGCGTGAGCATGGGGATGAAGGAGGTCTGGGCGCCGGCGTTGTTGGCCGCCTCGGGGCCCGCCACACCGCGGATGTCGCCCTTGCCGAACTTGCTCGCGTCCTTGGCGAGTTTCTTCTCCAGGGTGTAGGCCGCGAACGACGACAGCAGCGCGCCCCCGCCGGGCAGGATGCCCAGGATGGAGCCCAGGGCCGTGCCGCGCAGCACGGCGGGAGCCGCCTCACGGAAGTCCTTCTTGGTGGGCCACAGGCCGGTGACGTTCTTGGTGAAGACCTCGCGCTTGGACGAGTGCACCGACAGGTTCGCAATGATCTCGCCGAAGCCGAAGATGCCCATGGCGATCACGACGAAGTTGATGCCGTCGGACAGCTCGGGGATGTCGAAGGAGTAGCGCGGCACGCCCGAGATCACGTCGGTGTTGATCTGGCCGATGAGCAGACCCAGCAGGATCATCGCGATGGCCTTGATCAGGGAACCCGAGGCCAGCACCACCGAGCCGATCAGGCCCAGCACCATCAGCGAGAAGTATTCGGCCGGACCGAACTTGAAGGCCAGCTCGGTCAGCGGCGGGGCAAACCCGGCGATCACCAGCGTGCCCACCGTGCCGGCAAAGAACGACCCCAGCGCCGCGGAGGACAACGCGGCCCCCGCCCGGCCCTGCCGGGCCATCTGGTAGCCGTCGATGGCGGTCACCACCGAGGACGACTCGCCCGGGACGTTGATCAGGATGGCGGTGGTGGAGCCACCGTACTGCGCACCGTAGTAGATGCCGGCCAGCATGATCAGCGCCGGCGTGGCGTCCAGGGCGTAGATGGAAGGCAGCAGCATCGCGATGCTGGCCGCCGGGCCGAGGCCGGGCAGCACACCCACGAGCGTCCCGAACAGGGCGCCCATGAAGGCATAGCCCAGGTTCTGCAGCGTCAGCGCGGTTTCAAAGCCCAGCGCTAGGTTGGCAAGCAAATCCATGTCGTGTACTCCTTGCGATCAGGGCGTGAACCAGGTCGGCCACATGGGGATGACAAGGTTCAGGGCCCAGGAGAACACGAACCACGACAGCGCGGTCAACGCAACGGCCGCAATGAGGCAATCGCGCCAGTTGAACTCGTCGCTGGCAAAGCTGGCCAGGATGACCAGCAGCGGCAGGGACACCATCATGCCCAGGCGCGGCAGCGCAAAGCCGAACAGGACCACCGATCCGACGATGATGGCCAGCGGCTTCCAGCCGATGTGCCCGATCGGGTCACCATCGTCGGTTTCGATGGTCAGCGCGCTGAAGGTGACGAGTGCCCCCAGGATGGCCAGCAGGATGCCCAGTCCAAAGGGGAAGTAGCCGGGGCCGGGCCGGGCCGAGGAACCAAAGGCGTACTCGGTGGCGCCCCAGGCAAAGGCGATGCCCACGACGATGAACATCAGCCCGGACGCGAAGTCCTTCTGACTCTTGATCTTCACGATCGCTCCTCAGACGGTTGTATGGATATTCGAGGGAATGTCGCGGATTCTAGGGAGCGCCCCCCATCGCGGCCCTGTGGAATACACGTAGCGACCGCGCCGGGCCGCCCCGGGATGTCACGCCTCCCAGTTCGGGGTGGCGCGCAGCACCTCATCCAGTGTGGTCAGGCCTTCGGCCACCTTCATCGCACCGGCCAGGCGCAGCGGGCGCATGCCGTCCTGGGTGGCCTGGTGTCGCAAACGTGACAGGTCCGGGGTCTGGGTCAGGTGGGGCTTGAGGGCTTCACTGACCGTGAGCAGCTCGTACAGGCCGGCACGCCCCTGGAAGCCGGTCATGCGGCATTCGATGCAGCCCACCGGGCGGTGCGGCTTGAAGGCGCCGCTCATGCGCCACGGCGCGATCGCGGCGGCGAGGGTGTCGCGGCTGAAGTCCTCGTCGGGCTGCTTGCAGTGCGGACACAGCGTGCGCACCAGGCGCTGGGCCAGCACGCCCAGCACCGTGGCACTGATCAGGTAGGACGGCACCCCCAGGTCGAGCAGCCGGGTGATGGCCGCGGCCGCGTCATTGGTGTGCAGCGTGGTGAAGACCAGGTGGCCGGTGAGCGCCGCCTGGATGGCCATCTCGGCGGTTTCCAGATCGCGCACCTCGCCCACCATGATGATGTCCGGGTCCTGGCGCATCAGGGCGCGCAGGCCGTTGGCGAAGTTCAGGTCGAGCTGGGGCTGCACCTGGGTCTGGTTGAAGGCCGGCTCGATCATCTCGATCGGGTCTTCGATGGTGCAGACGTTCACCTCGTCGGTGGCCAGGCGCTTGAGGGTGGAATACAGCGTGGTGGTCTTGCCCGAGCCGGTGGGGCCGGTCACCAGGATCACGCCGTGCGGCCGCGTGACGAGCTGCTCCCAGCGTTGGGCGTCGTGGCTGCCGAAGCCCAGGGCGTCCAGGCTCTTGACCGTGGTGTCCGGGTCGAAGATGCGCATCACCAGCTTCTCGCCGAAGGCGGTGGGCAAGGTGGACAGGCGCATCTCGACCTCGTCGCCGCTGGGGTTGCGCGTCTTGATGCGGCCGTCGAGCGGGCGGCGCTTCTCCACCACGTCCATGCGGCCCAGCAGCTTCACGCGGCTGGTCATGGCGCCCATCACGGTGAGCGGCAGCTGATAGACGGTGTGCATCACGCCGTCGATGCGGAAGCGGACCGCGCCCATGTCGCGGCGCGGCTCGAGGTGGATGTCGGAGGCGCGCTGGTCGAAGGCGTACTGCCACAACCAGTCGACCACCTGCACGATGCCCTGGTCATTGGCGTCGAGCTGCTTGGACTTGCCCAGCTCCACCAGTTGCTCGAAGTTGGCCGGCCCGTTGACCTGGCCGTTCTTCGTGGCGGCCTTGACCGACTTGGCCAGGGTGTAGAACTCGGTGGTGTAGCGCGTCAGCTCGTTCGGGCTGGCCACCACCAGGCGGATGCGCTTGCGGGTGTGTCCCTCGATTTCGGCCACCCAGTCGGTGTCGAAGGGCTCGCAGGTGGCGATCGTGATCTCGGCACTGCCCACCTGCACCGGCAGACAGCGGCGCTTCTCGGCGTAGTTGATCGACATCACGTCGGCCACACGCCCCACGTCCACCTTGAGCGGGTCGATGCGCAGGTAGTCCAGGCCCGCACGGCCGGCCAGCCATTCGGTGAGGCTTTCGGTGTCGAGCGGCTTGCCGGTGCCCGCGTGCAGCAGGCCCACGTTGGCCAGGCGCACCAGCGGGTGCTGGGCGCTGGCTCCGGCGGCCAGACGCTGATGGGTGCGCTGGGCGTCGCCCGGCGTGACCAGACCGTCCTCGCGCAGCCAGTCCACGAGCACCCGCCAGTCAAGCCGGCCCTTGTGGTGGGCCTTGCGGTGGGGTCTGGCAGCGGCAGCAGCAGCGTCGGGCTTGGCGGTCATGAAGTGGACACGGGTTTCATCATGCGCGGCCATTTGCGGGCCGGCAGACCAAAACGAGTTTCGATGTTTTCGGCACGCTCGGCAAGCACGGCACGGGGCAAAGGCGGTACTTCTCGGCAGGCCAGCACGATGGTGTTGCCCTCGCGCGTCGGGCGCAGGCTCCACAGCGTCTCGCCGGGAAAGGCGGCCGCGATGTGGGCCAGGCTGCGCTCGAAGCTGGCGTCGCGGCCGAACAGGTTCACGCTCATCACGCCCCCCGGCGCCAGCAGGCGGTGGCAGGCGCGGTAGAAGTCCTCATCGTCGAGCACGGGGCTGGCGGCGTCATGGTCATACAGATCGACACACAGCACATCGGCCGTGCCCGCATGCGCCGGGTCGGCCACATAGGCCGCCGCGTCGGCCTCGATCACGCGCAGCCGCTCGTCGTCGGGCGGCAGGCGGAACCAGTGGCG
>Ga0114986_1000179_pt1 | contig 18307 bp, 16 predicted proteins | sample Shrwel1BS1Day17_FD_96988 | JGI IMG/M metagenome (GOLD analysis project Ga0114986, IMG submission 96988) | Subsurface microbial communities from deep shales in Ohio, USA - Utica-3 well 1 S-1-Day17 | ecosystem: Environmental > Aquatic > Deep subsurface > Shale gas/oil reservoir > Produced... | reverse complement strand
GGGCGGGGGGTTCGGAAGAGGCGGCGGGTTCGGCGGCGGCGGCGGCGGATTTGGTGGAGGCGGTGCCTCCGGCAGGTGGTGACCATGGATCTCGCAAGACTCGTACGCCACCTCGCAACAACCTCGGCGCGCGTGCGCCGCGCCTTCCCCGCATCCGCATTGCGCTCGATCGAGCAGGCAATCGCGGCGAGCGAGGCCACCCATGCAGGAGAGATCCGGTTTGTCGTCGAAGGCGCACTCGACGGCCTGCCGCTACTGCGTGGCCAGACGGCGCGCGAACGCGCCATCGAGCACTTCGCGCGACTGCACGTTTGGGACACCGAACACAACACCGGCGTGCTGGTCTACGTGCTGCTGGCGGACCGGCGTGTCGAGATCGTCGCTGACCGAGGCATCCATGCCAAGGCCGGCGCCGAGGCCTGGTCTGCGATCTGCCGCGGCATAGAAACGCACTTTGGCACCGGCGACTACGGTCGCGGCGCCGTCCAAGGTATCGAAGCCGTCACGCAACTGGTGACGCGCCATTTCCCCCTTCGACCCGGCGACCTCAACGAACTGCCGGATACGCCAATCACGCTCTGAACGTCAAAACAAGGACACCACCATGCAACTGCAATTCCTCGGTGCCACTGGCACCGTCACGGGCTCGAAGTACCTGCTGCGCCACGAAGGCGCGACGCTGCTTGTCGATTGTGGCCTGTTCCAGGGCTACAAACAGCTGCGCCAGCGCAACTGGGCACCAATGCCCGTGCCGGCCACCAGCATCGACGCGATCGTGCTGACGCATGCCCACATCGACCACAGCGGCTACGTTCCGCTGCTTGTGCGACAGGGTTTCAAAGGCAAGGTCTACTGCACGGAAGCGACCCACGAACTCTGTCGCATCCTGCTACCCGACAGCGGCCACCTACAGGAGGAGGAGGCCGAGTACGCCAACCGGCGCGGCTACTCCAAGCACAAGCCGGCGCTGCCGCTATACACCCGCGAGGATGCCGAGCGCTGCCTGAAGCAGTTCGTACCGCGGCCCTATGGCACCCCGTGGAGCCCCGCGCCCGGGTTGCAGGCGCGCCTGGATCCGTCGGGACACATGCTGGGCTCAGCCTTCGTGAAAATCGACGACGGTCGGCGATCTGTCTTGTTCTCCGGCGACATCGGTCGTCCGAACGACCTGGTGTTGGCCGCGCCGGCGCAGGTTCCAGGTGCCGACTATGCGGTGGTCGAGTCGACCTACGGCGACCGCCAACACGAGGTGAGCGATCCGCTGCTCAAGCTCGGTGAGGTGATCAACCGCACGGCAGCACGCGGCGGTACCGTCGTGATCCCGGCGTTTGCCGTGGGGCGAGCGCAGAACCTGATGTACTGCATCCACCTGCTAAAGGAGCGCGGCGTCATCCACCACCTGCCGGTCTACCTCGACAGCCCGATGGCCACGGACGCGACGCGCATCTACCACGCGCATCGCAGCGAGCACCGGCTGAGCCCGGAGCAGTGCGAGGCCATGTGTCATGCCGCGACAATCGTCAACAAACCCGACGACTCGCGCGCGTTGAGCGCGCGGCGCGGGCCCATGGTCATCATCTCGGCCAGCGGCATGGCAACGGGGGGGCGTGTTGTCCACCACCTGAAAGCGTTTGCGCCCGACCGCCGCAATACCATCTTGTTCGCCGGCTACCAAGCCGGCGGTACGCGTGGCGCAGCCATGCTGCAGGGGGTGACCTCGGTGCGCATCCATGGAGAGGACGTCCCCATCCATGCCGAGGTGGTGGCGCTGGACAGCCTGTCAGCGCATGCCGACGCCGGCGAGATTCTGCAGTGGTTGCGGGGTTTCGACAGGCCGCCGACGCAGACCTTTGTGACGCACGGAGAGCCGTCGCCTGCTGATGCGATGCGCTCGCGCATCGAGCACGAATTGGGCTGGCCGTGCCGCGTGCCGGACTACCTGGAAACCGTGGACCTGAACTGACGGAGCAAGCATGACCCACGAACATTCCAGCCAAGCCTCTGTCACCATGCGAGTGCGCCGCTTGGGTGTCGACACGTACCAGGAACCAGTGGTCTACATGCGTCGCGACTGCGCTGTGTGCCGCTCCGAGGGCTTCACCGCACAGACGCGCGTCCAGCTCGACTTTGGATTGCGCCGGATCATTGCGACACTCAACGTAGTCAACGACTGGGTGGCCGAAGGCCAGGTCGGGCTGTCGGAGTCGGCTTGGGCTGCTTTGCAACCGACGGAGGGCGCGCCGCTGCGTGTTTCTCACGCACCGACACTGGATTCATTGAGCCACGTTCGCGCGAAGGTCTACGGCCATCGACTGGGTGCTGATGCCTTCCAAGCCATTGTCGGCGACATCGCCGTCGGCCACTACTCCGACCTGCATCTGGCCACTTTCATCACCGCCTGTGCCGGAGACCACCTCGACCTCGACGAGACCGTCTCATTGACGCGAGCGATGATCGACGTGGGCGAGCGGCTGGACTGGGGCCGCGACAAGGTCGTGGACAAGCACTGTGTCGGCGGCCTGCCCGGCAACCGCACAACGCTGCTCGTCGTACCGATCGTCGCAGCTTGCGGCTTGACGATGCCCAAAACCTCGTCGCGCGCGATCACCTCGCCCGCTGGCACCGCCGATACGATGGAGGTGCTGGCCCCGGTTGACCTCGATGTCGTCGCGATGCGGCGTACCGTTGAGCGTACAGGCGCCTGCATCGTCTGGGGCGGTTCGGTCCGGCTGAGTCCAGCCGATGACATCCTGATCCGCGTCGAGCGCCCACTCGATCTCGACAGCGAGGGGCAGCTGGTCGCCTCCGTACTGTCCAAGAAGGCAGCGGCGGGCTCGACGCACGTGCTCATCGATCTGCCAGTGGGGCCGACGGCCAAGGTCCGCAGTCCTGAAGCCGCGCAGGCGCTCGGGCGCCGCCTCGTCGAGGTCGGCCGGGCTATCGGATTGCATGTGGCACTGCGCATCACCGATGGGCTACAGCCGGTCGGACGTGGGATCGGCCCGGCGCTGGAGGCGCGCGATGTGCTGGCTGTGTTGCGCGGACAGGCTGAGGCACCGGACGATCTGAGACAGCGCGCGCTGCGTCTGGCCGCCGACATTCTTGAACTGGGCGGCGCTGCGGCGGAAGGTGGCGGCTTGCGCCTGGCGACCGAGGTTCTCGCCGACGGCCGGGCGTGGGCGAAGTTCATGGCCATCTGCGAAGCCCAGGGGGGCCTGCGGGAGGTGCCGCAGGCGCCGCACCGCTTGGTTGTCGAGGCCCCTGCGGGGGGGCGTATAACCGCAATCGACAACCGCGTGTTGTCGCGCGCCGCCAAGCTCGCCGGCGCCCCTAAAGCACCGGAGGCCGGTGTCGATGTCCACGTCCGGCTCGGTGACGCCGTGCGGCCGGGCCAGCCACTCTTCACGCTGCATGCCCAGGCTTTGGGCGAACTAGCCTACGCGCAGCAGTACGTCGACTCGCGCCCGCCCATCTTCCAGATTTCGGAGGGCTCATGAAACCGATCGTCTTCCACCTGCCCGGTGACGAAGCCTTCACCGACCGGCTCGTGCGCGCGCTGCAAGCCGAGCGCGCCGCATTGGAACAGCACCGATTCCCTGACGGCGAGTCGCTGGTACGCCTGGACGCTGACGTGACCGGCCGCACCGTTGTGCTCACCTGCAGTCTCGCGCGGCCCGACGAGAAGACCCTGCCGTTGCTGTTCGCAGCGGACGCAGCGCGCGACCTCGGCGCGACGAAGGTCCTGCTCGCGGCGCCCTACCTCTCCTACCTGCGGCAGGACCGGCGCTTTCATGCCGGCGAGGCGGTAACGTCCCGCACCTATGCGGCGCTACTGTCGACCGCATTCGACGCACTCGTGACGGCCGATCCACATCTGCATCGCTACCGCGCGCTCGACGAGATCTACCGCATTCCGACACGGGTCGTGCACACGGCGCCGCTGATCGCCCGCTGGGTGGCAGCACAGGTTCAACGTCCGCTGCTGATCGGCCCCGACTCGGAGAGCGAGCAATGGGTCGCGCAGGTCGCCGCCGAGGCGGGTGCACCCTGGACCGTTCTGCAGAAGATTCGCCGGGGCGACCGCGATGTTGAGGTCAGCCTGCCGGACGTGTCGGCCTGGTACGACCGTCAACCGGTGCTGGTTGACGACATTGTGTCGAGCGCGCGCACAATGATCCAGGCCGTGGCCAGCGTGCGCCGGGTCGGATTGCCGGCGCCGCTGTGTATCGGTGTGCACGCATTGTTCGCGCCGGGCGCCTACGAAGAACTGCTGGCCAGCAAGCCAGCCCGCGTGCTTACTTGCGACACGGTACCGCACGTCTCGAACGAGATCAGTGTCGTCGAGCCGATGGCTCGTGCCTTGGAGGAATTGATGGAGGGAACCGGGCCATGAATGACAAGCGACCGTCCATTGTCTGGCGGCTGTGGCTGCTCATTGCGCAGGTGATCGCGGTATCGGCCGGCTTGCTGATCGCCTGGAAGGCGTTCGGGCCCGAGCCTGTCGCACCCGGCCGAGCCGATGTCGTGGCATTGCGCGAGGCGCCCCCTGCCGACGCGACGGCCTCGGCTCCAAACGGCAAGGCCGTTGCGACCCGCCTCGAAGCGGGTTTCCGCGCTGCGGCCGCGAAGGCCTCGGCATCTGTCGTCAACATCTACACGCGCAAGGCGCCGCCACGGCAGTTGCCCGGCTGGCCGCGGCCCTACGGTGGCTCCGACGAAGAGGCCGCACAGGGCCAGTCCAGCCTGGGGTCGGGCGTGGTCGTCGCGGCCCAAGGCTTCATCCTGACGAACAACCATGTCGTCGACGGCGCGGACGAGATTGCCGTGATGCTGCCCGGTGGCAAGGTGGCCGAGGCGCGCGTCGTCGGCACCGACCCCGAGACTGACCTCGCGGTGCTTCGCGTTGACGCCAAGGGCCTGCAGCCCATCACCTTCGCCGACCCGGCATCGGTGCAGATTGGCGACATTGTGCTGGCCGTCGGCGACCCGTTCGGCGTGGGCCAGACGGTGACGCAGGGCATCGTCAGTGCCACAGGCCGCAATCGACTCGGCATCAACACCTTCGAGAATTTCATCCAGACCGACGCGGCGATCAACCCTGGCAATTCGGGCGGTGCGCTGGTCGACACATCGGGCCACCTAGTGGGCATCAACACGGCGATCTACTCGCGCAGCGGCGGATCGCAAGGCATTGGCTTCGCGATACCGGTGAGTCTCGCTCGGCAGGTAATGGAGCAGATCATCGCCACCGGCCGCGTGAGCCGCGGCTGGCTCGGCGTGAGCGCACGCGACGTCATCCACGAGACCACCGGGGCGGCAGCCGGCGCGGCGCTCGTTGCCGTGCAGCGCGGCGGCCCGGCCGAGCGCGCCGGGCTGCGCGCTGGCGATACTGTTGTTTCAATCAATGGCAAGGAGATCGGCGACACGGCGGCGCTGATCAATGAAACTGCGGCCCTCGCTCCGGGAACCAGGGCGCAGTTCAAGGTACTGCGCGAGCGCAAGGCCATGGCGCTGGCCGTCGAGCTCGGCCAGCGTCCGGTCACACGCAAACAATGATGCGGACACCCTGGGTTGCGCGGTGCACTCATCCGCGAGCGCCTGTTCGAGATCATGATCGTGCCTGACGCCCGCCTGCAGGAAGGCGTCGACCGCGCGAGCCGCTGCATCGCGCTGGCACTGGTGACGCTCGGGCTGTACATCGCCTCCATTCTGTTGGTGCAACGCGCCGCAGGCCCCCAATGGAGCGGTATGCCACTGCTCGCACTGGCGGGTTATGCTCTCGCCATTCGATTCAAGTTTTCCATCGTCCGCGAGCGCGCGATGCGCTGACAGGGGTCTTGACGTCACGGGAGTTAGCATGCACAGGATCAGGGTCGCCATCAACGGCTACGGGGTCATCGGCAAGCGAGTCGCCGATGCAGTTCGCTTGCAGGACGACATGGCACTCGCCGGTGTGGCCGACATCGGTGCCGACTACCGGGTACAGGTCGCGGCCCAGGCCGGACTGCCCGTGCACGCGGCAACACCGCAGGCCGAGGGGCCGATGCGCGTAGCCGGCATCGCGATCGCGGGCGGTCTCGCCGAACTGCTCGCGAAGTCCGATGTCGTCGTCGACTGCACGCCGAAGAAGGTGGCCGCGGTCAACAAGGGCGTGTACGAGGCGGCAGGCGTCAAGGCGATATTCCACGGCGGCGAATCGCATGCGCTGACCGGCCATTCGTTCGTCGCGCAGGCGAACTATGCGTCGGCGCTGGGGCGTTCGTCGACGCGCGTCGTATCCTGCAACACTACATCGATCGTGCGCACGCTCGGCGCACTGCAGACGGCAGGCCTGCTGAAACGGGCGCGCGGTACGCTGATCCGACGCACCTCCGACCCCTGGGAAGCCCATGCCGACGGCATCGTCAACACGGTGATTCCCGAGAAGGTCATTCCCAGTCATCAGGGACCGGACGCCCGCACCGTCATCCCCGACCTCGACGTCGTGACGATCGCGGTGAAGGCGGCGCACAACTCCAGTCACCTGCACACCTGGTGGGTCGAGCTGACCCGACCGGCGACGCGCGACGAGGTGCTCGCCGCGTTCCGGGCGGCGCCGCGGATTGCATTCGTGCGTTCATCGGATGGAATCGTGGCGCTGAACAGCACGGTCGAGCTGATGGCAGACCTTGGCCGCCCGCGGGGCGACATGTGGGAGGTGGCGCTGTGGGAGGACGTACTGGCCGTCGACGGCGACCAGGCGTACTACACCTATCAGGTCTTCAACCAAGCGATCGTGATCCCGGAAACCATTGACGCGATCCGGGCACTCACCGGCATCGAGCCGGATCCGGCGAGGTCCATCGAGAAGACCGATGCCTCCTTGGGACTGAGGCGCGACTTCCTGCGCTCACCCCGATGAACTTTTGCCAATACAACGTGGCGGTGCACGGAATGCTGCTGAATGTCGGCCAACAAGTCGTAGAGCCGAGCGAAAGTCAAAGTTCGGCTTTGGCGACTGAGGTGAGATGATGACGCTGGTCCGGATCCGGGCAGATACGCTCCCGCTAAAGCGGCTGGACGCGGGGCGTGGTGAACATTGCCTGGTACTCCTGCACGGGCTGGGTGGAACTCACCGCTACTGGACCTGTGGGCCGGTGCCATTCGAGTTGCCGGGCCATCGAACTGCTCTGGTCGATCTGCTCGGCTTCGGTGAGTCGCCGAAACCCTGGATTCGTTACAGCGTCGAGCGCCATGTGGCGGCGCTGCACGCTTGTCTGGCCGGGGAGCGCTCCGTGACGCTCGTAGGCCACTCGCTCGGGGCTGCGCTGGCACTCGCCTATGCCGTCCGCTATCCATCGGTCGTCAGGCGACTTGTGCTGATCAGTCTTCCCCACTTCGGCGGTGCTGACCGCGCAGTGACCTGGTTTTCGCGCCAGCGTGGCGGCTGGATCTACACCAATATGTGGGCCACGGCGCTCGCCTGCGTGCTGTCACGGCGCGTCGCCGGGCGTCTGCTGCCGCGCCTTCTTCCGGACATCCCACGTGAGGTCGCCGAGGACTTGGTGGCGCACAACATGGTGTCGTCGACATCGTCGCTGTGGGAGGTCCTGTACCGCCACGACTGGAACGCGGAATCAGATCAGACTGCGCAGATCCTGCCCGTCCTGATGTTGCACGGCAGTGCGGATCCGACCGCGCCGCTGGCCGGCGCGCAGCAACTGGTGGTCAGGCACGCGACGTGGGAGATACGTATTCTCGACGGCGTGGACCATCATCCCTGGCTGCGGGTGCCACACGAATGCCTGCAATACATTGAGCAGTGGCTCGTGAAACTCAGTGAGCAGACCCCTGTGAACCACGCCGAGCAAGCCGAAGCCGCTCACACCGGACTCGGCCGGAAGGCAGTCCAGTGAGCGCCATGTCACTGTCGGATCTGATGGGCCTCGGGATGGCGCTGGCTGCGGGCTTGCTTATCGGATTGGAGCGTGGCTGGCATCAGCGTGACCTGCCTGACGGGCACCGAGTAGCCGGCTTGCGCACGTTTGCACTGATCGGCCTGCTCGGCGGCTTGAGCGGTCTGCTGGGGCAACGATGGGGAGCGATCCTTCTGGTTGTCGTGCTGGCCGTGGTGGCGCTGCTGATCCTGGCCGGCTACGTCGTGACGGCCCGCATGCACAGCGTCATGGGCCTGACCACGGCGATGGCAGCAATCACCACGTTCCTTGTCGGCGTGCTGGCTGCGGGTGGCGACACACTGCTCGGCGCCACCGTCGCGGTGGTGACGGTCGCGCTGCTGCAACTCAAGCGGCCGATGCACAGTGGCATCAGCAAGCTCACGGAAAGCGAAATGACCAGTGGCATTCAGTTGCTGCTGATCAGTGTCGTCATTCTCCCGGTCCTCCCCAATCGCGGGTTCGGTCCATTCGCGGCGCTGAACCCATACAAGCTCTGGTGGGCGGTCGTTCTGCTTGCCTTGCTCTCGTTCCTCGGATTTATCCTGATGCGATGGCTTGGCGCGCGGCGCGGTCTGCCCCTCACGGCACTGCTCGGCGGACTGGTGTCCAGCACGGCCACCACCGCGACGCTGGCGCGTTGGTCCAAGGAAGCCCCGCAATGGCGGCCTTTGGCTGCCGGAGGAGCCGCGCTCGCGTGCGCGGCAATGTTCGGCCGCATGGCGGTGCTCGTCGGTGTCGCCGCGCCGGCACTGGGCACGATGACCGTTGGGGCCCTTGGTGCCATGGCCGTCGCCGGGGCCGCGTTCGGGACGTACCTGACCACTCGCGAGCATGCGCGAGATTTGCCCGATCTGTCTGCGCAAAATCCGCTGAAGCTGACCGCAGCGGTCCAGTTTGCGCTGTTCCTCGCCGCAGTGCTGCTCGCTGGCCGATTCCTTGCGGACCGATTCGGCGACGCCGGACTGCTGGTCACGGGGGCAATCTCCGGGCTGATCGATGTCGATGCCATCACGCTGTCGGTGGGCCGCATGGCAGGCGACGGGGTTGTGGGCGCTGCAGTCGCGAGCATGGCTGTCTTTCTCGCCGCCGCCGTCAACCTGGTCACCAAGCTTGGGTTGTTGTGGATGATCGACAGTCGGTCGCTGGCGCTGAAGGTGTTGCCGGCATATGCCCTGATGGTGCTCGTTGGTATCGGAGCAGCGCTCGCACTGCGCTGAGGTACGTTGACTTTCGAGCTGTGGCACCTGTTCCTGCTGGCCAGCGCGTCGTTGCTGGGCCTGCTGTTCATGCTTGTGCTCGCCGAACCAGGCCTGCCCTACGACATCGGCAATCCCCTACCATCGCCGGAGAATCACGAGTTCATGGGCCTGATCGCGGCACTGGTTGACGCTCCCGTCGCGAAGGCTACCTCTATCGAGGTACTGACGGATGCAGTCGAGTTCTATCCACAGGAACTCGCCAGCATCGCCCGCGCCCGTCGCAGCGTGCATCTGGAAGCCTACATATTCCACGTGAGCGCCGTGGCGGACCGACTCGTCGATCTGCTGACCGAACGAGCGCGCGCCGGCGTCCGCGTCCGGCTCGTCATCGATGCGATTGGCAGCTGGCGAACGCCCACCGCGTATTTCGACGGACTGCGCGCGGCCGGCGGCGAGGTTGCCTGGTATCAACCGGTGCGGTGGCATACGCTGAAGCGGTTCAACAACCGCACGCACCGCGAACTGATCGTCATCGATGGCGATGTGGCGTTCGTCGGCGGCGCTGGCATCGCGTACTGGTGGGACACAGGACCGCCCGGGCAACCGCCGTGGCGCGACACCATGGTGCGGCTCGAAGGAACTATCGTTACTTCGGTGCAGGCCGCCTTCGCCGAGAACTGGCTAGAAAGCACAGGCCAACTGCTCACTGATCCAGGATCGTTTACGCATTGCCGTGCCGTCAGCAGTGCGACCGCTGGGGGCGCCGATGCGATCGTCGTGACAGGCACGCCATCGGCTGGCCGGGCCACGCGGGCACGCATGCTGTTTCAATTGCTGATCGCTGGCGCCCGCCGGTCGATCCGGATCACCTCGCCCTACTTTCTACCGGACCGCAGCATGCAGGCCGAACTGCAAAGGGCCGTTCGCCGCGGCGTGCGTGTGCAGGTCGTAGTACCGGGCGCTTTTAACAACCACCCCATCGCCCGGCGGGCGAGCAGACGTCGGTATGGGAACCTGCTCGGTGCCGGCGTGGAATTACTGGAGTACGAACCTGGCATGAACCACAGCAAGGTGCTGCTCGTCGACGAGCTATGGGTCGTCGTCGGGTCGAGCAACTTCGACAACCGCTCGTTCGGCCTGAACGACGAAATCAATCTTGCCTTGCCCGATCGCGCTCTGGCAGCACGCCTGCGCGAGGACTTTGAGCGTGACGCTGCGCTCAGCAGGCCGGTCGACCTGCACTCCTGGCGCACGCGGCCGATGTCCGAGCGGCTGCTTGCCCTGCTCGGTGCGCTGGTGGAACGACAACAGTAAGGCAGCACCGAGACATGTGGCGATGTGCGACAACGCGCCACCCGCGCGACGACCGGCTCCCTCGATCTAGGACTTAAAGAACCACTGCAGTTGCACTTGGACCGCGTTGGGCAAGGTAGCGAACTCGCTGCCCGCAGCCCCGGTGAAACGTTGCACACCGAAGGTCACATCCACCGCAGGATCGATGGACCACACGAGGCGGCTATCGACGGCGTGGCTGCGATCGTCGGCGTTGAGCACCAAATAGTTCACCCATTTCAGCAGTGGCGTAATCTCGTACGACGCGTACAGCCCCGCGTAGCGCGTCGCCAGGCTCGTCACCCGTCCCGAGCGCAGCTCCGCGAAGTCGTAGCCGGCCGGATCGCGCGAGCCGGCGCCGTTGTAATATAGCTCGGCGCTCAACGTGAGCCCGTTCGCGAAGGCATAGTCCGCGCCGACCATCAGTCGGTTGAAGGCGGGACCACCGGGCGGGCACAGGCGGGCCACTTCGCCGCGGATGCCGGCGTCGCCGATCTGACTGGCCACGTCCATGCCGACGATATCCAGACCCAGCAGCCGGCCCACGACCAGCGACGCGTCCACGCCGGCCGCATTGCCGTGCCACTGCACTGCTTGGCTGGGCGAGCCACGGTCCGGCGCGGGGGCATACACGAGCGACGCGCGCGACAGCGGTCCAAGCTTGGCCTCGAGCAACGCGGCATCGACGCCGAGGCGCTCCTCGCGCTCGAGCGCCAACGGGCTCACCGGGTTCAGGATGTCCAGCGGGCTCCAGAAGCGACCCGTGCCCCACGCGATGCGCTGGCGGCCGAGCTTCAGATCGAACTCGTCGCGGGTCAGGGTCACGGCCGCCCGATACAGGCGATGGCGACCGTAGACATCGTCGCGTTCGACGTAGTTCGCGTCAGCCCTCCAATACTGCTGTGGCGCCCTGTCCTTGAGCGCGCGAAAATCCGCCGTGTCCAGGTAGCTGCCCAGCAGCAGTTCGTTGTCGTACTGCAAGTCGAGCGCAATCCCCGAGGCCAGGTCGCCCTTCGCCCCGACGCGCAGCCGGTTCAAACTGAGCGCGTAGTCCTCGCCTGTCGAGGCCCGCGAACGCAGGTAGACACTCTTCAGGCTCCCGGTCAGCTCCAGTGGTTGTGTCTGCGCCACCGACGGAGCGGCAGCGAACACCTGGCACGCCGCCAGCGCGGCCGCGCCCCAGCCAAAGCCCCTGTGTCGACGCGTCATCATGTGTGCCGAATCGCCGCGGTCGGGTTCAGCCTCGCGGCGCGCGCCGCGGGATACAGCGAAACGGCCACGCTGGCGAGGAACAGGCCGACGCCCGGCCCGACGAGGTTCCCCGCGACCAACCGAGGATACACGATGCCGGTCAGCCCGGGGATGGCGCTGTAGTCGCGGTAAAAGCCCGACAGGTCCAGGCCGATGTTGCCGAACAGAGAAACGACCGCCGCGCCGACCGCATACCCGACGACAGAGGCGACGAGCATTAACGCAACCGTCTCGTAGATCACCATTCGAACGATTGCGTCGGGCGGCGTTCCCAGAGCCATCATCACACCGAACTCTCGTGTGCGCTCGGCCACCGCCATGAACACGGTGTTCATCACTGCCAGGGCGACGACGAGGAAGAAGACGGCGACGATAACGGTTCGGATGGCGCGCACCAGACCCAGCATGTCTGCTACCCGCGGCAGCAGGCGTGGCCAAGGCGACGCGACCAGACCATCCGTCCTCAGCAGTGGTGTCAACTGCGCGGCGGCCTCGTCGACCTCGGCGCGGTCCACCAGCCGCAGGTTGATCGACGAGACGCGCTGACCGAGACCCAGCATGCGCTGGGACGCCGGCAGCGTGACGAAGACCATCGCGCCGTCGAACGAACTGCTCTCGGTCGCGAAGATGCCCCGGACACGAAAAGCCGCAGTTCCGAGTTCGCCTGCCACGCCGGGAGCCATCACCACCAACTTCTCACCCAGACGGATGCCGAGCTTTTCGGCCAGGCGCCGCCCGATCACTATGTCGCGGTCGGCGCCGGCCTCCAACGCCGACCCCTCGACAAAGGTCCGATGCAGGATCGTGAGGCCGCGTTCGAGTGCGGGGTCGACGCCGTACAGCACGACCCCTACCGACTTCGTGGGGCTGCTGATCAGTGCTTGCGCCTGCACCCGCGGCGCGGCGGCAGCGATGCCAGGCTGGGTGCGCACCGCGGCAAGCGCTGAGGTGGCATCAAAGGCCAATTCCGGCGCGAGGTCGCGCCGCAGTCCTTCGCGCTCGATCTGCAGATGCCCAGTGACATAGCGCGTCGAGTTGTCCACGAGTTGCTCGCCGAAGCCGTCGAAGAATCCATATAGAAACACGTAGGCGACGATCGCAAACGCGGCACCGAAACCGTGATCGCGCTGCGCTTGCGGTTGCGTAGCAGGTTTCTCGTCGCGATCAGGGCGAAAACTGGCAACAGCGTGCGCGTCTCGCCGCGCGAACCACGCCGGCCGCCGGAGGACTTTTCGCCGATGCCGCGGATCGCTGCGACCGGTTCGAGGGTTGCCGCGCGGAATGCTGGGTACAGCGCCATGGCCAGCGCGATCAGGAACACCAGCACGGAGATGGCCAGGCTGCGCTCGGCGCGCACAACCGGGTAGATAACGTCGGCCAGGCCCGGCATCGCCCGCAGCCCAGCCTCGAAGGCGCCGAGGTCGATGCCTGTGCGGCCGAACGCCGCCGTCGCGCCGAGCCCGACCGCGTTTCCTAGCAGCAGCCCAGCGGCACCGACCAGCGCGGCCTCGGCGACGACAAGCCGGAACAGGATCGACTGGGAGGTGCCCAGTGCCAACATGATGCCGAACTCACGGGTACGCTCGAGTACGGCCATCAGCACCGGGTTGGCCACGCCAGCGGCAACCATCACGAAGAAGATCGTAAGCACCACGAAGCCCATCACCTCGTGAAAACGGATACTGATCGCCACCATCGGCAGCAGCACCGGCCAGCCCACCACCTCGTGGTCGGCACCCACGCGCGCGGACAGGGTCTCGACTGAAACTCCTAGCGCGCCGCGGTCGCGCAGCCGTAACGCTACTGCGGTGACAGCCTCGGGCGCGGCGAGGAAGTCGCGCATCGCAGCCATCGGCATCACCGCGACATAACCGTCTAGGTCGTCGATCTTGGTGCGAAACACGCCCCGCACCGGCACGCGCGCACTGGCGACCGAGCCATCGTAGGCCTGACCCACCAGCACCAGATCGTCACCGGCCCGCAGCGCCAGGGCCTCGGCCATGCCTTCGCCGATCAGCACCCCGGTGTCGTCGGCGCCGCTGAAGCTGCGGCCATCGACCACCGCCTTGAACAGGTCCGTGACGCGCGCCTCCTGCGCCGGGTCGACACCGAAAGCCAGGACGCCGCGCGAGCGATCGGCGCGACTCGCGAGCACGGTGGTCTCGAGGCGAACCGTCGCTGCGGCCACCGACGAATCAGCACGCACCATCTCGAGCACGCGCGCGCCGGCTTCGATCGCGCGGTCCAGGCTCGGGTCGTCGTGGTAGCCCTTCAGGTGCACCTGCGCGTCGGCGGCGAAGTAGCGCGTGGTGGTGTTGATCATCTGCCGGTTCATGCCGTCGATGAAGCCCCATAAGAAGGTCAGCGACGCCAGGCCGACCGCGATCGACAGCACCGTGATAACAGAGCGGCGGCGGTTGCGCATCACGTTGCGCACCGCCAGCGTCCAGATCATCACGCCGGCCTCCGCTCGTCGGCTTCGATGCGACCGTCGCGCAGCCGGATCACGCGGCGCGCTCGCTCGACCACCATCGGGTCGTGCGTCGAGAACACGAAGGTCGTGCCCTGCTCCTCGTTGAGGCGGCGCATCAAATCCATCAGTGTGGCCCCCGACTGCGAATCGAGGTTGGCGGTCGGTTCGTCAGGCAGCACGATCACCGGCTTCGCGGCGATCGCGCGCGCAACGGCCACACGCTGCTGCTGGCCGCCCGACAGCTCACTCGGGCGGCGGTGTTCCATGCCCGCCAGGCCAAGTGTTTCCAGCAGCCGCATGGCCTCGGTGCGGCGGAGTGCCTCCTCGACGCCCTGCAGCAGCATCACGTACTCGACGTTTTCGAGCGCGGACAGAACCGGCACCAGGTTGTACTCCTGGAACACGAAACCGATGTGGCGCAGGCGGACCTCGGCCAGCGCCTTGCGGCCGAGCGACGTGATTTCCTGGTCACCGACCCAGATGCGGCCGCTCGTCGGCCGGTCGAGACCCCCGATGAGGTTCAGCAGCGTCGTCTTGCCAGAGCCGGAAGGGCCGACCAGGGCGACGAAGTCGCCCGCCAGGATCTCGACGCTCGTCTCGTGCAGCGCCGGTACCGGGATGCTGTCGCGCTGGTAGACCTTCGTCGCCTTGTCGACGCGGACGATGATCGAGGGTGTCCACATGTTCATCACTCGGCCGTCATCACGGTGCGCGGATCGCCCTGCCCCCGCACGGCAGCCAGTTCGTCTGCGCGCAGCACCTGCGCCGCATCGACACCAAGCGCGGATGCCGCCTCGGCGGCCACGTGTGCCCAGGTGCAGCGGTTGGAGAACAGCATGCCGGCGACATCCAGCGTGCCGCCCCGTGCTACATAACCCAACGCGCGGGTCCGCTGCGGCCCCGTGTCAATCCGGCGCAGCACGCCGAGCGTCGGCTCGGGTCGCATATGGGAGACGAGTACGCGCGCCGCAGCCACCGCCGGGAACAGCTGCTGCAACGCTACATCGCTGGCCACGAAAGCGTGTTCGCGCTCGTCGCGCGGGATCCGGAAACGGCCGGGCTCGACTACGCAGGTCACCGCGGTGCGATGCCCCGCGGCATCGAGGCAGTCGGCCGCCAGCAGCGCCTGCGTCAACTGGTACGCGCCGATGGCGATCAGCAGCACTTCGGGCGCCTCGCAGGCTTTCACCACGCATGCGCCTTCTTCGACCAGGCGCTGTGCCTGTGCGCCGGTCAATCGGTTGGCCATCGGGCGCTTGGACACGACGAGCGTCCAGAACTGACCATGGGTACCGTAGGCGGCGCGCAGCGCGGCAGCGGCGCTGTTCGCGTCGACCGGGAACAGCACGCGCGCGGTGTCGGACATCTCGCCCAGCAGCGCCTCCGCCAGGGTCGGGTCCTGATGCGACTGCTCGTTCTTGCCATTCTCCCAGGTGTGGGAGGTGGCCACCGTAACGACCGACAGCCAGCCCGGCGGAGTGCCCGCCTCCGCCTGGTGGCGGGCGAACAGGATTTCCTGGCGCAGCGCGCCGAGCATCTTGACGGCGAAGGCTTCGTAGGAGACAACAAGGTTGATGCCGCCCTTGTTTCCGAGCGCCGCGCTGACCACCGCCTCCTCGTTGAGCGCGGTGATCACGGCGCCGTCCACCGCTTCCGCCAGGCCGGGCTCGGGCGCGAAGACGCGGTGCTTCAGCAGGTCCAGGGTCTGGCCCATGCGGTTGCTGCGCAGTTCGTCCGGGTTGCCGACGCGCGGACGCAACTGGGGGTTCGCCTGCACGATAGCGGCAAAGGCGGTGTCCAGCGCGGCCATCGGGGACACCTGGCCAGCGCCAACAGCGTGCCATTGCTCCGCAGGCAAGGCGGGTGCATCGACCTGTCTGTGCGCCAGAGGATGGTCGCGCTCGAGCGGGCGCTGCTGGTCCTGGTGATGGCAGAGCGCGGCAAGCGCCTCGTCGAGTTCTTCGGGCGGCACGAACAGCGCGCGGGCACCCTCGTTGAACTGCTGCCGCGCGAACGAGTCGACATGCGGGTTGCCCGCCAGCGGCAGGTTGTGGGCCGCATTGGTCCCCGCTCCGGGAAAGCCGAAGCCCTTCGGCGCTTCGGCGACGGTGTAGTGCAACGGCACCGGATACTGGATGCTCCCGCTGGCGACCGCCGCCGCGCAGGCCGCGAGCCGTTCCTCCATGGCGTGCACCGCCCAGGCGAAGGCGGCCGGGTCGGTGCCGTCGATCTCCATCGGGTCGAATCCGTTCAGGCGCAGGTGCTGCTGGAACCACTCCTGGCCACCTTGCTGCTGCATCGTGCTGCGCTGCTCGATGCGCCGTCCGTTGAGGATCATGAATGGAGCCACGAAGCCGCTGTCCTCGGCGCGCCACCAGCGCGGTGCCCAGTCGCTGCCGCGCTGCTCCTCGAAGGCGCCGTCGCTTAGGAACACGACCAGGCGCTCGCCAGGTAGCGGCATGTGCACGTACTGCAGTTCCGCGAAACCGAGGTAGCCGCCCTCGGACAGGCCGCCGGCGGTGTTCGGCCCGACGTGGCTGCCCAGCGGCGATGCCGGCCGCCCCGCCGGGTCGACCGCGTAGCTGTAGAAGTCACGCGCGAAGCGCGTCAACCCGCCCTCGCTGCGGTCGTAGCGTTCGGCGTGGCGAGGCGTCATGTTGCCCGCCAGCAAGTTACAGGCATCAATGCCCGCCACGCAGTGCCCCTGCCCCATCAGCCAGCCGCGCGTCAAGCCGCTGAGTGCATTCGCGGCGAGATAGCCGACATAAGCCGGTACGATGTTCAGCGAACCGCCGGTGTGGCCCTCTGGTGTCTTCTTGAAATCCTCGGCCGCCATCTCGCGCCCGTCGGGATAGACCCGGTCGGCGTAAGTCATGTGAACGGTCAACCACATGCCGGCCGCGGCGAGCCGATCTGCGGCCCACAGGGTGCGATAGACGCTGGCCGTGTCGCTCGCCTTGCCGCCGGCAACCAGCACCTGTGCTAGGTCGTGCACGCGCAATTGAGTCAGGTCGTTGTGCACGATGGGTCCGAACCCGCGCGCCCAACGCGCGAAGTCGGCATCGCTTTCATGGAACAGCCGCACGCGCTCGGCGACCCAGGGAAGGTTGTGGTTCATGGTGTCTCTCGGTTGAGGTTGCAGGTCACTGAATGATCCACGTCAGGCCGGTCGCGTGTACGCGAACACGGCCGCCGCCCAGAGCAGTGCCGGCAGCAGTAGCAACCAGCGGAAATCCGAATCGAGCACAAAGTTCATCGCGCACATCAGAACCACCGTCAGCAGCCCGGCCAGCGCGACTGCCCATCCGGTTCCGCGCAGGCGCAAGGGCACGGCCCTACGTGCCAAGAAAAGGGTCAATACCCCCGAACCTGCCATGAATCCCCCCATCACCGTGAACACGACCCGCAACCAAGCTTCCAGGCCCGGCGCCGCTTGGCGCAGCTGCTCCAGCGACGCACGAGAGGCGGGGTCGTTCGCGGTGACTGCGCGGATAGTCAGGAGATCGGACGCGGGGGAGCGGTTGAGTTTCGTTTTCATCTCTTTTGCAGGTTACGTTGACTGAAGATTTCATCTGCTACCGGTCTGTCGAACGTGGCATCCTTGAGTACCACCGTCGTCGAGTTTCCGGGCTTGGCGTCGGGCCGCATCTCCCAGCGCGTCGGCAGGATTCGCCCACCGACCTGTCGGATGTCGGAAAACGCCAGCACGCGCACGCGCTCACCGCGCTCGCTGAAGAACTCCTGCTTCAACGGCATCGTGTCAGCGCGCCGGACCCAGTAGACGATGCGGCCCCAAACCACCGCTGCGTCGGGTTTCGGAACGGCCTCGACCTTCACGACCGCCTCGCCGTCGAGCTGCACCGTGGCGAGTACCTTGTGCGTGTAGTCGTCGAGGATGCTGCTCTCCTTGACGAGGTCGTCGTTCGTGAAGTCCGAGCCCATCCACGGCTGCAGCATCATCGACGGAGGAATCTTGACGATGCGCTCCACGTTGGGCAGGTAGTTCCACATTTCGGTGCCGATGCGCAGCGAGCCGATCCCAGCCTCCTTGGTCGGCGAGACGATGCGCACGAAAGAGCGCCGCGGCCGGTCCATCCACAGGCGCAGGCCGAGCG
>Ga0114986_1000178_pt1 | contig 18376 bp, 17 predicted proteins | sample Shrwel1BS1Day17_FD_96988 | JGI IMG/M metagenome (GOLD analysis project Ga0114986, IMG submission 96988) | Subsurface microbial communities from deep shales in Ohio, USA - Utica-3 well 1 S-1-Day17 | ecosystem: Environmental > Aquatic > Deep subsurface > Shale gas/oil reservoir > Produced... | reverse complement strand
CGCCGCGCGCGCAGAAGCTGCTGGCGTCGGTGCCGGTGTTTTTAGAGCGGCGCTTTGCTTACTGGAGAAATGCACACCAGCGGCAGGTGGCCCAGGACCCTTCCGCGGCCGAGCCCGCCCGGTGGCGCGCGCCGGGTGGGTGGGTGCATGCCTTCGAACACGACATGCGCGAGATGCTGCTGGCCGAGCTGCATCTGCGTCTGCGGCCCGTCCTTGGCCTGGTCGAGGCGGCCCGCAATGAACACAAGCAACACACATGAGTAAGAACGTCATCGCCATCGTCTTCGCGCTGGGCCTGCTGGCCATCGGCTGGACGGCTTACGGATTCCTGGGCACCAACCACCTGGCACTGGGCATCACCGTGCTGATTGCCGCGGTGTATGCCCTTGGCGGCTGGGAGCTGCGTCAGTTCCGGGGGGCAACGGCCACCCTGGTTGCCGTGGTGCAGTCGCCGGGCGTGCCGACCGATCTGGACACGTGGCTGGCGGCGGTGCACCCTGCCTTGCGCCCCGCTGTGCGGGCCCGCATCGAGGCCGTGCGCGCCGCCCTGCCCGGCCCGGCGCTGACGCCCTATCTGGTGGGCCTGCTGGTGATGCTCGGCATGCTGGGCACCTTCCTGGGCATGGTCGTCACGTTCAAGGGCACGGTGTTCGCGCTGGAAGCCTCGTCCGATCTGGCTGCCATCCGCACCGCGCTGGCCGCGCCCATCAAGGGTCTGGGCATGTCGTTCGGGACCTCGGTGGCCGGTGTGGCGGCCTCGGCCATGCTCGGGCTGATGTCGGCGATCAGCCGCCGGGAACGGCTGGAGGCCGTGCGCCTGCTGGACGCCCGCATCACGACCGACCTGCGCGCGTTCACGCAGGCACAGCGCCAGGATGACACCTTGAAGACTTTGCAGGCGCAGGCCGCGGCCATGCCGCAGGTGGTGGATCGGTTGCAGTCGCTCATGGACACCATCGAGCAGCGGCAGGCACAGCTGCACGAGCAGTTGCTGGCGCAGCAGCAGCGGTTTCATCAGGAAGCGGGCACCGCTTACAGCGCCCTGGCGGAGTCCGTGGGTGCGTCGTTGACGAACAGCCTGTCGGCCAGCGCGCGCCTGGCTGGCGAGGCCATTCGTCCGGTGGTGGAGACGGCCATGGCCGGCATCACCCAATCCACAGAAGCCACGCACCAGCGGCTGGTGGCCCACACGCAGACCGAGTGGCAGACGCTGCTGACCCGCTGGCAGGCCACGGCCGATGGCCTGGCCGAGCGCTGGACGCAGGTGCTGCAGCAACACGAGCAGGCCAGCGCCGGCACGGCCCGCAACCTGGACGGCATGCTGCAAGGGCTGGTGACGCGGTTTGGCGAGCAAGCCGGTGCCCTGGTGCAGACGGTGCAGGCGACGGCCACCCGCGCGCAGGCGGATCAGGCTGCCGCCGATCAGGCAAGGCTGGCTGCGTTCCATACGGCACTGACCAACGCGGGCGACCAGTTGGCCGCCGAGTGGCAGCAGGTGGGGGCCCGCACGCTGTCGCAGCAACAGGCGGTATGCGAGGCGTTGGAGCGGTCGGCGGGCCAGATTTCCGAGCGGGCCAGTGCCCACGTGGCACAGACGCTGGAAGGCGTCACACAGTTGCTCGGTCAGTCTGAAGCCTTGGTGCAGTCGCGCATGGCGTCCGAGGCGCAGTGGGCAGCTCAGCAGCAGGCCTTGATGGCCGATCTGTCGGGCGTGTGGAAGGCCGAACTGACGGCGCTGCGCGAGCAAGAGGCCGAACAGGGGCGTGCGGCGGTGGCGCGCCTGGAAGGACTGGAGGCGGCGGTGGCACAGCATCTGGCCACGCTGGGCTCTGCGCTGGAAGCCCCGATGGCCCGCCTGATGCAGACGGCCTCCGAGGTGCCGCAGGCCGCTGCGCAGGTGATTGCCCAGTTGCGTCAGGACATGGCCGTCATCAGCGAGCGAGACAACGCGGCCCTGGCCGAGCGCAACGCGATGATGGCCCAGCTGGGTGAGCTGCTGGCCCGCATCAACACCGCGGCCGATGCCCAGCGCGCGGCGATCGAATCGCTGGTGGGCTCGGCCGCCGAGGTGCTTCAGCAGGCGGGCGCCCGCTTTGCGGACGCCTTGGCTTCGCAGGCCGGGCAGGTGGACGAGGTGGCCGCCCGCGTGGCCGCCAGTGCGGTGGAGCTGGCCAGCCTGGGCGAGGCCTTCCACCAGGGCGTGGGCCTGTTCAGTGCCAGCAACGAGAAGCTGGTGGATGGGCTGCGGCGCATCGAAGGCGCGCTTGCGCAGAACTTGAGCCGCAGCGACGAGCAGCTGGCGTACTACGTGGCCCAGGCGCGTGAGGTGATCGACCTGAGCATCTCGTCGCAACAAGGCATCGTGGAAGACCTGCGGCGACTGCATGCGCAGGCCGGTGCAGCGGGCGCGGCCGGCACAGGAGCGGCTGGATGAGCGATCTGGACGATCGCGACGACGGCGTCGAGCAGACTGCCCCGGTGTGGGCGGTGTTCGGCGACCTGATGGCGGGCCTGCTGGGCGCCTTCGTGCTGGTTCTGGTGGGCATGCTGCTGGTGCACATGGAGCTGGCCACGAACCTGCAGCAGGAAGTCGCCAAGCGCCGTCAGGAAGAGCAGCGCCGCATGGCGCTGGAGCAGGCGCTCGCCGGGCCGCTGGCCAGTGGCCGCGTGACCGTGACCAACGGCCGCATCGGCATCAGCGGCAGCGTGCTGTTCGCGGCAGGCTCGGCCGAATTGCGGCCGGACGGGCGCCAGCTGCTCAAGAGCCTGGTCCAGCCCTTGAAGGTGTACCTGGGCGAACGCAACGAACTGCTGATGGTCAGTGGCTTCACCGACGACAAGCTGGTGCGCAGCGACAACCCGTTTGCCGACAACCTGGAGCTGTCCGCACAGCGGGCGCTGACCGTCACGCGGGCCCTGATTGCCGAGGGCATGCCGTCGGCACAGGTGTTCGCGGCGGCTTTCGGTGCGGAGCAGCCGGTGGCGCCCAATGTGGACGAGGCCGGGCGCGCCCGCAACCGCCGCGTCGAGATGGCGCCCGTGCCCCGCGCGTCGGGCGTGAAGGTGGCCGAGCATGAATGAGGGCGTGCTGGCCGAGTTGCAGGCCCAGGGCGCCGACCAGCGTGATCCTGTGCGCTACCACTACCTGGCGGCGCTGCTCAAGCGCATGGCAGGCCAGCCGGAATCGGTGCAACGGCTTCTGGCGCCCCGCGTGGAGGCCGCTGTGGCTGCGCTCGCTCCGCCGCCGCAGCCCTTCCCTGCCCCGGCCGCCCCGTCGGCAGATGGCGCGCGGGCCCTGGCCCGCCTCAATCAGTATCTGCACGAGCGATCCCGCGAGGAGCCGGCCACCTTGCTGCCCGGCGAGGAGCCCAGCGCGGCGTCGATGAAGAGCGTGCGCCGCTTCAGCGAGGTGTGGTCGAAGATCGCGGCCGAGCAGCAGGTGTCCCAGGCCGTGGCCCGAGGGCCGGAGAACGCCGGCCCGCTCAATTCGCACCGGCTGATGCTGCGCGCACTGGGCCTGATGCGGGGCCTGTCGCCCGACTACCTGCGGCGGTTTCTGGAACAGATGGACGCCCTGCTCTGGCTGGATCAGGCCACCCGGCGGCCCGGGCAGGCAGAGGGCAAGGACGGCAAGGCCGGTCGCCGCGCGGCGCCCCGCAAGGGCTGAGCGCGGGCCTGCGGCTCACGCTTGTGGCGCAGGCTGTGCGGCCAGGGTGCTGCGCAAGGCCTGCCCGATCAACGGCCACAGCGCCCTGTGCGACGAGCGGAACCAGTCGATGTGGCCGATGGCCTTCAATCCATGCTGGGCCGGCGTGACCGGCACGGCGTGGCGTGGGGCGGCGGGCAGCGTGCGCAGCAGGTCGGCCACCGTGGCGGGCGTGGCAATGTCGTCGTCGGTGGCGTGCAGCACCGTGATCGGTGTGGTCACGGCAGCGTGGAAGTCGCGGTCGGGGGTGTGCCTGACGGCGTTGGTGGCGTAGCCGCCTGCAGCGCACCACTGCCCCCATTGCGTGGCCACCGTGGCTGGCAGGTCCTCGCCCAGGCCGATCTTCGAGCACGGTGCATAGCCCTTGAGCCGGATGCCCAGCGGAAGAAAGGCCCCGAAGGCAAAGCGCGCCTGCATGCGGAAGCCGGGACGCATGCCCTGGAACCATCCGGTGGAGGCGGCCACGCCCACCGCACGCGCGACCCGGCCATGGTTGGGCAGCAGGCCCAGCATCTGAGCGCCGGCACTGTGGCCCACCAGCAGCACCTGGGGCTGGCCGGTGCGCGCCACCAGCCAGTCCAGCGCGGCTGTCTGATCCTGTTGACCCCATTCGGCCAGCGTGGCGCGGCAGGACTTGAGCGGCCCGTGCAGCGACAGGCCCACGCCGCGGTAGTCGAACACCAGCACGTCGTGGCCCTGCTCCGCCAGCCAGGCGGCAAAGCGGAAATAGAAGTGCTGGCGCACCCCCGTGGCGGGGCACAGCAGCACCGGCTCGTGGCGGGAGGCGGCGGTGGCGCGCACGAAGTGGCCGGTCAGCACCGTGCCGTCCTCACAGGCAATCGTCACCCGCTCGGGGGCCTGGGTGTCATGCGACATGGTCGTCTCCTTCTTGGGGTGCACGCGGCAACTGGCGCACATGCGCGAGCCAGCGCGCCACCGTCTGCAGTTCCGCGTCGGTGAAACCGTCTGCCAGCTGCTGGTTCACGCGGTGGGTGGTGGATGTCATCAGGGGCAACAGGGCCCGGCCTGCGGGCTGCAGCCACACGCGCTGGGTGCGCCCGTCGTGTTCGCAGGGCCGCCGCTGCGCCCATCCCAGCACCTCGGTGCGCTGCACCAGGCCGGACACGGCGGGCGGCTCCAGGTCCAGCAACTGCGCAAGCTGGCCCATGGTGACGCCATCCGACTTCGCCAGTGCGAACAGCACACCGCTCTGGGCCGGCGTGGGCATGGGCGTGCCTGCCTGATCGGCCGCCGTGGCCTGTTCGGCAGCAAGCCACTGCTGCAGGTGGCGTTGGGCGCTGTTGAGCAGAAAGATGAGCTTGGGACGGGTCGACATGGGTGCTTTTATTTCGCATGCGAAATATATCACCGAGCTGAACGACCGCAAGATCCGGGATGTTCGCGGTCGGGTCGCGTGCGAACATCCAGCGTGGACTGCAAACCGACCCAGACAAGGCCGATCCCGATGCCCGACCCCAACGACCTCGCCCGGACGGCCCACGCCGAGCTGGTGACACGGCTGTGTCGCCACATCGAGTGTGCGGAGACGGAGCCCAGCCTGAGCGAGCTGGCCTCGCTGGCCGGGATGAGCCCCCACCACCTGCACCGGGTGTTCAAGGCCTGCACCGGGGTCACACCCAAGGCCTATGCCCTGGCCCACCGCGCGCGCAAGGTGCGGGCCGAACTGGGGCGCAGCGACCGCGTCACCGATGCAATCTACGAGGCCGGCTTCGGCGCCAGCAGCCGCTTCTACGAGCACGCGCCGGCGCTGCTGGGCATGACCCCTTCGGCGTTCCGCGCCGGCGGTGCGGCCACCACCATCCGGTTCGCCCTGGGCCGCTGCTCGCTGGGGGAGATCCTGGTGGCCGCCAGCGCGCGGGGCATCTGCGCCATCCTGCTGGGCGACGACGCCCAGGCGCTGCTGCAGGCGCTGCAAGACCAGTTCCCCCAAGCCGAACTGGTGGGCGCGGATGCCGAGTTCGAGCAATGGGTGGCCCAGGTTGTGGGGCTGGTGGAGGCCCCCCACATCGGGCTGGACCTGCCGCTCGACATCCGCGGAACGGCGTTCCAGCAGCGGGTGTGGCAGGCCCTGCGGGAGATCCCGGCGGGCACCCGGGTCAGCTACACGGAACTGGCCCGTCGCGTGGGCCAGCCCAACGCCGTTCGTGCCGTGGCCAGCGCGTGCGCGGCGAACACGCTGGCCGTGGCCATTCCCTGCCACCGTGTGGTGCGCACCGACGGGTCCTTGTCGGGCTATCGCTGGGGCGTGGCGCGCAAGCAGGCTTTGCTGGAACGCGAGCAGCGCGCCGAAGCCCCGGTGCAGGATGACCTGTGGGCTGGACGGACCGCCTCAGAGACCTGACCAGGGGGCGGCAGGCGGCGCCGTGCGTGCGGCCTCGGCCCAGGCTTCGAAGCACGCCCTGGCGGGCGTGACCTCACCGCAGCGATCGGGGCGGTAGCCTTCCAGCCGCTGCAACAGCGCCTGGCACGCGGGGCTTTGCAACAGGGTGATCAACGTGTCGGCCGCAGGCGAGGCCCGCACGCCGGGCGGCATCAGCAGGCCGTAGCACTCGGTCTGCACCGGAATGAACTCGAGGCCGAACCGGCGCGCCGAGGTTTCCACGCCGAACCCCACATCGGCCATGCCGCTGGCCACGTAGGCGGCGATGGCGGAATGCGTGTGCTCGCCCGTGGGCCCGTGTGACACGGCGGACGGGTCCAGCCCACGCGCCTGCAACAGCGTCTCGAGCAGCAGCCGCGTGCCCGAACCTTGTGCCCGGGCCACGAAGCGCACGTCGGGCCGCAGCAGATCGGTCAGTCCGTCGATGTGCAGCGGGTTGCCCGCCTTCACCATCAGGCCTTGCCGGCGCGTCACCATGTGCACGTACAGCCAGTCGGGATCGAGGCAGCGTGCGTGATGGCGAAGCACGCTGGCCTGCAGCGGGCCGATGGGCAGATGCAGGCTGGCCACGTCGGCCAGTCCGGCGCGCAGCGCGGCCAGCGCCTGGCTGCTGTCGGTGTAGCGCCATTCCAGCGGTGTGTCGGCTTCTGTGAGCAGGCGCTGCAGCACCTCGATCGCAAAGCCATGGCTGGCAAACACGCGCAGCGGCCGGGCCACGTCGCTGAGCACGCGGTGGAGCTCGGCCTGCAGCTCGAAGGCCACGCTGTCGAGCTGCGGCCGCAGGCGCGCTTCAAAGCGGCGTTGCGCCCACACCAGCGCCTGGCCCAGCGCCGTCAGCTGGGATCCCTTGCCCCGCGCCTTCACAACCAGCGGAGCGCCCATGGCCGCCTCGGCCTCTTCCAGCAGGCTCCACGTGTGGCGGTACGAGGCCCCCGCAGCCTTGCACGCGGCCGACAGGCTGCCATGCCGCTCGACTTCGGCCAGCCAGAACATGGCGCGCGCCGGCAGCGGCTGGCCGGTGGGGCCGGTGATGTGCCAGGCCGGCTCAAGGTGAACGGAAAGGGGTTTCATATGCTGTATGAGGCATATTCTATCGGCGCTTCACCGCTTATTGCGCTATGGCGATCAGGTGCCTACAGTCTCATGCCTGCCAGTGCATATATCCCCTCCCCTCACCTGATCCTCCGTGCGGCCATGAGTGAAGCCAAGATCCAGTTCTACAAGGGCCCCGCCGGGGGCTGGGGCGCGTTGCGCAGCGTCGCGCGCCAGCTGTTGCAGCACCGCATTGCAGCCAAGGGCACGCGCACGCTGCTGTCGGCCAACCAGCCGGATGGCTTCGATTGCCCGGGCTGTGCCTGGCCCGACCGACAGCACGCGTCCAGCTTCGAGTTCTGCGAGAACGGCGTGAAGGCCGTCGCGGCCGAGGCCACGGCCGACCGGGCGACGCCCGAGTTGATTGGCGCCCACACCGTGACCGCGCTGCGCAGCTGGAGCGACCATGACCTCGAGGCCATGGGCCGGTTGACCGAACCCATGGTCTATGACGCGAGCACGGACCGCTATCGCCGCATCGACTGGGACGATGCCTTCGCGCTGATCGCGCAGCATCTGCAGCGGCTGGCGTCGCCTGATGAGGCCATCTTCTACACCTCGGGACGCACCAGCAACGAGGCGGCCTTCCTCTACCAGCTGTTCGTGCGCGAATACGGCACCAACAACTTCCCGGACTGCTCGAACATGTGTCACGAGCCCAGCGGCATGGGCCTGAAGGGCAGCGTCGGCGTGGGCAAGGGCACCGTCACGCTGGACGACTTCGAGCTGGCCGACTGCATCCTCATCTTCGGCCAGAACCCGGGCACCAACCACCCGCGCATGCTGGGCGAGTTGCGCGCTGCCGCGCGCCGGGGGGCTCGCATCCTGAGCTTCAACCCGCTGCGCGAGCGCGGCCTGGAGCGTTTCGCCGATCCGCAAAGCCCGGTCGAGATGCTGAGCGGTGGCGCCACGGCCATTTCGTCCGACTACTTCCAACTCAAGGTGGGCGGCGACATCGCCCTGATCAAGGGCATCATCAAGCACCTGCTGGCGCTGGATGAAGAGGCCCGCCTGCGCGGTCTGCCGGCGGTGATCGACCCGGCCTTCATCGCCGAGCACACGCAGGGCTTCGAGGCGCTCAAGGCCGATGTCGAGGCCGAGGACTGGTCGCTGATCGAGCGCGAAAGCGGCATCTCGCGTGACCGCCTGCTGCACGCGGCCCAGGTCATCGCGCAGGCCAAGGGCGTGATCGCCTGCTGGGGTATGGGCATCACCCAGCATCGCCACGGGGTGGGTGGGGTGCAGATGATCGCCAACCTGCTGCTGCTGCGCGGCATGGTGGGCCGACCCGGCGCCGGCCTGTGTCCGGTGCGGGGCCACAGCAATGTGCAGGGCGACCGTACCATGGGCATCTACGAGAAGCCGCCTGTGGCCCTGCTGGACCGGTTGGCCAGCGTGTATGGCTTCGAGCCCCCGCGCCATGAGGGCTTTGACACGATTGGCGCGATCGAGGCCATGCGCGACGGGCGTGCGTCGGTGTTCTTCGCCATGGGTGGCAACTTTGCGGCCGCCACGCCGGACACGCCCACGACCTGGGCGGCGTTGCAGCGTTGCGCGCTGACCGTGCAAGTGGCCACCAAGTTCAACCGCAGCCACACGGTGGTGGGGCGGGAAGCGCTGGTGCTGCCTTGCCTGGGCCGCACCGAGATCGACCAGCAGGCGGCCGGCCCCCAGCACGTCAGCGTCGAAGACTCGATGAGCATGGTGCACCTGTCGGCCGGCATCAACCCACCGGCCTCGCCGCACCTGCTGTCCGAGCCGATGATCGTTGCGCGCCTGGCCACGGCCACCCTGCCCCACAGCCGTGTGCCCTGGATGTGGCTGGTGGAGGACTACGACCGCATCCGCGACCACATCGAGTCGGTGTTCGACGACTTCAAGGACTTCAACCGCAAAGTGCACCAGCCCGGGGGCTTCCGGCTGCGCAACACGGCCAGCGAGCGGGTGTGGACCACGCCATCGGGCAAGGCCCAGTTCGTGGTGCACGCGATTCCGGTGGACACACCGGTTCATCAGGCGCGGGCCTCGGCGGGGGAGACCGATCAGGCGGGCGCCGCGGTGTTCACACTCACCACGGTGCGCGCGCACGACCAGTACAACACCACCGTCTACGGGCTGGACGACCGGTATCGCGGGGTGTTCGGCCAGCGGCGCGTGGTCTTCATCCATGCCGAAGACCGGGCCATGCTCGGTCTGGCCGAGGGGGCCGCGGTGGACCTGATCGGTGCGGCATCCGGTGACGACCAGGTGCGCGAGGCGCCCGGCTTCCGCCTGGTCGATTACGACATCCCACGGGGGTGCGTGGCGGCGTACTACCCCGAAACCAATGTGCTGCTGCCGCTGGCCAGCCACGCCGTGGGCGCCCGCACACCGACGTCGAAATCCATTCCGGTGCGGCTGCGGCCCGCTCAGTACGCCCTGCCCGAGGTGGCGTGATGACGGTGGAGGTGCTGGCAACGCCCTCGGCCGGTGGCGTGGGCCACGTGCAGGTCACGCGACATGGTGACGGGGCGCCGCGTCATGCGCTGAGCGACGTCGTCATCGACGAGCAGCCCGTGGCGCTGGTCTACAACGGCCTGTCGCATGTGGTCATGATGGCCACGCCGCTCGATCTGGAGGACCTGGGCGTCGGGTTTTCGCTGTCCGAGGGGCTGCTGCATTCGGTGGCCGAGTTGCGCGGCATCGAGGTGCAGCACGGGCCGCTGGGCGTGAGCGTGCAACTGGAGGTCTCGCCCCGCGCCTTTGCCAGGTTCAAGGACACGCGCCGCCAGCTGGCCGGCCGCACCGGTTGCGGCCTGTGCGGCGTGGAAAGCCTGCAGGCCTTTCACGACGCCCTGCCCCGGCCCGCACCCGGCCAGCCGCATCGCGTCACGGTGGACACCGCGGCGATCGGGCGTGCCTTCCGGGCCCTGCCTGATCTGCAGGTGCTGCAGGCGCAGACAGGAGGCTGCCATGCCGCGGCCTGGAGCACGCCGGCCGGGCAGCTGAGCCTGGTGCGCGAGGACGTCGGCCGCCACAACGCGCTCGACAAGCTGATCGGCGCGCTGGCCCGCGCGGGCCAGGACCCGGCGCACGGCCTGGCGGTGGTGTCCAGCCGCGCCAGCTATGAAATGGTCAGCAAGTGCCTGCGCGCCGGCATCCCGGGCCTGGCGGCCATCTCCGCCCCCACGACCCTGGCCGTCCGCATCGCGCAGCAAGGCGGACTGAGCCTGTACGGCTTCTGCCGCAACGGCTCGGCGGTGCAGTACGCCTGACGGGCGTCAGGCGGCCACCGGGGTGTAGCCAGCGTCTTCGATCGCGGCGCGCACGGCCTCGGCATCGGCCTGGGCGGTCTCGACCTGAACCCGGTGCTGGGTCAGGTCGATCTCGACGCGGGCCTGGCTGTCGAGCGCCTGAATGGCCTTGGTGATGGTGGCGGCGCAATGGCCGCAGGTCATGTCGTCAACGCGGTAGGCAAGCATGAAGGCTCCTTGTGAGGTCTGTGGCCATACTGTGCACCTTCCCATGGAGGGAAGGTCAAGGCGTAGACTCGGGGCCGTGTGTGATTCGGAGGCAGCGATGCTCAACATCGGTCAGGCCGCAGCGGCATCCGGCGTGTCGGCCAAGATGATCCGCCATTACGAAGCCATGGGCCTGCTGCCTGCGGCGCGGCGCACCGAAGCCGGCTATCGGCAGTACGGCGATGGCGACGTGCAGACCCTGCGCTTCATCCGCCATGCGCGGGATCTGGGGTTCTCCTTGCCCGACATCGGCAAGCTGGTGGGCCTGTGGCAAGACCGCACCCGCCCGAGCCGGGAGGTCAAGGCGCTGGCGCAGACCCACATCCGCGAACTGGAGGCCAAGGCCCGCGAGCTGCTGGCCATGAAGTCGGCGCTGGAGCACCTGGTGCAGGGCTGCCGTGGGGATGACCGACCGGACTGCCCGATCATCGAGTCGTTGGCCGCCGGCGGCGCCGTGGTGCCCTGCCCGGGGCACCCCACTCCGTGTCTCAGCTCGCCCCCATCGGCGGCTTGAACCCCCGCAGCCGCAGCGCATTGCCCAGCACGAACACGCTGGACAAGGCCATGGCCCCCGCCGCGAACACCGGCGACAGCAGCACGCCGTAAGCGGGGTACAGCACCCCCGCAGCCACCGGGATCAGCGCCGTGTTGTAGGCGAAGGCCCAGAACAGGTTCTGCCGGATGTTGCCGATCGTCGCCTTGGACAGCGCGATGGCATTGGGCACGCCCTGCAGGTTGCCCGACATCAGCACGACGTCGGCCGCTTCCATGGCCACGTCGGTGCCCGTGCCGATGGCCAGGCCCACATCGGCTTCCGCCAGCGCGGGCGCGTCGTTGATGCCGTCGCCCACATAGGCGATGCGGCCGTGTTCGGCTTTCAGCCGCTGCAGCGTGGCCACCTTGCCCTGGGGCAGGACCTCGGCCACCACCTCGTCGATGCCCAGGCGGGCGGCGATGGCGTGGGCCGTGCGGGCGTTGTCGCCGGTGATCATGGCCACCTTCAGGCCCAGCGCGTGCAGCGCGGCGATGGCCGCGGGTGTGCTGGGCTTGATCGGATCAGACACGGCCACGATGGCCGCGAGCTGGCCATCCACCGCCGCATACAACGGCGACTTGCCTTCGCCGCCCAGTTGCTCGGCCGTGGCGGCAAAGGCCGCGGTGTCGACCCCGATCGAGGCCATGTAGCGGTCGGCACCCACGTCGACCCGGTGGCCACCCGCCGTGGCGCGCACGCCCATGCCGGTGACCGATTCGAAGGTGTCCAGAACCGGCAGCGGCAGGCCTTCCGCCTGGGCGGCTTCGACAATGGCCCGTGCAATCGGGTGCTCCGAGCGGGATTCGACGGCCGCCATGAGGCCCAGCACGGCGGCCCGCTCGAAGCCGGGCGCCAGCGCCAGATCGGTCATGGCAGGGCGGCCCTCGGTGAGCGTGCCAGTCTTGTCCACGGCCACCACGCGCGCGTCTTTCAGCAGCTGCAGAGCCTCGCCCTTGCGGAACAGCACGCCCAGCTCGGCGCCCCGGCCTGTGCCCACCATGATGGACGTGGGTGTGGCCAGACCCATGGCACAGGGGCAGGCAATGATGAGCACGGCCACGCCATTGACCAGCGCGTGGCTCAGTGCCGGCTGCGGGCCCCAGACGAGCCAGGCCCCGAAAGTCAGCAAGGCCACGCCCATCACCGCGGGCACGAACCACAGCGTGACCTGGTCGACCACGGTCTGGATCGGCAGCTTGCCGCCTTGTGCCTGCTCGACCAGGCGGATGATTTGGGCCAGCAAGGTCTGCCCGCCCACGGCGGTGGCACGCAGCGTCAGCGCACCCTGCTGGTTCACCGTGCCGCCCACCACGGCGGCGCCCACGGCCTTTTCGACCGGAATGGGTTCGCCCGTCACCATGGACTCGTCGACAAAGCTGTGGCCTTCCAGCACCTCGCCGTCCACCGGAATGCGCTCGCCCGGCCGCACCTCCACCACGTCGAAGGTGGCCACCTGGTGAAGCGGCACATCGACCACGCCGCCATCGCGGCGCACGTGGGCCACTTTGGCCTGCAGGCCGACCAGCCGCTGGATGGCCTGCGAGGTGCGTCCCTTGGCGCGGGCTTCCAGAAACCGCCCCAGCAGGATCAGCGCCACGATGACCGAGGCCGCTTCGTAGTACACGTTCACGGTGCCTTGAGGCAGCAGCGTGGGCACGAAGGTGGCGACCAGCGAATAGCCGTAGGCCGCGAGCGTGCCCACGGCCACCAGCGAGTTCATGTCGGGCGCCAGCTTGACCAGTGCGGGCAGGCCCTTGGCATAGAAGCGTCGGCCCGGCAGCAGCATCACCAGGGTGGTCAGCACCCACTGCAGCAGCCAGCTGTTGCGGATGCCGATGTGGCCGGCCACCCAGTGGTGCATGCCCGGGATGATGTGCGAGCCCATCTCGAGCACGAACACGGGCAGGGCCAGCGCGGTGGCCAGCAGCAGATCGCGCTGCAGACTCTGGCGTTCGGCATCCTTGCGCTGTGTCGTCTCATCGCCGTGAGGATCGGCCAGCGGGTCGACCGGGGTGGCCGCGTAGCCCACCTTGGCGATGGACGCCACCAGGGCGGCCGGGTCGACCACGCCCCGCACCACGGCGCGCTCGGTCGCCAGGTTCACCGCGGCCTCGGACACGCCGGGCACCGCCTTGAGTGCGCGCTCGACGCGACCCACACAGGACGCGCAGCTCATGCCCTCCACCGCCAGCTCGATCGTCTGTGCCGGAATGGTGTAGCCCGCTCGCTCGATGGCCTGCACCAGTGCCTGCCGGTCGACCGGGGCGGCGCCTGCGGGCTGCACCACGGCCTGTTCGGTGGCCAGGTTCACAGCCACTTGACCGACACCCTCGACCTTCTGCAGGGCTTTCTCGACACGGCGCACGCACGACGCGCAGGTCATGCCCTCGATGGGCAGGGTGATGGGCGTGGCCGGCGCGTGAGCGGCAGCGGCGGACAGGGGGGGAGAGGCCGGGGGTGACATGGACTCACACCTTAAACCTTCCCCCCGCGGCAAGGTCAAGCAGGGTGCTTCGGCCCCGTGGCGCTGTCGACGAACAACTGGCCCAGCATGCGCAGGCGTTCCTCGATCTGAGATTCCAGAATCTGCGTGCCCAGGATCGACTGGCCGATCAGCGTGGCATAGAAGATGTCGGCCCGGTGCCGGGCCTCGGACAGGCTGCAGCCCAGCGCCGTGAAGCACTGCGCGATGTAACCCAGGCGCTGGTTGTCGACTTCGGCCACGACGAGGCGGGCGGCCTCATGCCGCCGGGCCCACTCGCGGATGGCCATCTCGACCGACGACGCATGGGCCGCGGTGCGACCGTGGTACGGCAGAGCCAGCAAGCCTTTCAGCATCTCGCCCGGGGAGTTGCTGCCCAGGGTGAAGCGCTCGATCACGCGCTCGGTGGTGGTCTTGCGCCAGTGCTCCAGCAGGCGGCCGAGCAGATCGTCGCGGTCTTCGAAGTGCCAGTAGAAGCTGCCGCGCGTGACGTTCATCCGCTTGGCGAGCACATCCACCCGGACGGCATCGATGGTTTCCGTGGCCAGGACGGTCAATGCCGCGTCGATCCAGTCTCCCGGTCCGAGCACGGCCTTTGGTGCGGCCCCCCGTTTCGTGCGGACCGATGCCCGGCGCCGTACCGAGGGAGATTGCGCTTCAGCGTTCATGGGTGCCGATTCTATCTGCCCCGGCCCCGGCGCCCTGCGGCGGGCGTCGCGGGCGCACCCTCCGCGCCACCCGCTGCAAATCAAAACACATGTGTACGGTGTGAGCGCATTCTGGCAGGCTGGCAACCTAGGGAAATCACTATATGTTGATCTTCGTCAAGCATGCACCATACACATACACATCTGTATGGAGCGTGACGTGAACTACCCCGACATCGGCAAGACCCTCATCGCCGCCGACCACAAGACCAACTACTTCGACCAAGGCACCGGCATGAGTGTTAACCTGGGTATGCGGACGGTGGCACCATGCATATATGCATGGCGAAGGCCGGCGCCTTGCCGGCGGTGACTAGTCTCTGGCGAGGGTCTGCGCAGCTTTTGACAGCCCGCCGAGCACGGTGTCGGCCACGCGCTGGGAGAAGCCGGGCGGCAGGGCTGCGGCCACGTCGTCGATCACCTGCGGGGTGCGCGCCACGATCTCCTGGATCAGCGCCTCGGCATCCGGCCCGTAGCCCACCTTGCGGGCTGTTTCGTTGAAATGCCGCCGGTGGATGCGCGCCATGTCGTAGTGCCGGTTCTTGCCCAGCAAGGCCATCGCGAGCTTCAGCCCGTGTGGCGACCACTGGTTCGGGCCGTCGCCCAGCACCGGGTAGGCCGACATGATGTCGTACAGGCCCGTGAGCTGAAAGCGCCCGCGCGGCAGGATGTGGATGCTGAAGTTCTTGGCATGACCATCGGGCGCGCGCAGCAGCCAGAACAGCACCTGCGTTGCCATCAGGGTGCGCATGTCGGTCTCCGCCCGCGCCGATTGCCGCAGCACATCGAACAGGGTCTGCAGGCCGGGTCCGCCATCGGCTTCGTACTTCAGCCAGGGCGAGCACCCGGTGACCTGGCAGAAGTCTTCCTGCAGCAGGCGCATCCACCAGGACCCATCGGGCGCCAGGCGGCGGTCGAAGCGCGTGACCACCAGCACCCGCTGCGACCCGAAGGTGGCGATCTCGACGTCCGGGACTTCCAGCCCGTATGCGCGCATGAGCCGCATGCACAGCCATTCGTTGTCGACCGAGGTGCGGAAGTCGGCCTGGCGGCCGCCGATGAGGCCCAGTGGCAGCTTGAGGATGTGGGTGGTGGGGGTGGCGCCGTGGGGCTTGAGCCATTGGCCCTGCCAGCGCAACAGCGCGGTCTTCTCCTGCGCGCCGGCCAGCGAGATGCGCATGTCCTCGTCCGGCGAGCGGGCTGCGGCCATGCCGGCCGGGCTGACGACGTCGCGGAGGTGCCGCTCGATGTCGTCGTCGCTGAGCGGGGTGCCGTCGATGCGTGTGACGTCTTCGGGCGCGGCGTGCTCGTCCAGCAACTGGACGGCGCCCACGCAATCGCGCCCGATGGCGGCCAGCAGGTCGAACGGCGCGGTGGAGGCCGTGCGGAAGCGCTCGGCCACGCGGCGGCGGATGGCGTCGCTGTCGGGCAGCAGGTTGTCGAAGTAATGGGCGACGGCCGGGCCCTTCAGCGGCCGGTTGTCGAGCGTGAACGGCAGCGACAGCGAGAGCGGGCGCCCGCGTTCGGATGCGACCCAGTCGGGCTCGTACTGCAGCTGCATGTCGCCCCGGGCCAGCAAGGTCCAGGTGGCCGCGCGCACGCCATTGATCCAGATGCCCAGGCTGCGGCTGTGCGACTTGCGGCCCATGGTGTGCTCACCAGTCTGCGGTGGCGGTGGGATCGGGCGCGGTGCCGGAAGCCGCCCGGGCCCCGACCGACCATTCCAGCCCCAGCACGGCCGACCAGGCCAGCAGTTGCGCCATGCTGAGCTCCTCGGCATGGGCCTCGAGGTGTGACACGCGCGACTGGCTCAGCCCCAGCCGGGACGCGAGCGCCGCCTGCGACAGCTTGCGGGCCTGCCGGGCGGCTTTGAGCACCTGGCCCAGCTGGGACGGTGTCAGGATGAGCGTGGGGGCGACGGGCATGGACGGGCAGACAGAAGCCCCAATTTATTCGTATTTCAGATAAACGTCAAATATCTGAAGGACAGATAAACGGGCTTTATCTGAATACCAGATAAGCCCTCTTCCAGGACCTCAAGCGGACGGCGCCCCGAGGCCCGACACCGGCGTGGCCGCAGGGGCCATGTGATCCCGTTGGGCCAGTTCGGGGAACAGCCGTGTCCAGGCCACCGCGACCAGCATGGCGCCGACGCCACCGGCCACGACCGAGCCGACCGGGCCCCACAGGGCGGCGGTGGCGCCGGATTCGAATTCGCCGAGTTGGTTCGAGGCCCCGATGAAGATCGAGTTGACGGCCGCCACGCGACCGCGCATGTCGTCGGGCGTTTCCAGTTGCGTGAGGGTCAGGCGCGTGACCACGCTGATGTTGTCGGCCGCGCCTGTGGCGGCCAGGGCGACCATCGACAGCCAGAAGCTTTCGGACAGGCCGAACACCACCGTGGCCAGCCCGAAGGCCCCCACGGACAGCAGCAGACGCCGTCCCACCTGGCGCTGCAGGGGCCAGCGTGTCAGCACCACCGACATGGTCAGCGCGCCCACGGCCGGCGCGGCCCGCAGCAGCCCCAGCCCGGACGCATCGGTGTGCAGGATGTCCCGCGCGAACATCGGCAACAGTGCGGTGGCCCCGCCCAGCAGCACGGCGAACAGGTCCAGCGTGGTGGCACCCAGCACGACTTTCTGCTGTCTGACGAACCTCAACCCCGAGAACAGCGACGCCCAGGTCATGCTTGCCCGGTGCACCGAGCGGGTGTAGTGCACCGCGAGCGCCAGCATGGTCGACAGCGTCAGCAGCGCCACGCAAGTGCCGTACACCAGCGTGGCGCCGTGGGTGTAGAGCACACCGCCCAGCGCCGGGCCGCTGATGATGGCGATTTCCATCCCGCTGGAACCCAGTGCAATGGCCCGCGGCAGCAGTTCACGCGGCACGAGCAACGGCGGCAGCGCCTGCTGGGCCGGCATCTGGAAGGCACGGGCCAGGCCCAGCAACACCGACAGGCCGAGGATCATCTCCCGGCTGACTTGCCCCGTCAGCGTGCCCCACATCAGCGCCGCCGCCACAAGGCCTTGCGTGGCCGTGGTGGCCGCGAAGATGCGGGCGCGGTGGTGGCGGTCGGCGATGTGCCCGGCCGGCAGCGTCATCACCAGGGCCGGCACGAACTGGAACAGGCCGACCAGACCCAGGTCCCATGGGCTGCCGGTCAGGTCGTACATGTGCCAGCCCACGGCCACCATCAGCATCTGGTTGGCCATGACGCCCTTGAGGCGCGCGATCCAGAAGCGCATGAAGGCGCGTTGGGCGAGCAGTTCGCCGTAATGCCGTGTCAACCAGGTCATGTGTGAGGTCCAAAGAAGAATGCACCGGCCCTCTGTGGCCCTTGTGGGACCATTTCCAGGCTGGTGCACCTTCGATTGTGCCGGACGGGGTTGAGCGCGGTGTGCCGCGGGACTTTTCGGTGAAGCTGCACCGTCGCCCTGCTCCGCCTTGATGCATGCTTTCCGGATGAACGAGACTCCCCGCGACTTCCTTCAAGCCCTGTTCCAGGCCGCGATCGCAGCCGCGCAACCGGCGCACTGCGTGCCGCCGCATTTGCCACGCCCGCCGCGTGGGCGCTGCATCGTCATCGGAGCCGGAAAGGCGTCTGCCGCCATGGCGCAGGCCGTCGAGGTGCACTGGCCCGGTCCCTTGAGCGGGCTCGTCGTCACCCGATATGGCCATGGGGTGCCATGTCGGCACATCGAGATCGTCGAGGCCGCCCACCCCGTGCCGGACGAGGCCGGCCTGCTTGCCGCGCAGCGCATGCTGGATCTGGTGTCCGGACTGACGGCCGACGACCTCGTGCTGTGTCTCATCTCGGGCGGTGGCTCGGCGCTGCTTCCCCTGCCCTTGCCCGGCCTCACGCTGGCCGACAAGCAGGCGGTCAGCCGGGCGCTCTTGCGCTCGGGCGCCACCATCAGCGAGATGAACTGCGTGCGCCGCCACCTGTCGGCGAT
>Ga0114986_1000176_pt1 | contig 18496 bp, 13 predicted proteins | sample Shrwel1BS1Day17_FD_96988 | JGI IMG/M metagenome (GOLD analysis project Ga0114986, IMG submission 96988) | Subsurface microbial communities from deep shales in Ohio, USA - Utica-3 well 1 S-1-Day17 | ecosystem: Environmental > Aquatic > Deep subsurface > Shale gas/oil reservoir > Produced... | reverse complement strand
GCAGGATGTCGACCGGCGACTCGCCGGCAGTCTTGGGCAGCAGCGAAATGCCGATGCAGCCGCTGACGGAGAGCGGGTCACCGTGGTCGAGCGTGAACGCGGGGTCGAGCTGCTCGTGCAGCGCCTGGGCCAGTCGCAGGGCCTGGGCCGAGGCGGCCTCGACATCGGTGGCGCCGCAGTGGTGCAGCACGGCAAATTCATCGGCGCTCAGGTGCGCCAGCCGGTCATTGGCCGGCAGCAGCCGGCCCAGCCGCTCGCCCACTTGCTTGAGCAGCTGGTCGCCGGTGGCGTGGCCCAGGGCGTCGTTGACGGTCTGGAAGCGGTCCAGGTTGAGCAGCAGCAGGGCGCCGATCTCGCCGGTGCGGCCGTGCGCCTGCAACATCTCCTGCAGGTCCAGCAGCAGCCGGTGCCGGTTGGGCAGGTTGGTCAGCGGGTGGAACCAGGCCAGCTGGTGGGCCAGCTGCTCGGCATCCTTCTGCGCCGTCACGTCCAGCTGCACCGCCAGGTAGTGGGTGATCTGCCCGTCCGGGTTGCGCACCGGCGCCACGTTCATGTTCAGCACATAGTCGCGCCCGCTCTTGTGGCGGTTGATCAGTTCGCCGGTCCAGGCCTGGCCGGCCTGCAGCGCGGCCCACATGGCCGGGTAGACCTCGGCCGGGCTGCGTTCAGAGCGCAGCAGGGCGGGCGTGCGGCCCTGTACCTCGCTGCGGGTGTAGCCGCTGATGTGCTCGAAGGCCTGGTTGACGTACTCGATGCGGCCGTCCAGTCCGGTGATGATCACGCTGGCCGGGCTCTGCTCGATGGCCTGCGACAGCCGGATCAGCTGCGCCTGGGCCTGCCGGCGCTGCGAGATGTCGCGCGAGATGCCCAGCAGGCGGGTGACGCGGCCCTGCTCGTCCGCCACCAGGGTGCTGACGATCTCCAGCGGCACCTTGTGGCCGTCCTTGTGGCGGTGCGTGGTCTCGTGCGACAGCGTGCGGCGGGATTCGTCGCCGGCGGCAAAGGCCTGCAGCCGGCGCGCCAGCCCGGCGCGCAGTCGCGGCAGTTCTTCGGTGCAGACCACCTTGTCGAGCGACAGCGCCAGCATCTCCTGTGGCGCGTAGCCCAACTGCTGCTGTACCGACGGGCTGAGGTAGAGATAGTGGTCCTGTTCCAGGTCGTAGAGCCACAGCACGTCACTGGTGTTTTCGGCCAGCAGCCGGTACTGGGCCTCGCTTTCGCTCAGCGACCGTTCGATGCGCCGCAGTTCCTCGTTCTCACGCACCGAGTCGGCCAGCCGGCGGCGCTCCTCCAGCAGGTAGAGCGCGCCACCCAGCGTCAGCAGGGCCAGGGTGCCGGCCAGTACCATCCAGGCGCTCTTGATCAGGGCGGCGTGCATCAGCTCGGCGCGGTCCTGCTTGGCCAGCAGCCACCACTCGGTGCCCTCGATGCGCTGCGCCACGCCATAGGAGCGCACACCACGGTAGTCCAGCCCCTCGAGCAGTGTGCCGTGGTGGGCCTCGCCGCGTGCGACGCGCACGCTCATCACATCGCGCTGGCTGGCCGGCAGGTGCAGGCGCAGGGCGGCTTCGCGTTCATGACGCAGGGCGCTGAGCATGAACACGCCGCCGCTTTCGTCGGCTCGGAACAGCAGGGTCTCGGCGGTCTGTTGCGGCACTGGCCAGTCGCGCAGCGTGGGGTGCAGGTACTCGGACGGCTCGTGGTGCAGTACCACGGCCGCCGGGCGGTGGCTCTCGGCAGCCAGCGGTGCGATGAAGGAGATTTGCAGCTTGCCCCGCGCGTTGCGCCAGGGCCCCACACGCAGTGCCTGGTTGGTGGTGAGCGCTTCCAGCACGCCCTGGTGCAGTACCGGCGGGGCTTGGTTCGCGTCCGGCGCCACGCTCGGTGCGGCGCGGAGGTCGGAGCCGAACAGGCGCAGTCCGTCCACATCGATGATCTCGACCCGGGTGTAGACGGCGTCGTTGACGAAGAAGGTGGTGAGGAACTGGCGCAGCCGCAGGCCCTGGGCGTCGCGGCGGCCATCCTGCCACTGCAGCCAGGCCTCGCGCAGTCCCTGGCTCTTGTGTGCCCAGCCGGCGTCGCGCAGGCGCTCGGCGTGCCAGCCGGCAATCTCGCGCGCCTTGGCGGCGGCGATGGTCTGCAGCTGCGCGGCGGCGCGAGCGCGCTCTTCGCTCAGGCTGTGCCAGATCGACAGCGCCACGATGGTGCCGATCGACAAGGCCAGCAGCGCGATGATGGTCAGGGTGCGGCGCCGCGACTGGGCGGGGGCTGGCTGCTCGGGGGCGCGCTGCTGGCGCTGCATCAGCCAGTACAGCAGCCCGGAGGTGACGGCCACGAACAGCCAGCCTTTGAGCGTGCTGGCCAGCAGCAGCAGGTCCGGGTTGTCGAGGGCCAGCTCCAGCAGATGGTCCGACAGCAGGATCCACAGGGCCGCAAAGCAGGCGTACAGCAGCACCACGCCGATCGTGGAGCGGCCCTGCAACAAGCTGGTGCCGGGGGGCTGGCTGGACATGCGCAAAGGTCAGAGCGTGAAGATCTTGCCCGGTTTCATGATGTTCTTCGGGTCGAGTGCGCGCTTGATGCTGCGCATCATGGCCACCGTGCCGTCGCCGGTTTCGTTCACCAGGAAGCCCATCTTGTGCAGGCCCACGCCGTGCTCGCCGGTGCAGGTGCCGCCCAGCTGCAGCGCGCGTGCCACCAGCTTGTGGTTGAGCTCCTCGGCAATCTCGCGCTCCCTCGGGTTGGCCGGGTCGATCAGGTAGCCGACGTGGAAGTTGCCGTCGCCCACGTGGCCGACCAGGAAGTAGGGAATACCGCTGGCCTCGGCCTCGTGCACGCTGTCCACCACCGCGGTCGCCAGCTGCGAGATCGGCACGCAGGCGTCGGTGGTGATGGCCAGGCAGCCCGGACGCGTCTGCAGGCCGGCGAAGTAGGCCATGTGGCGCGCGCTCCACAGCCGGGTGCGTTCCTCGGGCGTGGTGGCCCACTCGAAGGCGTTGCCGCCGTGCTCGCCGGTGATCTCCTGCACGGTCTCGGCCTGCTCCTGCACGCCTGCCGGGGAGCCGTGGAACTCCATCAGCAGCATGGGCTCCTCGCGCAGGCTCAGCTTGGAGTGGGCGTTGACCGCACGCACCGTGTTGGCGTCGATCAGTTCCACGCGCGCGATCGGAATGCCCATCTGGATGATCTGGATGGTGGCGTGCACTGCGGCCGCAATGCTGGGGAAGGAGCAGACCGCGGCCGAGATGGCTTCCGGCAGCGGGTAGAGCTTGAGGGTGATCTCGGTCATCACGCCCAGCGTGCCCTCGCTGCCAACGAACAGGCGCGTGAGGTCGTAGCCGGCGGAAGATTTCTTGGCGCGCGTGCCGGTGCGGATCACCTCGCCGCTGGCCGTGACCACTTCCAGCGCCAGCACGTTCTCGCGCATGGTGCCGTAGCGCACGGCGTTGGTGCCGGAGGCGCGCGTGGCACTCATGCCGCCGATGGTGGCGTCGGCGCCGGGGTCGATGGGGAAGAACAGACCGGTGGCCTTGATCTCGTCGTTGAGCTGCTTGCGCGTCACGCCCGGTTGCACCGTGACCGTCAGGTCTTCGGCATTCACGCTCAGCACCTTGTTCATGCGCGAGACATCGAGGCTGATGCCGCCCTGCACCGCCAGCAGGTGGCCTTCGAGCGAGGAGCCGACGCCGAAGGGAATCACCGGCACGCTGTACTCGCTGGCCAACGCCACCGCCGCGGCCACGTCTGCCGTGCTTTCGGCAAAGACCACCGCCGAGGGCGGCGGCACGTTGGTGAAGGCCGATTCGTCGCGGCCATGTTGCTGGCGCACCGCCAGCGCGGTGGAGCAACGCTCGCCAAAACGCGCCTTCAGCGCCTCGATCAGCGCCGGCGGCACCTCGCGCTGGTGGACTTCGGGCAGCAGGTGGGCGGCATGGGCGGGTGCGTTCATGGTGGTGTCTCCGGGCGGCCTCGGCGGATGCGGAGGCTGGGGAATAATGGCTGTTTCAGGGCCTGGGCATCAGGCCGTGTCAGCCCACATTTTGATCCAAGGTTGCCATCATGGGAAATCGCCTCACGCAAATCGCCACCCGCACCGGAGACAGCGGCACCACCGGCCTGGGGGACAACAAGCGCGTCTCCAAGAACAGCCTGCGTGTGCACGCCATGGGCGAGGTGGACGAGCTCAACTCCAACATCGGCGTGCTGCTGTGCGAAGAGACGCCCGCCGATGTGCGCGCCGTGCTGGTGGAGATCCAGCACCAGCTCTTCAACCTGGGCGGCGAGCTGTCCATCCCGGGTTACGAGCTGCTGAAGCCGGAGGCGGTGCTGGCGCTGGACGAAGCGCTGGCCACCTACAACGAACAGCTGCCGCGGCTGCAGGAGTTCATCCTGCCCGCCGGCTCACGCGCAGCGGCGCTCTCGCACGTCTGCCGCACCGTGGCGCGCCGCGCCGAGCGCGCGCTGGTGGCGCTGGGCAACGAAGAGGCCATCCGCGAGGCGCCGCGCCAGTACCTTAACCGTCTGTCGGACCTGATGTTCGTGCTGGCGCGGGTGCTCAACCGCATGAACGGTGGCGATGACGTCTACTGGAAGAGCGAACGGCTGGGCGCCCATCAAGGCGACTGAGAACGTTCAAGGCCAGAATGGCACACCACGGTCGCGCATCATCGGAGCGAAAGCATCTGTATATGAAAAAGCTTGTCCAAATCGCCTTGTCGATGCTGTTGTGCCTGCTGCCGATGCTGTGTCCCGCCACCGAAAAGGTTGGCGTGGTGTTGATGCATGGCAAGAGTCCAGGGGGACCTGACGACCCCAGCCTGTCTTCACTGGTGGGAAAAATGAACAGCGCGGGCATGGTGGTGCTGGTTCCGAACATGCCGTGGTCCCGCCAGCGCTATATCGACGTGCCATGGGAAACCGCCATGGTCGAAATCGACAACCATGTCAAACAGCTGCGTGCCGAAGGTGCCACCAGGATTGTCCTGGCCGGGCACAGCATGGGCTGTCCGGCCGCGATGAGTTATGCAGCCAACCGAAAGGGCGTGGATGCGATCGTCTTGTTGGCACCGGGCCATTCGCCGCTGCTTTATTACCAGGGCCTTCCGCAGGCCCCGTTCCGCTCGTGGGTTGTGAAGGAAAGCATCGACAAAGCCCGCGAGATGGTGGCGAGCCAGCGCGGCGATGAAGCCAATGTCTCCTTTGGTGATATCAACCAGGGGCGACGCGCGCAGGTCTGGACGACACCCAGGACTTTTCTTTCCTACTTCGAGCCCAACTCCGACGCCGAAATGAGCGTCACGGCGCCGCGGGTTCCCCCGGAGGTGCCCGTGCTCTGGGTCATTGGCGACGGCGATTCACTGATCAAACTGGGCCGGGACTATGTGTTCAACAAGTTGCCGCCCAACCCTCATTCGAAATATCTGGAAATCAGCGCCAACCACCTGTCGACCCCCGCCAAGGCCGCCGATCAGGTTATCGAGTGGCTCCGTACGACGTTGAGCGCCAAATAAGCGCATCAAGGCTTTGCCGGATGCTGTTCGCAACTCGGCTGCGCACTCGCATGGCTTCAAATGAAAACGCCCGTCGGAGCAGATCCGACGGGCGTGAACAGCTACAGAATTGAGAGCAAATCAGCGTTTGCGGTTCAGCAGCGCATACAGCAGGATGGCGCCGAAGGTGGCGGTGCCGATGCCGCCCAGCGCGAACTGGCCGAACTTCAGGGTGAAGTCGCCGGTGCCCAGCACCAAGGTGACGGCGGCGACGATCAGGTTCTTGTTCTCGCTGAAGTCCACCTTGTTGTCGACCCAGATCTTGGCGCCGGCCACGGCAATCAGGCCGAACACCACGATGGAGACACCGCCCATCACCGGCAGCGGAATGGCCTGGATCACGGCACCGAACTTCGGGCTGAAGCCCAGCAGCACGGCCAGCAGCGCGGCCACGACGAAGATGGCGGTGGAGTAGATCTTGGTGGCGGCCATGACGCCGATGTTCTCGGCATAGGTGGTCACGCCCGTGCCGCCAGCGGCGCCGCTGACCATGGTGGCCACGCCGTCACCGATGAAGGCCCGGCCCATGTACTGGTCGAGGTTCTTGCCGGTCATGGCGGTCACGGCCTTGATGTGGCCCAGGTTTTCGGCCACCAGGATGATGGCCACCGGGGCAATCAGCAGCATGGCATTGGCCTCGAACACCGGCGCAGCGAAGTTCGGCAGGCCGAACCAGGCGGCGTTCATCACGCCCGACAGGTCGAGCGGCTTGCCCAGGCCCAGGCCGTTGGTGAGGATGGCGTAGATCACACTGGCGACGATCAGGCCCACCAGGATCAGCAGGCGCTGCACCATGCCGCGCGTGAGCACGGCCACCAGGCCGACGCTGACGAAGGTGACGAGCTGCATCCAGGAATCGAAGTTGCTGGCCGCCATGTTCTTCACCGGGATGCCAGCCAGGTTCAGGCCGATCACGGCCACCACGGCGCCGGTTACCACCGGCGGCATGAAGCGCTCGATCCAGCCGGTGCCGATGGCCTGCACGATGAAGCCGATCAGGGTGTAGACCACGCCGCAGGCGATGATGCCGCCCAGAGCCAGGCCGATGTTGGCGTTCGGCCCCTTGCCGGCGTAGGCGGTGGCGGCGATCACCACGCCGATGAAGGCAAAGCTCGAGCCCAGGTAGCTCGGCACCTTGCCGCCGGTGATGAAGAAGAAGATCAGCGTGCCGATGCCGCTCATCAGGATGGCGATGTTGGGGTCGAAGCCCATCAGGATGGGTGCCAGCACGGTGGCGCCGAACATGGCGATCACGTGCTGCACGCCCATGACGGCGGTTTGTGGCCAGGGCAGGCGCTCGTCGGGGCCGATCACCCCGCCTTGCTGCAGAACCTCGGCTTGCTTTTCAGTCCATTGGAACAGGGGCATTGTTTTTCTCCGGGTTGTAAGGTGCGGGGATGCTAAAGCATTCCTCGTGCCAGGCACAGCGGGCGGACCCGGGTGAAAATACGGGCCGACATCCATCCATTCATCACCCCGAGCGAAAGTAAGCGCCATGATCCCGATCGACCCGGCCGCCCGCGCCAACGTCCATCTCATCGACCACCCGCTGGTGCAGCACAAGCTGACCCTGATGCGCAAGAAGGAAGCCAGCACCAGCAGCTTCCGCCGCCTGCTCAATGAACTGGCCGCGCTGATGATCTACGAGGTCTGCCGCGACATGCCGCTGCAGGACGTGCAGATCGAAACTCCGCTGGAGACCATGACGGGCAAGGTGATCGACGGCAAGAAGCTGGTGTTTGCCAGCATCCTGCGCGCCGGCAACGGCATTCTGGACGGCGTGCTGTCGGTGGTACCGGGCGCGCGCGTGGGCCATGTGGGCCTGTACCGCGACCCGAAGACGCTGCAGGCGGTGGAGTACTACTTCAAGATGCCCAAGAACATGGAGGAACGCGACGTGGTGGTGGTGGACCCCATGTTGGCCACCGGCAACTCCGCCGCCGCCGCGGTGGCGCGCCTGAAGCAGTGCAAGCCCAAGTCGATCAAGTTCCTGTGCCTGCTGACCTGCCCCGAGGGCATCAACACGCTCTACAAGGAGCACCCGGATGTGCCGGTCTATACCGCGGCCATCGACCGCGAGCTGAACGACCACGGCTACATCCTGCCAGGCTTGGGCGATGCGGGTGATCGGATCTTCGGCACCCAGTAGTACAGCTGACCTTGGGGTCTTTCTCCTGCCAGGAGAGCGTGCTTTCGTTCTGAGCCCGCTGCGGCCAGAGAAGAATTCAGCTAATCTGAATCCGGAATCCTTAGGAATGAGGTGCTGTGATGGATGAGCGCAGGCATTTTCTGGTTCGTGCCGGGCAGCTGGCTTTGGCCGGTGGTCTGATCGGGCCGGCCGCTGCTGCCAATCCCGATCGCGCGGTGATCTCCATGCCGGGTCCGGGCAATCTTCTCTTTCTGCCTATCTTGTTGGCCCGGAAGATTGGTGCAGACGCTGCCGAGGGTCTCGAGCTGGACATCCGTTACACCGGAGGGGGGCCGCAGGCCCTGCGCGCCATGCTGGAGCGCAACAGTGATTTTGCGGCGGCAGGCCTTTCGGCCACGGCCTTGCAGAAGCTTAATGGTCACCCGGTGGTCTGCATCGCACCCCTGACGCGGGTGCCCGCCTATACCTTGTTGGTACGGACCAATCTGCGTGGCCAGGTGAAGCAGATCGCCGATCTCAAAGGCCGGGTCGTCGGCGTCAAGGGCCATGTGCCCGGTGGTCGCTCCACTTCGCAGCTGTTTGCCGAACATCTGCTGACCCAGGCCGGGCTCAAGCCCGACCAGGTCAACTATGTGTCGGCCGGCCAGTCCTATGACAGCCAGCATGCGGCACTGGCCTCCGGCTCGGTCGACGCCATCGTGGGCGACGAGCCTTTCGTCACCCGCCTGGTGCGACAGAAGGTGGCTTACGCGCTGGCCGACTTCCATGACCCGGAGACCACGCGCCGGCAGATGGGCGGGCTGTTTCTCAACGGCATCGTCGCCACGCGCGAGGACGTGATCGCGGCGCGGCCCGAGATGGCCGAGAAAATGGTCCGTGCCCTCAAGCGCGCTCTGGGCTGGATCGCCACGCACAAGGCCGAAGACATGGTGGAGGCGCTGAGCCCGAACGACCCCGAGGAGCGCAAGACGCTGCTTGATGTGCTTCGGCTGCGCAAGAACATCTATTCACCTGACGGCCGCATTTCCAACGAGCAGCTGGCCACAGTGGACCGCTTTCTGCGTGCCACCGAGCCGGCCATCGTGGCCAAAGGGCTGAGTGTGCGCAGTCTGGTCGATGCGCGCTGGGCGGGTACCACGCGGTGAGCCGAGCACTCAGCCTTTCCTGACCATGCCGCCGCGCCGCCCCTTCAGGCTCACCTTCAGCGGCTTCTCCGCCTGGCGGCGGGCCGCGCAGAACAGCCTGCAGCGTCAGCTGGTCGCGCGTTTTGTCCAGGTGTTCCTGATCGTCACGCTCACTGGTAGCCTGTTGGCTTTGTGGGGCTACCAGTTGCTGGCCCAGCAGGCTCAACGTCTCAGTGCAGACGATGCCTTGCGACACCTTGAACGCAGCTACGCCGCCATGCAGGATAGCTGGCTCCGCAATGCCGATGAGATGAAGGCGCAGATCGACTTCATGCGGGTATTTGCGCAGCAGGAAAACCAGGCGGCCAACTGGCTGCGTTTGCGGGCCTACTTCGCGGCGCTCGAGGGCAAACTCGATCGTTTTCCTTCGGGGGTGGTGCTCGATCCCACGGGGCGCGCCGTGTTCCAGTACGGGCCTGAAGGCATTGAGTTGGCCCGTTACTTTACGATCGGGCGCCCACAGCCGAGCTGGTACTACAGCGCGGAGCATCGCACCGCCTACAAGATGGTGCAGGTGCCGCTGTGGCTGGGCGTGCAGGGCACCGGGCGCCTGGTGCTGCTGCAGCCGCTGGACCATGGGGTGATGCGGCAGCTCAGCGCCGCGGGCGTGGAGCTCTATCTGTTGCGCGACGACCAGGTGCTGGCCAGCTCCCGCGGTTCGCGGGATTTCGGACGCCAGATCGCGGCCGATGGCCCGGACCGGCTGACCGACGGCGAACGCCTGCAGGAGCAACGCATCCTGCTGTTGCAGGCCGACGCGCCCGATGCGCCGCGATTGGTGTTGCGGCAAGACGTGAAGCAGGTGTTGTCGCCGGGGCTGGTGCTGGCATCCAGCTTCGCCCTGATGACGTTATTGGCAGGGGTTTTGTGGCTGGTGCTGGGCCGCTGGGCCAGTCGTCTGGCCGCGCGCATCGTGCATCTGTCGCAGGCGACGCGCCTGTTCGCGCAGGAGCATGAGGTCAATGAATCCGTGGAAAAGGCACTGGCAAGCGCGGCGCTTGACCCCGACGAAATTGGCGAAGTGGCCGAAACGAGCCTTGCGCTGATGCGCAGCGTGGTGCAGCACAACGAGGAGCACTTTGCCCATCTGCAGACGCTGAACATGCTGGAGGAAGGCGTGCTCGAGCTGACCGCCGAGGGACGCTACCTGCGGGCCAGTCCGGGCTGGGCGCGTCTGGCCGGTATCGAGGTGCTACCGGGAGCGTCTCTCTTCATGCATATCCATCAGGATGACGTCGAGAACCTGCAGCTGCAACTGAGGCAGCTGGCCAACGGTGAGAAGAACAGTCTGAGCGGGCGCTTGCGCCTGCGGCGGACTGATGCCAAGGAGTTGTGGGTCGAGTACCGGTTCATCAGCAGTGGGGGCCCTGGCGCCAGCGTGCGTGGCGTGCTGCGCGACATCACGCAAAGTTATCAACTCGAGAAGCATGTCACCCACATGGCGCTGCACGACGCGCTGACGGGCCTGCCCAACCGCGTCCTGCTCGAAGACCGCTGCAAGATGGCCTTGCGCAGCGCCGAACGCAGCGGCATGACGGTTGCCTTGGGCTTTCTGGACATAGACCACTTCAAGCTGGTCAACGATCAGTTTGGCCACAAGGCGGGAGACGAGTTGCTGGTGGCGCTTGCAGCTGCGATGCGCAACTGTTTGCGCGCTGCGGACACCCTGGCGCGCTGGGGCGGTGACGAGTTCGTTGTGCTGCTGCCCGACCTCGACAGTCAGGCGGATGCCGAAGAGGTCATTGCCAAGCTCGCTGCGGTCTGCCAGTCGCCGATCCAGCTGAATGAGATTGATTTCACTGCCACCTTCAGCATGGGCGTGGCGCTTTATCCGTCCGACGCGCAGAGCGTCGAAATGCTGTTGTCGCAGGCGGACCGTGCCATGTTTGCCGCCAAGCAGCAGGGGCGCAACACGGTGCGCTTCTTCGCCGAGATTGCGCAGCGCGAGGAGGATCGCAAGGCCCTGTACATCCAGAACCGGCTTGCTGCGGCGATTCGAGAGCACCAGATCCAGACCTGGTTCCAGCCCATTGTGGACGCGCAAACCCGACGGGTAGTCAGCTGCGAGGCGCTTGCGCGCTGGCATGACGAAACCTATGGCTGGGTTTCCCCGGCGACCTTCGTGCCGATGGCAGAGAATCTGGGCCTGATCCGCGAGATGGGCCAGCAGGTCTGGAAACAGGCCATCAACTGCCTGCACCGCTGGCGGGAGCAGGGCATGGACATGAGTATCTCCGTCAATGTGTCGCGCCGTCAGTTATTCACGCAGACCTTCACCGCTGATCTGCTGGAGGATCTCAACCGGTTTGCGATCCCTGTCTCGGTCGTGGACCTCGAGATCACCGAGAGCGTGGCCATGGAAGATGCCGAGCACACGGAGAGGCGGCTGGCCGAATTGCACGAGGCCGGTTTCGGCATCGCCATCGACGATTTCGGCACGGGCTTTTCGTCCCTGTCGCAACTGCATGACATGCCGGCCTCCAAGATCAAGATCGACATTTCCTTCGTGCACCGCGCGCAGACCGAGCAGGGCAACCAGCTGATCCAGGCGGTGGTCAAGATCGCCTCGGCCTTCAATCTGCAGACCGTGGCCGAGGGCGTGGAGAGCGCGGAGATCGCCGATGCGCTGACCCGCCAGGGCGTGACTCTGCTGCAGGGATACCACTTCGGAAAGCCCATGAGTGCGGATGAGTTCGAGCGTTATCTGGCTCAAGACGCCGATGCTGCCTGAGGTCGCTCTGGTGCAGGTTCACGCGGTGGCGAAGCCGGCCGATCTCGGTTAACCTGAGGGTTCACTCACGCAAGCGGGAGAGGACGGTGCCATGCTGCAGCGCAGGCGATTTCTGAGTCGTGCCGGACGGTTGGCGGCTGCCAGCGGCCTTGCTTGTGCCGGGGTCTGTCGTGCTGTGCCGGCTTCCTCAGGGCTACTCAGCGTTTCCATGGCGGTCCCCGGTCCCACCTGCCTGCCATATCTGTCCTGTCTGCTTGCCGTCCGGCTCGGCGCCGACCGGCAGGAAGGACTGGCACTGTCTCTGCGCGCCGTCGGTGGTGATCCGCTCGCACTGCACGCCTTGCAGGCAGGCGAGGTGGACTTTGCCGCGGCCGGTTTGCCGTCGGCCGCGGTACGGCGGGCCAAGGGCAAGCCACTGCAGGCCCTGGCGCCGTTGACGCAGGTGCCGGCCTATACCCTGGTGGTGCAGGCCGGGCTCAAGGGCCGGGTGGAGAAGGTGCGGGACCTGGCCGGGCGGGTGATCGGCGTCGAGGGCCGCACGGTGGACGGCCGCGCCACCTCGCACCTGCTGGCCGATTTCCTGTTGCAGCAGGCGGGGGTGGAGCCCAGGCGCGTGCGCTTCATGGCCGTCAGCGAGAACTACGCCAACCAGCGCGCCATGCTGGCCAGTGGCACGGTGCAGGCACTCATGACGGTGGAGCCCTTTGCCGGCCGCCTGGTGCGTGAGGGCTGGGGCTTTGTCCTGCAGGACTTCCACGACCCGGCGAGCACACGCGCCGCACTTGGGGGCCTCTTTACCAATGCGGTGCTGCTGACACGGGACGAGGTGGTGGCCGAGCACCCCGACTGGTGCGACCGCCTGGTCAAGACCTTGCGTCGCACCCTGGCCTGGCAGGTGCGCCGCCCGCCACAGGAGGTGGTGCAGGCGCTGGGCCTGGCCGACGCGCGCGAGCGCGACAACCTGCTCGAAGCGCTCAAGCAGCGGCGCACCGTCTTCCCGGCCGATGTGCGCTTCTCGTCGACGCAACTGGCCGCCACAGAGACGCTGCTGCAGGCGGTGGAGCCGGCCACGCGCCGCGGCGGGTTGGGCATGGGCGGCCTGGTCAATGAGCGCTGGGCCGGGCGCATGCCTTGAGCGTGTCGTCGGGCCGCGCCACAAAACGCGCCACGGTGGCCAGCACCTGCGCATCGCGCAGGATCTTGGCGTGGCCCAGGCCCTCGGTGGCCACCAGCTCGGCGCCGGCAATGGCCCGGGCATAGGCCTGGCCGTCGGCAAAGCGGTTGATGCGGTCGCCGCGGTCATGCACCACCAGCGTGGGCACGTGGATGCGCGGACCCACGGCGGCCGGCTCGAACTGCGGCATCAGGATGCCCTCGCGCGCCTCGATGCGCTGCTGCAGCGCGGCACGTGTGGCCTCGCTCAGGCCGAACATGCGCGCGAACAGCCGGGTGTATTCGTGCGGCGAAGCCGGTGGCGCCAGCAGCACCAGCCGCTGTGCCGTCAGGCCACGGCTGGCTGCATGGGCGGCGGCATTGGCGCCGAGCGAATGCGCCACCACCGCGTGCAGTACCTGCCCGTGCTGCTGCAGGCGTGCCCCCACGTACTCCAGCGCGCGGGCGAACTGCGGCAGGTTGCTCACCGCACCGGCGCTGCGGCCGTGGGCCGGCATGTCCAGCAGCACCGCTTGCAGGCCTTGCGCCTCGAGGGCGGCGGCCAGTGCCAGCATCTGGCCGGCATGGCCGCCCCAGCCATGCACCAGCAGTACCACCGGACCCTCAGTTGCGTTCGGGCGGGTGTAGAGCGTGAGGCTGGCGCGCTCGAACGGCCAGTGCTCAGCTTGCCAGCCGGTCGGGGGCGCGCGACGCCGGCCGAGAGCCCTGAGCGGGCGTGCCGGCAACGGCGTGCCGAACAGGCGGCAGGCTGCGCGTACGGCCAGGGCGGGCCACAGGCGCTGGGACGCGCCCAGGCCCAGGCGCAGCAGGCGCAACAGCGGGCTGTTGGCGAGCGGGGGTGGTGCGGATGAGGCGGGGGCGTGCGTCATGGCAGTCTCCGGTGCGCGGCGGTCAATAGAAGATCCAGTCGCGGTTGCTGCGCGGCAGGCTGCGCAGCGACGCAAAGGCGGCGGTCACGCCGCGAACCAGCAGGTACAGGCCGAAGCCGGCAAGAACGATCCACATGGCAATTTCCTTTCTTCGCACGACTGTGCGAAATTTGGGTGGACAAACGGGCGGGGCATGGTGAATGCAAGGGAAGGGTGGTCAGGCCCGGTAGCTTTGCAGCAGGCGCTGCCAGGTGGCCAGGGCGCGGTCGGCGGCGGTCGGGTCACGCAGGAAGCGGGCGTCGTGCAGCAGGCCGATGGCAATGCCATAGATCTCGCCCACCAGCTGCTCGGGCACGGTGTCGGCCTTCAGGTGGCCGGCTTCCACCGCCTGCAGCACGGTACGGCGCAGGGCCGCGCGCCAGCGCGTGATCTCCTGCAACAGCAGGTCGCGCAACTCGCCCTCGCGGTCGTCCAGCTCGAAGGCGCCGGGGATGTAGATGCAGCTGTTGCTGACCTCCGTCACGCTCAGCCGTGTAATCCAGCGGCGCACGATCTCGTCCAGCCGCGGCAGGCCCTTGGGCTTCTGCATGGCGGGGGCAAACACGTCGGCCAGGAAACGCCGGCCGAACTCTTCCACCACCGCCTTCTGCAGCGCCTCGCGCGAGCCGACGCGGGAGAACACGCCGCTCTTGGACAGCCCGATGCGGTCGGCCACAGCCTGTAGCGTCAGCGCTTCCAGCCCCTCGGCCGCGGCCAGGTCGACCCCGGCGCCGACGATGGCGGCGCGGGTCAGTTCGCTCTTGGCAGTCTTGGCATCGAGGCGCATGAACTGAAATTTAGCACAACTGTCCGAAATTGCAAGCCAACGAAGAGGGCACCTGCCGCTACGGGAAAATCCGGGGGTGGTGTGTCGCCGCTGCGGCTGCAGCGCGCCGAAGGCTCGTGCCATGATGAAACGCATGAGCGCACCCTACATCCCCCAGATCCGCCTGTACCAGAACTGGCTGCGCGAGCAGCGCGGCCTGAGCTTTGACAGTTATGACGCGCTGTGGCGCTGGTCCACCACCGAACTCGATGCCTTCTGGCAGAGCATCTGGGACTACTTCGACCTGCAGTCACCCACGCCGCACAGCGCGGCGCTGGCCGAGAACGTGATGCCCGGCGCGCGCTGGTTCCCCGGCGCGCAGGTCAACTATGTGCAGCAGGTGTTCCGCCATGTCGAGGCGGCGCATGCCGCCGGCTTTGCGGCGCTGATCAGCCACAACGAACAGAGCCTGGAGGCGGGTCTGCCGGCGCGTGAGCTGAGCTGGCCAGAGCTCAGGCGCCAGGTGGCCTCGCTGGCGCTGCACCTGCAGGCGCAGGGTCTGCAGCCGGGCGACCGCGTGGCGGCCTACCTGCCCAACATCCCCGAGGCCATGATCGCCTTCCTCGCCGTGGCGAGCATCGGCGGGGTGTGGAGCATCTGTGCGCCCGACATGGGCACGGCGGCGGTGCTCGACCGCTTCAGGCAGATCGAACCCAAGGTGCTGATCGCCTGCGACGGCGTGCGCTATGGCGGGCGTGACTTCGATCGCCGCGAGGTGGTGGCTGAACTGCATGCCGCTCTGCCGAGCGTGCAACACGTGATCGTGCACGACAACCTCGGCCTGCAGCCGGCCGCTCCTGAATCCATAGCAAGCTACGCCCTGCTGAAGGCGGCTGCGACCCGAAATGATGCTCAGACCGCCGCCTACTCGCCGCGCTGGCTGCCGTTTGACCATCCGCTGTGGATCGTCTACTCCAGCGGCACCACGGGGCTGCCTAAGCCCATCGTACATGGCCATGGCGGCACGGTGCTGGTGGCGCTGGCACTCAAGGTGCTGCACAACGACGTGGGCTGCAGCTACGAGGCCAATTCCTGGGGCGAGCGTTACCACTGGTACAGCTCCACCGGTTGGGTGATGTGGAACGCCCAGATGAGCGGCCTGCTCAACGGCACCACCTGCTGCATCTTCGACGGCAGCCCGGGCGGCCGCACGGTCGATGCGGCCGGCAACAGGCAGGCGCCGGACTGGCGCACGCTGTGGCGCTTTGCTGCCGATGTGCGCGCCACCTTCTTTGGCGCCGGTGCAGCCTTCTATGCCAACTGCCAGAAAGCCGGCGTGGACCTGACGCGCATCGACGGCCTGCGCCAGGTGCGGGCGCTGGGCAGCACCGGCTCGCCCTTGAGTGAGGAGGCGCAGGCGTGGGGCAGCGGGCAGTTTGCCAGCCTGGGCACCCCCGACATCTGGTGGTGCAACATCTCCGGAGGCACCGACTTTGCCGGGGCCTTCATCGGCGGCAACCGTGAACTGCCACAGGTCCCGGGCCAGATGCAATGCCGCCTGCTCGGTTGCGCCGTGGAAGCATGGAACGAACGGGGCGAGCCGGTGGTCGATGCTGTCGGGGAGCTGGTCTGTGCCCAGCCCATCCCCAGCATGCCGCTGTACTTCTGGAACGACAAGGACAACGTGCGCTATCTGGGCAGTTATTTCGACATGTACCCGGCCGGCCACGGCCGCCAGCCGGGCGGTGGCGACGGCCCGGCCGCCATGGGGCCGGCGTGGCGCCATGGCGACTGGCTGCGCATCACGCCCGCCGGCGGCTGCATCATCTACGGCCGCAGTGACGCCACCATCAACCGCCACGGCTTGCGCATGGGCACCAGCGAGCTCTACAGCGCGGTGGAGGCGTTACCGGAGGTGCTGGACTCGATGGTCGTGGACCTGGAATACCTCGGGCGCGAGAGTTACATGCCGCTGTTTGTGGTGCTGCGTGAGGGGTACACGCTCGACGCTGCCATGAAGGCGCGCATCAATGACGCCATCAAGAACGCGCTGTCGCCGCGTTTCGTGCCCAACGAGATCTTCCAAGTGGCCGAGATCCCGCGCACCCTGACCGGCAAGAAGCAGGAGCTGCCGATCAAGAAGCTGCTGCTGGGCCAGCCACTGGAGAAGGTGGTGAACAGGGATGCGATGGCCAACCCGGCGTGCCTGGCATGGTACGAGCGTTTTGCGACGCAATATACTGCCAGCGAAGCAGGGAGATGACATAGACCTTGTCCGGGGCTGGCGGTGCCGCCCAGAGGCAGGCGCTATCCGCTCTGCCTCATGGTTCACACGCCCACGCTGCTGCTGGTCAACGCGCTCGTCATGGCCACCTTGGCCATTTGCCTCGGACTGGTGGCCCAGCGTGGCCAGCGTGACGGCCTGCGCATCTGGGCCGGCGCCCTGGCTGCCCACAGCGGCGCCTACTTCCTCTTCGGCCTGCGTGGCGTCGCCAGCGACTGGTTGACAGTCTGGCTGGCCAACGTCCTGCTGGCCGCCAGCTTCGCGCTCATGCTCGAAGGGCTGCACCAGTTTCAGCAGGTGGCTGTGCGTCGCCTCCTGGTCTGGGCCCCGGTGCTGGCGGCGGCGCTGTTCTTTGCGTTGTTCCTTGATGACCCCCCCCTGCGCCTGCTGCTGGGGTCGACGCTGTCATGCCTGCAGCTGCTCCAGCTGAGCCGGCAACTCGGCGCGCGTTGGCGGCAGACGGCCGGCCGAGGCAAGTACTTCGTCCAGATTGCCTTCGTTCTCGTGGCGCTGATGCTGGCCCTGCGGGCGGCGGCCGTCCTGGTGGGCGTGACACAGTTCACCAGCGTCAAGGACTCCAACCTGATCCAGGCGGCCACCTTCCTGATGGCGACGGTTGCCATGATGCTGGCCAATCTGGGCATGATCGTGATGACCAAGGAGCGCGCCGATGAATGCAACCGCACACTGGCACTGGTGGATGCGCTGACCGGCCTCTACAACCGTCGCCACATCCAGCAGTCGCTGACTCAGCAGATCGCTCGGGCCCGGCGCCAGCACCTGCCGCTTTCACTGCTGATGCTGGACATCGATCACTTCAAGCACGTCAACGACAGCCACGGGCACCAGAGCGGCGACAAGGTGCTGCGGGACCTGGCGACCTGCATCAAGGAGCGCGTGCGGACCCAGGACACGGTGGGCCGCTGGGGTGGCGAGGAGTTCATCGTTCTGCTGCCCGACACCGACGCGGCAGGTGCTGAGGCTCTGGCCGAGCAGTTGCGACAGGCCGTGGAGCGCTGGCGGTTTGTCTCACTGCAGGCGCAGCCGATTCCGCTGACCATCAGCATTGGCGTGCATGCCCTGGCAGAAGGCGAGGGATCGGATGAACTGGTCGGCGTGGCCGACCGCGCGCTCTATCTGGCCAAACAGCACGGCCGCAACCGCGTCGAGCAGCTATGAACGTATGGGGTTTACGATGGCGCCTGCCGTCGTAGCCAGGTGGCGAAGGCCGCCAGGGCCGGGCGAGGCTCGCCGCGCTCGGGCGTCACCAGCCAGTAGGCGCGTCCGCTCCTGAGTGGTTTCGGGCAGGCGACCACCAGTTCGCCGCGGGCCAGCTCGGGCTCGATCAGCAGGCGCGGTACCAGCGCCAGGCCCAGGCCTTCGGCGGCGGCGGCGGCGGTCATGGAGTACAGCTCGTAGCGCGGGCCGGCCAGCGCCAGCGGGGCCTCCACGCCCATGGCCTCGAACCACTGGCGCCAGGCCTCGGGCCGGGTGCTCTGCTGCAGCAACGGCAATGCTGCCAGGTCGCGCGGCTGCAGGCGCTTGCGGCCGCGCAGCAGGGCCGGGGCGCACACTGGCACCACCTCTTCCTCGATCAGCAGCGTGGCCTGCGTGCCGGCCCAGTTGGCCACCTGCTCCGGCGTGCCGGAGTACAGCGCGGCATCGAACTCGGTGTCGGCAAACAGGAACGGACGGGTGCGCGTCTCGATGTGCACCACCAGCTCGGGGTGGGCGGCAGCCAGGGCGGGCAGG
>Ga0114986_1000175_pt1 | contig 18506 bp, 18 predicted proteins | sample Shrwel1BS1Day17_FD_96988 | JGI IMG/M metagenome (GOLD analysis project Ga0114986, IMG submission 96988) | Subsurface microbial communities from deep shales in Ohio, USA - Utica-3 well 1 S-1-Day17 | ecosystem: Environmental > Aquatic > Deep subsurface > Shale gas/oil reservoir > Produced... | reverse complement strand
GACGTTTCGCCACCGCTGGTGTCGCGATTCGGTGTCCACCTGATCCGGGTCGACCAGCGCCGCGAGGTCGAGATCAGCCAGCGCGAGCAGCGCGAGCAGATCCGGGCCATGCTGCGTGAGCGCAAGGCCGAGGAGGCGCTGGAGCTCTGGGGTGAAGACATCCGGGGCCGGGCCTTTGTCGAGTACCGGGATGCCCCCCAGCCATGACCGAGACCGAGTCGCGGGTGTGATGAAACACCTGCCCCGCAAGCGCTTTGGCCAGCACTTTCTCAGTGACAGCGCCATCATCGATGCCATCGTCCAGGCCATTGCACCGCAGCCCGGTGAGCCGATGGTGGAGATCGGCCCCGGCCTGGCCGCGTTGACGCAGCCGCTGGTCGAGCGGCTGGGTCGTCTGACGGTTGTGGAACTCGACCGGGACCTTGCGGTCCGCCTGCGCACCCATCCGCAACTGGAGGTGGTCGAGTCCGACGTGCTGAAGGTGGACTTCACCGCGCTGGCCGAACGCCTTTGCGCAGGCGTCCAAGTGCGAGACATCGCCGCCGGGCCGTCCCAAGGCGATGTCAGCCCCCTTGGGGGGCAGCGACCCGCGCAGCGGAGGAGCGTGGGGGCAAGAATCCGTGTGGTGGGCAACCTGCCCTACAACATCTCCAGCCCGATTCTTTTTCATCTGCTGGACCATGTGGACGTGGTGCAGGACCAGCACTTCATGCTGCAGAAAGAGGTGATCGACCGCATGGTGGCCCAGCCGGCCACGGCCGACTACGGTCGGCTGTCGGTCATGCTGCAATGGCGTTACGCGATGGAGAACGTGCTGTTCGTGCCACCCGAATGCTTCGATCCGCCGCCCCGGGTCGACAGCGCGGTGGTGCGCATGGTGCCGCTGGCGCAGCCGCCCGCCATTGACTTCAGGACCTACAGCGATCTGGTGCAGACGTCGTTCAGCCAGCGCCGCAAGATCCTGCGCAACACCTTGGGCAAATGGCTGGAGGCTCGGGGTTTTTCCGGTGAGTTCGACCTGCAGCGTCGGGCCGAGGAGGTGCCGGTGGCCGAGTACGTGAGCTTGGCGCAAGCCGTTCAGCCATAGCCTGCATGCCGCCATGAAAAAAGCCGCTGCAGGTGCAGCGGCTTTTCATTTCGAGGAGGCTTTGGACCAGCTCAGGCGGCGGCCATCCAGTAGCCCGCATTGAACGGGCTGCTCATGCGCAGCGCCATCGGGCTCACGTCCAGAATCTTGTCGGTGGGCATGGGCTCTTCGCCTTCGGCCTCGGCGGGCTCTTCACCCTTGGGCGCGCGGGCCACCGAAAAGGAATAGAAGCAGCGGAACGGGATCTTGCGGTCGGACCAGTAGTCTGCGGCGTCGCGGAAGATGTCCAGCAGCTGTTCGCGGGCTTCCTTGTCGAACTTGGCGTGGGCCGGGATGTGCTCCAGCACGACGATGAAGCCCGTCTGCGGCCCGGACTTGTGGACCAGATCGGTCATGCAGTCGTAGAGCGCATCGAAGTTCTTGCCGAAATGCGGCGGCAGCGTGTACTGGGCAGCGATCAGTTCCAGCACGTCCTGCTTGCTCTGGGCCTTGGCAAGGTTGGCGTACAGGAAGTGGTGACCCAGCTGCTCGGCGGCAGCCTGCAGATCCTTCACGCCATAGGCGCGAATGGACTGGACGATGTTGGTGCGTACGTTACGAAGTGGCGTGTCCATCTCCGCGTTTCTTTCCACATGCAAGGTTGAAGATCCGGGGCTCTTGGCCGGGGCTCACTGCAGGATCCGTCTGAAGCTGCTGTAGTGGTCCTCGGTGTAATAACAGGCGTCAGGGTTTCGGGGTTGTTCGCCGCCACACACGATGCGCCGGGCACCACGGTGACGCAGACCCGGGGTCGGGACGGTATATTCCCGGTAATAGCCCCGTTTGGCGCGCGGCAGCAGTCGCTCCCGGTTGCCGAACACGGTGCCGTCCTTCTCGTACCGGAAGGGACCACCCTGGCGGATCTGTTCCATGACCTGCTGCCCCTGTCGAGGCAGTTGTGTCAGATGGATCTGGTCAGCGGCCGCAACCGGTTCGGACAAGCTTTGTGGTGACCGCGCGTGCACCATGTTGGTGCATAACCCTGTCGCCAGCACGATGGTCAAACCTGTCAGCCAGGTCTTTCCGCGCTTGATCCAACCTGCCCGGATCTGATGCAGATCCATGAAAAACCCTGCTCCTGATGTGATCAACCCGCCTCCATGACCCGCCGGCCACATGGCCGGCGACCGGGTGTCGGGGGCGGGTTAACCCTGTAAATCAAGGCCTGTAGTGTGCCTGAAGCGTTACAAAAAGGCAAGCCTTTGCTGAATAAACAGGCAGGTAAGCAAGGGTAAAAACGATCGACAAGTTAGTGCTTGCTTTTTCAGAAAGCCTTATCTCTGCGCATTGGCTTCGGCCACGGTCAGGGCGGTCATGTTGACAATCCGCCGGACGGTGGCACTGGCCGTGAGCACATGCACCGGTTTGGCCACGCCCAGCAGCATTGGCCCGATGGCGATGTTGCCGCCGGCGGCGGTCTTGAGCAGGTTGTAGGCGATGTTGGCGGCGTCGATGTTGGGGCAGACCAGCAGGTTGGCGTCGCCTTCCAGGGTGGTGTTCGGCATCAGCGCCCGGCGGGCGTCGGCGTCCAGGGCCACGTCGCCGTGCATCTCGCCGTCCACCTCCAGCCACGGGGCCTGCTCGCGCAGCAGGGCCAGGGTCTGCCGCATCTTGACGGCACTGGGCTGGTCCGACGAGCCGAAATTGCTGTGCGACAGCAGGGCGGCCTTGGGCGTGATGCCAAAGCGCAGCATCTTGCGCGCGGCCATGACGGTGATCTCGGCCAGTTGCTCGGCGGTGGGTTCGTAGTTGACGTGGGTGTCGACCAGGAAAACCTGGCGACCGGGCAGCATGAGCGCGTTCATGGCGGCGTAGCAGTGGGCGCCCTCGCGCTTGCCGATCACCTGGTCGATGTAGTTCAGGTGCATGGGGTAGGTGCCCCAGGTGCCGCAGATCACGCCTTCCACGTCGCCCCGGCGCAGCAGCATGGTGCTGATGAGCGTCAGGCGGCGGCGCATCTCGATCTTGGCCAGCTGCTCGGTCACGCCGCGGCGCTCCATCAGCTGATGGTAGGTCTGCCAGAGTTCGCGGTAGCGGGCATCCTGCTCGACGTTGACCACGTCGTAGTCCTGCCCTTCCTTCAGACGCAGGCCGAACTTCTCGATGCGCTGAGCGATGATGGATGGCCGCCCGATGAGGGTGGGGCGGGCCAGGTTCTCGTCCACCACGATCTGGGCGGCGCGCAGCACCCGCTCCTCCTCGCCTTCGGCGTAGGCGATGCGCTTGGCCGCCGCGCGCTTGGCGGCGGCGTAGACCGGCTTCATCATCGTGCCCGAGGCGAACACGAAGCTCTGCAGGCGCTCGCGGTAGGCGTCCAGATCGGCCACCGGGCGCAGGGCCACACCGCTGTCGGCGGCGGCCTGTGCCACGGCCGGTGCGATCTTCATCATCAGCCGCGGGTCGAAGGGCTTGGGGATCAGGTACTCGGGACCGAAGGCCAGCTTCTCACCGGCATACGCGGCCGCCACCACCTCGTTCTGCTCGGCCTGGGCCAGCTCGGCGATGGCATGCACCGCGGCGATCTCCATCTCGTCGGTGATGGTGGAGGCGCCGGCGTCCAGCGCGCCGCGGAAGATGTACGGGAAGCACAGGACGTTGTTGACCTGGTTCGGGTAGTCGGTGCGGCCGGTGGCCATGATGGCGTCGTCGCGCACGGCCTTGACCTGCTCGGGCAGGATTTCGGGCGTGGGGTTGGCCAGCGCGAAGATCAGCGGGTGGGCCGCCATCCTGGCCACCATGTCGGGCTTGAGCACGCCACCGGCCGACAGGCCCAGGAACACGTCGGCACCGGCGATCGCTTCAGCCAGCGTGCGCTGCTCGGTCTTCTGCGCGAACACGGCCTTGTCCGGGTCCATCAGTTCGGTGCGGCCTTCGTAGACCAGGCCTGCCAGGTCGGTGACCCAGATGTTCTCGCGCGGCAGCCCCAGCTTGACCAGCAGCTGGATACAGGCCAGCGCGGCGGCACCGGCACCGGAGGTCACCAGCTTGACCTTCTTGATGTCCTTGCCCACCACCTTCAGGCCGTTGAGCAGGGCGGCGCCGACCACGATGGCCGTGCCGTGCTGGTCGTCGTGGAAGACCGGAATCTTCATGCGCTCGCGCAGCTTGCGCTCGACATAGAAGCAGTCGGGCGCCTTGATGTCTTCCAGGTTCACGCCGCCGAAGGTGGGCTCCAGCGCGGCGATGATCTCGACCAGCCGGTCTGGGTCCTTCTCGTTGATCTCGATGTCGAAGACGTCGATGCCGGCGAACTTCTTGAACAGCACGCCCTTGCCTTCCATCACCGGCTTCGCGGCCAGCGGGCCGATGTCGCCCAGGCCCAGCACGGCGGTGCCGTTGGTGATGACCGCCACCAGGTTGCCGCGGCTGGTGTACTTGAAGGCGTTGACCGGATCGGCCACGATCTCCTCGCAGGGCGCGGCCACGCCCGGCGAGTAGGCCAGCGCCAGGTCGCGCTGGTTGGTCAGCTGCTTGGTGGCGGCGATGGCCACTTTGCCAGGCACCGGTTTCTCGTGGTATTCGAGCGCTGCACGGCGCAACTCGGCGCGCTTGTCGGCTTGGGGATCGGTGCTCATGGCGTGTCTCCGGATGAAATCTTGCAATGTGGAAACTTATTGCGCATTCTAAAGGCAGGGTGGCGGTGAGAGATGGCGGAATTCCACAACCGCCAGTCAACACCATCATGACAAGGCTGGCAGGGATGACAAGGATCCGGGGTCATTCGGGCACAAAAAAACCCGCCGATGGGCGGGTTCTGGTGCCGAACGCGGCCGGGAATCAGGCTGCCGCCACCAGCACGCCTTCGCGGGCAGTCTCGGGCAGGACCTGGCGGATGTGGGCGAGCGACTGGCTGGCATGGCACTCGGACCACAGCGCCCGGGCACTGCACTCGCACTTGCCGCACTGGGTGGCGACGCCATACTCCAGCTGGATGTCGTCAAAGGCCATGCCGTTGCGGGCGGCGCGGACGATGGTCTGGTCGTTGACCCGGTGACATACGCAAACGATCATGGCTGGGAGGATCAGAAATTGAAGATGCGAGAGAATGATAATTGCTCGCATTCAAAGTCACAAGCCCCTGCCGATCAGAGGGGAATGCCCGGCCACCAGCCGGGCGTCCCCACTCAGGAGGCGTCGCCCATCTGGCTTTGCAGGTAGTTCTGCACGCCGACCTTCTCGATCAGTTCCAGCTGGGTTTCCAGGAAGTCGATGTGCTCCTCGGTGTCGTCGAGGATCTTGAGCAGCAGGTCGCGCGAGACATAGTCGCGCACGGACTCGCAGTAAGCGATGCCGTCCTTGATGGTGGCCTGCGCGCCGCGCTCCAGGGCCAGGTCGCTCTGCAGCATCTCGGGCACGTTCTCGGCGATGTTGAGTTTGCCCAGGTCCTGCAGGTTGGGCAGGCCGTCCAGCATGAAGATCCGGTCCATCAGCCAGTCGGCGTGCTTCATTTCGCCGATGGATTCCTCGTATTCCTTCTTGGCCAGCTTGTCCAGGCCCCAGTGCTTGAGCATGCGGTAATGGACGAAGTACTGGTTGATGGCCGTCAGTTCGTTCTTGAGCTGGGCCTGCAGATGGGCAATGGCTTGCTGGTCGCCTTTCATGGGTCGACTCCTTTCTTCGTGAATGGATGGCGATCACGATTGTGACCCACCACGGCACTGTGTCAAAAGCCTCGATGGTCGATCATGTTCCAAATGCGAATGATTCCTATACAATAAAATTTTCGCGACCCCAGCCAGCCGTCGTTGCCGCGCCTCTGTGAGCGCTGGGAGCGTCATGCCAGCCCGGTGAGATTCACACACTCCCTCGTTGGCATGACCATGTACTTTCCATTTGCATCCTCCCCTCTTCCACTGACCCGCCTGCGTCGGCTCTCCCCGGTGGCGCTGGCCGTGCTGGCGCTGATGCAGCAGCCGGCGGCGGCGCAGACCGATGACGCCGTTGTGCTGGCCCAGGCTGCGGGCACGCTGCCGGTCGTCGTGGTGACCGGCGCGCGCAGCGAGCGTCAACCCGATGAGGTGCCGGCCACGATCGACCTGCTTCAAGGAGACGAGCTGGACCTGTCGCGGGTGCAGGACATCCGGGATCTGGTGCAAACCCTGCCCAATGTGAGTGTGCGCCGCGCGCCACTGCGCTTTGGTGCGGTGGTGGGTTCCACGGGGCGTGACGGCAATGCGGGTTTCAACATCCGGGGCCTGGAGGGCAACCGGGTGCTGCTGACCGTGGATGGGGTGCGTGTACCGCGGGAACTGACCAGCGGGGTGTTCGGCTCCGCCGCGTTCGGCCGCGACTACTTCGATCTCGGGCTGATCTCCCGCGTGGAGATCCAGCGCGGGGCGGGATCGTCCCTGTACGGGTCTGACGGGCTGGCCGGCCATGTGGCCATGTTCACCGCGGAGCCGCGCGATCTGGTCAGGGATGGGAAGACCATGGCGACCCGCGTGGCTGTGCAGGCGGACACCCAGGACGACGGTCGCAGGATCGGTGTCACGGTGGCCGCGGTGCCCAATGACCGCCACCAATGGCTGGCCAGCCTGCAGCTGGGCGCCAGCGAGGCGCTGGGCAATCAGGGCCGGAACGAAGCGACCAACAGCACCCGCACCGCGCCGAACCCGCAGGACGACCGGTCTGTCGGCGCCCTGTTCAAGTGGGTGATGACGCCGGGCGGCGGGCAGAAACACACACTGATGGCCGAGCATGTGGACAAGCGCAGCGAAGTGGAGGCCTACAGCGGAAGGGGTGCCTCCATGGGCTTCCTGACCACCGACCTTGATGGCACCACCGACATGCGCCGCAGTCGGCTGGGCTGGGATGGCCGCTTCAAGGTCAATTCGGGCGTGGCGGATGAGTGGCGGGCAACGCTTGCCTGGCAGGACGCCGACTCGCAGGAGGTGGCGGTCGAGCAGCGCCGGTCACTCACTGGTGGCCCGGTGACGAACCGCTCCCGGGATGTGAGCTACAGCGAGCAGACCCTGCAGACCACCTTGCAGGCGGAAAAGCGCCTGCCTGCCAACGGTGGTTGGGGGCACCGGATCGTCTACGGGGCGGACCTGGTGCGCAGCACCCTCGACAACCTGGTCACCGGCACGGTGCCGCCCAGCTATGAGCGCTACCCGCTCAAGCGCTTTCCCAAGACCGAAGAAAGCACGGTGGGGTTGTTTGTGCAGGACGAGATCCAGTCCGAGCGCTGGACCATCGTGCCCGCCCTGCGGTACGACCACATCAGTCTGAAGGCCGAAAACAGTGCACTGTATCCCAAGGAACCGGCCGATCTCGATGCGTCAGCCGTTTCGCCCCGTCTGGGGCTGATCTTCCGCCCCTCCGACAGTTGGAGCCTGTTCGGCAACCTGTCCGCCGGCTTCAAGGCGCCTTTGCCTCTGCAGCTGAACAACTACTTCGACAACCCGCTGGGCTACTACCAGAGCATCCCCAACCCCGACCTCAAGCCCGAGAAGAGCCGCACCCTGGAACTGGGTGCACGGGGTGATGCCGGGCGACTGGACTGGGAGGTGGTGGCCTTTGCGGGACGCTACCGCGACTTCATCGAGGAGCTCGTGCGGGTGGCGGGTCGCGGCGTGGCGGGTGATCCGATCCGCTACCAGGCCGTCAATCGGGGCAAGGTCAACCTGAGCGGCTTCGAACTCAAGGGCAGCTGGGCAGTGACCGACAGCACCACGCTGCGTGCCGCCTACGGTCGCACCCAGGGCGAGGACACCACCACCGGACTTCCCGTCAACTCGGTCAACCCGGCACAACTGTACGCTGCGATCGACCAGAAGATCGGGCCCTTGACGGTCGGTCTGGGGCTGACCAGCGTGGCGGCCAAGAAAGCCGAAGACGTGGACTTCAGCAGCACGCCCAACCAGTTCGTGCCCAAGGGCTACACCACGCTTGACCTGCGCACCAGCTGGCAGATCCGTCCGGGCACGCGCCTGAGCGCCGCCATCCACAACCTGACGGACAAGACCTACTGGCAGTGGGCCAATGTGCGGGGGGTGGCAGCCAACTCGCCGGTGCTCGATGCCTACACCTCGCCCGGTCGCAGCCTGTCGGTGGCACTGGTGACCGACTTCTGACAGCCCCCGAGGAATGACCATGACAAGCCCCGATCAAGACCAGGACCACCTGCCCACACCCAGTGCGGAGGCCATGGTGGCGGGAACCATGGCACTGATGACCGGCTTCGCACAGTCTCCGGCGCATTGCCCACACCGTCCGCTGCTGGCCAAAAAAATCATCTCCAACCTCTATTTCCTGGCCGGGCACCCGGCCTTGTCGGAGGCCTTGCGCGCCACGATGGCCAACCTGAGAACTCGCTGGCAGCTGGAAAACGATGCCGCGGTCCAGGCCTTGCCGACCAGTGAGGTCACGAGCTTTCATCACCCGGCGCCCGGCGCCCTTCAGTAACCGATGGACCCCCTCCCATGACACCTATACCAGCACACGCCTTGAGTCACCCGGAAACCATCCGCGAACGCTTTGCTGCGGCACGAACCAAAGGCATGCGCGCGCGCGACGCTGCCGAGCACTTGGCGCTCAGCGAGGGCGCGGTGGTCGCGGCTCACACCGGCGTGCATGCCTATCCGATGCGGGCCGTGCCCTTGCAGCGGGAATGGCTGGCCATCCTCAAGGACCTGGAGGCCTGTGGGCCTCTGATGGCCCTGACCCGCAACGAGACAACGGTGCACGAGAAAACCGGCGTCTATCAGCACCTGTCGGCCGAAGGGCCGGTCGGACTTGCGGTCGGTGAAGACATCGATCTGCGGCTGTTCTTCACCCATTGGCATGCCGGTTTCGTGGTCAATGAAACACAAGCCGATGGGGGTCAGTCGGCCAGCCTGCAGTTCTATGACCGTTGGGGCACGGCGGTGCACAAGGTCTATCCGCGCGCACTGACGAATCTGGTGGCATGGGAGCAGACGATCAACCGCTGGATCGATCCGGACCTGGAGTTCCGGTTTGAGACAGGGCGTGCGCCCCGGGCGGCTCGGGCCTCCGAAGAGGACGCACAGGCCTGTGCCGAGGCCTTCGCGCAGGCGTGGTCGGAGATGACCGATACCCACCAGTTCTTTGGGCTGCTGCGCAAATTCGGTCTGGAAAGGCAGCAGGCCTTCTCCCTGGTCGAGGGGCGTTTTGTTCACCGGGTGGCTCCCGACGCGGTGCGTCAGATGTTGCTGGCTGCGGCACTCGACGGCACACCCATCATGGTGTTTGTGGGCAGTCCCGGCTGCATCCAGATCCATACCGGGCCGGTTCAACGGGTGGAGCCGATGGTGATGCGCGGCATGACCTGGCTGAACGTGCTTGATCCGGGTTTCAACCTGCACCTGCGTGAGGACCGGATTGCCGGGGTGTGGATTGTCGAGAAGCCCGGGGACCACGGCACGGTGACCTCTCTGGAGGTCTTCGATGACCAGGGCGAGCTGATGGCGATGTTCTTCGGTGCGCGCAAACCCGGCCGTCCGGAACTGGACGTCTGGCGGCAATTGCTGGAGCCGCTGCGCCCCGCCAGCGCGGCACTGGCCTGAACACATTCCTTTGAATGAGACGACATACGAATCACCATGAAAACCCGGTCAAACCCGCGCTCAATGCCCGTGAAAGACTCCAACATCAGCGTGCACAGACGGCGCTGGCTCGCCGGCCTGGCTGGCTCGGTGCTGGTCGCCGCTGGCAAACCTTCGTGGAGCCAGACTGCCCCTGCTGCCAGTCCACGGCCGGGCAGCGCTGAGCGCCCACCTCGCCTGGTGACGGTCAGCGGGGGCATCACCGAGGTGGTCTATGCCCTGGGGGCACAGGACCAGTTGGTGGGCACCGACACCACCAGTCTGTACCCCGTAGCTGCCCAGTCCACGCCCAAGGTCGGGTACATGCGACAGCTCTCGGCCGAAGGCCTGCTGGCCTTGCGTCCGGATGCGCTGGTGTCCACCACCGACGCAGGACCACCCGTGGTGCTGGATCAGATCCGCAGTGCCGGGGTCAAGGTGGAACTGGTCGAGATCGATCACAGTTGGGAAGAAGTGCGGCGCAAGGTGGCGGCGGTGGGGCGTGCCACGGGACGTGAGGCGGAAGCCCGGGCGCTGCTGCAGCGCCTGGACGACCGCTGGGCCACCTTGAATCGCCAGGTGCAGCGCGGGGCCCAGGCGCCGTCGCCCCGGGTGCTGTTTGTCCTGTCCCATACCGGCGCTCCCCTGGTATCGGGTGAGGGCACAGCAGCCGACGCCATGATCCGTTTTGCCGGTGGTCGTAACGCGCTGGGAGGCTTCACAGGCTATCGTCCGATGACGGCCGAGTCCATGGCCGCCGCCGCACCCGATGTCATCCTCATCACCACCCAGGGGCTGGAAGCGGTGGGTGGTGCCGGGAAGTTCTGGCAGCGGCCCGAATTGGCGCTGACACCCGCGTGGCGACGCCGGCAAACAGGCCTTTCGCTCGTGCAACTGGATGCCCTGGAACTGCTGGGCTTCGGTCCGCGCATGCCCGATGTCGTTGAACGACTCCATCGCCAGCTGTCTGTGGCCGCATGAGCACCATCCTGCGAACCCCCGATCTTGCACGAACGGTGGATGACTACACGGGAGTGCTTGGCTTCACCTGCCGGCAGCACATCCCCGGGGTGATCGCGGTGGTGGAACACGGGCCGGTGCGCCTGCAGCTTTGGGCCTGTGGTGCCATGCCGGGGCCGGGCGAGCAAGCGGATTCTCACGTCCAGTCGTGGCGTCCTGAACAGCACAGCGTGGCGGTCTGTCATATCCATGCGCTGTTTGCCAGTCTTCGTCAGTCCATCCTGCGCGCCGTGCGCACGAGCGTCAACGGGACCCGCTCGTTGAACGTCCATCGACTGCCGGAAGGTGGACCGGTGCTGCAGCCCTGGGGTGCCTGGGAGTTTTCCTTCAAGGACATTGATGGCCATACCGTGCACTGCGTGGACTGGGGTCTGTGCCAACGCGCGGGAGCACGCCGCGTGCGGGGCAATGACTGGCAGGTCGGGGAGGCTCCGTGACGCAAGCGGTCATGACGACATCGCGCTGGCGTTCGGGTGTTGCGCCAGCAGGCTCAACGGGCCCCTGGCTGTTGGGCGCGCTGGGTGTGCTGCTGGTGGGTATCTCGCTGTTTGCCGCCGGTCAGGGGGCCTATGGCTTGCCGTTGCGGGAGTTGCCCGGTGTGCTGGCCGCGGCGTTTGCTGCCGACGAGGATCGCTCTGCCGCCGAGCTGGTGTTCTTCAACATCCGCCTGCCCCGGCTGCTGCTGGGACTGATGGCCGGCGCAGGCCTGGGCATGGCGGGTGCCCTGATGCAAGGACTGTTTCGCAACCCCTTGGCCGATCCTGGGCTGATTGGGGTCAGCAGCGGAGCGGCACTGGCGGCGGGTGTGACCATCGTGCTGGGGGCCAGCTGGTTTCCCGATCTGCCGCGCGCCCTGGGCAGCTGGACGCTCGTGGTCATGGCGTTCGGCGGGGGGCTGCTGGTTACCTGGCTGATCTATGTCCTGTCCAGCCGTGAGGGCGGCGTGAGGGTTGGACTCATGCTGCTGGCGGGCATTGCCATCAACGCACTGGCTGGCGCAGGGCTGGGTCTGCTGAGCTTTCTGGCCAGCGATGAGCAGTTGCGCAGTCTTCAGTTCTGGCTCCTGGGCAGCCTGGGAGGGGCCCGATGGAGCGCGGTTTGGTTGGTCGGTGGTCTGTGTGCGATGACATTGGTGGCGGGGTTTCGCCTGGCGCGTCCCCTGAATGCGCTGGCGCTGGGGGAGGCGCAGGCCGTGCTGCTGGGGGTGCCGGTCGAGCGTCTGCAGCGGCAGGTGGTCGTCCTCACCGCGCTGGCGGTCGGTGCCGTCACGGCCACCACCGGGATCATTGGCTTCATCGGTCTGCTGGCACCGCACATGATGCGCTTGCTGGCCGGGCCTGATCACCGCTGGGTGCTGCCGGGCTCCGCCCTGATCGGGGCCAGCCTGGTCCTGCTGGCCGATGCAGTGGCGCGCACGGTGGCGGCACCAGCCGAATTGCCTCTGGGTGTGCTGACAGCGCTGGTCGGTGTGCCGTTCTTTCTCACTTTGTTGCGCAGTGCGCACGGGAGGCGGTTGTGAACGGGGCACTCGTCGAGCAGAGTGAAGCGCCTGCGATGAACGCCCGTCTGCGCGATCCGCAGTGGCGGCAAGCCTGGGCCGGGCAGACCGATGCCGGGTCGTTGTACTGGGTGGGCAGCGTGCCTTGCGCTGCCGATGAGGCGATGGTGCCCGATGTGGGCATGGCCGGCGGGCTGGTGGCGCAGGGTGTCTGTGTCACGGCGGGCAACGCGCTGCTGGTGCACGATGTTGATCTCCACCTGCCTGCGGGTGAGGTGGGCGCGCTGCTGTGCGCCCACGGTGCCCGCTAGGCGTTCGGGTTGACTGTTCTGTCGGGCAAGAATCGCGACCAGGCCGGCCGAGTGCTGGTCGATGGCCAGCCTGTGACGGCACTGTCTGCCGGTGCACTGGCTCGCCGAAGGGCCATGCTCGCACAGGATACGTCGGTGGCCTTCGAGTTCAAGGTGCGAGAGCTTGTTGAACTCGGGCGTTTTCCGCACCGGCTGCATCCGTCTCATGATGAGTCCGACATCGTGAACCAGGCCATGGCCTGTGCCGATGTCACGCATCTGGCCGATCGCCAGGTCCAGGGCCTCAGTGGTGGCGAGCGTGCCCGCGTGCAACTGGCCAGGGCGTTGGCGCAAGTGTGGGAAGCTCCCGCCGATGATGCCAGCCGCTGGCTGTTGCTGGACGAACCCACGGCCGCGCTGGATCTGCGTCATCAGCACGAAACCCTGGCCACGGTGCGGCGGTGGGCCAGGGAGCAGGGGACAGGGGTGCTGGCGGTGCTGCACGATCTGAACCTGGCCTTGCGCTATGCCGACCGGGTGTGGGTGCTGGACCATGGTCGCCTGCAGGCTGCCGGACACCCGGCCAAGGTGCTGACGCCCGACTTGTTGCATCGGGTCTGGCAGGTGCAGGCACATCCGGTTCGCGATGCAGAGGGATGTCCACAGCTGCTGGTCGGGGTGTCCGCATGAATGTCGAGGATCTGGTCACAGAGCACCGGGTGCTGATGCGTCAGATGGGTGGTCTGCAGCGTCGAAGCGCCGAGCAATGGCAAGCCATGCGGGCACGCGAAGATGCCCTGCTGGCCGAGAACATGCGACTGCGGGCCGAGCTGGTGTTGTTGCGCACCAGTGTGCTGTGGGGTCTGGGCATCACCGGCTGGGTGCGGCGCGCCGCGGTGAGGCGCCCCTTGTCACGTCCGGCTTCGGTAGCTCCCGGCACCAGGGCAGCGCAGGTGGTGCTTTGCCAGACCGCCTGTGTCGGACATGCCCACCCCTGGCTGGGTGATGAAGGTCGGTGTCTGCGCAGTGGCCAGTCCTGTGACCGATTGACCATGGAATTGCCAGAGCGCGAGGAGCCTGACCTCAAACGGTGAAAGGCAACCAGTGGTTGTCGATCTGCAGTGCTCCCATGGCTGGAGTTTCAGGCTGGAGGGTCAGGGTGGTGGACAGGCCGCTTCTGGCATGCATCAGCCCGGCCTCAGCCCTGCTGCTGGCCAGCCACCATCGGTCGCTGGCCGAAGCCAAGGCGTACGCGTCGCGGTGAACGATGGCGTGACGCCATGCGCCGTTGGCCTCGAACAAGGCCAGCATGTTTTTTCTGGGGCAGCTGACCGCAAAGCCGCCGCCGGGCAATGCGCAAATGTCGCCGCCGTACCCTGCCAGCGCGGGCTGATCGCCAGCCGCCTTCAGTGTCCGACCATCCCAGACGGCCAGCACCGGCGCGGCGGTCTGCCCGGTCTTGTCGGGATGCTCCGCCTGCAGGGCGATGCCCAGCGTGCCTGAGCTGGCATCGAATGCCAGATGGCGGATGCTCAGGTACGGGTCTGCCAGTCGCCACTGGCCCAGCAGCGCGCCGGTGGCCGGGTGCAGCGCCACCAGCGAAGAGTCCATGCGCCCGAGCTCGCGCTTGCTGCGCCCGGTTTCCGGCAGGGTGGGAATGCCGCCGTTGGCCACCATCAGGGTACCGGCCGCAAAGCTGCCCACCGCCTTCGGCAGGGCCAGCAACTGGTGTGGGTCCATGCCGTGCGTCGGCCATTCTTCGGTCTTCTCCAGCGTACGGGCATCGCGCACGCCCAGCAGACCCTGCGCGCTGTCCAGATCGGTTTCGGTCGTCCAGAGGGTCTGTGCGTCCAGGCTGGCAATCACATGGCCGTTGAAGCGCCGGTCCGTGTCGATCCAGTGCCACTGTGTGTGGCCGGTGTCCGGGTGCCAGCGCAGCAGCCAGTCGCCGGGCCGGCGTGCGACCGCCAGCACATGGCCATCCGCTTCACGGCACAGGCCATGCGCCCGTGTGGGCACCTTCAGCGATTGCTGCACCGACCAGGTCGTCTGTCCCATCGCCAGCAAGCCGATGTGCTGATCGTCCCGATCCTGCCAGGCCGCCAGAAGGAGCGTGTGGTTTTGCGCCGCGCGTGCGGTGGGCAGCAGCAAAGCACCCGTTCCCAGCGCAAGAAGCGTCCGGCGCGACATGCCTGTGTCAGGGAGGCGTCCGCTAGTCTCCATCGGCGTCCGAAAAACCCAGTGGCACGTCCAGCGCGGCGGCCACCTCGGCCTGGTACAGCGTGGTGACGCCCTTGAGCGTCTTCGACAGCGCCATCAGTTCGTCTTGCGAGGGGGTCGAGGGCAACAGGCCAATGGCCGCCTCGGCCGCATCCAGCGCCTGGCCCCAGCGGCCAGCCAGTGCGATGTGGCCCTTGCCCATCAGCAGCGCTTCGATCGGAATCAGGCCTTGTCCGGGTTGGGGCGGCTGCGACACCTGTTCAGGCTTCAGGCGGGCCTGGGCGCGCAAGGCTTGCCATTGCGCCCGCCACTCGGCGGTGTTGTCGGCCATGCTCTGCCTTGCGAAGGCGGGCGCACGTTTGTCGCCGGCCGTGCGGGCCCGTTGCACCGGTTGCTCGATCTGCATCCAGCGCAACCGTTCCAGCCCACCGAGCCACTGGTTGATCCATTCAGCGAACGCGGCGCGGGCAGCGTCCTCGTCGGTGGTCCAGTCGCGGGTGGCCAGTTCGTCAAAGCCCCTTCTCAAGGCGGTCGCCTCGGCGGTGATGCCTTCGGCGATCAGGACGAGATAGGGGCAATGTTCGACCCGGTGCTCGCCAGCGAGCATGGTCTCCATGGTCGGAAAGCCCTTGGCGGGCGTGCCGACGCTTTCCATGTCCGCCAGGTTCTGCGGCTTGCGCGCCAGTGCCTTCTTCAGCAGAGGCGGCCTGGACGGCCAGAAGTCGATCTGTCGCTGCGATCGACGCTCGATCACCGGACCGATGGCGGGCGAGGACAGCGTCTGCCAAGCCAGCAGGGCTCGCCGCCACGCGGCCTGAAGGTCCGCTCGCTCACCCGGGTGGGCGCAGAAGCGCCGGGCCTGTGCGGTCAGTGCCTGCGCTTCCGCCTCGAAGGCCTGGGCCAGCGCAGGCAGGTGATGCTGGTACAGGCCTTGCAAGGCTTGCTCGCCGCTGTAGAACGGAAACGCCACCACCGCCGAGGTCTGCGCCGTTGCCGGGGTGACGATGCTTGTCAACAGGCCAGCCACCAGGGCCAGGGCGCCACGTCGCGTGGTCAGCAAGGGATTGTTGATCACAGCGACTCCACAAACTTGACCAGGGCTTCGCGGTCCTGGCGGCTCATCCGGCGAACCATGTCTCTGGAAGACTGAGCCTCTCCACCGTGCCACAGAACGGCTTCCAGCACGCCGTTGGCGCGGCCGTCATGCAGCAGGCGCTGGTGGCCGTTGACGTCCCTGAACAGGCCGATGCCCCACAGCGGTGGCGTCTTCCATTGTCGGCCGTTGGCCTGGAAGTCGGGCCGGCCGTCGGCCAGATCCTGGCCCATGTCGTGCAGCAGGAAGTCGGAGTACGGCCAGATGCGCTGGCCAGCCACCTTGCCGGTGCTGAACTGCGGGAACGGCGGGTCACCGGTCGTGTAGCTGGGCCGATGGCACACGGCGCACTGCGCCTGGTGGAACAAGGCCTGTCCGCGCAGCACCTGCGGATCATCGGGTTTGCGCCGCGCCGGTGGGGCCAGCGTGGCGGTGTAGAAGATCACGTGTCCCAGCGTCTCATCGTCGATCTCGGGCTCGGTGGCCGTGGCCTGTCCGGAAGGCATCAGCCCGTCGCGCCCGGTGCGCCGACCGCCCCCATGCGGGGCCGCCAGGCAGTCCTTCTGCGCCTCGGTGCAGGCTTCGCGCCAGAAGACGCTGGTGGTGATGCCCATGTCGCCGTTGAAGGCGCTGGCGCTCTGGTGCGCGACCGTGCCGGTGTTGGCTTTCCAGCCGAAGCGGCCGACGACTTCCTTCTGTGCAAAGGCGTCCCAGACCCGGTTGGGCTGGCCCTTGATCGGGCCGGGCATGGCAGCCTGCTCGCGCGCATTGGCCAGAATCTCCGATTCCGGGATGGCCTCGATCAGGCCCAGGCCGATGACCTGAGGCGCAATTCGCGGGCTGATCATCACATCCTTGGCCATGGGGCCGTAGCCGAGCTGTGTCAGCCGGTACTCGGGCTTGTGCAGCGTGTAGCGGGTGCCGTCGGCAAAGCGGCCGTGAATCGGCTTGCTGCGGATTTCGACATGCCCCTCGGGCTTGACGCCCTGCACCGCCGCGTTGTTGAACTGATCACCATAGACCGGCTCAGGGCGCACACCGACGTGCGGGTCTGCCGCCCCGGGGACCGACAGGCGGATCAGCAGGGCAACGGTGTTGTCCGGCTCCGGTCCGATGGTCTTGCGCCAGTCTGGCGGCTCCCCGCGGCCGTCCATGTCGTGGCACGCGCCGCAGGAGCGAGCAATGAAGTGTGGGCCCAGTCCGTCGCGCGCGGTGGTCGAGGCTGGGGCCTCGACCCAGTTGCGCTTGAAAAACGAGTTGCCGATGGCAAACCGGGTGTGTTCCTTATCGTCGAGGTGGGCCAAGGGGAACGAGAAGGCCTGGCGACCCGTGGCAAAGACGGTACCCTTGCCGCCGGTCTTTTCCCCGAGCGGGTCGGCATCGGCCTCGGCGGTGGCTTGCCCGTGCAGGGCCAGCACCGCCGTGCCGATGGCAACAACCCCCATGGCTAGCGTTATACGCCTGGCTTTGGGATGAGAGCTCATGAACGATCAGGGCTCCACCAGCGTCAGTTTGGCGATGCCGACCGCCGACGCCGATTCGACCAGCAGCTTGGACTGCTCGACCAGGCTGGCGATGGTCTTTTCCATCACGGGTCGTCCCGAAGAGCCTTTGATGATGGCACGGTCGAAGGGCGCGGGGATGGCATCGGCGCCCTTGACCGACTCGGCGATCTGCGCAGTGGTTTTCTCGGCCAGGGCCGGGTTCTTGGCGGCCACCAGGTCGCGCACGCCAGGGCCCTTGAGCAGTTTACCGTCGCGCTGCTGGTATTCGCCCAGCCACACGTTCTGGATGCCCTTGGCATTGGTGGCGGCATCGCGGTGGGTGTTGTCGGAGAAGCAGGAGTGCTCGTCTTCCTGGTCCTGCGAATTCAGGGCCACTTCCATGCGCTCACCCGAGAGTTCACCGCGCGAGAGCGATCCCAGGCCGACGATGATCTTGCGCACCGATTCCTTGCCGCCCTTCTCGAACTGGGCACGGTAGTTTTTCTTGCCCGGTTCCCAGGCGCGGGTGACCTTGCTCAGGTCGTCGATCAGCAGGTCGGTGGCGACCGTCAGGTACTGGGCGCGACGCTCGGCGTTCTTGCCCTTGCCGGGCACATAGTCTTCGAAGCTGCGGTTGCCCGGGCCGGTTTCGCTCAGGTCCTGACCCCACAGCAGGAATTCAATGGCATGCCAGCCCGCGCTGATGTTCTCTTCGCCGCCGCGCTCGTTGGCCTTGATCAGGTTGGCTTTGGTGATCTTGAACTTGGGGTTGTTGACGAAGCCGGCATCGGGCTTGCCTTCGACATAGTCGACATAAGCCTCGTCCAGTGGCCAGGCATTGATCTGTCCTTCGGGGCCGTTGTCGTTGTCGATCGGACCGCCGTAGAAGCGGAAGGCCTCGGTCTGGCCGTAGTACTCGCGGGCTGCCAGCCACGCCTTGCGGGCCTTGTCCATGCCTTCGGCAGACGGTGCCTTGACGAATTCGGCAATAGCGGCCTGCATGTCCTTGGCGGCGGCCAGGGTGTCGCTGTAGTTGGCGTAGACCAGTGCGCTGTAGTGCTGGGCCACGGCCTTGTGGTCGACGGCGCTGGCCGATGCGGATGCCGTCGGTGCGGCCTGTGCGTGAACCGGCAAGCTGGTGAAGGTCAGGGAAGACAGGGCCAGTGCGGCGGCGGCCAGTGCGTGATGCTTCATCTTTGACATTTCTCCGTAAATCAAATGAGAATGAT
>Ga0114986_1000173_pt1 | contig 18656 bp, 17 predicted proteins | sample Shrwel1BS1Day17_FD_96988 | JGI IMG/M metagenome (GOLD analysis project Ga0114986, IMG submission 96988) | Subsurface microbial communities from deep shales in Ohio, USA - Utica-3 well 1 S-1-Day17 | ecosystem: Environmental > Aquatic > Deep subsurface > Shale gas/oil reservoir > Produced... | reverse complement strand
TGCAGTGGATGGCGGCCACCTTCGAGAAGCGCACCGGCATCGAGACGCGGTTCCGTTCCAGCCAGGAGCAGCCCAGGCTGCCGGCCGGTGTGCCGCTCGTGGCCTACCGCACGGCCCAGGAAGCCTTGACGAATGTCTCGAAACACGCCCACGCCACGCGTGTGAACGTCGATCTCACGATTGCCGCCGGCGTGCTGTCACTGGAGGTCAGTGACAATGGTCGCGGCCTGACCCGCACCGACCTGGCCAAGGCGCGATCCTTCGGCATTCGGGGGCTGCAGGAGCGCGCCGGCACGGTGGGCGGCTGGGTGGACCTGAGCAGTGGCCCCAGCGGCACGACCTTGATCCTGTCGGTCCCTCTGGGTGAGGTCGTGAACGGCGAAAACGGCCTGCATGACGCCCCCCGCCTGCATGAGGTACGCTCCGATGACGACCCGACCTTCTGGGGTGAGCTGTGATTGAAGTGATTCTGTGCGACGACCACGCGCTCATACGCCGCGGCATCCGCGACACGCTGTCCGATGCCCCCGACATCGAAGTGGTGGGCGAAGCGGGCGACTATGGTGAGCTGCGTGCCTTGCTGCGTCGCCAGAGCTGTGACGTGCTGGTGCTCGACATCAACCTGCCCGGGCGCAGCGGGCTGGACGTGCTGCACGCCCTGAAGGACGAGGGCTCGCCGGTCAAGGTGCTGGTGGTGTCGATGTATCCCGAGGACCAGTACGCCATCCGCGCGCTCAAGGCCGGTGCGTATGGATACGTGAACAAGGGTGGTGATCCGGCCCAGCTGGTGGCCGCTGTGCGCATGGTGGCGCAAGGGCGCAAGTACGTGACGCCCGACATGGCTCAGATGCTGGTGGAGAGTCTCACGGCTCCCACCACCGAAGCGGCGCACGAACGGCTGTCCGATCGAGAGCTGCAGACCCTCACGATGATCGCTTCCGGCAAGCGCCTGTCCGACATCGCCGAGGAACTGACCCTCAGTCCCAAGACCGTGAGCGTCTATCGCGCCCGAGTGCTGGAAAAGCTCGGGCTGAGCAACAACTCGGAACTGACCGTTTACGCGATCCGCAACGGGTTGGTCTGAGCCCAGGCCTGTGCAGCCGCCAAGGCGTCGTGCAAGGCGGCGGGGCGGGCAATTGCAAAGCCCTGCAGGGCGTCGTAGCCCATGGCCGTGAGCGGCTCGACCAGCGCGAGGCTCTCCACTCCTTCGGCGACCGCCTGCATGCCCAGCGCATGCGCAAGTTCGACGGCCACCCGTGCGATGGTGGCACTGCGGGGAGTGTCGAGCAGTGGGCGCACGAAGATCTGATCGACCTTGATGGCATGCACGGGCAGGTCCTGCAGGTAGCTCAGTGACGAGAACCCGGTGCCGAAGTCGTCGATCGACACCCTCACGCCCAGTTCGGCCAGCGCGTCGATCTGCTGCCGGGCGACATGAGGGCTGGACAGGAAGCTGCTTTCGGTCAGTTCCAGTTCGAGGCGGTGTGGGGCCACGCCGGTGTGTGCCAGCGCTTCGGCCACCTTGCCCACGAAGCGCTCATCCAGCAGGTTCTTGGCCGAGATATTGACCGCCACCGTCAGGTCCGGATGGGTGGGCAGGGACGCCAGGTCGGCCAGCGCCTGGTTGAGCACCCATTGCGTGACAGGGTGGATGTAGGCCGTGGTCTCGATGAAGGGAATGAACTCGCCGGGCTGCACTTCCCGGCCGGTGACCGGGTGGGGCCAGCGGATCAGAGCCTCCAGGCCCACGATCGCACGCCGCCGCGGGCACACCTTGGGCTGGTAGCGCAACACGAACTGCTGCTGCGCCACGGCCTGGCGGATGTCGGCCCGCAGCGACAGGTCCCGATGCTGCGGGGTTCGCGCATCGGACGGCGTGTGCAGCACGACCGAGCGTCCTCGTTCACGCGCCAGGCGCTTGGCCTGGTCGGCGCGCCACAGCAGCGTATCGACCGGATCGCCGAGTCCCGGTCCCACCGCGACGCCCACGCTCAGCGTCAGTGACAAGGCGTGGCCGCTCACCTGCATGGGCTCGTTGAGCCGTCCCACCAGGCCTTCGAACAGCGCGGTCCAGTCGCAGGGCTGGCCGTGGTCGGCTCGGCAGAGGACCACGAACTCGTCGCCACCCAGTCGGTAGGCGCGCGGCGTGGCAGGAGACCCCCGCCACTGGGAAAGACGCGATCCCACCGCCTGCAGGGTCTCGTCGCCGGCACCGTGTCCGAGCTGTTCGTTGATCTCGTGGAAGTGATTGATGTCGAGAACGGCCAGCGCCAGCGTCCCGGTCGGCAGCTCGGCCAGCGACCGCAGGTCGTCGTACAGCGCGGTCCGGTTGCCCAGGCCGGTGAGGTCATCTACCAGCCCCTCACCAGGACGTCCCGGCACTCCGCGCCCGGTCAGGCGGTGGTCGAGTTCGGCCAGGGCCAGCGGCGTGAACAGCGTGAACAGCTGTCGCAAGGTCTCGACGTCGTCCAGCGGCTCACACGACAGCGCGACCAGCAGCCCCCGGGGAGTGCCGTTGCGATCATGCAGCACCCGGCCCGCGTACCCCTCGATGCCGTGCTCGGACAACTCCTTGTCCTGCGGGAAGGCGTCTGCTGCGCCCTGGGCATGGACGCACCACCCGCGGCGCACCGTCACATCGCAGGGGGTGCCCCGCAGCGCGTAGCGAAAGGGCACCGTCGCCCGCCCGTGGAGCCAGCCATCGACCACCGTGACCACCGGCTCACCGTCGGAGGGCGGCAACTCCCCGAGGAGCACGCCGTCCAACCCCAGCAGGTGGGCCAGGGTGGCAGCCAGACTGCCCACACCCGGCCCCGCGGCCAGCAGTGCCTCGATGGCCTGGCTCACCTGGTTCAGAGGTGACTCGCCGGCCAGGACAGAGGAGACGGTCCGGGAACGGGTCATGGGAAGGCGGGTGAGCGACGTTTGTCCATGGTCAATCGGCCGCCACAGTCTAGCCGCGAGTCAGGCTGTCGGGGGGCAGGTGTTCGTCACTGGAAGTGACTCAATGCACGTTCCAGCGCCATGACGAAAGGTTGTTCCATCATCGGCAGCGTCAGCAGCAGGCCCAGCAGGCCCACCGACAGGGTGATGGGAAAGCCGATGGCGAAGATGTTCATCTGCTGGGCCACGCGCGAGATCACACCCAGCACCAGGTTCGCGAACAGCAGCATGGACATGATGGGCAGGGCGATCCACAGGCCGAGCTTGAAGACCTCGGCGCCCCAGGTGTGGACCTGCAGCATGCGTACGAAGGCCATGGGTTCCGGTCCGACCGGGAACACCTGGAAGCTCTGGATCACGGCAGCCACCAGGATGAGGTGGCCGTTGATGACCACGAAGAGCAGGGCGGTGGTGGCGCCGAAGAAGCGGCTCACCGCATTGGCGGCGCCACCCTGCGCCGGATCAAAGAAGGCCGCGAAGCCCAGGCCCATCTGCAGGCCGATCAGCTCACCGGCGTACTCCACGCCGGCAAAGACCAGGCGCACCGCGAAGCCAATGGTGGCCCCGATCAGGATCTGCTGCAGCAGCACCAGCAGGGCCTCGGGGGCGTCGAGCGGGATCGGGGGGACTTCCGGCATCGACACCTGGGCGGCCAGCGCCACGAAGAAGGCCAGCGCGATCTTCACACGTGTGGGCACGGCCCGCTGCGAGAACACCGGCACGGTCATGAACAGCGCCAGCGCCCGGAAGAAGGGCCAGAGCACCGGCGTCAGCCAGGCGCTCAGCTGGGCATCGGTGAAGGTGAGCATGAGGCTGCGAAGCCGGTTCTCACTGCACCATGCCGGGGATGCCGGTGATGGTGCGCTGGATGAACTCGACCAAGGTGGTCATCATCCAGGGCCCGGCGATGCCGAGCACGATCACGGCCCCCACCAGCTTGGGCACGAAGGACAGCGTGGCCTCGTGGATCTGGGTGGCCGCCTGGATGATGCTGACGACCAGGCCGATGCCCAGGACCGTGAGCAGCAGCGGTGCGGCCAGCATCAGCAGGATGTAGAGCGCTTGCTGGCCGATGGTGAAGACATGGGTGGCGTCCATGGAGGCCTCGCGTTGTTCAGGTCACGAAGCTGGCGGCCAGGGACCCGAGCAGCAGGTTCCAGCCATCGGCCAGCACGAAGAGCATCAGCTTGAAGGGCAGGGCCACCAGCACCGGCGAGAGCATCATCATGCCCAGGCTCATCAGCACGCTGGCGACGATCATGTCGATGATCAGGAAAGGGATGAAGATCATGAAGCCGATCTGGAAGGCGCTCTTGAGCTCGCTCGTGACGAAGGCCGGCACGATGACGCGGAAGGGCGCGTCCTGGGCGGTCACTGACGGGTCGAGCTTGGCGAGTTTGGCGAAGAGCGCGAAATCGGATTCGCGGGTCTGCTTGAGCATGAACTCGCGCACCGGCACCTCTGCGCGTTGCAGCGCCACATTGAAGTCGATCTGCTGGTTCGAATAGGGCTGGTAGGCCTCGGTGTAGACCCGGTCGATGGTGGGGCCCATCACGAACATCGTGAGGAAGAGCGACAAGCCGATGATCACCTGGTTGGGCGGGGCCGACTGCGTGCCCAGGGCTTGGCGCAGCAGGCTCAGCACGATGACGATGCGGGTGAAGCTCGTCATCAGCAGCAGCACGGCCGGAATGAAGCTCAGGGCCGTGAAGAAGAGCAGGGTCTGGATGGGCACCGAATAGCTGTTGCCTCCAGGGCCCTGGCCGATCACGAGCGGCAGCGAGCCGCCGGGCGCGCCCGGGGCGGCCTGCGCTAAAGCCGCTTCAGGAAATGCCGAAAACAGCGACAGGGCGGCGAGCCCGCCGAAAACCGCCATGCGGCGCAAGGTCAGGAGGCTGACGAGGTTCATCACGACGCCTTCCGTGCCTTGTTGAACAAGGTCGCAAAGGCCGGCACCGGGTTCGGCGTCGCCGCCACCGGCAGGTCTTGCGCAGGCAGTGTGTGCACGGTGTGGATCGACTGCGCGGTGACACCCAGCACCAGCCACTGGCGGGACTCACCCTGGCCGACCTCGACGGTGACCAGGCGTTGGGTCGGGCCCAGCGCGGTGCTGGAGATGACGCGGGTGGTCTGCGTGCCGCTCATGCCGCCCATGGGCGTGCGCTTGAGCAGCCATAGCGTCAGCGGAATGGCCGCGACGATGAGGGCAAACCAGAGAACGAAGGAGCCGACAGAGGGCATGGCGAGTGGAGGCAGTGAGACCGTTGCTAGGCATTGTCGGCAGCCTGCCCCCGGTGAGAAGCCAAGAAGAAAGGGGCCCATGGCCCCTTGCTTTCGGCTTTGATCAGCGGCTTGTGCACTGCGTCACGGCCGCTTGCCCTCACATGCCGCGGCTGAGGCGGCGCATGCGCTCCGATGGCGTGACGATGTCGGTGAGGCGGATGCCGAACTTGTCATTGACCACCACCACCTCGCCCTGGGCGATGAGGTAGCCGTTCACCAGCACGTCCATCGGTTCGCCGGCCAGGGCGTCGAGTTCGATCACCGAGCCCTGGGCCAGCTGGAGGATGTGCTTGATCGGAATGCGGGTGCGCCCCAGTTCCACGGTGAGCTGCACCGGGATGTCCAGGATCATGTTGATGTCGTTGCCCGCGGCATTCGACGTCGTCGGCGTGAAGTTCGTGAACGCAGCCGGCGCGACCTGCTCGGCGGGCGTGGCCATCAGCTCGTCGGCGGTGCCGCTGGCGGGCTTCTGCTGGGCCAGGGCAGCGGCCCATTCTGCGGCCATCGCGTCCTGTTCGTCGGTGGTCTGCTGGTTCTCAAGTGACATGGGATTCTCCCAACCAGCCGAAGTCCTGGCCGGTCAACAATTTTTCGATGCGGATGGCGTAGCGGCCATTGGAGGTGCCGTACTGGCATTCGAAGACGGGCACGCCATCGACCTTGGCCTCGATGGCCGGGAGCAGGTCGAGTTCGAGGAAGTCGCCGGCCTTCAGGGACAGCAGCTGCTCGACCGTGGCCGGGGCGGTGCCGAGTTCGGCCACCAGCTCGACCTCGGCCGCCTGGATCTGGTGCGTGAGCAGCTTCACCCAGCGGCGATCGGGCTCGGCCGAGTCGCCCTGCACGGTGGAATAGAGGATGTCGCGGATGGGTTCGAGCGTGGCATAGGGAATGCAGAAGTGCACCGTGCCGGTGGTGTCGCCCACTTCCAGCGTGAAGGAGGTGGTGACCACGATCTCGCTGGGCGTGGCGACGTTGGCGAACTGAGGTTGCATCTCCGAGCGCTGGTACTCGAGGTCAAGCGGGTAGATGCCGTGCCAGGCCTTCTTGTATTCCTCGCGCACCACATCGACGAGGCGGTTGATGATGCGCTGCTCGGTGGGTGAGAAGTCGCGCCCTTCGATGCGCGTGTGGAACTTGCCGTTGCCGCCGAAGAGCGAGTCGATGACGGCAAAGACCAGCGTGGGGTCGCACACGATCAATCCGGAACCGCGCAGCGGCTTCACCGAGACGATGTTGAAGTTGGTGGGCACCACGATCTCGCGCAGGAAGGCGCTGTACTTCTGCACCTTGATCGCGCCGACCGAGACTTCCGGGCTTTTGCGGATGAAGTTGAACAGTCCGATGCGGATGTTTCGCGCGAACCGCTCGTTGATGATCTCCATCGTGGGCATGCGCCCACGGACGATGCGCTCCTGGCTCGCGATGTCGTAGTCGCGGATGCCGCCGGAGGGCGCCTCCTCTTCCTCGAGCTTCTGGCTCTCGCCGGTGATGCCCTGCAAGAGGGCATCCACCTCGTCTTGCGACAGGATCTGCTGGTTCATCGCCAGGGCTCCATGACGTGACGCGGCGGGGTCTTCATCACTGGATGATGAAGTTCGAGAAATGAACGGCCACGATGGGGTTGTGCACCCGGGCACGCGGACGACGACCATCGGCCTGAGCGGCCTCCTGCGCTGCCAGGTCGATGCCCAGCGGGCGCACCGACTCGCGCATGATGTCCATGGCGAGCTGTTCCTTGCCCGCCCGGTCCATCAGCTCCACCGAGGTCTTCTGCGACAGCACCAGCAGGATGTTGCTGCGGATGGCCGGCATGTAGGCCTTGAGCCGGTCGGCGGTTTCCTTGGTCTCGACCTCGAGCGTGACCCCGACCTGGGCGTAGCGCTCGGCATTGCGGTCTGCCAGGTTCACGGTGAAGGTGTCCAGGGGCAAGAAGGTGGGCACAGCCGAAGAATCTGCCTTGCGTGAGGTCTGGGTGGCGGGTGGCGCATCCCAGTCGTCCTCGTCTTCGGTGGCGTTCTTCTTCAGAAGCAGCAGGGCAGCCACACCGGCGATGGCGATCACCACCACCACGGCGACGATGATGAGGAGGAGTTTCTTGCCTCCCTTGGCAGGGACGGCGTCGGCGGCGACGGCTGCAGACATGGGGGTGTCCTTCAATGACGGGTGCAAGCCCTGGGGCCGCACCGGGAGGTTTGCGTTCGATTATTCGCCGGGGCACGGCCGAAGAAGCGGCGAATAGCGGCGGTTTTCCGGTCCTGCCGTGAGGTTTCGCCGCAAATGGGCAGGAAGCTGTCAGGCATAGAGGTCCAGTCGGCCGGCTGGCACGCGCGGGAGCGGGCGGGTCACGGCCGTGGTTTCAGCCGACTCCTCGCCATGGGCGGACTGCGACCCTGTCGAGGAGGCTTCCTGCGAGGGACGTCGGGGCAGTGTGTCCTGCGACACGCCTCCGCCGGTCAAGGTCAGGCCAGCGCTGTGCAGGGCGGCGGCCAGGTGGGACAGGCTGGCCTCCAGAGCCGCGCGGGTGGCACTGGCGCTGGCGGCGAAGTCCACCTGGGCCTGCTGTCCGTTCACGGCGATGTGCACGCTCACCGTGCCCATCTCGGCAGGGTTGAGGTGGAGCTTGGCCTCCTGCACGCCCTGCCGGGTGAGCACGGTGATGCTCTGCGCCAAGGCTTCAGGGAAGTCGGGGTCGTGCACCGGGGTGGCCAGCGTCTGCTGGGCTGCCGACGGGGAGGCGGTGGCCCCGGACGCCGCAGCGCTCGCCTGCGTCGGCGACAGGCCTGACACCCAGGGCAATGGCGTGGCCCCAGGGCCCTCGGCGCCGCGCAGGGGGGCGGAAGCGGTGGCGGGGAGCAGCGGCGTCATGCCCTCCATGAGGTCGGCACCGACCGGCGCCTGCTCCTCCGCGGCAAGGTCGACCACGGGTTCGGCGGCATCGTGGTGCGCCGTGTCGTCAGCGTCCTTCGCAGACGCTCCCGGTGCCGACTTGCCAGCCAGCCTGGCGCCGTCGGTGGCCAGGGCCTCTTCCAGATCGCTGCCCTCGCCGGCAGCCGAGGGCGGCTCGGGCAGCATCAACCACCAGGCACCGGGCAGTTCGCCGCTGACCGGTTCACGGACTTCCTCGTCTGCCGACGGCGTTTCGTCTTGGGGCCGTGGTGCGTCGGCGTCGGCGGCTGCGGGCGCGGGCGCAGGTGACGGCGCATCGGCGCGACGCGCGTCGGGGCTCGTGCGCTGGGCCTCGGGGTCTTGTGCCTTCGGCGCGGGCGTGGCCCGGGGGGATGTCGCCTGGGGTTGGGCTTGCCGAAGCCAGTGGCTGAAGGCGGCGCCTGAGCCTTCGGGACGGGATGCGACCGTGCTGCGGGCCTCGGGCGCGGCCCCCAGGCCGCCTGCGGAGCCGGCGAGAGGAAAGAGGAGGGAGGTGAGGGACATGGCAGGGGCGGAGGAATCAGGCCATGGCGAGGTCATTGGAACCAGCAGCACGCCGGGCCCAGGCGATGCGCGATGCCTGCTCGTCAGTGAGCTTCTGCTCCTGCCGCGAGCGGGCCATGTTGAGTTCGTTCTGGCGTCGCTCGATCAGCTTGCGGATGGAGGCGGCGCGCATCTCGCGCTCGCGCAGCACCTGCAGGGCCTGGTCGAGGTGGTGCTGGAGGCGCTGCACGGCGGCCTGCTGGTGGCTGCCGGCCTGGTCCAGCCGAGACATGAAGCCGTGGTAGCAATGCATGATCTGCACCGTGCCCTGCGTCTGGAAGCGTTCACCCCAGCGCTGCTGGTAGTCGCGACGGTAGTCTTCGAGCTGGCGGGCCTGGGATTCGGACGCCTCCATCTGGTGGCGCAGGCGCAGCACGGTCGATTGGGCCTGGTCTCGGTCTCGCTCGGCCACTTCGAGCGCAAGCATCAGGGGGTGCAGGCTGGGGTGCATGGTGGGGTCCTACTCCGGGGTGTCGTGGTCATCGCGGTGCGATGCAGGCTTTCATCTGGAGCACGCTGTCGGCCAGGGGCGCGCGGTCGCGCATGTTCTGCTGCAGCAGCTCGCGGATGGCCGGGAAGGTCTTCACGGCGGCATCGAGTTCGGCGTCCTGGCCGGGCACGTAGGCGCCCAGCTGCAGCAGATCGCGGCTGCGGTTGTAGCGGGCCAGCATCTGGCGCAGACGGCGGGCCGCATCGAGGTGTTCCGGGTCGGCCACGTTGTGCATCACGCGCGAGGCGGACTTCTCGATGTCGATGGCCGGGTAGTGCCCCGCTTCGGCCAGTTCGCGCGTGAGCACGATGTGACCGTCGAGGATGGCGCGGGCCGCGTCGGCAATCGGGTCCTGCTGGTCATCGCCTTCACTCAGCACGGTGTAGAAGGCGGTGATGGAGCCGGTGCCGTTCAAGCCATTGCCGCTGCGCTCCACCAGCTGGGGCAGCTTGGCAAAGCAGCTGGGCGGGTAGCCCTTGGTGGCCGGGGGTTCGCCGATGGCCAGGGCGATCTCTCGCTGGGCCATCGCATAGCGGGTGAGCGAGTCCATGAGCAGCAGCACGTGCATGCCGCGGTCGCGGTAGTGCTCGGCAATGGCCGTGGCGTAGGTGGCGCCTTGCATGCGGGTCAGGGGAGGGGCATCGGCCGGCGCGGCCACCACGACCGAGCGGGCGAGTCCTTCCTCGCCGAGGATGTCCTCGATGAATTCCTTCACCTCCCGGCCGCGTTCGCCGATCAGGCCCACGACGATGACGTCGGCCTGGGTGTAGCGTGCCATCATGCCCAGCAGCACCGACTTGCCCACACCGGAGCCGGCGAACAGGCCGATGCGCTGGCCGCGCCCCACGGTGAGCAGGGCGTTGATCGCGCGCACGCCGGTGTCCAGGGGGTCGCGCACGGGGTCCCGGTCCATGGCGTTGATGGGGCGGCGTGCCAGGGGTTCGTTGTGCACGTGCTCGATGCGGCCCTTGCGGTCCATCGGGCGGCCGTGCGGGTCGATCACGCGACCGAGCAGACCGTCGCCCATGGGCAGGTGCAGGCTGCGATCCTCCGTGCGGCGCCAGGGGTGGCTGACCTGCCCGAGCCGGGGCGGCGTGATCGGGCTGGCCATCGGCACGACACGCGCTCCGCTGGCCAGGCCGTGCACTTCGCCGGTGGGCATGAGGTAGGCGCGGTCTCCGGCGAAGCCCACCACTTCGGCCTGGACCGGCGGCTGGCCCTCCATGCGCACTTCACACACCGAACCAACGGGCACCCGGATGCCGGCTGCTTCCAGCACCAGTCCGGCCACCTTGACCAGCGTCCCCTGGGCTTCCAGGCCCAGCGGGGCGGCCGCAAAGGCGCGCAGGTCTTCCAGGTACTGGTGCCAGGCACCCAGCTTGATGGCCGGGGTGTCGATGCCGCTCATGGGGTGTCCTCGCTGATGGGGGCGTCCGGGACGGAGTCGCTCCATCCGCTGTCGTGCCCCAGTGCTGCGGCCGCGCGGCGCCAGCGGGCTTCGATGCTGGCGTCGATCACCCCGATGTCCGACTCGACCACGCAGCCTCCCCGGGTGATGGCCGGATCGCTCAGCAGGCGTGCATCGCGGGCATCGAGATCGAGCTGGCCTTGTGTGGTGAGCAGCTGGTGGTCATCGGGATGCAGGTGCACGCGGATGTGCCGGGCCGAATGCACGAGGGAGTTCAGGGCTTCCTGGGCCACGGCCTCGATGAGCTGGGGGCGCGTCGCCAGTTCGCTGCGCACGGCCTGGCGGGCGATCTCGATGGCCACCTGAGACAGGCCACGCGCCAGCTGCTGCTCCATGGCGTCGAGCTGCGCACGGAAGGCGGCAGCGACGGCGGCCACCTGAGCGGTCACCTGGGCCGCGTAGCTCTGCTTGAAGTTCTCAAGCGCGACCAGGCCATCGCGGTAGCCGTCCTTGTAGCCCATCTGCCGGGCTTCGGCGAGCTGGGCCTGATGCTGGGCCGCACGTTCCTCGGCGGTGGGCTCGGGCGGCGGCGCCGGCGGCACGCCAGGGCCATGGGCTGCGGTCTGTTCGTGGCCGGAGAACGAGTCGGGGCTCCACGCCGAGAAGGAATGCAGCTCCTCGCGGGGGATGAAGCGGTTGTGCAGGGGGGTGCCCATGGTCGATGCGGTGCCTGCTGATCAGTTCAGACGAAACCGTCGTCGCCACCGATGGCCAGCACGACCTGGCCTTCGTCGGCGAGGCGGCGCACGATCTTGAGCAGCTCCTTCTGCTCGGCTTCCACCTCGGACAGGCGCACGGGGCCGCGCGACTCCAGGTCCTCGCGCAAGGTTTCGGCCGCGCGCGTGGACATGTTGCTGAAGATCTTCTCGCGCAGTTCGGGCGTGGCGCCCTTGAGGGCGATGATGAGCGACTCGGTCTGCACTTCCTTGAGCATGGTCTGGATGCCGCGGTCGTCGATCTTCAGGAGGTCGTCGAAGACGAACATGTTGTCCATGATCTTCTGGGCGAGTTCTGGATCGCTCTGGCGGATGTAGTCGAGCAGCGGGGCCTCGACGGACGAGCCCATCATGTTGATGATCTCGGCCGCCGTCTTGACGCCACCCAGCGAGGCTTTGCGCAGCTTGTCGCCGCCGGCCAGCACCTTCGAGAGCACATCGTTGAGGTCCTTCAGCGCCGAGGGCTGGATGCCGTCGAGCGTGGCGATGCGGATCATCACTTCATGGCGCTGCCGCTCGACGAAATGCTTGAGCACCTCGGAGGACTGGTCGTAGTCCAGGTGCACCAGGATGGCGGCAATGATCTGCGGGTGCTCGTTGCGCAGCAACTCCGCCACCGAACCCGGGTCCATCCACTTCAGGCTCTCGATGCCCGAGACGTCGCCGCCCTGGAGGATGCGATCGATCAGCAGGTTGGCCTTGTCGTCGCCCAGGGCCTTGCGCAGCACCGACTTCACGTATTCGTCGGTGTCGTTCACCAACATGCTCTGGTCGGATGCATCGGTGGCGAAGCGGTCCAGCACGGTTTCGACACGCTCGCGGGGGATGACCTTCATCTTGGCGATCGTCTCGCCCAGGCGCTGGACCTCCTTGGGCGTGAGGTGCTTGAAGACTTCGGCAGCCTCCTCTTCCCCCAGCGACATCAGGAGGATCGCCGAGTCCTGCAGTCCTTCTTCATCCATGGTCGTGTTCTCGGTGTGGGGCTCGGACGGCTCAGGCCGCGGCTTCCTTGGTGACCCAGCCGCGCACGATGTTGGCGACAGCTGCGGGGTTGTCCTTGGCCAGCTGGCGCACGGCTTCGAGCTTGTTGCTGTTCATGGGGGCGGCCAGCAAGGGGATGCCGGCGCTGCCTTCGCCTTCGCCCAGCGGGGGAAGGACCTCGTTGCCATCCACGACCGCATCCACCATCTTCGGCGGGGCGGCCGGCGGCGCGGCCACGGCCTTCAGGGCCGGGCGAACGACGCCCAGGATCAACAGCACGGCCAGCAAGGTGAGCGCCCCGGGGATGGCGAACTGGCGCAGCAGGTCCAGCATCTCGGGCTGCTTCCAAAGCGGCACTTCCTCCGGCGTCTCCACCTTGGGGGCCTGGAAGGGGGCATTGATCACCTGGAGCGAATCGCCACGGTCGGTGGAGAAGCCCATGGACTCGCGCACCAGGGTGGTGAGCTTGGTGAGTTCCTCTTCGCTCAGCGGGACCTGGGTCGTGCGGCCGCGCGCGTCGGTCTGGCTGCGGTGGTTCACCACGACCGCGGCGCTCAGGCGCTTGACCGTGCCGGTGGCATTGCGCGTCACACGCACCGTCTTGTCGACCTCGTAGTTGGTGACGGCCTCGCGGCGCATCTGGGTGTTGCCGGCGCCCGCACCATTGGCTGCCTGCAGGGCCTGGGCCGGGCCGTTGATCGGTGCCTGGGCCGGCACCGGCGGCTGGTTGGTGGCGGCGCCGGGCACGCCCGTGGGGGTGGCTGCGTCAGCCTGGCTCGATTCCAGGCTCTGCATGCTGCGCACCGCGGCGGCCTCGGTGCCTTGGTTGGGGCGGAACTGTTCGGAGGTGGACTCGCTCTGGGAGAAGTCGACTTCGGCCGTGACCTGGGCGCGCAGGTTGTCGCGGCCGACCACGGGTTCGAGGATGTCGGTGATGCGGCGCGTCAGCGTGGCTTCGATCTGGGCCACGTACTGGAGCTGGTTGGCGTCCAGTCCCTGGGTCTTGGCGTCAGGCGACTCGGTCAGCAAGGTGCCGTTCTGATCCACGATGGACACGGCCTTGGGCGACAGCTCCGGCACGCTGCTCGACACCAGGTGCACGATGCCAGCGATCTGGGCACGGTCGAGGGTGCGGCCGGGGTGCAGTTGCACGAGCACCGAAGCGGAGGGCTTCTGCTGTTCACGGAAAAAGCCGTTCTGGTTGGGCAGGGCCAGGTGCACGCGGGCGTTGCTCACCGCGGCCAGGGCCTCGATGGAGCGGGTCAGCTCGCCTTCGAGGCCGCGCTGGAAAGTCAGGCGTTCCTGGAACTGGGTGATGCCGAAGCGGGCGTTGTCCATCAGCTCGAAGCCCACCGTGGAGCCCTTGGGCAGGCCGGCCGAGGCGAGCTTGAGCCGCACGTCATGCACGCGGCTGGCAGGCACCAGGATGGCGGCACCACCGTCCGCGTGCTTGTACGGCACGTTCATCTGCGACAGCTGGGTGATGATCGCCCCGCCGTCCTTGTCGGACAGGTTGGCGTACAGCACCTTGTAGTCGGGGCGCGAGGACCACATCGACAAGGCCACCACGATGGCCGCCAGGCCGGCCAGGCCGACACCCAGCAGCAGCTTGCGCTGAGCGGGCAGCGCGTTCAGGCGCTGGGCAAGGCCCTGGGAAGCCGGTTCGGCGGCCAGGGCGGGGGGCAGGTTCTGCGGCAGAGCGACGGCGTTGTCCATCGTTGGTGTTCCCGAGGTTCCGTGGGCCCCGGGATGGGCGCAGCCGCCATCGGTCCCAGGGTCTCATTGGGGACCGATTATTCGGAGGGGGAGGGGGGATCCAAGGGCGGAAGAAGGATGCAAACCCGCGCCAGTTCACCGCTTTGCCGACGCCTTGCACGCCTACCATCGGCATATCGGCAAGCCAGGCCCGGACTTGAGGCCAGCCTGCAGGAGAGCTTCGATGGACGTACGACTCAAACCCTTCAACTTCCAGCAGGCCCTGGCCAAGAGCGGCATGGTGCTGCCTTCTGACGCCGCCCGGCCGGGCAAGGTCGAGTCGGGCGCGCCGTCGGTGGGCTTCTCACAGGCCTTGAACCAGGCACTCAAGTCGGTCAGCGCGACCCAGCTCCAGGCCAGCGAGATGCAGCGTCAGGTCCAGCTGGGCAATCCGACGGTTTCCCTGGAGGAGACCATGGTCACCATGCAGAAGGCCCAGATCGGCTTCCAGGCCACGCTGCAGGTGCGTAACCGCCTGGTGCAGGCCTACACCGACATCATGAACATGGCCGTCTGAACGGGGCGTGAAGTGCGTCACGCTGAAGGCTGGGTCCAGCGCGCCAGCGCATCGAGCAGGTCGCTGGCCACCACAGGCTTGCTCAGGAAGTCGTTCATGCCGGCGTCGAGGCATGCAGCGCGATCCTCGGCGAACGCGTTCGCCGTCAGTGCAATGATGGGCACCACCAGCCCGCGCGGACCAGCCGCCCCGCTGCGAAGCTGGCGCGTGACCTCCAGCCCATCCATGTCGGGCATCTGCCAATCCATCAGCACCACATCGACGTTCAGGGACTGGAACCGTCTCAGCGCTTCCTGGCCGTCACCGACCACGGTCACCTGGTAGCCGGCCTGGCTCACCATGGCGCCCACGATGGTCTGGTTGACGAGGTCGTCCTCCACCAGCAGCACCTGGCCCTGCCACGGCAAGTCAATCGGCACGGCAGGCCGCGGGACCTGGGTGGAGGCCCCCGTACCCGACCGGAAACGGCTGACCAGCGCTGAGCGCAGCACGGGCTTGAGCACGCTGCGGGGCATCTGCACCCGGTCGCGGGCGGCCTCGGCCGGGTACCAGGGCTGACTGGCCATGCCGATCACCCGCTCGGGCGGTACGGCGTCGATCACCCCCTCCAGCAGTTCAACCAGGCCGGGCGCGTCCTGCGACACCAGCAACCAGGGCGTCTCGCCAGCGGTGGGCTCGTCGTGGAAAAGGTGCACCACGTCTTGTGCCGTGCGGCACCGGCAGGGCCGGTGACCCATGCGCAGCAGCAACTGATGCAGCGCCTGGGCGCTGGGTTCATGGGGCTCGACATAGGCCACCGGCGCCTGCGATCGCAACGCGGGCGCATCGTCAGGACGCGTCAGCGCGTACGGCAGCCGCATGCGTGCCGTGAAGCAGCTGCCTTGCCCAAGGGTACTGCGCACGCCGAGTTCGCCGCCGAGCGCCCGCACCACCTCGCGGCAGATCGTCAGGCCCAGGCCACTGCCGCCAAAGCGCCGGCGGGTGCCCTGTTCGGCCTGCTGGAAGCGCTCGAAGACCGTCGGCAAGGCCTGGGGCGCGATGCCGATGCCGGTGTCTTCCACCTCGCAGACCACCTCGTCGGGTGCGCTGCCCGCGCTCACGCGCAGGATCACATCACCTCGCTGGGTGAACTTGATCGCGTTGCCCAGCAGGTTGAGGAGCACCTGGCGGATGCGTCCGGCATCGCTGCACCGCCAGGCGGGCAGGTCGGCATCGATGATGCAGGCCACCTGCAGGCCCTTGGCTCGCGCAGCCACGGCGGCGGTATTGACCGCGGCCTCGACGCAATCCACCAGATTGAAGTCTTCGTCGTGCAACTCCAGGGCGCCGGCCTCGATGCGCGCCAGGTCGAGCACGCTGTCGATCATGCCCAGCAGACTGGTCCCGCTGGCCCGGATGATCTCGATCAGCTGGTCGCGATCGGCGCTGTCGCCGTGATGCTGTTGCAGCAACTGGGCGGCGCCGATGACACCGTTCAAGGGCGTGCGCAGTTCATGGCTCATGCTTGCCAGGAACTGGCTCTTGGCCCGGTTGGCGGCCATGGCCAGATCCCGCTCCTGGGCCAGCGCCTGCGAGCGCGCCGCAATGCCGCGGTGGTGGGCCCAGGCGGTCAGGGCCAGGCCGCAGAGCAGGGTCAGCATCGGCAGCATCAGCGGCACGAGCACCTGCCAAGACCACAGCGCCGCGGCACTGCCCAGGATCACGATCGACGCCGCCAGGACGGTCAGCCACACGTCCCGCTGCAGGACCGTGCGGCGGGAGAGGGCGACCCATGCCGAGGGCAGGAGGGCCAGCGCCACCAGGGCGCCCACCCACCCCGGGCCGGCCGGGGTGAGTTGACGGCCCTGCTGCAGGGCTGCGTGGGCGATGGCCAGCGCCGCCGTGCCGCTGCGCTCGCCGCCAGGGGTGAGGAGCCGACCGGTTTCCAGCGCGCTCGATCCGATGAAGACTGCCTTGCCTTCCACGCTCACCACCGGGTGGCCTTCGGTCCCGGCGGACTGGAAGAGCGCTGACAGAGGCAGGGAAGGGACGGTGCCCGGGTGGGTGTGCCAGGGCAGCAGGCCGACCCCCTGCTGACGACCCGGCGACCTGTCCTGACCGAGTGCCCGAGCACTTGCCCAGGCCATGGCAGGCAGCACACGACCATGGGCCTCATGCCATGGGGGCACCCGGCGAAGCACGCCGTCCGGATCCAGTTCGACCGTGACCACCCCCACCGCCACTGAGGGGCCTGCCGCGCCGAGGAGGCTTTCGACGGGCAAGACAAAGCTGGACCACGGGACGGCCGTCTGACCGGGTCGCAACGGCTGGCTCGCCACGGCCAGCCCAGGGGGCGGCGGGCGATCGCGCGTCTCGTTGTCCCGCAGTGCGCTGGCCGCCAGCATCACCGCAGCGCCAGGCGCCGACAAGGCCTCGCCCAGCTGTGAGTCGCCCGCCCGGGGGTCGGCGAAGACGATGTTCCAGGCCACGATGCTCGCGCCCTGCTGTCGCAGGGCGCGGGTGAGGCGGGCGTGGACGTCACGCGGGTAGGGCCATCCTCCGAGCAGCGGCTGCAGATCGCGCAGCGAATCCTCGTCGATGTCGATCACCAGGACGTCGCTCAGATCGACCGGAGGCGAAAAGCTGCGCACCTGCCAGTCTCCCAGGCGCAGCCCTGCATCGCGCACGACCGGCACACCCGCGATCAGCACGGCCAGCACGAGCGCACCCAGCGGCACCCACGCCAGCGCAAGGCGTGGCCAGAGGAGGGCGGGGGTGGCCACAGGCGTGCTGGGGACCATGCGGGACGCCTGCGGGGCTACAGCAGGAGGAACAGGAGCAGCGTGGGCAGCAGCAGCCAGCTGGAGGAACGCGGAACGTCGATGCGTTGCGCCGGGCCGAAGGGACCGGCATAGCCATCCGAATCCAGGGTCTGCACGCGAAGGTGATAGCGGCCTGCGGGGAGCTTGCCGAGCACGGCCTGGGGCTCATCGGTGGTGGCATCCACCAGCAGCGCATCAAAGCTCTCGCTGCGGGACAACTGGTAGCGATAGCGCGCGCCCTCGCGAGCCCGCCAGCGCACGATCAGACCGTCGACGGAGGCCTCCGGTGCCTGCAGTTGCGGGCTCGGCGGGATCTCCCGCAGCTCGAAACCCTGCGGGTCGCTGAAGGGGCCCTGGTCACCGTCCATGCGCACGCTCGCCACCCGCCAGTGATAGCGCCCCGGGGGCAGGTCCAGTGCCTGTTCCGTGGCGTCGAGGCCCGCAAGGTCTGCGGTTGGCGAGGCGAACGAGGGCTCGTCGGCCAGCTGAAAGCGATAGCGCGCGGCTGCCGCGGAGCGGGTCCATTGGAAGCGGACCTGGGTTCCGTACTGGCGGGTCGAGTCGAGCGGACCGCTGAGGAAGGGGGGCTCGGGCCGAGCCTTGAGCACGAAGTCCCAGCGGGCGGTCGAACCCTCGAGTCCATCGCCATCGACACCGCGCACGGCCAGCCGATAGCGCCCATCCGGCAGATCGGGCCACTGCGCCACGGGCCCGCTGAAGCGGCCATCGAGCAGGAGGTGCTCGTCATCGCCCGGGTCGAGCACCTGGGCCCGGTAGGCCGTGGCGCCCCGGTGAACCGGCCACGCCAGGCGCAAGGGAACGCGGTCCACCCGCTCGGGCAACCCGGCCAGCACCGGGGCATCCAGCAAGGCCTTCGGAGGGGCCTCAGCCTGACCGGGAATGGCCACCGCACCGAATCCCGCGCCCAGCACCTGCCGGGGGCCCAGGGCGACACGGCCTTCGAGCACTTCAACCCGCGTCACGGCAGAGTCGGCTTCGGCATGGGCGCGGAACTCCGTACCGCGGACCCCGAGGTTCACTGTGCGGGTGCGGATGTCGTAACGGGTGGGCAAGTCGCGTGTGGGCGGTACCACGCTGTCGACGCTGCCTTTTTCCAGGCGCAGGCCCGTGACATGGGGCCCCTCGCGGCCCAGCCGGGCGGCCCGGTCGATTTCCACCCGGGTGTCCGGACGGACCAGCGCCCGGGTGCCATCGCCAAAGCGCAAGGTGGCCG
>Ga0114986_1000172_pt1 | contig 18680 bp, 17 predicted proteins | sample Shrwel1BS1Day17_FD_96988 | JGI IMG/M metagenome (GOLD analysis project Ga0114986, IMG submission 96988) | Subsurface microbial communities from deep shales in Ohio, USA - Utica-3 well 1 S-1-Day17 | ecosystem: Environmental > Aquatic > Deep subsurface > Shale gas/oil reservoir > Produced... | reverse complement strand
TACGGCGCTGAACCCCTCCGAGAACCTCCGCATGCACATAGTTCCTAGGCTTACTGTCGGTCATATTCCTCACTCTTACATAAGTGTGAGGTCCTGTCCGGGGAATTCGGGGGCCGCTTCAGACAGCTCCACTGGTACCCTTCACCTATTGATAAACGCCTAACTGGTTCAAAGTGTTATAGTAACCATAAGATATGGCGAAGGACCTGAACTATCTCGCGCTCGGCTATAATTCCAATACCTGGCGACACACAAAAGCGGCGGGGATTGCTCCCCGCCGCTCATCATTTTTCCGGAATTTCCGAACCTTAGGCGGTGGTGCCACCGCCGGTGCCCGGAGCCATCTTGGAGTTGACGTTGTTGAAGGTGCCCGAGAGCGTGCCGCCCAGCGAGGTCATCGCGGTGATGGCGGCGACGGCGATCAGAGCAGCGATCAGGCCGTATTCGATGGCGGTGGCACCCTGTTCGTCACGGACGAGGTTCTTGAAAAAGGTCATTTGTGGTCTCCTGGTTTGGTCTTCGATACCCGAGCCAACCGATTTCGGTGGCTAGGGATTAGGTAGGCTTCGACTTATTGAGAAATGACTAATCCGAGGTTCGATTTCTGTTATTTCGTCATGGCCGCAACGCTTTCGCTTTCGACGCGCGTCCACATGTCGGCGGTCGTGGTCGCAACGCCCTGGAGCGCAGCGATCATGGCAATCACGATGAGTGCAATGATCAGACCGTATTCGATAGCGGTCGCCCCCGACTGGTCGCCGACGAGCTTCTTCAAGAATATCGGCAACATTGGGGACTCCCCTTACTCAAGCGATCTGACCGTCACAGAATCGCGTCGGGACGTTAAGAAAAGGTTGAGATGGCCGATTCACTTGGAAAGAAAACCGACATGACCTCGCCCTGGATCACGGTCGTCGCCGGAGCCTTGCAAAGGGATGACAGGCGGTGGTTGATGCATCGCCGGCCCGAGGGAAAACACCACGCCGGACTCTGGGAGTTTCCCGGGGGAAAAACAGAAGGTAATGAATTTCCTCTGCAATCGCTGATACGGGAGCTTACGGAGGAGCTTGGCATTGTTTGCTATCCCGGGCGTTGCGCACCCTGCGGATTTGCCGAATCGACCGGAGAGGATGGGCGCCCGGGCATTGTCATCCTACTTTACACCGTCAGCGCGTGGGAGGGGGAGCCGCGGGCGCTCGAAGGCGGTCAGGTTGGCTGGTTCACCCCGGGCGAGGTGCTTGCGCTTCCCAAGCCTCCGCTCGACATTGAGCTTTCCGCGCGTCTCTTCGCGAATTTCGTGATTTGTGATGAACCCCCCTTGCCAAGCCCGAATGACCCCCCTAAAGGGCCCCCCTCAGCGCGCACCCGTAGCTCAGCTGGATAGAGCACCAGACTACGAATCTGGGGGTCAGAGGTTCGAATCCTTTCGGGTGCGCCAATAACGCCCGCTCCTCGCAAGAGGGGCGGGCGTTGTCGGTTTGAGGCAGCCCGCGCTCAATCCTCCACACTTTCCTCGAGCGCGTGCATGTCCTCGTCCGACAGGCCGAAGTGGTGTCCTGCTTCGTGGATCACCACGTGTCGCACCAGTGCGGTAAAGGTGACGCCCGTTTCCTGCATCTCCGCAATCAGCGGTTGGCGGAACAGAGTGATGACCGGCGGCAGGCCGTCGCTGTCCCATTGCGACCTTTCGGTCAAAGCCACGCCTTCATAGAGACCGGTGAGTTCCCATGGATCCTCGATCCCCAGCGATTCGAGTTGGTCGTCCGTGGCAAACTCCTCGATCCGCAGCACCACGGCCGACAATTCGCGGGCGAACATCTCGGGCAGCCTCGCCAGCACGGCGCGGGCGGCGGCCTCGAACTCGGCGGGGGAGGGTTCATGCAACACGCTTTTGCTTCCTTTTCGACCCGGTAGGGGGTGAATTCGGGAAATTTCCCACTACATCGAATGATGTGGGGACGGCATCCATCCGGCGCAATCGGCGTATCTGCAAGGAACGCCTCGGGTGGTTGATGGTTGACGTCACTCGGGATCGACAGGCGAGGGGGCTCCGACAGAGCCGATGAGTGAGAAAGACGAAAGACCCATGAACTATATCTTCGCCCACGATCACGATGACGAGTTCGATCCGGAAAACCCCCTCGGCAAGCCCGAGGTGCCCGAGAACGTGCAGGATGCGATCCGCACGCTGATTGCGTGGGCCGGCGACGATCCCTCGCGCGAGGGCCTGCTGGACACGCCCAAGCGCGTGGGCCGTGCGTGGCTGGAATACTGCGAGGGTTACCGGGAAGATCCCTCGATCCACCTCACCCGCCAGTTCAGCGAAGTGGGCGGGTATGACGAGATCGTGCTGCTGAAGGACATTCCCTTTCAGTCGCACTGCGAACACCACATGGCGCCGATCATCGGCAAGGCAGCGATCGCCTATCTGCCGCGGAACAAGGTTGTCGGCATTTCCAAGCTGGCCCGTGTGCTGCACGGCTATGCCCGCCGCCTGCAAATCCAGGAGCGTCTCACCGCCGAGGTTGCGCAATGCATCTGGGACCATCTCGATCCGCATGGTGTGGCCGTGGTGATCGAAGCGCAACATGGCTGCATGACGGGACGCGGGGTCAAGACCCCGGGCGTCGGCATGATCACCAGCCGGATCCTCGGCTGCTTCCTCGACAATGACAGCAGCCGCAAGGAAGTGATGAGCCTGATGGGCTATTGATCTGCAAACCTGCCATAACCGGCACATTGAAGCATCTCATCGGCGGTTGAAAAGAATGCAACTTGCGCCGGTTGGAACAATGGTCGGACAATGATATCTTGGATCATCGACGACCAAAAAGTCGCGACCAACGCAGGAGAGACCATCATGATCAAACGTGCCCTCATCGGGGTGGCATTCGCCGCTTCGTTTGCGGCGCCCGCTCTGGCGCTCGAACATGAAGTGGTCATTGACCACGCCGCTGGCCCGATTGCGGCCGATTATCGCGGTTCGGTGATTGTCGAAACCAATCAGGTCGGCACTGCCGGTGTTGCCGGTCGCCCGAGCACGCTGCGCTGCAACTGGACTGCCACTCTCAATGTCGAGCGTGTGGCCAAGGTGGGCGAAGCCCTGCGGTCGCAGCGATCGCTGTCGCAGGAAGACGTCATCAGCGGCTCGCGTCCGGGCTGGTGCGAAACCAGTGCCAAGGCGATCGACAAGCTGGTCGACAGCCGCAGCGATTCGATCCGCACCGCAATGCTCGCGCTGGTCGAACAGGATCGCGCAACGATCCTTGCTGAAGCCGATCGCGCTGTGCCCGGCACGCGCGGCTAAGCACGACAGCTACAACGCAATGCAAACGGGGCGCCCCTTTCCGGAGCGCCCCGTTTTCGCGTTTGCGATCAGCAGCAAAGCGGCATAGCCTCTCGCCCGAGGGTCATTCCCGGACCTGAAGGAGAATGCCGATGCTGTCCCGATCCGCTCCGCGCCTTTGTCTTGCCGCCGCGCTTGCTGTGGGCCTTGCTGCATGTTCCGGCGGCGAACCATCGGGTGACACCCCGGTGGCAGATCAAGCGGCGCCGCCGGTGATCAAGGAGCGGCAAGACAATTTCGAAGCGATCGGCGGGGCCTTCAAGGCGATGCGCGGCGAGCTTGAAAAGGACGCTCCCGATTTCGCTCTGATTGCCGCCAAGGCCACTGACATCAACGCGCGCGCCGGCAAGATCGCCAACCATTTCCCGGTCGGCACCGGCGTTGACGATGGCTACGACACCGAGGCATTGGCGGCGATCTGGCAGAAGCCAGAGGAGTTCAAGGCCGCCGCTGGCAAGCTCGCCGATGAAAGCGCCAAGCTCGCCAGCCTTGCGGGCGGCGCGGACAAGGCCGCCGTGGCTGCGCAGGCGATGGCGATGGGCGGAGCCTGCAAGGGCTGTCACGACCAGTTCCGGCTTGATGACGAGAAGAAGTAGGTGACCGAGGCGCCGCGGCCCTCACTTGCCGCCTATCGCGACATCAAGGTGTGGGATCCGTTGCTGCGGCTGACCCACTGGAGTTTTCCGTTGCTGATCCCGGCGATGTGGTGGACCGCGGAGAATGACCGGTGGGTGCTGCACAAGCGGCTTGGCCTGGTGCTGCTCGGCCTGCTGGTCTTCCGCATACTGTGGGGCTTTCTGGGCCCGGAAACCGCGCGCTTTTCCAGCTTCGTGAAGGGGCCGGCGGCAGTGCTAGCCTATTTGCGGCGCGGCGCGGGTGGGGCCAGGCCGACCATTGGCCACTCGCCGCTGGGCGGGTGGAGCACGCTTGTGCTGCTGGCTGCAATGCTGTTTCAGGTCAGCCTTGGCCTGTTCGCGGGCGATCCCTTCGACGACGCCACTGGTCCGCTCAACGGGCTGGTCGGTGTAGCGACCGCCGACACGATCACCGAAGTTCACGAAAGCTTCGTATGGGTGATCGGCACTCTTGTGGCGCTGCACTTGGCGGCGATCACATTCTATGCCGTGCGCGGCGACGATCTGCTTTCGCCGATGGTCGGCGGCAGCCGCCCGCCTCTGACGGGGGGCGAGGGGATCGGGCCGGTTCCGTGGGTGAAGGGGCTGCTCGCCGTCGGTACCGCGGTAGGGCTGGCGCTATGGCTGGCTAGTGGTGCACCGCCGCTGCAGTAAGGGCCGCGACTGCGCCGCGACGTCTTCGGCCAAACTTCCGGATGTGAGAAATCGAAGCAGCCGTTACGAAAAGCTTTCGGACCTCCGTAGAATGAGCCACTGGCATGGGCTCTCGATATGGCTGTGTCCTCGCGATGGCCAGGGCCTCCCCGCTGGCTGGCAGCGGGGAGGATGAAACTGGTTCAGAGCTGGCCGAGCATGTGTTCCGCGCTCGACACGCGGAAGTCGCCGGGTTCCTCGACGTTGAGCTGCTCGACCACGCCGTCGTTGATCACCATCGAGAAGCGTTGGCCGCGGGTGCCCATGCCGAAGCCCGAGCCATCCATGGTGAGGCCGATCGCCTTGACGAACTCGGCATTGCCATCTGCCAGCATCGTGATGTCGTCCGATCCCTGCGCCTTGTTCCACGCGCCCATCACGAACGCATCGTTGACTGCGGTGCCGACGATTTCGTCCACGCCCTTGGCCTTAAGATCGGCGGCTTTCTCGACGAAGCCGGGCAGGTGCTTTGCCGAACACGTCGGCGTGAAGGCCCCGGGGACCGAAAACAGAGCAACGCGCTTGCCTGCGAAATACTCGCTCGACTTGATGGCCTGCGGCCCTTCCGCCGTCGCCTTGACCAGAGTGACTTCGGGAATCTTTTCGCCAACGGAGATCGTCATTGTCGGTGTATCCTCTCTTGGGGGTGTGTGCCGGCGCTCTCTATCGCGGGGGCGAGGGAGGGGCAACAAATAGACATATAAAGATACGTTTATATTTGCCTCGGCGACGCTTGGCCGCTAGGGGGCGAGGCGGAAAAGCAGACCATCCGCCCCCGCGGCCCCGGATCTGCGTTCAGGAGATAGAATTATGGCTACCCTCGCTGCCGCCCCGACTCACGAATATGTCATCAAGGATATCGCGCTCGCCCAGTTCGGCCGTGACGAGATCATGATCGCCGAAACCGAAATGCCCGGTCTTATGGCCCTGCGTGCCGAATACGGCGCTTCGCAGCCGCTCAAGGGTGCGCGCATTACCGGTTCGCTGCACATGACGATCCAGACCGCGGTGCTGATTGAGACCCTCGTGGCTCTCGGCGCTGAAGTGCGCTGGGCGACCTGCAATATCTTCTCGACGCAGGACCACGCCGCCGCCGCTATCGCCGCGCGCGGCATTCCGGTCTTCGCCATCAAGGGCGAGACGCTGGGCGAATACTGGGATTACGTGGGCCGCATCTTCGATTGGGCGTCGGAAGCCGATCCCGACCTGACCTGCAACATGATCCTCGACGATGGCGGCGATGCCACCATGTTCGCGCTGTGGGGCGCGCGCATTGAAGCGGGCGAGGAAATGGGCGAGCCGACCAACGCCGAGGAAATCGAATTCCAGCGCGCGCTCAAGGCCTTCGTCGCCGCCAAGCCGGGCTACCTCACCAAGACGGTGAAGGCGATCAAGGGCGTTTCGGAAGAAACCACGACGGGCGTTATGCGCCTCTACCAGATCGCCAAGCAGGGCAAGCTGCCTTTCCCGGCGATCAACGTGAACGATTCGGTCACCAAGTCAAAGTTCGACAACCTCTACGGCTGCAAGGAATCGCTGGTCGACGCAATCCGCCGCGCCACTGACGTGATGCTGGCCGGCAAGGTCGCCTGCGTTGCCGGTTACGGCGACGTCGGCAAGGGTTCGGCTGCCTCGCTGCGTGACGGCGGCGCCCGCGTCATGGTCACCGAGATCGACCCGATCTGCGCGCTTCAAGCCGCTATGGACGGCTTTGAAGTCGTCACCATGGAAGACGCCGTGAAGCGTGCCGACATCTTCGTGACCGCCACCGGCAACGAAGACGTCATTACCGCCGATCACATGATGAACATGAAGCCGATGGCGATTGTCTGCAACATCGGCCACTTCGACAGCGAGATCCAGATCTCGGCGCTGTCGAACTACGAGTGGAAGGAAATCAAGGAAGGCACCGATCTGGTCACCTTCCCCGATGGCAAGTCGATCATCATCCTCGCCAAGGGCCGTCTGGTGAACCTCGGCTGCGCCACCGGCCACCCGAGCTTCGTGATGAGCGCGAGCTTCACCAACCAGACGCTGGCCCAGATCGAACTGTTCACCAAGGCCGACGAATACGACAACGACGTCTACGTCCTGCCCAAGCACCTCGATGAAAAGGTCGCCGCGCTGCACCTCGAAAAGCTGGGCGTGAAGCTGACCCAGCTGAGCGACAAGCAGGCCAGCTACATCGGCGTGCCGCAGGCCGGCCCGTTCAAGCCCGATCACTACCGCTACTAAGCCAGACAATCCGCCCGCCTCACCCCGTTTTTTCACGGGGTTGGGGGCGGGCGGTCTGTCACCCGTTGCACTGCCGCGCGCACGCGCATAGCGGTTGAGCGATGGACTTATCGCCCCTTTCACTGGTGCTGATCGCGCTCGTTCTTGCCGCCTGGGCGGTGGGGGCGGGCTTTGTCGTGTTGCGCGCGAACCGCAGCGTCAAGCGCGCAAAGGCGATGCGCACCAGCCTTAAGCGGATGCAGACCCTGCTCGATGTTGCCCCGGCGCTACCGCTGCTGGTCAGGGTCGATGGCCGGATCGAGGCACCTGACAAGCTGGCGCGGATGCTCGGTCTGTCCGGCATGCCCAAATACCTTTCGGAACTTGCCGCGCCGCTGGGTTCACCCCGTGCAGGCGGGCTTGCGCAAGACCAGCTCGATCAGCTCTGGACCAAGATCCAGACCACCCAGAAAAGTGCCGCACCTTTCCGTATGGCGATCAACCTGCCGGGTTCGCAGCGCAGCCTTGCGCTCTATGGCACGCTTGCCGATCCGCAGGTGTCTCCCGGCGGAGCGGCGTTGGTGTGGATATTCGATTTTACCGAGAGCCACGCCGAAATGGCCCGGCTTCGGGCCGCTGCCGCGCGCGCTACCGGGGATTTTGCTGCGCTTGTCGGCCTGATCGAGGCTGCGCCCATGCCAATGTGGTTCCGGGCTGCCGATCTCACGCTTCAGCTCGTCAATCAGGCCTATGTCGATGCAGTGGGCGCACTGAGCGCAGCGGAGGTCGTGGAAGGCCAGATCGAGCTGCTCGAGCCCGAAGATGGCCGCTCGCCCGCAGATATCGCCCGCGCCAGTTTGCAGGCGCAGGACAAGTCCGAGCGGATCGTCGCTGCCACCATCCACGGGGCGCGGCGCACCTTGCGGGTTTCCGACTTGCCGCTGGGTCAGGAGGGCGTGGCGGGCTATGCCATCGATATCGAGGAACAGCAGCAGGTCGCGCGCGAGTTCCGCGCTTTCCGCGATGCGCAGCGCGCCCTGCTCGACCAGCTTTCCGTAGGGGTCGCGCTGTTTGATGCCGAAGAGCGCCTGACCTTTGCCAACCTCCCCTTCCGCCGTCTGTTCAGCCTGATCGAAGAGGCGATCGAGGCGCATGTGCCCTTCGAGCGTTTTCTTGCCGAGGCGCGCGAGCGGGGGCGCACACCAGAGGTCCGCGATTTCCCGGAATGGCGGCGCGAGCGTACCGGATGGTTCGGGATGCAGGATGCTATCGAGGAAGCATGGCCGCTACCGGGCGGTACGCACCTGCGTGTCGTCGCCCAGCCCATGCCCGATGGCGGTCTTGTGCTGATCACCGAGGACCGCACCGAGAGCCTCGCTCTGTCCGCTGTGCGCGACACCCTGTTGCGCACCCGCACAGCCACGCTCGACAGCCTTTTCGAGGCGCTGGCGATCTTTGCCCCCGATGGTTCGGTGCAGCTGTGGAACCGGAGCTTTGCGGGCACCTGGGGCCTGACAACCGAACTTCTCGATCTCCATCCGAGCGCTGATGAACTGCTCAGCGCGATCGGCCGCAACCTGGTCCGCCCCGAGGAAGCAGGCCTGATCGGGGCCGCAGTGCGTGCGGCGACACTCGACCGGCGTGAGAAGGAAGGGCGGGTGGAGCTGGCAGACGGGCGCACGTTGCGCTTTGCTGGCATCCCGCTGCCTGATGGCAACGGGCTGTTGACCGTGCTCGACATCACGGCCTCGCAGAAAGCCGAGCAGGCGCTGCGCGAACGTGCCGAGGCGCTTGAAGAGGCAGACGCGGTCAAGGCGAAGTTCCTTGCCAACATGTCCTATGAATTCCGCACGCCTCTCACCACGATCGGCGGCTATGCCGAGCTGCTGAAGAGCGGCGCTGTGGCCGATCCCGAGGCGGCGGGCGAGTACGTCGATGCGATTCTCTCGGCGGTCGAACGGCTGACCGAGCAGGTCGAAAACGTCCTTGATCTGTCGCAGAGCGAGGCGGGCCTGCTGCCGATCCGCAAGGAACGGCTCGATGTGCTCGAATTCCTCACCACGCAGGTGCGGGAGCGCGAACAGGCGATCATCGCGGCGGGGCTCAGCCTCGATCTGAAGGGACGGCGGGGCCGGATCATTGATGCCGATCCGCGCCAAATGGGTCGCGCTGTCGGCAATCTTCTCGACAACGCCATCGCCGGCACGCCGGAGGCCGGACGCATTGTCATCGAGATCAGGAAGGCCCCCGAAGGCGCCGGTTATGGTACCGAGATCAGCATTGCCGATAATGGCCGCGGGATGAGCGCGCAGGAACTCGCACGCGCAAGTGGCGGCGTGCGCCGTGGCGGTGAGGGTGCGCCGGAGCGCCGCACGGGGCTTGGAATCCCGCTCGCCCGTCAGCTTATCGCCGCGCATGACGGCACGCTGGACATCGTCAGCCGCAAGGGCGCTGGCACCGTCGCAACCATTCGGCTGCCGTGACCACTTCGCGCGAGAAACTCCCCGATCTGGCGGCCATGGCGGCCTATGGCGCGCGTATTGCCGCGCATCTGCGGGCGGGCGATGTGGTGGCGCTTGAAGGTGGGCTGGGGGCAGGCAAGACCACGCTTTCGCGCGCAATCCTTGCCGCGCTGGGACACGCGGGCGAGGTGCCGTCGCCGACCTTCACGATCATCGAAACCTACGCCGCGCCGCCCCTGCGCCTTGCTGTGGTGCACGCCGATTTCTACCGGCTAGATGAACCGTCCGAACTCGCCGAAATCGGTCTCGACGATTACCGAGACGGCGCGGTGCTGCTCGCCGAATGGCCCGATCATGCGGGCGGTTTCGGGCATGAGCCGGGATGCCTGACAATCTCGCTCGAGCCTTGCGGCAAAAGCGGGGAAGGCGGGCGGATTGCGATTGCCCGCGGCGGGGCGGATTGGGTAGGGCGGATGCCATGAGCGAACTGCCTGAAGGACTTGCCGCATTCACATCCCGTGCCGGCTGGGGGGAGGCGCAGGTTGCCCCGTTGCCCGGCGATGCCTCGTTCCGGCGCTATTTTCGCCTGACGCAGGCGAGCGGCGAGACCGCGATGCTGATGCACGCGCCGCCGCCGCACGAGGACCCGGCGCCTTTCCTCCATGTCGCGCACTGGCTGAACGCGGGCGGAATGCGCGCGCCTGCGATCCTCGCCGAGGATGCGGGCGCGGGATGGGTGCTGACCGAGGATTTCGGCAATGACCGGATGCGCGACTGGCTGGACGTGAACCCTGCCGACGAACGCGCCGCCTATGAAGCCGCGGTCGATGCCCTGGCTGCGCTTCACCGCCTGCCGCCCGGGCCTTTCTCCCCCTACGACATGGCGGTCTACCAGCGCGAAGCGGCGCTGCTGACGGAATGGTGGTGCCCGGCGCAGGGGCTCGATGTGGATGCCGGGTCCTATACGGCGGCCTGGGATGAGGTTCTCGCGCCTGTCCTGTCGCGCCAGAACCCCGGGGTGACGGTGCTGCGTGATTACCATGCGGAGAACATCATGTTGCTCGGCAGCAAGGCGAGCGCGCCGCAGGGTCTGATCGACTTTCAGGACGCGCTGGTCGGCCACCCTGCCTATGATCTCGTCTCGCTCCTCCAGGATGCACGGCGCGATGTCGATGTGCATCTGGAGACGGCGATGCTGCTGCATTACGCGCAGGCTGCGGGCGGGGCGGATGATGATTTCCTTGCCGACTATGCCACTCTTGGCGCGCAGCGGAATGCCAAGATCGTCGGCATCTTCACCCGCCTGAACGCGCGTGACGGCAAGCCGCGCTATCTTGCCATGATTCCGCGGGTGTGGGCGGCGCTCGAACGTGATCTTGCCCATCCCGCGCTCGCGCCCGTGGCCGAGTGGTTCGATGCCAATATCCCCGAGGAACTTCGCGCCGCCAACGGAGCTTTCCCCGCGTGACGCTGCTCGCTTCGGACACCGCGATGATCCTTGCCGCGGGCCTCGGCAAGCGGATGCGTCCGCTCACTGCCAGCCAGCCCAAACCGCTGGTGCGCGTCGCGGGCAAGGCGCTGATCGACCACGCGCTCGACCGTCTGGTCGAAGCCGGGGTGAGCAAGGCAGTGGTCAACGTCCACTATCTGGCTGATGCCCTTGAGGCCCACGTGCTGGCGCGCAAGGCTCCGGAAGTGACCGTGTCCGACGAACGCGCGCTGCTGCTCGAAACCGGCGGGGGCATGGTGAAGGCTCTGCCACACCTGCCCGATCCGTTCTTTGCCTTGAACGCCGACAATATCTGGCTCGATGGGCCTAAAAGCGCCTTCCACGATCTGTCCCGCCGCTGGGATGCGGAGGTAATGGACGCGCTGTTACTGGTGGTGCCACACGCCCGTGCGATGAATTTCGATGGGCCGGGGGACTTCCACATGGATCCGCTGGGCCACCTCTCGCGCCGCCGTCCCGGTCGGATCGCGCCCTTCATCTACACTGGCATCCAGCTGGTCAGCCACCGCCTGCTGCGCGATGCGCCGGAGGGCCCGTTTTCGACCAACATTCTGTGGAACCGGGCAATGGCCGAGGGGCGGCTCTACGGCATCTCCTTTACCGGCCTGTGGTTTGAGGTCGGCACGCCCCAAATGATCCGCCCCACCGAGGAGGCGCTGACGGGTGGCTGAACCTCGCAAGCCGGGCCCGCTGATCTATTCGATTGCCGCGCACCGCGGGTTTGCCGATGCGCTGGTTGCCGGGCTTGTTCCGCGTTACCGTGAGGACGGCTTTGGCCTTGCGCGCCTGACCCTGCTGGTGCCCTCCAGCCGCGCCGCGCGCACGCTGTCCGAAGCCTTCATCAGGCACGCGGGCGAGAGTGGCGAGGGCGGGTTGCTGATGCCCCGAATGATCGCTGTGGGTGACCTCGATCTCGACGAGAAGCTTGGCGCCGCACTCGATCCGTTGGGCGCGGCAGACATCCCCCCCGCCTGCGATCCGGTACGACGCTGGCTCACGCTCGACCGGCTGATCGCCGAGGAGCGCGACGGCGAGGGCATGGTGCCGCTTCCCGGTCGCGCGCGGCTCAATCTGGCGCGCGAGATGGCGCGGACGATGGATCGGCTGCTGGTCGAGGAGAAGGAAGTATCCGACCTGCTCGGTGATGCTGTCCTCGATCAACTTGGCAATCTTGCGGTCCATTGGAAACGGTCGATCCGGCTGTTCGCGCGGGTCAATACGCGTTGGCAGGCGGAACTGGAGGCACGCGGCGAGGTTGACGCTGCCACACGCCGCAATCTGCTGTTCGATCATGCCGCGCGCCGTTGGAGGGAAAGCCCGCCGCCGCATGCGGTTATCGCTGCGGGTGTCACCAGCGCCTCCCCCGCTCTGGCGCGGCTCCTGCGGGTGGTAGCAGAACTGCCGCAAGGCGCGGTCGTGCTACCCGATCTCGACCTCGCGATGGAGGACTCCGCGTGGGAGGAACTGGGCCTCGCGGGGGCCTCGACCGAGCCGGGCGGCCCCACTTTTGGCGCGGACGACGCGGTGACGCATCCGCAGTATCACCTCAAGCTGCTGCTCAACCGCATGGGCGTGAACCGCGCCGAGGTGCAGCAATGGCACCGCCGCGGTGCCGCTGCTGCCGATCCGGCGCGCAGCCGCGCAATTTCCTCGTTGTTCCTGCCGCCGCAGTCGAGCCGCGTGTGGGAGTCGCTGGAAGCGGCGCGCCGCCGGCTTGATGGTGTGCGGCTGCTGAGCGCGGCCAGCATCGAGGAGGAAGCGCAAGGGATCGCCCTGCTGGTGCGGCAGGAACTCGAGCAGCCGGAAAAGCGCATTGCCGTGGTCACCGCGGATCGCGGGCTTGCACGCCGGGTTGCACAGCATCTGGAACGCTGGAACATCATTGCCGACGATTCCGCCGGTCGCCCGCTTACGCTGACGACGGCGGGGCGGCTGTTTGGTCTGTTGGCGGAGATCGCGGCCAACGGCGCCGATCCGGCCAATCTTGTTGCCGCCTTCGGTCATCCGCTGGTGCGTGGGTGGGACCCATTGGTGCGAGCCGATTGGCTCAAAGGCTTGCGCGCCTTCGACCGCCAGCTGCGCGGACCTTCGCCCGCGCCGGGCATGGAGCCGCTGCGCAAGGCTTCTGCCAAGGCCGGGATCGGATCGTGGTGGGCCGAAGCTGAAGCCCTCGTCGCGCCGCTTGCCGACTGGTCGCAAAAAATCACTCTGTCCGATGCGCTGACCGGCCTTTCCGCCGCGGCGGAGGCTTTTGCGGGCGGGGCAATCTGGGAGCGTGAGGACGGGCGGGCGCTGGGCGCGCTGGTCGAGGATCTGCGCGGGCAGGCCGAGGCGCTAGGCACGACCATCGAGACCGCCGATCTTGGCGGCGTGCTACGCGATGCGATGGATGCGATTGCCGTGCGCCCGGGCTATGGCGGGCATCCGCGCGTCGCCATTTATGGTCTGCTGGAAGCGCGCATGGCCCGCGCCGATCTTGTCATTTGCGGCGGCCTCAATGAGGGCAGCTGGCCGCAGCGTCCCGGTGCAGACGCGTTGCTCGCGCCGGCGATCCTGCGCGCGCTGGGCGTGCCGGGGGCCGAATTCCGCATCGGACTCGCGGCGCATGACCTTGCCGGGGCGATGGGCGCGCCGCAGGTGGTGCTGTCGCGGTCCCTGCGTGATACCGAGGGGCCGACGCTGCCCTCGCGCTTTCTGCTGCGGGTCGAGGCTTTGCTGGGCGATGATCTGGACCGGGAACACTGCGAGCGCACGATCCCGGCAATCCTCCCGCATCTCGACCGGCTGCGCCCGCGCGCTGCCGATTATCCGCGCCCGGCGCCCGATCCAGCGCCGCACCTGCGCAATGTCCCGATCAAGGTAACCGCGCTCGACCGGCTGCTGGGCGATCCCTACCAGTTCTACGCGCAGGCAATCCTGGGGCTGAGGCGGCTCGATCCGCTTGCCAATGATCCCTTCAGTGATCCCGCGCTGCGCGGCACGCTGGTGCATGACATTCTCGACAAATGGCACCGCGCAAAGCGTGACGATGCCGGAATTGCGCTTGCGCCCTTCGCCACGGCGTATTTCGAGCGGGAATGCGTCCACCCGCTCTTCCGTGCCCTGTGGCAACCCCGCCTGATCGAGGCTCTGGAGCGGTTCGAACAGTGGATCGCCGAGGATGCCGCCAAAGGGCGTATCGTGTTGGCGACCGAGATTTCCGGCGAGATGGAAGTCGATGGTGTCAAGGTGGAGGGCCGGGCCGACCGGATCGACAGGCTTGCCGACGGTTCCCTCGCCATCGTGGACTACAAGACCGGCGCACCGCCGCCCAAGAAGCAGGTGCTCGCCGGTTATGCGCTGCAATTGGGGTTACTCGGCCTCATCGCGGGGCAGGGGCGCTTTTCGAACGAGAAGACCGGGCAGGTGGTGACCGGCACCGCCACCCGCTTCGATTACTGGTCGCTCGGCAAGGCCAAAAAGGAAGAGGGCTTCGGCTACAAGGAAACGCCGATTAAGGAAGGCAGCGCCAAGACGGGTCTGCTGCCGGACGAATATCTCCCCTTCCATGCCGAGAAGCTGGGCAAGGCGATCGCGCTCTACATCAAGGGCAGCAAGCCCTTCACCGCGCGCGAAAACCCGGACTACACCGGCTACAATGAATACGACCAGCTGATGCGCCTCGAGGAATGGCTGGTGCACATAACCGGTGCTGGCGACAATGACGAAGAGGCGCGGGCATGAGCGGCGGCAACGGCCTCGTCTTTCCATTGCAGGACAACCAGCTGTTTGCGGCTGATCCTGAACACAATGTCTGGCTGTCGGCCTCGGCAGGGACCGGCAAGACGCAGGTGCTGTCCGCCCGGGTACTGCGACTGTTGCTGCGCGAGGATGTGAGCCCCTCTCAAATTCTGTGCCTGACCTTTACCAAGGCGGGCGCGGCAGAGATGGCGAATCGCATCAATGCGGTCCTTGCCCGATGGGTGCGGCTGGGGGAGGTGCAGCTGGCCAAGGAGCTCGGTCACCTTGGCGCGGACATCGAAAAAGCAACCATCGCGCGTGCGCGGACGCTCTTCGCCAGCGTGCTCGATTGCCCAGGCGGCGGTCTGCGGATCGACACCATCCACGCCTTCGCGCAGTTCCTGATCGGCAACTTCCCGGAAGAAGCGGGCCTTGCTCCCGGCACCCGGGTGATGGACGATCGGAGCCGCGAACTGCTGGCGCGCGAGGTGCTGACAGACCTGGTCGAGGAAGCGGAGCGCACCCACGATGTGCGTGTGCTGGACGGGATCAGAACTTTCATCATCCGCAAGGACCCGGCGAGCCTGCACGGATGGCTAATGCGCGCCGCCGATGCGCACGAGATGTGGGAGGGCAAAACCGCCTGGCAATCGCCGATGGGCGGGCGCGTGCGCCAGACGCTGGGGATTCCGTCCGATGCCGATGCGGCATGGGCGGATGAGGTCCTCGATCCCGATCTGTTTCCCGACGATACGCTGATGGCGATGCTGCCTGCACTTGAAGGCTGGAAGGCCAAGACAGGGCAGGAGGCTGCGGCGTTTCTGCGCGATTGGTTGACGCTGGGCCTTCCCGATCGCGTTGCCGTTGTCGCGCAGTTCCGCAAGACCATCCTCAAGGCCGACGGCGAGCCGCGCAAGATGGACGGGGCCGCCAAGATCGACCCGGATTTTATGCGATACCAAGATGATATTGCCGAAGCCTTGCGCGAATATGAAGACCGCCGCGCGCTGGTAGCCTGTGCTGAGATCGTCACCAGCGCGCTCGAGATCGGCCGTGCCTTTGCGATCAAATGGGAAGAGAGAAAGGCACGCGAGGGCCTGCTGGATTTCTCCGATCTGATCCGCAAGGCAGCCAGCCTGCTGGAAACCTCCGATGCGGCAGACTGGATCCGCTACAAGCTTGATCGCCACTTCGATCACATCCTGATCGATGAGGCGCAGGACACCAACCGCAGCCAATGGGACATCGTCGAGGCGCTGATCGACGATTTCTTCAGCGGCGAGGGCGCACGCGGCGACAAGCTGCGCACGATCTTCACCGTGGGCGATTACAAGCAGGCGATCTTCGGCTTTCAGGGCACCAGCCCGGAAAACTTTGCCCGTGCGAAGGAACGTGTCTTCGCCCGCATCGATGCCGCGCGGCAGGGGATTCAGGAAGGGCGGGTCAACCGCCGCGCGCCGGGTTGGAAGGATCTCGACCTCGGCAACTCGTTTCGCACCGCCCACATCGTGCTGGGCTTTGTCAACCGGATGATCGAGTCGCTCGGCTTCCCGGCCTTCGGGCTCGACAAGGCGCCGCCCGAGCACAAGGGTGCGAAGCGTCCGGGACTTGTCACACTGTGGCCGCCGGTCGTGCCTGAAAAGGCCGATGGCGATGGGGAGGAAGACGAGGACAGTGCCGACGCAGAGCGCGACTGGATGCCGCGCCACGACACGTTGCTGGCGATGAGGATCGCCGATCAGGTGCATCGCTGGGTCAGCGGGACCGAACCCTTCGTGCTTGCCAAGGGCACGCGCCGTCATGCCACGGCAGGCGATATCATGGTGTTGGTGCGCCAGCGCAAGGAGCTCGCTGCACAGATCGTCGCCAAGCTCTATGCCCGCGGGGTGCCGGTGGCTGGGGTGGACCGCCTGCGGCTCGGCGCTCCGTTGGCGGTGAAGGACGTGCTGGCCGCATTGCGCTTCGCCGCGCAGCCGCAAGATGATCTGAGCCTCGCGAACCTGCTTGCCTCGCCGCTGATCGGGTGGACGCAGGAGGACATCCTCGCCCATGTCCCGCGCCCCGAAAAGGTGCGGCTCTGGGATCACCTGCGCCGGCCTGATGCCCCTCCCGCAGTTGCGGGGACCGCTGAAAAGCTGCGCGACCTGCTGCGCCGTGCCGATTACCAGACCCCGCAGGCGCTGATCGCCTGGCTGCTCACCGGTCCGTGGCAGGGACGCGCGCGGTTGGTCGAGCGGCTCGGGGCCGAGGCCAATGATCCGCTCGACGAACTGGTCAACGCCGCTTTCGCCTACGAGGCGGAACACTGGCCGAGCCTTGCGGGCTTCATCGCCTGGTTCGATGCGGGGACCGGCGATCTCAAGCGCGATTCCGACAGCGCCAGTGGGCAGGTGCGTGTGATGACCGTGCACGGATCGAAGGGTCTGCAGGCGCCGATTGTGATCCTTGCCGATGCCACCGGCGCACCGGGCGATGTGGGCGATCTGGCGCTGGAGGACGATCCGCTCGATCTTAAGCCTGATCGCAAGCGCGAAGTGCCCCTGCCGCCGCTCGGCAAGGACGAGAAGAAGGGGCGCATTGCCGAGGCGGAGGAAGCGAAGAAGGCGGCCATGCTGGAGGAGCACTGGCGGCTGCTGTATGTCGCGCTGACTCGCGCGGAGGAGGCGCTGTTCATCGGCGGATCGCTGAACAAGGTTGAAGCCAAGAAAGGTGTTCCCCACGAGAACAGCTGGTATGCACGCCTCGTCCCGCTGTTCGAGAATGCGCCCATCGATGACCCGGTGTGGGGCACACGCAAGGAATGGGGCGAGAGGGCCGAGCCGCCGGTGCCCGATGAGGATGCGACCTCGGGTGCGCATGAGGCGTTCCCTGTGCCGCAGTGGGTGACCACCCCTATTGGTCCTGAGCCGAGTCCGCCGCGCCCGCTCGCGCCGTCTTCGGCGGGTGAGGACAGGGGCGGCGAACCGCCTCTGCCGCCAGAAGCGGCGCGCCACGCGGCCCGGCGCGGGAGCCTGATCCACAGCCTGCTCGAACGCCTGCCCGATGTGCCCTCGGCGGACCGTGTGGCTGCGGCACGTCGCTGGCTGGCGCGGCAGGCCGGTGACCTTGACGAGGACCTGCGCGAAGAAATGCTGGATGCGGCATTGGCGGTGCTCGACCACCCCGCTTTCGCCCCGATTTTCTCCTCCGCCGCGCTTGCCGAAGTGCCGCTAGCCGCAACAGTCGATGGTGTCGTCGTCGCGGGCACGGCCGACCGGCTGCTGATCGAGCCGACGCGCGTCACCGTCGTCGATTTCAAGACGACCCGCCGCCCGCCGGCAACCTATGCGGAAGTGCCAGTCGCCACTCTCAGGCAAATGGCGGCCTATGTCGCGGCGCTAGAGGCGATCTATCCGGGGCGCGATGTTCGGGCCGGCGTGCTTTACACCCATGCACCGGCGCTGTTCGAAATCGAGCCCGGGACGCTCGCGTTGCACAAGAAGGCGTTGCAGGTCCCGCAGCAATCCTTGTTGTTGCCGGATATTGAGTGAATAGCCTCAGCCACTAGATTGCATTCCGGTGACCGGCGCTTCAATGCTCCGGCAAAAGGAGATACGACAATGGCGACCGTCAATGTGACCGATGCGAGCTTCGCAACCGATGTTCTCGGCAGCGATACCCCCGTGCTTGTGGATTTCTGGGCCGACTGGTGCGGCCCGTGCAAGATGATCGCGCCCGCGCTGGAAGAGATCAGCGAGGAGCTCGCCGGACAGGTGAAGATCGCCAAGATCGACATCATGGAGAACACCGACATCGCCGCACAGATGGGCGTGCAGTCGATCCCGCTGATGGTGCTGTTCAAGAACGGCGAGGCTGTCGCGCGCAAGCTGGGCGCCGCGCCCAAGAGCCAGCTCAAGGCGTGGCTTGAAAGCGAGCTTTGATCGAGAGTGCGTGGTCCCGGGTCTGACCCGGGACCGCTGTTCTCGTATGCTCTGGAACTAGAGTCTGTCCTGTTTAGATTGAGGCATAGCCGCTGTTTCTGAGGTAGTTGGGGCATTCGTGTGGCGGGAAGGCATCGAGCAAGGTGCCGATGCGCTGCCATGTGGCATCGACGGTGCGTT
>Ga0114986_1000170_pt1 | contig 18715 bp, 13 predicted proteins | sample Shrwel1BS1Day17_FD_96988 | JGI IMG/M metagenome (GOLD analysis project Ga0114986, IMG submission 96988) | Subsurface microbial communities from deep shales in Ohio, USA - Utica-3 well 1 S-1-Day17 | ecosystem: Environmental > Aquatic > Deep subsurface > Shale gas/oil reservoir > Produced... | reverse complement strand
GCCCTTCGTCGAGGCCGCCGCCGGGCGCGACCAGCGCATCACCCTGGCCGACGGCAAGGCGATCAGCCTGAAGCTGCCCGCCGGGGTCGAGGACGGCACGATGATGCGCCTCAAGGACAAGGGCCACCCCGGTCCGGGCGGCAATGGCGACGGGATCGTGATGGTCGAGGTCGGCTCCCACCCCTTCTTCCGCCGTGAGGGCGACAACATCCGCATGGACCTGCCGATCACGCTCGACGAGGCGGTGCGCGGGGCCAAGGTCAAGTGCCCGACCGTCGACGGGGCGGTGATGCTGACGATCCGGCCGGGCAGCTCGGGCGGCACGGTGCTGCGCCTCGCCGGCAAGGGCTGGACCAAGAAGAACGCCAAGCTGATCGACGGCAAGCACGAACGCGGCGACCAGCTGGTGACGCTGGAGATCCAGCTCCCTGCCGACCTCGGCCCGCTGACCGAACGGCTCGAGGGCTGGATCGACACGGCCCGGCCGCGGGAGAAGTTCGGCCTGTAGCGGCCGGGCGCGAGACAGCATCATGGGCGACACCCCACCCCCCTCCACCCCGCGGTCCCGTTTCTGGGCCGTGGTCGGACAGGTGGCGACCGACACCTTCAACGACGGGTTCATCCACGCCGGCAACCTCGCCTATCTCGGGATGCTGGCGATCTTCCCCTTCTTCATCCTCGGCGCGGCGCTGTTCGACCTGATCGGCGGACGCGACAATGCCGAGACGATCATCCTCTCGGTCGCGCAGGCAATGCCGCAGTCAGTGGCCGAAACCATCGTGCCGGTGGCCGAGGACGTGATCTACGCCCGTTCGGGCTGGCTGCTGTGGGCGGGCGGCGCGGTCGGGCTGTGGACCGTGTCGAGCCTGATCGAGACCATCCGCGACATCCTGCGCCGTGCCTACAATGTCCGCAGCGTGCAGGCCTTCTGGCGCACGCGGCTGCTGTCGGCGGGGCTGATTCTCGCCGCGGTGGTGCTGCTGATGCTGTCGCTGTTCGCGCAGGTGCTGATCGGCGGGGCGCAGGAGGTGATCCAGGCAGCCTTCCCCCAGCTCGGCGAATGGATCGGCACGCTGCGCCTGTCGCGGATCGTGCCGACGCTGGGGCTGGCGGCCTCGCTTTGGGTGTTGTTCGTCACCCTCACCCCGCCCGCCTTCCGCGGCCGCCGCTGCCCGAAATGGCCCGGTGCGCTGTTCACGACGCTGTGGTGGCTGGCGGTGGCGGCGGCGCTTCCGATCGTGCTGCGCAGCGTCTTCACCTATGATCTCACCTATGGCAGCCTCGCGGGAAGCATGGTGACGCTGCTGTTTTTCTGGCTTGTCGGGCTTGGCCTCGTTATCGGCGCGGAACTGAATGCGGCGCTGGCGCCGGAGGAGCTTGACAGGCGCGCGGGCGAGGCAAGCGAGGAGAAGGCGTAGATGAACGGGTTGATGGCAGGCAAGCGCGGTCTCATCATGGGGCTCGCCAACGACAAGTCACTGGCCTGGGGCATCGCGAAGAAGCTCGCCGAACAGGGCGCAAGCCTTGCCTTTTCCTATCAGGGCGAGGCGCTCGCCAAGCGGGTGATCCCGCTCGCGGCCGAACTGGGCAGCGATTTCACCTTCGAATGCGACGTGTCGAAGATGGATTCGCTCGATGCTGCCTTCACCGCCCTCAAGGAACGGTGGGAGACGATCGACTTCGTCGTCCACGCGATCGGCTATTCCGACAAGAACGAGCTGCGCGGCAAGTATGTCGACACCAGCCTCGAGAATTTTCTCAACACCATGAACATCTCGGCATATTCGCTGGTTGCGATCGCCCAGCGTGCTGCGGCGATGATGCCCGAAAGCGGGGGCGCGATCCTCACGCTGTCCTACTACGGCGCCGAAAAGGTCGTGCCGCATTACAACGTCATGGGCGTCGCCAAGGCAGCGCTGGAGACCAGCGTCAAGTATCTCGCCAACGATCTCGGACCGCGCAACATCCGCGTCAACGCGATCAGCGCAGGGCCGATCAAGACGCTCGCCGCGAGCGGGATCGGCGATTTCCGCTACATCCTCAAGTGGAACGAATACAATGCGCCGCTGCGCCGCAACGTGACCATCGAGGATGTCGGCGGCGCGGGGCTCTACCTGCTGTCCGACCTGTCGTCGGGCGTCACGGGCGAGACCCACCATGTCGATGCCGGCTATCACGTGGTCGGGATGAAGCAGGAAGACGCGCCGGATATCGCGCTAGGGTGAGCGCGCCACGAGCGCGAAGATGCTGAAGGCTCGGACCCGGAGATGAGCCTGCAGTTGTGAGCGCTACGGAAGCCGCTAGCGGTCGCTCGGATGGCCTCCGTATTTCGTGCTTCTTGTTTTTTCTCAATTAGTTGTTCGCCAATGGCTTCGTTTGGATGTTTGCATTAGCGGGCTAACATTGTCTATATGATGCGCGGTTCGGCTCTGGCATTCGACGGATGCACGAAAAACCCAGAGCCCATCATCAGTAGGACAAGCTAAGGTTATCTGATACGCGAATGACAAGCAGACGACGGGCGGAAGCCAACCGGCAAAATGCGTTGCGGAGTACGGGGCCAAGGACACCCGAGGGACGCGCTGCAAGTAGTAGAAATGCGACGAGACACGGCGTCCTCAGCAATCATTTCGTCGCGGGGCATGAGAACCACGATCTTTTTGCCAGACTGCTTGATGACCTTGTAGCCGAGTTTCAACCCGAAACAGCGATGGAGTCGCTGCTCGTCGAGCGATTGGCGATGCTGTTCTGGCGTGAGCGTAGGCTGGCAATTGCGGAATCGGAACAGGTTGACCTGCACTTTTCGGAGAGCGCCGGGCCCTTTGGAGGTGGCGGGCCGCGAAACGTCCCGATAATCAACCAATATCTGGTTGGTCGGTATCAGGGCATGCTTGGCCGCCAGATCAAGGATACGCTTCGAGACCTTCGTCAAGAACGCGAAGGGCGCCTGCTGCAGATTGAGCCACCGTTTAACGATGGTGATACTGATGATGAGGTCGCTCAGTTCTAGGCCATCTTTATAGCCCTCTGCGGCATGCGGCGCCGTTGACTACGATGTTGGGGGCATGTCGGCGGGGAAGTTGGCTGAGCTGGATCAGTATTATCCGTCTGTTGGCAGACAGGGTCCGCTGCGGCGGCGGGCTCGAACTCCATTTCTCCCGACCCGCAGCTTCGAGGCGGCAGCTTTGGAAGAAGGCGAACACGACCATGGTCATCAGGGTTTGGCGGTGAAGTCCCTGCCATGATCGCCCCTCAGGCTTAACGTGGCCAAGCTCTTCCGTCTGGTCTTGATGGGCTTGCTACTAGACCCAGCGGGCCTCGATGGAGGCGACCAACTTCCGGAGCCAGGTGTTGACAGGCAGATTGCTGAGGTGGAATTTGCGCGCGCCGGTTGAGCGGTGCTCGCCGACCAGCCATGCCTTTTCGTCGGGAAAATGCTATTGCCGAGGGTGACGGATGCGCTGCGGGGCGATCCATCAGCCCCCCCCTCGCCTTCCCGCATCGCCGCGGTGTTTCGCCTCGAACTTGGCGCTGGCAGACGGGGACCGAGGCGCTATAGCGCAACGCATGGCTAACAGCGATAACAACTGGCGCCTCTGGGGTGAGCGCGACCCCTATTATGGTGTTCTTGCCAGCCCGCGATTCCGTCAGGACAGCATCGCAGCAAACCGTCAAATTTTCTTCGAGGATGGACAAGCTTTTGTCGGGCACTGGCTGGTCGAGATCGAAAGGCATTTCGGCGGCTTACGGCGCGAAAGGGCGCTAGACTTCGGGTGCGGGGTGGGACGGCTGACCATTCCCCTGTCCGATCACTTTGAAACTGTCACGGGTCTGGATATCTCACCGGGGATGCTCGACGAGGCACGCCGCAACAGCGCCGGTCGAAACATTGAGTACCTGTCATCCGACGATGCTCTATCGTGGGTCGATGGCACCTTCGATTTCGTCAACAGCGTAATGGTCTTGCAACATATTCCAGTTGCCCGGGGCATGGCAATAATGTCGAGGTTGTTAGCCCGTGTTAGGAAGGGCGGGGTATGCCTCATCCAGGTTTCGACAAAGCGAAATCATGGTTGGCTTAATGAGTTGCTCTATCGTGTCCGCCATCAACTTCCGGGCGGACAGTCGATTTTGAACTTGGTTGAGCGTAAGCCGATTGATGCGCCAGTCATGCAGATGAACGAGTATTCGCTCGACGCCGTGCTCGCCCTCTTCCGGGCGCACGGTTTCGAGGAAATTTTTTTGCGTCATGAGCGCCATGGCAGTACCGATGCAGCAATGATCATTTCGAAGCGAGCTTAGGGCAGGCGGCAGGATTTTCCGGATTGCGCGCTTGTGCCGGCGGGCAGCCAAGAATACCGATACGGCAACTGCTGTCGCCACTGAGCATGGCCGCCGATGAACCGACGAACCGACCCTGTCGCCATTTCCAATGGCAACCTCGCTGCGCAAATCGATCCTCTTGGCGCTGAGCTCTTGTCCCTTAAGGATAGCCGCGGCCGGGAATACATGACCGACGCCGATCCCGCGTTCTGGACAGGCCACGCGCCTTTGCTTTTCCCGATCGTTGGACGGCTCAACGGTGACGTCCTGCGGGTGGATGGGCGCGACTATTCCATGCGTCAGCACGGCTTTGCGCGGCGGATGGTTTGGGAGATTGTCGAGCAAGGCTTGGATGCTGTCAGCTTTCGCCTCTCGGACACTCCGGAAACCCGCGAACAGTATCCCTTCGCCTTCGATCTGACAGTTCACTACACCCTTGCAGGGGACCGGCTTTCCATCGAGGCTTGTGTCTGTAATCCAGGAGACGGGCCGCTTCCCTTCAGCTTTGGCTTTCACCCGGCCTTCGCATGGCCTCTGCCCGGCGGGGGCGAAAAAGGTGACCACCAGATCATTTTCGAGGAAGACGAATCACAGGATGTGTGGCGTCTCGACAAGGATGGTATGCTGGCCACATGCGAGAAGACGCCAGTCGATGGACGCAAACTTTTGCTCAGGCCCGGGCTATTCGAAGCCGGTGCGCTCATTTGGGACGCTCTCGAAAGCCGGCGCCTGTCCTATCGGTCGGTCATTGGGCCGTGGCTTGAGGTTCGATCTAACTTGCCGCAGCTCGGGATCTGGCAGAAGCCTGGAGCCAACTTCATCTGCATCGAGCCATGGGCCGGGATTGCGGACGCCCCGGAATCTTCGAGAGAATTCGCGCAAAGGCCCGGGATTGTCGTCTTGCCCCCGGGCGATAAACACGCCTTCGTAATGGAGGTGATCATCCATCCGCTTTAGCGGAATGCGATCATTCCGCGGCACCGTGTCCTAATCGAGCATCGCCTGGCGCTAAGTTGTCGAAGCATGTCGGAAGACATCACTGATCGAAGGGTCTTCGGCGCGTGCAATCACCCCAAAAGCGAGGTCACGCGCGCCATACACCAGCGCCAGAATCGCCGCGCGCTGGGGCCGATCGCCAAGCAACGGAGTCTGTTTTGCCGGTAGCAGGTCTTCCTTAACGTAGATTGCTTGCGCCCAGAAAAGCTGGCCACCGGGTGCATCGGCCATAACAGCATCGTTTGGGTCGCCAGCAATCATAAAAGCCGTTCTGTTTTTTTCGTCTCGAGATCGTGAATAGTGAACGAGATTATCGAAACGCCACAGTGTAAAATTTTGCGCTCTCAAAAAAGCATCTACCTCATGAAAAAGAGGCTGGCCTTCGTACAGGGGGTTGAATTCTACCTCGACTTCGAGAAACAGCACATGTTGCAAGGTCTTTACCGCACCCTTCAGGATCGACAATTCAGTACCTTGGGTGTCAAGCTTTATAGCATCGACCCTGCCAAAGTTCATGCTCGACATGACCTGATCCAAGGGACGACAATTTATGCTCACCTGGCTAGCGGGCTTTATGATTTCGAGGCAGGGGTAATTCTCGTATAGGTCTCTTCTTGGTGGATACATCGAACTGCAAGCAGGCTCCATTGTAATGTAGAGGGAATACTCTCCAGTTTCCTCGGCCAAGCCAAAGGGCAGATACTGGACATTCTGCTCACTTCCGGAATTCAGACGATCGCATTCCTCAGCGTCAGGTTCGAAGCCCAAAATGCGGGATATGTCCGCAAGAGCTCGCCATTTAGGTTCTATGCCCCATCTCGCCCCGACGTCGATAAGGCCGAGGCTGGCGGAGATCGTGGGCTTGAGCAGCTCGATAAGCTCATCGTCCTTCATGTTATTGGCTTAGCTGTCGTGATGGCGAGGCTGCAAGGGGGCAAACGCACCACGAGCCCGCAAAGTTCGAGGGCAGCTTACCTTATATTTTGATCCCTCCCTGCCCCGCTGGCGGTTGCATTGCCGCAGCGACACCCGTCGGTTGCGGTCCCAACGTCGCAGGACAAGGCCGACGTGGCAGGAGCACTTTTGGACTGGCGCAAGCTAGGGTGAAGCGCCATAGGGACGCCCATGAGCCTAATCCGAAACGTTGCAGAGAAGCTGCGGCAGAACACCTGGTTTCTGGCGGGAGTTGTGCTACCCGTCGTCCTATGCGCAATTTACTTCTTCGGGATCGCGTCTGACCAATATGTTTCCGAATCGCGCTTCGTCATTAAAGCTCCCAACCAGCGGGCCGCGCAAACGACGTCGTTTGCAAACCTGATTCAGTCGACAGGCTTGTCGAGCGGGCAGGAACAGTCGAATCAGGTGATCGATTTTGTACGCTCGCGTTCGGCGCTTCAAACGCTTACGACGAAGATGGATGTCAGGAAGGCCTATAGTGCCCCCTCGGTCGACTGGCTATCGCGCTTCCCGCGGTTCTGGGAACAGGACGCGTTCGAAGATCTGTACGACTATTACCGAGGAAAGGTCCAGGTCAGCCGAGATAGCGACACCGGGCTGGTCGTACTGCGGGCCATCGCCTTCTCGCCGAAAGATGCAGCAAACATCAACGCGCACCTGCTTCAGCAGAGCGAAACGCTTGTGAACGAGCTGAACGAGACCTCGCGCAACAAGGCGATCTCGGAAGCCGAGAGCCGCGTCGTAGAAGCACAAATGCGAGTTAACAAGGCGCTGAAGGCAGTCTCGGATTACCGCAGTCAGGCGAGGCTTGTGGAACCACTCAAGGAAGCGACCGGCGTTGTCGAGATTGCAAATCGCTTAATCGTCGAGCGCGCCGCGCTTGAGGCGCAGCTTTCAACGGTACGACAGGTGACGCCCGACCATCCGTCAATCCCGGTCCTGCGCGAACAGATCGCCTCATTGACCCGCGAGATCGACCGGCAAAATTCGCGCCTCGTCGGCGCCGGAACCAACACCATTAGTCGCAAGCTTCCAGATTATGAGGCTCTGGTGCTCGAGCAGGAATTGGCGTCGCAGCTGCTGGTGCTGTCGCAGACCTCGCTCGAACAAGCGCGGACTGAAGCGCTCAAGCAGCAATTCTACCTCGAGCGTGTCGTCGAGCCCAATGTCCCCGACCTCCCGGAGTATCCTAAGGCGCTAAAAGCCGTGCTGACCGTTTTGGGTTTCGCGCTTTGCCTCTACTTTATCGTCTGGATGTTCGTCGTCGGCATTCTCGAGCATGCGCCCGAGGACTGAGCCAATGCCCTCGCTGCGTCAGGGCTGGGATATCCAAGTGCGCGTCATTAGCGCGCTCATGGTGCGTGAGCTCACCACACGCTTCGGCCGCGAGAACATAGGCTTCCTCTGGGTGATGGCCGAGCCGCTGCTGTTCGCGGTCCTCGTTGGTCTACTTTGGCGAATGATGAAGGGCCCGACCGACTACGGGGTAGACATTGTCCCTTTTGTGGCTTCGGGCTACATTCCTCTCGTCCTCTTCCGTAGCGCGGTTTCGCGCGGCGTGAAGAGTTTCACGGCCAACGGCAGCCTAATGTACCACCGGCAGATCAAGGTCCTCGACCTATTGTTGGTTCGCTTCCTCATTGAGCTAATCGGCCACATGATGGCGTATTTGTTCATTGCATCCGTTCTCGGCGTTCTTGGCTTCTTCCCCTTACCCCACGATGTGGGCTTTCTCGTGCTAGGTTGGCTATATTACGCGCTCTTCACATTGAGCGTGATGTTGGTCGTCGCTGCATTGAGTGAACTCAGCGAAGCGATTGAGAAAATCGTTCCTGTCGTCACCTACCTGATGATACCGTTCTCCGGGGCGTTCTATATTGTAAGCGCGCTGTCTCCCGCTGCCGCATCAGTGGCTTTGTATTCGCCTGCCGTGCACGGAATGGAAATGATGCGATACGGGATTTTTGGCCCCTCGATTGATCCACATTTCGACTATATCTATCCAGTCGGTTTTTGTCTCCCGTGCATGGCGTTGGGACTCGTGCTCTGCCGGATGGTTCGCAAGCGGTTGGTGATCGAATGATCGCTTGCCAGAACCTTACCAAGTCCTACCGCAGCGGGCATGTTCGCCATCAGGTTCTGAAGGGGATCAACCTCACTGTTCAGCGGGGGGAGAAAGTCGCTCTGCTCGGCCGGAACGGGGCGGGCAAGTCAACCTTAATCAAGCAGCTGGGCGGCGTTGAGTTGCCCGATCGTGGTCGGATCATCCGCAAGATGACCAACAGCTGGCCGATCGGCTTTAGCGGCGGCTTTCAAGGAAGCCTGACGGGCTACGACAACGCTCGCTTCATCGCGCGCATCTATGGTAGCCGGCTCGATGCAATCAAGGCTTTCGTCGAGGATTTTTCGGAGCTCGGATCAGCCCTGAGACGGCCGGTCCATACCTATTCTTCGGGAATGCGTGCCCGCCTCGCATTCGCCTTGTCGCTCGCGATTGAATTCGATTGCTATCTGATCGACGAGGTGATCCTCGTTGGCGACGCCAATTTTCACCGCAAGTGCCATACAGAACTGTTCGACAAGCGCAGGGACCGCGCGATGGTCATCGCCAGCCACGACATGCAGATCGTGAACGAGGTTTGCGATCGTGCCGTGATCCTCAGGGATGGGGTAGCTCACGAGTTTGCTTCCGTTGAAGAAGCGATCGCCGTTTACAATGCCCTCTGAGGGCCCCCGGCTCACCGGGCCATCGAATGGCAACCAGCCGACCTGTTCGACCTTGCGGCCGATCACGCCGGTATAGTCAATCGATGCAATCCGTGTCAGCCACCAGACTAAGAACCTCCCCGGCCAACCTTTCCGCACGCTGCATACTCGCGCTTTCCGTGTAGCATCTGAGCTCGGGCGCATTACCGCTTGGGCGCAGATGGATGACTTCACCCGTGTCGAAGGTCACGCGAAGGCCATCGGTCGTATTCACCATGACCGCGGCACCAGCGAGCGAACCGAACATCTTGGTTAGCCGAGCGAGCATCAAATTCAGGTCGCCCTGCTGTAGCCGCGTAAGCAAGGCCTGACTTCGAGCGGTCGCATAATTTTGCAAGCGGTCGCTATAGGTAAACCGGGACGGGAGTTCGGCGACCATTGTTGATAGCTTAACGTCCTTGCGCCGCGCTTCAGCCAGAACTGTGATCATCGGAAGCACTGCATCGCGAGTTGGCAATGCCGCAACCTTGCGACCGTCGATCTCAGCAGGCGCCGCCAGCAGGAATCCGCCGTTCGCCTCATATCCGCACACGGTTCGATACCCTTCGGCGAGGAGGTCGTTCATGCTCTCGATAACGTATGGCGATCCGATCCGCGTGCGCCGGACAGTCTTGAACAGGCCTGACAGCTCGACTGCGCTGTTGCAGCTTACCGGAGTGCTGACCCCTTCAATTCCAAGACCTGCTGCGCACAGAATGCCTAGGATGTCGCCCCGCAGCCACGCGCCGCTTTCGTCCGCGAGCAACGGGCGGTCGGAGTCGCCGTCGCTCGACAGGATCGCATCCAGTTTCAACGTCTGCGCCCATTCGCGTGCGAGCTTCTGATCTTCCGGCCTGACTGCTTCGGTGTCCACCGGGATGAATTGCTCGGACCGCCCAAGAGGAACAGCCTCGCCGCCGAGCGCGCGGACCAAGCTCGTGAGGATATCGCGTCCGACGGCCGAATGCTCGTACACACCAAGCCTCATTCCCTGGAGCGCTTGAGGACCGAACGCATCGACGTAGCGTGCAACATAGGGCGTGACAACGTCAGTCACGTCACCAGGTCGCTCAAAGAGGCGCAACCCTCCCTCGCCGTCAAAGATTTCGGGCAGCAGGACCGTCTGCCCCCGGATGCCCTGTTCGTCAGATTTGAGGACTTCGCCGTCGGTGCGATTGAACTTGATCCCGTTCCGGTCAGCCGGGATGTGGCTTCCCGTTACCATCAGCGATGGGATGTTATGGGCAAAGCCGTAGGCAGCAACGGCAGGCGAGGGAACGTGCCCGCAGTTAACAACCCGCCCGCCCATGTGCCGAATCGCTGCCGTGCATGCTTCCATGATGCGGGGGGTCGAAGGCCGCAGATCACCGGCGATCGCGACCGGACGCCCGGCCGCAAACTGGCCGAGACCGGCGAGATGCTGGAGGAATGCCGCTGTATAGGCGAAGCACACCTCGTCGGTCATCGCCGAGACGAGGCCTCTCGCGCCGCTGGTTCCGAAGGCGACGCCCGAACGTGCCATGACTTCATCGATCGATAAGGTTTTCGTCATGTACCAGCATTCCACTCGTTTCGATCCCGCGCCCGATCTGGGGTAGCGACTAGATCGCGTGTCAGATACCAGAGTAGGCCGAACGCTGCGTTAGTCAGCAAGCATCCAGGCGATGGTGTCCTTCAGCGAGGGCATTGCCACTCCGCCGATCGCCGCTTCGAGGCGTGCCCGGCTGCCGCACAGGGTGCGCACTTCATCTGCACGAACGAAGGCCGGATTGACCCTGACCTTCATGCGGTGCCCAGTAAGCTCGGCTGCGAGATCTAGCACTTCGCCCAACGTGCGCGCCTCGCCCGAACAGACGTTGAACACGCCTCCTACAGCAGCCGGCGCCTCTAGCAGGCGGGCGTAGCTGTCGACCACCGCACGCACATCCGAGAAATCGCGCGCGACGTCAATGTTGCCGAGTTCAATCGCGTCGCTGTGCGCCTTGGCGTGAGCGACAATCTTGGGGATGATGAATTGCTCAGACTGCCCGCGTCCGGTGTAGTTGAAGGGCCGGACGGTGATGATCGGCAGTCGATCGGCATAGAGCCGGGCGAGCATCTCGCAGCTCAGCTTGGTAATGCCGTAATCATTGGCGGGCTCTGGGCTGAGGCTTTCGTCCAGCACGCCTTCGCGGCGGTTGCCGTAGACATTGGCGCTGCTCGCCACGATGACGGCCGAAGGAGGCTCTCCTGTGGTCGCCAACGCTTGGAGCAGATTGCGCGTCCCGAAGATGTTGGAGCTGTAGAGTTCCGAGGCATCCCCATGCGCGACGAAGGCGATCGCCGCAAGGTGCACCACCTTGTCAGGCCGCACTGTGGCGATGACGTTGCTGAGGGTGGGCAGGTCTCTGAGGTCGGCGACGTGAATCGCCTCCAGCAAGTCCTGCGCCTCCTCTCCAAGGTTGTGAACGAGTCCGTGCAGCTCATGACCGCCTCTGGCGAGACGCTCAACGAGGTGCCGGCCCGTGAAGCCATCGGCACCGGTGATGAGGATACGCGCCATGGTTTCGCTTAGAACGAAAAACCGGCCGTGTTCCGGCGAAGGTCGGCTTCCACCATCATCCGGCACAGCTCCTCGAGCGAGGTGGTGGGTTCCCAACCGAGCTTTTCCCTAGCCTTCGCCGGATCGCCGATCAGAAGGTCGACCTCAGCGGGGCGGTAGAAAGCCGGGTTGATGCGCATCACCGTGTTCCCAGTCGCCGTATCGACTGCGGTCTCGGCTTCTTCCTTGCCGCTAAATTCGACCGTGATGTCGGCCGCCTTGAACGCCATTTCGACGAAATCGCGAACCGTCTCGGTGCGGTTGGTACCGAGCACGAAGGTGTCAGGCTCATCGGCCTGAAGCATCCTCCACATGCCCTCGACATACTCCTTGGCAAAGCCCCAATCGCGCTTGGCATCAATGTTGCCGAGCTCGAGACAATCGAGCTTGCCGAGCTTGATCTTGGCGACGCTGTCGGTGATCTTGCGGGTGACGAACTCGCGACCGCGCAGCGGGCTTTCGTGGTTGAACAGGATGCCGCTGCTGGCGAAGATGCCATAGCTTTCGCGGTAATTGACCGTGATCCAGTGGGCGTAAAGCTTGGCGACGCCATAAGGGCTGCGCGGGTAGAATGGCGTGGTCTCGGTCTGCGGAATGGCCTGGACCTTGCCGAACATTTCCGAGGTGCTCGCCTGGTAGAACCTGATCGCCGGATTGACGATGCGGATCGCCTCGAGGAGGTTGAGTGGGCCGAGGCCGGTGATTTCCGCCGTCGTTACCGGCTGGTCGAACGAGACGCCAACGAAGCTCTGCGCGGCGAGGTTGTACACCTCGGTCGCTCCCGTCGTTTGCAGGAGACGGATTGACGCGGAGAGGTCCGTCAGATCGTACTCTACGAGCTTGAGGTTGGGATGACTGGCCACGCCCACTTCCTCGATCCGCCAAAAGTTCACCGAGCTGGTGCGACGATAGGTGCCATAGACCACATAGCCCTTTTCAAGCAGCAACTGAGCCAAGTAAGCACCATCTTGTCCGCTAATGCCCGTAACGATAGCTGTTTTCATGAGTGAGTTTACCTTAACTTTATGGGATGAGGGATTTGTTTTATGCGTCACGACGCTCAGGCCAATCTTTCCGTTCGGGTTTTCCGACGCTGTGAGGAGCGCTTGGCGCCAGGTTTAACTTGCTTCTTCAGACCGGCGTTGCTCCGCTTCTTCACGACTGCCTTGGAGCTGGTCTTTTGTGTCTTCTCTCCGCAACCATCGATTTGCTCAAGCTTGGCGCAACCCTCTTCAGCACCGTAAGGCTCGATCACCGGCACGACTTCAATGCCATCGAGCCAGATTTCGGACCCACCATCAACCCACAGCCGGATCTCAAGGTCGCTGATGGCGATCGCTGCATGCAGAGGCACATCAATACGCCAGCCTTGGCCGGCGGGCACCAGTTGGGCGTGACAGTGCTGCCTCGCGCCACGTTCGCTCGCAACGTCGATCCATTCATTCCCCACGAGGTTATTGAAGCCTCCGTAAGCAAGCAGGCGATAGTGCCCCGGCGCGAGGGGAAGGTAGGGTCCAAAAACCAGAAATCCTGCTGTTCCGGTGCTCTGCATCGTGCAGCGATAGCGCCGCCCTACCCGAGTAAACCAGCGATCGTCGCTTCCCCAGAGGCGGGTTGCTCCGTCGGGCAACCATTCCAAATAGGGCGGAACTTCCTTCAGTACATTCTCGAGCAAAGCGGTCGCACTCTGCGCCCACGTCAGCCAAGGCATCGCCTCGGATGCAGGAGCCCGTCCAGCCCGGTACAGCGCTAGCCACGCCTCGAGGGCTGTTGCGAGAACCTGCGGATCGTTGTCGGCGGGGAAATAAGTTGCGTGCACTCCGGCCACTTCGCGAAAAACGGCAAGATCGCGGGCAATGATCGGGAGCTTGTGCTGGGCAGCTTCGATCAGGGGGAGACCGAAACCTTCCCCTTCGCTAGCAGCGATCAGGCAAGTGCTCGCCCCATAGATCTTGTCGAGGTATTCGTCACTGATGCCCACCAGCCAGAAGAGCCGTCTTCCGAACTCGGGATGGGCGTGGATCCGCTCGACGAGGCCCTCCATCTTCCAGCCTTGCTGACCAACAAAAACGAGGTTTGCGTCAATGCCCGCAGCCCAGAGCAGTTCGAACGCCGAGAGCGTTTGCGTATGGCCCTTTCTCGGCTCGATTGTCCCGACCGAAAGAAACGTTGGACGCGCCTGAAGTGTTTCGATGACCTGAGAAGCATCGCCAGGCAGACCCTTACTTGGCGCGGTGTTTTCGGTGTCCGCGCCAAGGTGAAACCATCTCACCGCGAAGGGCCGCTCACGGCGTGGACCATGAACGTGAAGCCACGATTGTAAATCATCGGCCACAGCACGAGAGATGCAGACCGCTGCATCGAACTGCGTCAGAGTCTCTAGCCAGCGCCGATGTCCCTCGTCCGCGCCATCGGGAAAGAATTCCGGCACAAGCACAGGCAGCAAGTCGTAAACGATTGATTGTACACTTACGCCGCGGCGATGCCACTCTTTTAGGGTGGCCTCCTGCCGCGGAAGGAGGTGCGAAAGGAGATCGAGTCCGAAGACAACATCGCCGGCACATACTTCAACCGGATCTTCCGTCACCCAGTCTTCCGGAAGATCGAGAAAGCGGGCGGTGAAGCGGCGCGCATAGCGATAGCCGTCCACGTCCATCCGGGCGTAGATCGGCTCAACGTGCCAGCCGGATGGGGGATTTTGCAACCAATGGTTCAAAATTGCGCGGACAACCCTTTGGATGCCGGTTCTGGCATCGTGCTGAACCAAGACAGAGATGTCGACCAGCAGTTGCTTGCGTCGTGGCCGGGGCGGTGAGTTAGACGCGATAGACGCAGCAACAGACGCCCATTCAGATGTGGGCAGAGCGGGCGACTGATCTGCTATGGTTGACACCAGACCTTGCACGCCCATCGCGGCCTTTTGGTAGCAATCTTCAATCGCCTCGGCATAAAGGGCAGCGCAATTACGAGGAGCATGTCGGTCCGCCACGACTTGCCGAGCCTTAGCGCTAAGATTGGCCCGTCGACGCGAATCTCTATAGAGCGTAGTCAGAGCTTCAACGAGTTCCTCGTCGTCGAAATCGTCTTGCAGTAACCATACAGCATCCGCGTTGAGTTCGGCAGCCGATCCGTTAGCGTTGACGATCGTAGCCAGACCATAATTCATGCAGTCCAACACAGCTGCGGATGTTTCACCTCGCGAGTTCGTTCGTAACTGGACACCAACATCAGCCGCTGCGAGCCATTGGCGGAAGACGCCACTTTCAGTCCAGCCAGTAATTTCGATACTGCTTCCTCCCGCAACCTCCCGAATGGATCGGACAAGTTCGGTACCGTACTCACCCCCGTGATTTTGCCCGACAAAAATCAATCGGCATCGCTGATCCCGTACCAGCGGAGATGCGGCCCAAGCGGACAGAAGCCGATCGTTGAGCTTTGTGGGCCCGAGATGGCCGAAGCTGCACACGATGAAGGCGTCGGCCGGTATACCCAAGGCCCTCCTCGACGCCGCCTTATCGATCACTTCAGCCGACTTCCGCAAAAGAGGAATCTGATACCAGTTCTCGGCCGCGTCTTGACCAAACCACTGTCGGGCAAGTCTGCGGGGAAAATCGGCATGCACGACTACGCCGAGCGCTTCCCGTAACACTTCAATGTTGCCCGGGTACGCCCACACTGCGTCAGCTGGATCCGTCGATCTGAAATGCTTCTGCACTGCCGGCCACCCGTGCCCAGTCAGCAAAGCATTTGGCCAGCCATTCGAGGTTTCGCCAGCCCAGTCCAGATGGGAAACGATGCTGGACAGGAAGAAGTCATGTAGGACCAACACGCCTGGGGTTTCGCGCAGAAGGTCGAACATGTGACTGTGAAACGGCGAATTTCCGAAGTGGTACAGCACCCGGTCGAACTCATGAGCATTCTTCCGAAACCACTCCACGCTGCGGATCGGGCAATTGGCGCGCACGAAGGCGTCGCTTACTTGTTCCTGCGCAACGACAACATCGATGCGGTAATGACGCGCGAGTTCCGGCAGCAATTCTGCGCTGTAGTCGCTTATGCCACTGGCCTCTGGAGGGAGCGGGGACACGAAGGCCAATCGGGGACGAACACTCGGAGCGCCTGCTCCTTCTCGAACGCTCCCAAAACTTTCTTCCAGGGCTCGCAATGCGCGTACGGCCGTTTCATCCCAACCGAACCGCCGGGCTTGCACCAAGCCGTGGCGTTCCAATTCACCACGGAACACATCGTCGTTTAGCACCCGCTCCATCTTTTCGGCCATTGCGTCGAGGTCGAACGGATCGAACAGGGCGTCCTCTCGTCCGATAACCTCCGGCAAGCTGGACGTGTTAGCCGCAATCACTGCCCGGCCACAATGCATGGCCTCCAGTGCTGGGAGCCCGAAGCCTTCATGCCACGAAGGGAAAATGAACATCTTGCATGCGCGGTAGGATGCCAGCAGATCTTCTTCGGGAACGAACCCGGTGAGAACCAATTCGCCGTCCTTTAAGCCTTCCTTGCGAGCGAGTTCGAGTAGGCGCTCGCGCTCTGGCGGTTGGATCGAGCAAACGATGGCGATTTGATGACTGCGCCGAAGTGCTGAAGGAAGCTTAGCGTAAGCCGCGATCAGACCCTCGATATTTTTCCGGTGATCGATGCCGCCGGTGTACATAACGAACGGCTTGCTCAATCCATACCGCGAAGCCAGTCTCTCGCGAATATCGGACGGAACAGGTCCGGGAGTGAAATGATCTTCCGCTGCCGTGGAGATATTCGTAACCTGCCCGGGGTCGAACCCAAGAAACTCCACCGCTTCCTTCCCAGAAGATGCGGAAATCGACAACAGAAGGTCCGCACGACGCAAGTGATCGAGCTTATTCTCGTACCACTGCTCTACGACGGGATTCTGCAGGTAGATCTTGCGGTGAATCAGCGGAATGAGATCGTAAAGGACTACCGCAGTTGGTATCTTTTTTGAAAAAGCGCCGACACTTGTAACCGCATCATCGATCAGCCCCTCGAACAGAGAAGTTACGATTACCGCGTCAGGGCAAAGGCTGGCAAGAAATTGTTCCCGCATAAACTCGGCCGTCCGACGTCGGGCAGTGTGCGCCGTGTCAGCGGCACTAACGGGAGCAGGAGAGGTCCAAACACGGATGTTCTCCTGCGGGAGCAACCCTTCAAACTCAGCACGGATGGGCTCAATCGTGTCGGGAAACAAATCATTAAGTGCGATGAACACCTCATGGTTGCCACGATTGCGGACAAGAGCTTGGGCTAGCGATAAGCTGTAGCGCCCGATGCCGCGGTTGCGGCTGCCAGTGGACTGCGCTCCCTGAAGATCAATTACTAGACGCATCAATTGCCACCCGGTTCCACTCTTGTTTGCATGCTCTTGGCCATTAGGCGCAAAACGCGCGACGCATCCCGCCCGAGCTTCTCGATGCCGGAAACCGTGTGTTCAGCCGTCATATCGTGGCCGTCAGGCTCATCAATGCGAGACTCGGGGTCAGGCGAGGTCTGCGGGATTGCAATGTGGGGTGGTGCAACAGGTCGGGCTTCAAGTTCTCGTACGGCGTCAGCCAGTGCCGCGTACTCCGCCAGCCGCCCGGCAAGCTCCGAGCGAAGCCGGGCCAGATCGTTGGTGATAGCTCGCAATCCCCTATGGATAGGACCATTCCCATCGATGCGCCACACGAAACGAAGAACAATACCAAGCAACGGCAGCATGGCCCAACGGTAGCGATCTATCGCACGGTCCAACCCTGCCACGGCGGAAACAAAAGCGCGGCCTTCAGCTGAATGCCGTATTTGCTTTAGTATAGCTAGCTTGTGTACGCCCGCCCGCAGGCGCCCGAGATAATATGCCTCGCCCTCGCCATCGGGAGCGCGCCCCAGCAGCGAACAATAAGCGGCATTTATGAACCGGCGGTCATGCAACGCAAGCAACTGCGCCACGGACGTGACCGAGCACTCGTCAGTTAACAATGCTGCCCCCATTTCTGCCGCCGGGCCTTGTGAGACCTCGCATGCGCAGTCAAGCAGGTTTTGGGTGGTGTCAAGATTCGATGGAAAAGTGGATTGTGGCCCTTCCTGCCGCCACGCTTGGGCCGCCGCAGCGTGACTGGCGATGGCAGAAAGCCGTTCGACGCCAATCAGTCGGCGGGCCAAGGCTTTCCGCAATCCGAACATGTGGGCCAGCGGGTCGGGCAGGCCCGCTAGAAGTCCCTCAGCTAACGCAATTCTTCGCTCTCGCTGGACAATCGCCATCTGCAAGCTTTCGATTTCTTGCCGCAAGGCGAGACAGTCCTTCGCCGCCTCTTTTCGGGTCGCCTCAATCTCGTCGGCGAGACTGGCGCGATCAAGCGAGACCATATGCAACTCTGTGGCAATCTCGTCACGCTCCTGGCTGACGCTGGTCAGCCTCGCAGCCAGATCCGCGGCCCGCCCGGAAAGCAAACTCGCGTGCTCGCGAACCTCTGCGGCTTCACCTCGGGTCGCTTCCAGCTCCTCGGCAAGACTTGCATAATTAATTGAAAGCCCTTCCAAGCGTGCCGCATAGTCGTCACGCTCTCGGGTGACGGCGACGAGGCTCTCGGCGAGGTCGGACGCCCGCCCTTGCAGACTGCGCGATTCCTCGCGCACCGCTTCGAGCAAAGCTTTGGCCGCTTCCTTCTCTGAAGAAGCCACCGCAGCCGCCGCCTCGCTTCGCGCGATCTGGACTGCAAGCTGCGCTCGCAGATTGGCCGCAAGGTCCCTCACGGCAGCAAGCTCCTGCTCGGCGCTGCCGAGACGATCGCGCATGTCCTGCTGCTGGGCCGCAGCACCAGCCATGTCCGCCGCGTATCGCTGCTCCTGCGCCTCTAGCTGACCCTCAAGCCGGCCGGTCTCGCGCCCGAGCGCCTGATGCTCGGCCATAACCGCACGCAATTGCGCGGTCGCCTCGGCAAGCGCGCGCTGCACCCCGACGATCCGCTCCCTGGCAAGGTCGAGCGCGGCCTCATGAAGGCGCGTCTGATCCTCAAGCCGTAGTTGCAGCTCTTGCACCCGAGTATCGGCTAGGTCCAACTTCGCCCCGAGCTCGGCCGCCACTGCCGATGCTTGTGCCTTCGTGGC
>Ga0114986_1000168_pt1 | contig 18805 bp, 14 predicted proteins | sample Shrwel1BS1Day17_FD_96988 | JGI IMG/M metagenome (GOLD analysis project Ga0114986, IMG submission 96988) | Subsurface microbial communities from deep shales in Ohio, USA - Utica-3 well 1 S-1-Day17 | ecosystem: Environmental > Aquatic > Deep subsurface > Shale gas/oil reservoir > Produced... | reverse complement strand
GCCGACACCAACCCCAACAAGGTCAACCTCGGCGTGGGCGTGTATTTCGACGACAACGGCAAGCTGCCGCTGCTGCAGTGCGTGCAGGCGGCCGAGAAGGCCATGATGGACAAGCCCACCGCGCGCGGCTACCTGCCGATCGACGGCATCGCCGCCTACGACGCCGCCGTCAAGGGCCTGGTGTTCGGCGCTGATTCCGAGCCGGTGAAAAGCGGCCGTGTTGCCACCGTGCAGGGCATCGGCGGCACCGGCGGCCTGAAGATTGGCGCCGACTTCCTGAAGAAGCTCAACCCGACCGCCAAGGTCCTGATCTCCGACCCGAGCTGGGAGAACCACCGCGCCCTGTTCAGCAACGCCGGCTTCGAGGTCGGCACCTACCGCTACTACGACGCCGCCAAGCGTGGCGTGGACTTCGACGGCATGCTGGCCGACATCAACGCTGCGGCGCCCGGCACCATCATCCTGCTGCACGCCTGCTGCCACAACCCGACCGGCTACGACATCACAGCCGCCCAGTGGGACCAGGTGATCGCTGCTGTCAAGACCAAGAACCTCGTGGCCTTCCTCGATATGGCCTACCAGGGCTTCGGTAACGGCATCGCCGAGGACGGCGCCGTGATCGGCAAGTTCGTCGCCGCCGGCCTGACCTTCTTCGTCTCCACCAGCTTCTCCAAGAGCTTCAGCTTGTATGGCGAGCGCGTCGGCGCCCTGAGCGTGCTGTGCGAAAGCAAGGAAGAAGCCGACCGCGTGCTGTCCCAGCTCAAGATCGTGATCCGCACCAACTACAGCAACCCGCCCACCCACGGTGGCGCCGTGGTGGCCGCCGTGCTCAACAACCCCGAGCTGCGCGCCCTGTGGGAGAAGGAACTGGGCGAAATGCGCGTACGCATCAAGGCCATGCGCCAGAAGCTGGTCGACGGCCTGAAGGCTGCCGGCGTGAAGCAGGACATGAGCTTCATCACGCAGCAGATCGGCATGTTCAGCTACTCCGGCCTGTCCAAGGACCAGATGGTGCGCCTGCGCAGCGAGTTCGGCGTCTACGGCACCGACACCGGCCGCATGTGCGTGGCCGCGCTGAACAGCAAGAACATCGACTACGTCTGCCAGGCGATCGCCAAGGTGATGTAAGCCGGTTCGACTTTGAGGAAATAAAGCCGCCATCGCCTGGCGGCTTTTTTCATGGCGCATCGGCACCTAAGCCCTGCAAACAATGCGCTAACAGCGCTTGTTTTGATAGCAAGTCAGAACCGAGAAACTGAACCGCCCTAGGCCAGACCAAAGCGCTGTCGAAAGGCCGCGCAGAACTGCGCGCTGCCGCTGAGCACCAGGGTCAGCACATGGCGTGGCTCGCCGGGTGCGCCCGGCTGTGCGCTGAACTTGCCCGTCACCTCGTCGTAGCGTAGCGCCTCGGGCACGGTCCATTCCTGCTGGCTTTCCAGCTGATAGTCCCATTCGCCACCTTCTTCCAGCGGCGCCCGCAGATCCGGAAAGTTTTCAAACGCCCATTCCAGCACGCGGGCGATCTCTTCGCGCACGGCGGCCACGCGCTGCGCCGACACCGAGGCCATGGCCTCGAAGCAGCCGTGGCCATGTTCGTCCTCGCTGTAGTCGAAGTCCAGGTACTGCAGACTCACCGCGGCTCCCTCACCGGCGTTACGAGCTCAGGGCTGCAACGGTTCGTCACTTGCCGGCGCGGTGGTCCGGCTCTGACGCACGCCGGGCCTGGGCAGGATCTCGACGTAAAGGGCACTGGCCTCTTCCTGTGCCGCGGCGGCGATGAGGTCCTTGAGGCGCGCCAGTTCAGCCGCCGTTGCACTGTCCTTGCTGAGGCCGAAGCGGCAGTCGAAATCCCAGAAATTCGCCCCTGGCGGCAGCGCGGCACGACGCTGGCGCTTGAGGTATTTGCTGATGTCGTGACGAATGGCGTCGAGCACGCGGTCGCGGTGTCGGCCCTCGATGTTGAGCTGGTAGGTTTTGCGCACGCTGGCCTTGTTGAGGTACTGCCCCCGCCCGAAGGGGCGGCGTTGGCAGGGGCACAGATTATGCAGCCGCCTTGCGGCCGCGTTCGGAGCCGCGCAGTTTGTGCGTGGGCCGGCGGACCGGATCGCCTCGCTTACAGTCGGGCCATGCCCGATTTCCTGACCCTGCTCGTGGCCGAGCCCGTCATCACCCTGGCCTACGTCGTGTTCGGCCTGGTGGGCTTCGGCTCCACGCTGGTGAGCGCGCCACTGCTGGCGCACCTGCTGCCTGTTTCCACCGTGGTGCCGACGCTGGCATTGACCGACCTGGTCGCCTCCTGGTCCAACGGCTGGCGCCTGAGCGAACACGTGGTGCGGCGTGAACTCTGGCGGCTGGTACCTGCCCTGATGGCGGGCAGCGTATTGGGCGCCTGGCTGCTGTTCACGCTGCCGGTCAAGCTGCTGATGCCGTTGCTGGGCGCCTTCGTGGTGCTGTATGCGCTCAACGGCCTGCGGCCAAAGCAGGCGGTGCGTACGCCGCTGGCGCCGCGCTGGGCCTGGTGGTACGGCGGCGTGGGCGGTGTGTTCAGCGCCCTGTTTGGCGCCGGCGGCTGGGTCTACTCGCTCTACCTGCTGCGCCGGCTCGACGAAGTGCAACAGATCCGCGCCACCCAGACCGCGGTGCTGATGTTCAGCTCGGTCATCCGCGTCGGCCTGTTCCTGCTGGCCGGCCGCTTGCTGGACCTCGACTTGCTGCTGCTGGTGGCCTGCCTGCTGCCGGCGGTGGGGTTGGGTCTGTACCTCGGCCATCGCATCAGCCTGCGGCTGGACCGACAGCGCTTCCTGCAGGTGCTGCATGGCGTGCTGCTGCTCACCGGCAGCAGCCTGCTGCTGCGTGCCCTGCTGTGATCAGTTCCAGATCACCGAGCGCATCGAAATCGAGGCGCCCTGGAAGCGGTCGTTGAAGAACTGGGCTGTCTCGCCTGGCTGCACGGCCCCCGTGGCATAGAGCAGCGGCAGGAAATGGTCGTAGGTCGGGTGGGCCAGTTGCGCCACTTGGCCGAGCTGCTGGAAGTTGGGCAGTTCATCGAGCCGCCCCTGCGCGATCTGGCCGGCAATCGCGTGATCGAATTCGATCGCCCAGTCGTAGGCCTGGTCGGTGGGCGCGCTGCGCTGCATGGTGCGCAGGTTGTGCACGATGTTGCCGCTGGCCACGATCAGCACGCCCTGCTCGCGCAGCGGCTGCAACTGCCGGCCCAAGGCGTAGTGCTCGACCGGCGGCCGGCTGTAGTCCATGCTGAGCTGGATGACCGGGATGTCCGCCTGCGGGAACATGGGCTTGAGCACGCCCCAGCAGCCGTGATCGAGGCCCCACTCCCCCTCATCGACACCCAGCGGCGCCTGGGTGGAGGGCTGCTGCAGCCGCGCGGCCAGTTCGCGCGCTACCGCCGGCGCGCCGGGCGCCGGGTACTGCTGGTCGAACAGCGCTTGCGGGAAGCCGCCAAAGTCGTGGATGGTCTTGGGCGCGGCCATGCCGGTGAGCCACCAGCCGCGCGTGATCCAGTGCGCCGATATGCACAGGATCAGGCTTGGGCGCGGCCACTTGACGCCGAACTCGGCCCCCAGCGCCTCCCAGCGCGGTCGGAACTCGTTGGCTTCGATGACATTCAACGGGCTGCCGTGGCCGACAAAGAGCACCGGCAGGCGCGGGCTGGGGGACAGGCTGGGCAGATTGGCGCAGGAAGGAGCAGTGGAAGCAGTCACGGTGCGGCACCGCCTCGAGGATGGCGGCAGAGAGTCAGTACAGGCCGCATTGTCGCCGCGGGCGGCGCCTTGTGTCGCCAAGGTGATTCAATCCCTGGTGTAAGCACCGAATTGGGGCTGTTCCTGCGTGTAAATACGCAAGCGGAATTCAATCGCAACTGATATATTGCACTGCAGCAAAGCTTACAAAGCGAGTCCCAGATGCTGTACCAGCTCTACGAATCCCAGCGTTCCCTGATGGAGCCCTTCGCCGACCTGGCGCAGGCGGCTTCCAAGGCCTTCAACAACCCCTTGTCTCCCTTGGGGCACATCCCGTTTGCGCAGCGCATGGCAGCCGGTTACGCCCTCATGCACCGGCTGGGCAAGGACTACGAGAAGCCCGAGTTCGGCATCCGCACCGTGGCGGTGGACGGCGTCAACGTGGCCATCCACGAACGGGTGGAGATCAACAAGCCGTTCTGCGAGCTGCGCCGCTTCAAGCGCTTCTCCGACGACCCGGCCACCCTGGCCAAGCTCAAGGGCCAGCCGGTGGTGCTGATCGTGGCGCCGCTGTCCGGCCACTACGCCACGCTGCTGCGCGACACCGTGCGCACCATGCTCAAGGACCACAAGGTCTACATCACCGACTGGAAGAACGCCCGCATGGTGCCGCTGTCGGAGGGCGAGTTCCACCTCGACGACTATGTCAACTACGTGCAGGACTTCATCCGCTACCTGCAACAGCAGTACGGCAACTGCCACGTCATGAGCGTGTGCCAGCCCACGGTGCCGGTGCTGGCCGCCGTCTCGCTGATGGCCAGCCGCGGAGAGAAGACGCCCTTGACCATGACCATGATGGGCGGCCCGATCGATGCCCGCAAGTCACCCACCGCGGTGAACAACCTGGCCATGAACAAGAGCCACAGCTGGTTCGAGCACAACGTGATCTACCGCGTGCCGAGCAACTTCCCAGGCGCCGGCCGGCGCGTGTACCCGGGTTTTCTGCAGCACGCCGGTTTCGTGGCCATGAACCCGGACCACCACGCCAAGAGCCACTACGACTACTTCCAGCACCTGATCAAGGGCGACGACGCCAGCGCCGAAGCACACCGTCAGTTCTACGACGAGTACAACGCTGTGCTCGACATGGACGCCGACTACTACCTGGAAACCATCAAGACGGTGTTCCAGGACTTCAGCCTGGTGCAGGGCACCTGGGACGTGAAGAACCCGCAGGGGCAACTCGAGCGTGTGAAGCCGCAGGACATCAAGACCACCGCCCTGCTGTCGGTGGAAGGTGAGCTGGACGACATCTCCGGCTCTGGCCAGACCGAGGCGGTACACACCCTGTGCAAGAGCGTGCCGAAGGCACGTCAACGCCATCTGGAGGCCAAGGGCGCCGGTCACTACGGCATCTTCTCCGGCCGGCGCTGGCGTGACATTGTCTACCCGACGGTCAAGGCCTTCATCCTGGAGCACAACGCGCCGGCCAAGCCCCAGGCCGCGGCCAAGCCCCCCGCACGCAAGACCGGCGCCAAGGCGCGCTGACCCGCGAGCCGTTAGCCCGGGGCTTCGGCGGGATAATCGGGGCCATGCCCCGTGCCCCCGCGACTGCCGCCCAGATTCTCGACGCCCTGCCCCAGACCCAGTGCACACGCTGCGGTTACCCGGACTGTGCCGGCTATGCGCAAGCCATTGCCACCGGTGAAGCGGCCATCAACCAGTGCCCACCGGGCGGCGCCGAAGGCGTGGCCCGGCTGGCGGCGCTGACCGGCCAGCCCATGCTGCCGCTCAACCCCGAGTTCGGCACGGAAGGCCCGCTGACGGTGGCGGTGATCGACGAGGACTGGTGCATCGGCTGCACGCTGTGCATCAAGGCCTGCCCGACCGATGCCATCCTGGGCAGCAACAAGCGCATGCACACCGTGATCGAACCCTACTGCACCGGCTGCGAGCTGTGCATCCCGGTCTGCCCGGTGGACTGCATCCGGCTGGAAGCCGTCAGTGGCGAGCGCACCGGCTGGGCGGCCTGGTCACAGGCACAGGCTGACACCGCCCGCAAACGCTATGAATTTCATAGCTATCGGCGCACACGGGAAGAGGCTGAGAACCAGAAACGACTGGAAGAAAAAGCGAAGATGAAGTTAGCCGACCTGGCCAGCCACTCGCTGCACACCGATCCGGCCGTGCTGGACAAGAAGCGTGCCGTGATCGAAGCCGCCTTGGCGCGCGCCCGGGCGCGGCGCGGAGGCGGCGGCTGAGCCCCGCCCGCGCAGCGCGTCAGCTCGCCACCAGGTTCTTGTAGACGCCGCAGCCGACGAACACCTCGTCGACCTTCACCACATAGGACATCTTGGTCTGCACCGCGCCGGTGGCCGGGTTGGTGATGTCGTACTCGACCCAGCCCGGCTCGCGTGCGGCCTGCGTCACGATGGCGTCCAGCAGGCCCTGGCCGTCGATGCCCGGGATGTCCTGCACGCGCGTGCCGATCTTGGCCGGGTTGCCACCAAACGCGACGTAGGCGCCGTTGCGGTCCAGCGCGAAGACGTACATGTCACGGTCGTGGAAACCCTGGGCCGGATCGGTCAGGCCGCGCAGGAAGGCGTCCGGTCCGACCTGCTGGCGGAACTGCAGCGCCTTGTGCACCATGGCCAGCGCCTCGTCGGCCGTACCCTGCTGAAGCCGGAATGCCTCCACCGCCTTGGACAGCGTGGACGCGCGCTGCTCCAGCTTGACGGCCTGCTCCACCGCATGCTCCACCATGGCGGCGTTGCGCTGCGTGATCTCGTCAAGCTGGCGGATGGCGGAACTCACCTCCTCCAGCGTCGAGCTCTGCTCCATGCTGGACGAGGCAATCTGCGACATGTCGCCGGCCACGCCGCGGATACCGTCCACGATCTTGCCGATGTCGCCACCGGCCGCGCGGATCTGGCCCACGCTGGTCATGACCTGCTCGGACGACGTGCTGATGAGCGCACGGATTTCCTTGGCCGACTCGGCCGAGCGCTGCGCCAGCGAGCGCACCTCGGCGGCCACCACCGCAAAGCCGCGGCCCGCCTCGCCGGCACGCGCCGCTTCCACGGCGGCATTGAGCGCCAGGATGTTGGTCTGGAAGGCCAGGCCATCGATGACACCGATGATTTCGTTCATGCGCTGGGCACTGCCCTGCACCGCCTCCACCGACTGCATGGCCTGCGCCATGGTCTGGGCGCCGTGCTCGGCCACGTCGCGCACGCCGTCGGCCTGCTGACTGGACTGCTGCATGGTGCGCGCGTTGCCCTGCACCGTGTCGGATAGCTGCTCCACGCTGGCGGCCGTCTCTTCCAGGTTGGCGGCCTGCTGTTCGGTGCGGTCGGACAGTTCGCGGTTGCTGGTGGCCAGGCTCTGGCCGGCATGGGCCACCAGCGCCGAGTTGCTGCGAATGCTGGCCACCATGGCCGAAAGGCTGCCCACCATGCCGCGCAGCGAGACCGACATGTCGGCAATCTCGTCGTGCCCGCGGATCTGGATCTGTTCGCGCAGGTTGCCGCGGGACGTCTCTTCCATAAAGCGGATGACGCGCCGCAGGTCAGCGATGAAGCTGATGTAAAAGGCGATCATCAGGTAGAGCAGGACAACCAGCCCCGCCCCGCCGGCAATCGGCCCGGCCCAGTACAGGGCGGCGGTGGCACCCAACATCACCGCCATCAGCACCGTCAACTTGGACGACAGGTGCATGCGGCGCATCAACCACGCGCCGGGCCCAAACAGACGCTTGACGAAGCTCATTATGTGTCTCGCTCTATGTATTTATATGGGCCGATCCTGCCGCAACGGCTGTCTGGTCGCAAGCCGGAAATGCCCTATTTCCGCGCAGTATAGGATTCCCGCCACGGTTTGAATCCAGTACCCCAGGCCGTAACGGGTGCGTAAGTGTGTCGTCAGTCGTCAAACGGATAAGCCAAGAAAAAGCCCCGACCAGCGGGGCTTTCCAAGGATTCGGGGCGGATGTCGGCGCTCAGGCTGCGAGCCTGGCGAAGGCCGCCACCACCTCGGGGGGCGCCTGCACCAGTTCGACCAGCACGCCCTCGCCGGCAATCGGAAACTCCTCGCTGGCCTTGGGGTGCAGAAAGCAGATGTCGAAGCCGGCCGCGCCCTTGCGGATGCCCCCGGGCGCAAAGCGCACACCCTGCGCGGTGAGCCACTCCACCGCGCGAGGCAGGTCGTCGATCCACAGGCCCACATGGTTGAGCGGGGTGGTGTGCACCGCCGGCTTTTTCTCGGGGTCGAGCGGCTGCATCAGGTCGACCTCAACCTTGAACGGGCCTGTGCCCATGGCACAGATGTCCTCGTCCACGTTCTCGCGCTCGCTCCTGAACGTGCCGGTGACCTCCAGCCCCAGCATGTCGACCCACAGCTTCTGCAGCCGGGTTTTATCAGGGCCGCCGATGGCGATCTGCTGGATGCCCAGCACCTTGAAAGGACGTGCACTCATCACTCGAACTCCACGATCGGCTGGTCCACGCTGAGCGATTCGCCCTTGGCTGCCAGCACCTTGGCCACCACGCCGTCAGCGGCAGCAAACAGCACGTTCTCCATCTTCATGGCCTCGATCACGGCCACACGCTCACCGGCCTGCACCTTCTGGCCCGGCTGCACCGCCACATCGACCAGCAGGCCCGGCATGGGCGACAGCACATAGCGGCTCATGTCGGGTGGCGCCTTGAAGGGCATGAGCCGGTGCAGTTCGGCCATGCGCTGCGACACCACCAGCGCCTCGATGCGTGTGCCGTTGTGCTGCAGGCGCAGCGCCAGCGGGTTCTTGAGCGTGCCGCGCTCGACCTGAGCAGTGAAGGCCTGGCCGTTCACGGTGCCGCTGATGCAGATGTCGTTCAGCCGCGAGTTGCTACAGATTTCATAGCTGCTCTCGCCGATGCGGACAGTTGCCGTGCCGGTTGCACCCACAAACTCGTCCACATGCACCGGGGTATAGCCATGCTGACCGTCGGCGTTGAGGGTGATCACCACATAGTCCTTGCCGGCGTTCACGGCGTAGCCCGGCAGCTGGCCGCTGATGGTCGTTGCGCGCTCGCGCGACTTGCGGCGTACGAAGGCCGCCAGCGCGATCAGGAAGTCCGGGTCCTCGTGCGGCACGTCCTCGGCGGCAAAGCCCTTGCCGTAGTGCTCGGCAATGAAACCGGTGTTGAACTCGCCGCTCACGAACTTGGGGTGCGCCAGCAGCGCGGCCTGGAACGGGATGTTGGAACTGATACCGCGAATGACGAAACCGTTGAGGGCCTCGCGCATCTTGGCAATCGCGTCCATGCGGTCGGTGCCGTGCACGATGAGCTTGGCGATCATCGAGTCGTAGTACATCGGGATCTCGCCGCCGTCCTGCACGCCGGTGTCCACTCGAACGCCGAACAGGTGCCCGGTGTCGGCCTGCCACATGCTCTGCGCCGGCGGCGCGAAGCGCACCAGGCGGCCGGTGCTCGGGAGGAAGTTGCGGAACGGGTCCTCGGCGTTGATTCGGCATTCGATGGCCCAGCCGTTGCGCTTCACATCCTTCTGCGTCAGCGGCAGCTTCTCGCCCGCCGCGACACGGATCATCAGCTCCACCAGGTCCAGGCCGGTGATGCACTCGGTCACCGGGTGCTCCACCTGCAGGCGGGTGTTCATCTCCAGGAAGTAGAAGTCCTGGTCCTTGCCGACCACGAACTCCACCGTCCCGGCGCTCTGGTACTTCACGGCCTTGGCCAGCGCCACGGCCTGCTCGCCCATGGCCTTGCGGGTGGCCTCGCTGATGAAGGGGCTGGGCGCCTCCTCGATCACCTTCTGGTGCCGGCGCTGGATCGAACACTCGCGCTCGTTCAGGGAGATCACGTTGCCATGCGCGTCACCCAGCACCTGGATGTCGATATGGCGCGGCTCCTGCACGAACTTTTCCATGAAGACGCGGTCGTCGCCGAAGCTGTTGCGCGCCTCGTTGCGGCAGGAGCTGAAGCCATCGAAGCACTCCTTGTCGTTGAAGGCCACGCGCAGGCCCTTGCCGCCACCGCCGGCGCTGGCCTTGATCATCACCGGGTAGCCGATCTTCTTGGCGATTTCAACCGCCTCCTCGGGCGACTGGATCGGCTCGTTGTGACCCGGAATCGTGCTGACCTTGGCCTCGTTGGCCAGCTTCTTGGAGGCGATCTTGTCGCCCATGGCGGCGATGGAATAGTGCTTGGGACCGATGAAGGTGATGCCCTCCTCCTCCACACGCTTGGCGAAGTCCTCGTTCTCCGACAGGAAGCCGTAACCGGGATGGATGGCCTCGGCGCCCGTCTGCTTGGCCGCGGCAATGATCTTGTCCGCCACCAGGTAGGACTCACGGCTCGGCGCCGGGCCGAGCAGCACGGCCTCGTCAGCCAGCAGCACGTGGCGCGCATCCCGGTCGGCCTCCGAATACACCGCCACGGTGGCGATGCCCATCTTTTTTGCAGTCGCAATCACGCGGCAGGCGATCTCGCCGCGGTTGGCAATCAGGATCTTCTTGAACATGTTCTTCTCTCCTCGGGCCTTCAGAGCGGGATGTTCCCGTGCTTGCGCCAGGGGTTCTCAAGTTTTTTGTCTTTCAGCATCACCAGCGAGCGGCAGATGCGCTTGCGCGTCTCGTGCGGCAGGATCACGTCGTCGATGAAACCGCGCGCACCGGCCACAAACGGGTTGGCAAAGCGCGCCTTGTACTCGGCTTCCTTGGCGGCCAGCTTGGCCGGGTCGCCCTTGTCCTCGCGGAAGATGATCTCCACCGCGCCCTTGGCGCCCATCACCGCAATCTCGGCATTGGGCCAGGCGAAGTTGACATCACCCCGCAGGTGCTTGGAGGCCATCACGTCGTAGGCGCCGCCGTAGGCCTTGCGCGTGATGACCGTGATCTTCGGCACGGTGCATTCGGCATAGGCGTAGAGCAGCTTGGCGCCGTGCTTGATGATGCCGCCGTATTCCTGGGAAGTGCCGGGCATGAAGCCGGGCACATCAACGAAGGTGACGACCGGAATGTTGAAGGCGTCGCAGAAGCGCACGAAGCGCGCGGCCTTGATGGAGCTCTTGATGTCGAGGCAGCCGGCCAGCACCAGCGGCTGGTTGGCCACGATGCCCACCGTCTGGCCGTCCATGCGGGCAAAGCCGACGATGATGTTCTTGGCGTACTCGGGCTGGATCTCGAAGAAGTCGCCATCGTCGACTGTCTTGAGGATCAGCTCCTTCATGTCGTAGGGCTTGTTCGGGTTGTCCGGCACCAGCGTGTCCAGGCTCAACTCCATGCGGTCGCTCGGGTCGCCGCTCTTGCGCACCGGCGCCTTTTCGCGGTTGTTGAGCGGCAGGTAGTTGTAGAGCCGGCGCAGCATCAGCAGCGCCTCCACGTCGTTCTCGAACGCCAGGTCGGCCACGCCGCTCTTGGTGGTGTGGGTGATGGCGCCGCCCAGCTCCTCGGCCGTCACTTCCTCGTGCGTCACGGTCTTCACCACCTCGGGGCCGGTGACGAACATGTAGGAGCTGTCCTTCACCATGAAGATGAAGTCGGTCATGGCCGGGCTGTACACCGCGCCACCGGCCGAGGGGCCCATGATCAGGCTGATCTGCGGAATGACGCCGGAGGCCAGCACGTTCTTCTGGAACACGTCGGCATAACCACCCAGCGAAGCCACGCCTTCCTGGATACGCGCACCGCCCGAGTCGTTGAGGCCGATCACCGGCGCACCGACCTTCATGGCCTGATCCATGATCTTGCAGATTTTCTCGGCGTGCGCCTCAGAGAGCGCACCACCGAACACCGTGAAGTCCTGGCTGAAGACGAACACCAGCCGGCCGTTGATCATGCCGTAGCCGGTGACGACGCCGTCACCCGGGATCTTGTTGTCCTGCATGCCGAAGTCGGTGCAGCGGTGCTCGACGAACATGTCCCATTCTTCAAAGGTACCTTCGTCCAGCAGCACCTCCAGGCGTTCGCGCGCCGTCAGCTTGCCCTTGGCATGCTGCGCGGCGATGCGCTTTTCGCCGCCGCCCAGGCGCGCCGCAGCGCGCTTCTTTTCAAGTTGTTCCAGGATGTCGTGCATGGTTCGTCCTTCTTGTCAACCGGTTGCTACACTTTCAATAGCTGTTCACGCCCGTCCTTCAAAGGCGTGCAGCAGATTTCTTGCCGCGGTGGAGGCGGCCAGCCGGCCGCCGGCCACCTCGGCGCTGAGTTTCGGCAGCAGCTCGCGCACCTGCGCATGGCCGCGGAAGGCTTGTCGCAGACCCGCCTCGATACGCTCCCACATCCAGGCCAGCGCCTGCTGCTCACGCCGCGCCGCCAGCTTGCCACTGGCCGTCTGCAGCGCGCGGAACTCCGTCACCGCGGCCCAGAAAGCATCCACGCCCTGCCCCAGCAGGGCGCTGAGCTGGATCACCTTCGGGTGCCAGATTTTTTCGTCATGATGCGCGTGCTCGGGGTTGCCGTGCAAGCCCAGCAGCCGCAACGACGAGGTGATCTGTGCCTGCGCCCTGGTAGCCGCAGCGCTGTCAAGGTCGGCCTTGTTGATCACCACCAGGTCGGCCAGCTCCATCACGCCCTTCTTGATCGCCTGCAGGTCGTCGCCGGCATTCGGCAGCTGCAGCAGGCAGAACATGTCGGTCATGTTGGCCACCGCCGTCTCGCTCTGGCCCACGCCCACGGTCTCGACGATCACGGTGTCATAGCCCGCGGCCTCGCACACCAGCATGGCCTCGCGCGTCTTCTCGGCCACGCCGCCCAGCGTGCCACTGCTCGGGCTGGGCCGGATGTAGGCCTTGTCGTGCACGGAGAGTTTTTCCATGCGCGTCTTGTCGCCCAGGATGGAGCCGCCGGAGACACTGGACGAGGGATCGACCGCCAGCACCGCCACGCGATGCCCGTGCGCTATCAGGTAGAGCCCCAGCGCCTCGATGAAGGTGGATTTGCCCACACCGGGCACGCCGCTGATGCCGAGGCGGAACGCACCGCCGGTGTGCGGCAGCAGTGCTGTCAACAGCTCGTCGCCCTGCGCGCGGTGGTCGGCGCGGGTGGATTCCAGCAGCGTGATCGCCTTGGCCATGGCACGGCGCTGCTGGGCGGGGTTGCCCTGCAGAATGCCGTCCAGGAGAGGCGGATGCGCCACCGTCAGGCCTTGTTGGCAAGTTTGATCTGTTCCAGCACATCCTTGGCGCTGGCCGGGATTGGCGTGCCGGGACCGTAGATGCCCTTGACGCCGGCCTCGTACAGGAAGTCGTAGTCCTGGCGCGGGATCACACCGCCGACGAAGACGATGATGTCGTCCGCGCCCTGCTTCTTCAGTTCGGCAATGATGGCCGGCACCAGGGTCTTGTGGCCGGCGGCCAGGGTGGAGACGCCGACGGCGTGCACGTCGTTCTCGATCGCCTGGCGCGCGCATTCCTCGGGCGTCTGGAACAGCGGCCCCATGTCGACGTCGAAACCGAGGTCAGCATAGGCCGTGGCCACCACCTTGGCGCCGCGGTCATGGCCGTCCTGGCCGAGCTTGGCGATCATCACGCGCGGCCGGCGACCATGGGCTTCGGCGAACTGGGAGATTTCAGTCTTCAGTTTTTCCCAGCCCTCGGCCGAGTCATAGGCAGCTGCGTACACACCGGTCACCTTTTGCGTATCGGCGCGATGGCGCCCAAAAACCTTCTCCAGCGCATCGGACACCTCGCCCACCGTGGCGCGCAGGCGGATGGCCTTGATGCTCAGGTCGAGCAGGTTGCCCTGGCCGCTCTCGGCGGCCGCGGTCAACGCGTCGAGCGCCGCCTGCACCGCCTTGGCATCTCGGCTGGCCTTGATGGCCTTCAGGCGCGCAATCTGGCCCTCGCGCACCTTGACGTTGTCCACCTCGAGGATGTCGATCGGGTCTTCCTTCGCCAGTTTGTACTTGTTGACGCCGACGATCACGTCCTTGCCTGAGTCGATGCGCGCCTGCTTCTCGGCCGCGGCGGCTTCGATCTTGAGCTTGGCCCAACCCGAATCCACGGCCTTGGTCATGCCGCCCATGGCGTCGACCTCCTCGATGATCTTCCAGGCCGCATCGGCCATGTCCTGCGTCAGCTTCTCCATCATGTAGCTGCCGGCCCAGGGGTCGATCACGTTGGTGATGTGGGTCTCTTCCTGAATGATCAGCTGGGTGTTGCGCGCAATCCGGGCCGAAAACTCGGTGGGCAGTGCAATTGCCTCGTCGAAGCTGTTGGTGTGCAGGCTCTGCGTGCCGCCGAACACCGCGGCCATGGCCTCGATGGTGGTGCGCACGATGTTGTTGTACGGATCCTGCTCGGTCAGGCTCCAGCCGCTGGTCTGGCTGTGCGTGCGCAGCATCAGGCTCTTGGGGTTCTTGGCGTTGAAGCCCTTCATGATGCGGCACCAGAGCAGGCGCGCGGCGCGCATCTTGGCGATTTCCAGGTAGAAGTTCATGCCCACCGCCCAGAAGAAGGACAGGCGGCCCGCGAAGTCGTCCACGTCCATGCCCTTGGCAATGGCGGTCTTCACATACTCCTTGCCATCGGCCAGGGTGAAGGCCATCTCCAGCGCCTGGTTGGCGCCGGCTTCCTGCATGTGGTAGCCCGAGATCGAGATCGAGTTGAACTTGGGCATGTTCTTGCTCGTGTACTCGATGATGTCGCCGATGATGCGCATGCTCGGCTCAGGCGGGTAGATGTAGGTGTTGCGGACCATGAACTCCTTGAGGATGTCGTTCTGGATGGTGCCGCTCAACTGGTCCTGCTTGACGCCCTGCTCTTCCGCCGCCACCACGTAGCCGGCCAGCACCGGCAGCACGGCGCCGTTCATCGTCATGGAGACACTCACCGTGTCCAACGGAATCTCGTTGAACAGGACCTTCATGTCCTCCACCGAATCGATGGCCACACCGGCCTTGCCGACGTCACCGGTGACGCGCGGATGGTCACTGTCGTAACCGCGGTGGGTGGCCAGGTCAAAGGCCACGCTCACGCCCTGGCCACCGGCGGCCAGCGCCTTGCGGTAGAAGGCATTGGACTCTTCAGCGGTGGAAAACCCCGCGTACTGGCGGATGGTCCAGGGCCGCACGGCGTACATGGTGGCCTGCGGGCCGCGAAGATAAGGCTCGAAACCCGGCAGGGTGTCAGCATGCGGCAGGCCCTGGGTGTCGGCCGCGGTGTAGAGCGGCTTGACGGTGATGCCGTCGGGTGTGACCCAGTTCAGGGCGTCGACGTTGCCACCGGGGGCGGATTTGGTGGCGGCCTTGTGCCAAGCCTCGAGGCTGGCGCTCTGGAATTCGGGGTTTTTCGAGCTCATAGGTCACTTCGGGACGCCAGCAGGCGCCCTGGGTTGGGGTGCGGCGAGTTTACATCATTCATAATTATTGATGCAAAATATTCTGCAAAGCTTACAATCCACGCCATGTCTGCAGTCTCCCTCTCTCCGCGCGCACTTTACGAGGAAGTGGCCGAACTCCTGCGCCAGCGCATTTTCAGCCGCGAACTGGAGCCCGGCAGCTGGATCGACGAGCTGAAGATCGCCGAGGACTACGGCATCAGCCGCACGCCGCTGCGCGAAGCACTCAAGGTGCTCGCCGCCGAGGGCCTGGTGACCATGAAGGTGCGCCGTGGCGCCTACGTCACCGAGGTCAACGAGAAAGACATGGCCGACGTCTACCACCTGCTCGGCCTGCTGGAAAGCGATGCTGCCGGCGTGGTGGCCGCACGCGCCACGCCGGAGCAGCTGGCCGAGCTGCAGGCCCTGCACGACGAGCTGGAAGTCGCTGCCCGCGGCGAACCGGACCGCGAACGCTTCTTCGCCATCAACGAGCGCTTCCACATGCGCCTGCTGGAGATCGCCGACAACCGCTGGCGCAACCAGATGGTGGCCGACCTGCGCAAGGTCATGAAGCTCAACCGTCACCACTCGCTGTTCAAGTCCGGTCGCATCGAGGAATCGCTGGCCGAGCACCGCGCCGTCATGGCAGCACTGCAGGCGCAGGACCCCGTCGGTGCGACCCAGACCATGCTGACGCACTTTCGCAACGGCCTGGAAGCTGCGGTCTAGGCAAGTCCGCTGCGCTGACTAGAATGAACTCACAGCGTGTCTGGGAGCTGTGCAGCCGCGACCCGACGCCGCCGATTCATTCATAAAAAAAGTCGCCTGACCGACATGCCCGGGACACGCCAAGCTCCACCTGCCGAGGCACCGCCTGGCACTTCTATGCAGCAGACGCTGCTGGAGTACCAGGCCATTCTGGCCAATGCCTCCATCGGCATCATGTTCACACGTGATCGCAAGGTGCTGCACTGCAACCCGAAGTTCTCCGAGATCTTTGGCTGGCCGCATGGTGAACTGGTCGGCCAGCCCGGCTCGGTGTTCTACCTGTCCGACAAGGACTACGCCGAAATCGGCCGCATCGCCACCCCGCTGCTGTCCAGCGGTGGCATGCTGGACCACGACCTGCCGATGCGACGCAAGGACGGCAGCGCGATCCACTGCCATATGCGGGCCAAGGCCATCAACCCGCAGAACACCGCCGAAGGCACGATCTGGATCATCGAGGACATCAGCGAACGCAAGCGCGCCGAGTCTCGGCTGCAGGAACTGCTGTACAAGCAGCAGGCCATCCTGGAATACGCCTCGCTGGGCATCATGTTCACCAGCAACGGCAAGATCGTGCACTGCAATCCGCGCTTCGAAACCATGCTGGGCTGGCCCGTCGGCGCGCTGGAAGGACAGATGGCCGAGGTGTTCTTCCACAGCCAACAGGACTACGTCTACTTCGGCCAGCTGGTCGGTCCACGCCTCGCACAGGGCGAGCTGGTGGACATCAACTGGGAAAACAGGCGCCGTGACGGCTCAACGGTCTGGTGCCGCCACCTGGCCAAGGCACTGCCCACCACCGACGGCAGTCAGAGCACGATCTGGATCACCGAGGACATCAGCGACCGGCGTGCCGCCGAACAGGCCCTGGCCGCTGCCCACCGGGAGCTGGAGCAACGCGTGCAGGAGCGCACCGAGGAACTGGCCCGCTCCAATGCGCGCCTGCAGCAGGAAGTGAGCGAGCGCAAGGAGATCGAGCAGCACCTGCGCGCCAGCGAGGCCCGTTTCCGCGACCTCACGACCTTGTCGTCGGACTGGTACTGGGAGCAGGACGCCGAGTTCCGCTTCACCGAGATCACCGGCGGCGCCTCCGCACCCTACCTGTCCAGCCAGCAGACGACCGGCAAGCGGCGCTGGGAGTTGCCGGCCAGCGGCGTGACCGAAGCCCAATGGCAGGAGCACCGCGCACAGCTGGAAGCGCACCTACCCTTCCGGGATTTCGTCTACCAGATCGCTTCACCGACCACCGGCGAGCTGCACTGGTTTTCCATCAGCGGCAGGCCCGTTTTCGAGCATGGCGAATTCCGCGGCTACCGCGGCATCGGTAGCGACATCACCGAGCGCAAGCGCAGCGAGCACCAGATCGAGTTCCTGGCCTACCACGACCCGCTGACCGGCCTGCCCAACCGTGTGCTGCTGGAGGACCGGCTGCAACAGGCCATGGCCCACGCCGATCGCAACCGCACGCAACTGGCGATGCTGTTCATGGACCTGGACAACTTCAAGCAGATCAACGACTCGCTGGGCCACGCCGCCGGCGACTGCCTGTTGCAGGAGGTGGCCTCCCGGCTGGGCGACTGCGTGCGCGAAACCGACACCGTCAGCCGCCAGGGCGGCGACGAGTTCATCCTGCTGCTCACCGACCTGCAGGAGGCCGACGGCTGCCTGGCGGCACTGAGCAAGATCATGAACCGGCTGCAGGACCCGTTCATGGTCGACGACAACGAGCTGTCGACCTCGGTCTCGATTGGCGTGGCCACCTACCCGGCCGATGGCACAGATTTTGAAACCCTGCGCAAGAAGGCCGACATGGCCATGTACCGCGCCAAGGAGGCCGGGCGCAACACCTACCGCTTCTTCGACGAAGCGATGAACAGCGAAGCCGTCGAGCATCTGGTGATCCGCAACGGCCTGCGTCGCGCGCTGGAGCGCAAGGAACTGCGCCTGCACTACCAGCCGCAGATCGACCTCGCCAGTGGCCGCGTGATCGGCGCCGAAGCACTGCTGCGCTGGCAGCATCCTGAACTCGGCCTGGTGCCGCCGGGGCGCTTCATCCACATTGCCGAGGAGAGCGGCATGATCGTGCCGATCGGCGAGTGGGTGTTGTACACGGCCTGCCGCCAGGCCGTGGCCTGGCAGCGCGCCGGCCTGCCACCGCTGCTGGTGGCGGTCAACCTGTCGGCGGTGCAGTTCCGCCGCGGCAACGTGGAGCAGAGCGTGACGCAGGCGCTGACGCAATCCGGGCTCGACCCGGCCCTGCTGGAACTGGAGCTGACCGAATCCATCCTGATCCAGAACGTCGAGCAGGTGCTGGCCACCGTCAAGGCGCTCAAGCGCCTGGGGGTCAAGCTGGCGATCGACGATTTCGGCACTGGCTACTCCAGCCTGTCGTACCTGAAGCGCTTCGACATCGACAAACTCAAGATCGACCAGAGCTTCATCCGTGACCTGGCCACCGACCCGGACGACGCCGCCATCGTTCATGCCGTGGTGCAGATGGCGCACAGCCTCAATCTCAAGGCCATCGCCGAAGGCGTGGAACATGCCGCCATGCTGCGGCAGCTGCGCGAGTTCGGGTGCGACGAGGCCCAGGGCTACTACTTCGCGCGGCCGATGCCGGCGGACGATTTCGCCCAGTTCCTGGCTGGCCAGACCAACCCGCCGCAGCCGGGTTGAACGGCCAGCCGCCGGGATGGCCGGCAGCCAAACCGTTATGATTCGCGGTTTATCGAACGACCGTTCTTTTTTTATAGCTTTTCCGGTCCCTGATCTGCCTGCCCGGCGCCTTTGCTGGCCGCCGCTCCACACCTGTCAGCCCCTGCCTGCCCGATGCATCCCGTTCGCCCCGACCTTGCCGCCGTCCAGACCCTGCCCGAACTGCTCGCCTTTCGCGTCGCCGCCACCCCTCAGGGCGAGGCCTACCGTGAATTCCAACCTGCCGGCGAACGCTGGCTCAGCCTGAGCTGGCGTGATGTCACCCTGCGGGTACGCGTCTGGCAGCAGGCGCTGGCCGCCAGTG
>Ga0114986_1000167_pt1 | contig 18851 bp, 9 predicted proteins | sample Shrwel1BS1Day17_FD_96988 | JGI IMG/M metagenome (GOLD analysis project Ga0114986, IMG submission 96988) | Subsurface microbial communities from deep shales in Ohio, USA - Utica-3 well 1 S-1-Day17 | ecosystem: Environmental > Aquatic > Deep subsurface > Shale gas/oil reservoir > Produced... | reverse complement strand
CCGCATTACCGCCCCGCGCCCCTCCCCGCGGCCAGACCTGCAACGCCGAAGGTGGCTAGAAAAGGTAGCTAGCATGGGCCAGACAGCAGACCGCCGCGCCGCGCTGATCGCGCAGATTACCGATATCCATGTCGGCTTCGCGCCCGATGACGGTAGCGGGCAGGACGAGCTCAACCTCGTGCGCCTGCACGCGGTGTTGCAGCGGCTGATGGACGGGCCCAACCGCCCCGATCTGCTGGTCCTGTCGGGCGATATCACCGATCATGGCGATGCGGAAAGCTTCGCAAAAACCGCCGCGCTACTGGCCGGGGGCCCCTGTCCGGTGCTGCCGATGGTCGGCAATCACGACAGCCGCGAAGGGCTTCTGGGCGCTTTCCCGCACATCCGGCCCGCCGACGACGGCTTCCTGCATTACGTGATCGACGCGCCGCTGGGCCTCAGGATCATCTGCCTCGACACGCTGGAGGAAGGCCGGCACGGCGGCGCTTTCTGCGAGGCGCGTGCGGCATGGCTGGCCGCGCGGCTTGCCGAGGCGCCCGATCAGCCGACGCTTATCTTCATGCACCACCCCCCGATCATCGCCGGGATCGACTGGATGGACCCGGCTCCGGGCGAAGGCTGGATCGCCCGGCTGCATGCGGTGCTGGAGGGGCAGAAGCAGGTGCAGGCGATCCACTGCGGCCATCTGCATCGCCAGATCACCACGCGCTTTGCGGGCATCCCGCTCGGCGTCACGCCCTCGGTCGCGCCGCAGGTGGCGATGGATCTCAACCCCATCGACCAGAACAAGCCCGACGACCGCGAGCTGATCACCGCCGAACCCCCGACCTATGCGCTGCACCGCTGGGACGGCGCGGCGCTGGTGTCGCATTACGAGCCGGTCGGCGATTGGCAGGTGCTCGCGCGCTTCCATGCAGGCTTGCAGCCGATGATCGCGGGGATGTTCGCCGAGCGGGCTTGAGGGCCTACTTCCGCGCCGCTGCCCTTTGCGCTCCCGCGGAGGGCGCCACGCCCACCCAGCGCCGCATGTCAACATCGTCCGAGACCTTCCACGGGATGCCGCTGCGGGTCATGAACAGGCGCTCCATCTCGTCGCGGGTGAAGGGCCGTGAACCCAGCCGCCCGAACACCGCCATCTGCCCGCCGGTCTCGTCCACCGCGCGGTCACGGTCGAGGCCCTTGGACAGAGCAATCGCCGGAGTCGGCGTCTTTGCCCAGGCGATCAGTTCGGGCTTGGGCGCGGGGCTGAAGCCGTAGAAATTGCGCTGGCTGTCAGGGCTGGTGAGTTGCAGCACCTTCATGCCGTTACGCCCGTCTGCCACATAAGCGAACAGCGAGGCGTTGGTGGAACCGACGATCACATCCTCCGCATCGTTGAGCGTCCCGTCCAGCGTCACCTTCTGGTAGACCTTGGGACTGCGCGGATTGGTGATGTTGAGGATCACCAGCCCGTCCTGCTTGGCCGCGACATAGGCATAGGTGCGGGCGACATACAGCCGCCGCGCATCAGCAAGCGGCACGGTGCCCTCGGGCACGGCTTGCGGATCGCGCAGGGCAGTGATGTCGAACAGCTTCACGCCTTCCGCGTCGGTCACCCAGAGGTAGCGGAACTGCACCGCGCTCGCCCGCGCATCGCGCAGCGGCCGGACCGCTGCCAGCTTCGGCGTGTCGGGATCGGCGAGATCGACGACCACCAGCCCCTTGTCGGCGGTGATGTAGGCGACCTCGCCCGCCAGCACGATATGCCGTGCGCCGGTCAGCACCCCGCCGGGGTTCCACGCGGTCGAGCCGTCGGCATAGACCTTGCGGCGCAGCTGGTTGTTGCGGAATTCGCCATCGGCCAGCGTGTTGACGTTGACGAGGATCAGGCCCTCTGCAGCATCGGTGACAGCGGCATAGTTGTAGATCGGCTTGAAGGCCTGTTCCTGATTGGCGCTGCGCATCGCATCGGTGTTGCGGGTCGGCGCGATCGGCTGGTTGGTGGGCAGCGCCATGCAGGTCGCGTTGGTCGTCTTGACCGTGGTGTCATGGCCGAGCGCGGAGAACGGCCCCTTGATGATCCTCTCCGAGACGCCCTTGTTGGCGATGCTCGCCACATCATAGACGGCAAACCCGCCCTTCCCTTCGGCCACGAACATGTATTCGCCGCGCAGCTGCAAACAGCCGACGCGGTCCGGCGTGCCTTCGTGAACGTTGGCGAATTCCTCGAAAGCTCGCGTCTCGCCCGACAGGTTCTTGTCGAAGGTCTTGCCCCGCACCCAGTTCTTCAGCTCGCGCCCGTTCTGGTCGACGTGAAGCCCCCAGTAATCGGGATAGGCATAGCGGTGGAGATAGGACCCGATCACCGCCTGCGGCTCGTCATATTCGGTGACGCGGGTGGCCTGGAAGCCGCCCTCAAGGCCGGTCCACGCGTTGAGCCCCACGAAGTTGACGTAGTTCGTCCCCAGCAGGAAGAGCTGCGCCATAATCGCGTTGTTATCCTCCTTGGCGGAAAGGTGGCAGTCGGTGCAGGTCTTGGTTTCGGTCAGGCGCACGGTGTGCGGGAAATGCGGCGCGAAGGCCTGGCTGGAAAAACCGACCGCGCTGATTGGCGGCTGCTGCACATAGATGCGTTCGCGGTTGATGTTGGTCGACGACAGCACCAGCGCCGAGGACGAGCGGACCGGGGCGACCTGATTGCCCTTGGTGGTCTGGTGCTTGCCAAGCTGGAACATCTCGTCCCGCGCGACCTGCGGGTTGTAGGTGGCGAAGTTGCGCGTCTCTCCGCCTTCGTAGCGGTGGACGGAGGTCTTCCAGTTCGCCTCGATCGGCAGATGGCAGCCGCCGCAGCTGGTGGTCCATGACAGGTGGCAAGTGAAGCACGCCATTTCGGGATCGCGGTGCGCACGGTCGTCTGCGGCTATGCCGGTGCCGAATTCGAAACTGCCCGTTTCCGCGCCGTAACGGCTCATCAGCTTGGCGCGCGCGGCCTTGGCGTTGAAGGCGGGGGTTTGCGGATCGACCACATCCTTGACGAGGCTCATCTCCCATTCGAGGCTGGGGTCGACGATCGAACGCTGGATCAGCTTGCGTCTGCCGTCTGCCCCTTCCAGCCATTCGAAGCGGCGCTTGCCATCGGGGTTGCGCAGCAGGGCGAGGTTGTGGCCCTCGGGCGGGGCGGCGGGGCCACTGGTGCGCAAGGTCGGGTAGGCATCGGGCGTGCCGTGGCAATCCTTGCAGGTGATCTCGATCGCGTTGGCGACCTCGCCGTAGATCAGGCCATTGCCGTGGCTGTCCTGTTCAAAGTGGCAATCGGCGCACTGCATGCCCTTTTCGGCGTGGATGTCCATCATATGAACCGCCTTGCCCGGATTGACCCCGACGGGCACGAACTTGCCCTCACCCTCTTTGCGCCATTTCTCGGGATCGTCAGGGTCGACGATCTTGCCGTCCGCATCGAGCAGATTGCCCTCGCGGTCACGCTTGAAAATCGCGCGGAAGTTCCAGCCGTGGCCATGATAGTCGGCGAACTGGGTGTCCTTGAGCGTCGGGTTCAGATCGTAGACATTGCGCAGGAATTCGACATCGGACCACAGCCCCTTGGGCGCGGCACCTTCGGGGTTGCGGTCAGTGACGGCGCGGACCTCGGCGGCAGTCGGATATTTCTGCTGCTTGGGCCACATCGAGGGCGCGTCGCTCTCGTAATCCCACATGGTGTAGCCGAGAAACGAATTCAGGAAGATGTTCGGCTGGTGCATGTGGCAGTTCATGCACTGGCTGGTCGGAATGGCGCGGGTGAAGACGTGGCTGAGCGGGTGGCCCTTCTCCTTCACCTCGCCCGATGCGGTGCGCAGCGCGCCATCAGAGTCCTGATCTGCGCTACCGCTCCGCTGCTTGAGCGCATGGCCGTGGCCGTCATCCGCACCATGCCCCGGCTGCTTCACGGCGCCATGTCCTGACGTCTTCTCCCCATACCCCGCCGCGTGCTCGATCTTCGCGGCAATCGTGGGATCGACAGAGATAGACTGCCCGTCGCGCCCGTATTGCGCATAGGTCAGCGAATGGCGCGGTTCGCGGTCGTTGGCGTAGACCACATGACAGCTCGCGCAGCCCGAATGGCGATAGTCGCCCGGCTGGTCATTGGTGCCCATGAACCACGTGAAGGGATCGTTGAGGCGGGTCTTGTGGATGTTGAGCGCGGGGATTGCCACGCGCAGTCCGGTGCCCGGGCCGCGGTTCGACTGCTTGAGATCGGGCCGTCCCGGTTCCTCAAGGCGCTGGATTGAACCAGATGGGTTAGGCAGCCCGATTTCCGGGAACTGCGAGTTGATTGTCCGTCCGCCGCGCTCGAACACGCGGAACACATCGCCCGGCGGGATCACGTGCCAAGTCGGCAGCGGATACATCTCGGCCAGCACCCCTCGGGCAATCTGGTCTTCGGACAGCTTGCCTCCCGGCCCCGCGCCCGGCGTGGTGATCTTGGCCGGGTCCCCGTCGCGGGTATAGGCCTCGCCGAGGAGGTAGTTCTTGAAGGGCAGGATCCCGTTATTGTAGCTCGCCCCGCCCCACAGCATGGCGCCGGTCGCCATGATCGAACGTTCCGCCGCCTCGATCGCCTGAATGTGGCACGACCCGCAAGCCTCGCGCGCAACGCGGTAATCGGACGGGTTGATGAACTTCACGAACTCGGGGCTCTCCTGATTGAGGAGGGCGTAGGACCGCTGCGGGTTGGCGGACGAAGGGAAGTGCCACGACCTGGGATATTTGGGCAGCACATGCGCCCGGTCACGCGCGGCGACGTAATCGGGGTGATCGTGGGGCAGCTCGGAATTGCCGCGCACCGCCGCATCGCCGCCATGGCAATCGGTGCAGCCCAGCCGCACCGCGGGCGAGACATGCATGGTCGGCGCATCGGTCTGGACGTGGCAGGTGTTGCAGCCTTCGGACTTGGCATCCATCTCGGCCACCGATTGCCGCTGCGGCGCGGGCGGAGCGATGACGCGGGAATAGTCGCGCTTGACCGGCTTTTCCTTGTCCGCCGCCATGGGCGATCCGGCAAACAGCATGACCGCCAGCACAAGGGCCGCGGCGATCAGCGCAAGGTGGCGAGCGAAAGGCTGGGTGAGCGCGCGCATCAGTAGGTTAGCACCACATTGGCGAGGATCGAGACAAATTCCTGTCCGCCACCGCGTGCGGCAAACAGGTCCCGAAACCCGTCACCCGCCAGCAGCGTCGCGGCGGAAAGGCGGAAGACGAGGTTCTGGTTCGCCTTGGGCCGCCAGATCGCCGCCGCCGACAGGTCAAAGCCGATCTCGCGCGGGATCGAGCCTTCGTTGCGCAGCACCTGAAGGGTCGCGGTATCCTCGAACCACAGGTGGTTGGCATTGGCCGACAGGCGAAACTGCGGCGTCAGGTCGAAATCCGCGCCCAGACCGGCGAGGATCAGCCCGGGGTTGTTGAAGTTAGATTGCCCCTGCTCCTTCGAGGAACGCAGCGAATTGAGCAGGCCGTTGCGCCCGTTCACCGCCACCGCACGCCCGCCACCGGCAAAGGGGATGGTCTGGCGGATCCAGTACGAAGTATCCGCCCCGGCGAACACCGGGTTTTCGAAGATCGCGTCGAACCCGCCCTCGGTATCGTCATAGGGATCACTGTCCCCGCTGGCATAGGCGGCAGACAGGCGGAAGCGCATCCAGTCGCGGTCGTAGCTTGCCTCGACCGCGGCGAACTGCGCGTTGATGTTGGCCGGGCGATCGGTGAAGAAGGAGTTCCGGTCCTCGCCCAGCGCCCAGTAGAAACTGCCTGTCAGGTTGACACGGCCCACACGGCCATCGGCATTGTAGCCGAGGTAGACGACGTCGTATTCACGCCCGCGCAGAGTGCCCAGCAAGGCAGGGCGCACGGGAAAGCCGTTGTCGTCGATCTCGATGTCATCGGCCTCGCGGTTCATGTTGTAGACCACGGTGAACTGGCTGGTCAGCGCCGGGATCAGGAAATCCTGCCGGTAGGCATTGGCGACAAACACGAAATCGTCGCGCGGACGCTGGGTGATCGCATTGAGGCCCGAATTGGTGTCCTTCTCCAGCCGCCAGAACGCGCCGAGGTTGAACTGGAAGCGGTTGTTGTCGCGCGATCCGAACAGGCGCACGCCAAGCTGCTGATCGTTGAACAGGAACCCGCGAAAGTCCGACTGGAACGGCTGGATCCCTGCCCGGATCGATATGAAATCGAAGCGGTCGTTATCGAACTGGCTGAAGTGGTAATCGACGAAGGCTTCCTGCACCCCGAGGAAGTGGTCGAGCCGGTGCGAAGGGCGCGAAGGCTCCACGAACAGCACCCGCCGTTCTGGCACATCCACGTAGTTGACGTTGTACGCCAGCGTGACGCGGTATTCGATGGTCGGCGGCTTGAAGGTGGTGGAGCCCTTCAGCAGCGCGAAGCCAGCGATGAAGGTCTGGCTGAACACCTGACTGAAATCATTGCCGAACACGTCATTGCGGTCCGGGTCTTCGGTGGTCTGCACGCCCACCGGAATGGGGAAGGTACGCGGTTCGTAGACGCTGTCAGAAATCAGATTGGCGACAAAGAACCAGTCATCACCCTTGATCGGCAGCCACGGCACCTTGGCGCGGTTGATCGGGCGGTCTCCCTTGTAGGTGTTCTGGTTATAGGGATCGAACAGGTTCTCGCGCACCAAACCGAGGCTTTCGATCAGGCGCCAGCGATCGGGAATGGGCAGCTGGTCGGTGGGGAAGGCCTGCGGCGGCGGCGCGCGGACGGCACCTTCGTTGGTCTGCTCGATCCGTTCGGGCAGCGGGGCGGTGTAGCCCGGACGCTGGCGGCCTTCGATGATGCCGGGATCGACCGGCGGAATGTCCTGTTCCCAATCCTGCGGCGGGGTCTGCTCGCCCGGCAGGGCGGACTGCGACTGCACCTCTTGGGGCGGCGGCGCGGCCTGAAACAGCAGCAGGGCGGGGAGCAGCGGGCCCATCTACAGCCCCTCGCACACGTTCTGCGCGGTGGTATCGAGGAACGGTGCGAAGGGGCAGCCGACATAGCGCAGCCGCACCTGCCGACTGCCGACCTGAACGACAACCCGGTCGGCACGGATCGCCGCCGGCGCATTGCCGATCCCTCCGCCCACTCGCGCGCCTGCATTGTGTACGCCGAGGAAGCTGATCATGTCGTCCTGATCGATCCCGTCGCCCGATACGCCGATCGCGCCGACCAGCACGTTGCCGCGATAGACCGGCACCGATCCGGGGAAGATCTGGATGCCGTTGGCGAGCCGCGGCGCGCCGCCTGCGGTGCCGGGCAAGCTTGTGCAGGCGCGCGGTGTGTCCGCCCCGCTCGCCCCGGTGACAAACCCGAGATGCTGCGCGAGATTGCCGACCACCAGCGCCGATTGCAGCCCGGTCGAGAACGGATTGAACTGCGCAATCGGGCGCGACAGCGGACCATTGGGCTGACCCACCTCGCCATCCGGGAAATAGGGCCGCGAAAGGTTGCCATTGGCGCGGTCGGAGAAGGCAATTGTCCCGGTCAGCGCCGCCGGATTGTTCAGGAAACTGCGGGTGCGAGCCACGAATTGCGGCACTTCGCCGGGGGCTGCGGAAAGCTCGGCGGCGGCGAAGGGACCGGAGAAGAAATTGGCCGTCCGCGCCTTTTGCAGGCTCACGTCGATCCCGAAGATCGGAGCGTCCGGCGATCGCACGATCCCCAGCACCGCGCCGCGGGTGTCGACGAGGCTGATCGTGACCTGCGCGCGGCTGTCCAGCGGCTGGCGGATCTGCGCCCGCGCGCGGCTCATGACGGTAAAGGCTTCTTCCAGGATCGCCCGCGCCTCGTCCGCGGTCAGCGGGGCAGGCACTTCGCCCGCGTCGGTCCCGGCGCGCAGGGGGTAGCGGTTTGCCCCCGCCCCGTTGGTGAGCACGAAGGCATCGCGGTTGGCAAACTCGGCCGGCGTGGCGGCGCGCACGCCCGAAGCTTCGGTGCCGTAAACTGCCCCGGCCAGCAGCCCCGCCGCGTTGTAATAGCCCGGCACTGGCACCAGCGCGCCTGCGGTCGCGGCAAAGCTCGCGCCTGCCACCGCGCCGATCTGCGGATATTCGATATCGGTATAGCGCAAGCTCGTGCCATCGGCGGTGATCCGGTCGGCGCGGATGCTGACCGGGGCCTCGAAACCGACCGTGCCTGCCAGCGCAATCGCCTCGTCGAGATCATTGTCGCGGTCGAGCACATTGGGATCGAAGCCGTAGATGCCATCCGCGATCACCCCGATGCCGCCGACCACCACGCCGTTCTGGTAAAGCGGGAAGCCCCCCGGATCCGCCGCAAGGCCGAGCGGGGAACGTTTCGGGCCGATCAGCCCGTCGCTCGCCCGTGCGGCGAGATCGGAACAGGGCAGCTGACTGAACTGCACCCCGAACAGCGGCCCGCCTTCCAGCCCTGCGGTGGTGGGCGCGGGCGGGAAATGCTCCTGGACGATCATGCTGGCCGTGCGGCTGGAAAAGGCGTTGCCGCTGCTCGACAGATATGCCCCGGTGATTGCCTTGGCGATGGCCGCACCGGCGCTGGGGATGACGAGGCCCTGCGCATCGCGGCTGGTGCCGTCGGGCGCTGCGGGAATGCGCGCGGTCGCGGCGGCGCCCGGCATGGCGAAGACCGCGAGGACATTGCCCACCCGGTCGGTCACCGCGATGGTCGCGGCTGCACCCCTTGCCCGCGCTTCGGCCGCGGCCTGGGCGATGATCGTGCCGACTTCGGCGCCCGAGAGGCTTTCGGCGGCGGGCACGGCAAACACTTGACCCGTCGGCGGAGGCGTGGGCGAAGGCGCAGGGCCGGGCGCACCGGTCGCGCCGCCGTTGCTGGACGGACCCCCGCCCCCGCAGGACGCCAGCACCAGCGCGCTCGCTGCCAGCCAGAATGTTCCCCCCCGGCGCATCCTATTGCAGCCTTCCGATCGCGCCCGCCGCCGCTTTCAGCGCCGTGCGGAATTCGGCCGGGCGGTAGGCATTGGGTTCCTCGACCGCCTTGTAGGCGCGGGCGATGTCGCCCCGTATCCCCGCCGCCGCACCCTGAGTGACCCGCCCTTCGCGAACCAGCGCATTGAGCAGCGTGTCCACCGCCATCACCGCCTGCACCGATCCGGCATAGTCGGTGAAGCGCGGCGCGGTCGCTTCCCCGGCGATGATCGCGATGACCCTGAAGGCATCCGCATTGCCGAAGGCGCAGCCAGCCAGTGCGTCCGAGAGGGTGCCCGCGCGCGCCGAGAGAGTCTGCGCGGCGGCGCGCGTCTGCTCCGGCCCGGCTCCCATCGCCTTGTGGAAGTCGCGCGCGGCGTTCTGGTAGGCCTGTGCCTCGCCCGGCACCAGCGCGCCCGCCACGGCGGACAACAGGATCATGTTCTCGTCATTGAAGGGCGGGTTGCCGAAGGGGATCGGGCGGCCGGGATTGGTCTCGAAGGTCAGCTTGCGCTGCGGGCCATCGGTGATGGTGCGGTGGCACGAATGGCAATCGAGGAAGGTGAACTGCGGGAACGCGCCCTCATAAGCGAACTTGGGCTGGGCGAAGAGGCTGGTCGAACGGCGCACCGCCTCGGCCTGCCCCACGGCCCAGAACCGCACCGCATCGGGCGCGCCCTTGCGGCTCACATAATCGGCATCGACCTCGTGGTGCTGCTGGAGCGCGCTGAACAGATCGAGCTCGAAGGAAATGCGCGGGTGGCCCGCGGCCATCATGGCGTGGGTGACGAACTGGCCGGGCTTGCTCGATCCGTAATGGCAATCGAGGCACACCCCGGCGCGCGCTCTGGGATTGTCGAGCGGGGTGAGGCCCGCCGCCACGTTCGAGGCATGGGTGGCCGGCAGCGCGTAGTGTTCGGCGAGCCATGTGCCGCCCGAAGCCCCGTGGCAGCTTTCGCACCCGACCCCGTCGGTCAGGGTGAACTTCGCGCCGCGCTGGCCGGCGGGGGCATAGGTGGCGTGGCAACCGAGACAGGCGGGCGCGCTTTGTGCATTGCCCAGCCCCAGGCTCGCGGCGATCTGCTGGCCGCGCCGCCCGCCGAGCACGGCATAGGCGCGGGAATGCGCGCCCGAGGGGGAGGAAGGTTCCTGCCATGTGGCAATCTCGTCCTGCCGCACCACCGCGCCATTGCCCTCGGCCCTACCGTGACAGGTCGATCCGGCGCAGCTGGCAACGCCTTCGAAGGTGCCGTTGCCGATCGCGCCCGACGCGGGATAAAGCGCAGCGAGGCCAAGCACAGCCGCCGCGCGCAGCAGGGCCGCCGCCGGAACGCGGCCCGCGATCAGATCCGACCAAAATCGCCTCATCCCATCCCCCCGAGATGCTGGCCCGACGAACAGTTTCAGGAGTGACCCTGCAATCCCCGCACCGCGCCCCCGCGCGATGCCGCAAGCACTGTTTCAGGCTCCCCTCGTCCGCTTGCCGATTCCCCCGTCAGGTCGACCCGTCACCCTTGTCACAAGCTTGGCAGTGCGATGCAACCTGCAATCGCCGTGCCGTGTTCAGCCTTCGCTGGCTTCCGCCGAAGCCTCAAGGCTCGCGGCGAGCGTTTCGAGCTGCACTGAACAGCCCCTGGCGATCAGCGCCTCGGCCAATGCGTCTGGCGCGGCGTAATCATCGGCGAGCAGCACGAAGTTGATTTGCGCGCTGGTGGCATTGTCCGGACCGGTAATCGTGTAGGGCGCGCCCTCCACGATCGGCAGGCGCGCCGGATCGAGCGCGGCGATCATCACCGCCTCGTCGAAGGTGACATCGACCGCCGCGCCATTTTCGCGGTTGAACATGCGGTAAGTGCTGGTTCCGGTCGTCCCCGGCCTCCACAGGCGCACCGTGGCCAGATCATACAGGCAGATCGTGCCGGAACGGGTGACGTCGACATACCACAGGGAGGGATTGGTCGCCGGCCCGTCGTTCTCGCCGCGCACGGCTCCGGTGCGCACGCGGGTGGCGGCGCGCTTGCGGGTCAGCGAGGCGAAGCGGTCGGCGGCGACCTGCGGCCGGTCGGCGACGCGGAAGGTGCCTGCCCCCTTGATGACCCGGGTGCCATCGGCCGTCAGAACCGTCACCACGTCCCCCGCCTTGAGCGTGATCGAGGCATTGTCATCGACCTTGCTGCCGACGGGGAACTTGGTAGCGGAAGGACCGGTTGACTTCACCACCACCCCGGCAATCGCCGCAGCCGGCAGCAGCAGCGCCGCACCCGCCATTGCCAAGGCCGTGCCCGCACGCTTCATTCTAGCCGAGAACATAGGTTCCTCCCTCATCCATTTCCTGCATCCGCTTCACCAGATTGCCTAGCGCCAAATCGCCCGGATGGCGACGGGCCACATCCTCCACTAGCCGCATCGCGGCGGCGCGGTCGGTGACGGCCAACACATTCGCCTCGGCCAGCACCACGCGGTCGCTGTCGGGAAAAGCGGGAGCGGGTTCGAACAGGTCTACAGGCCGCGCCCGCCCGCGCAGCACCACCCGGCCCATCGGTCGCCACCAGCCCATCCCCGAGGCCTCGGCAAACTCGCGGCTCGCCATCACCGCGGAATCCAGCGCCTTGTTGGCGGCCTCCAGCCGGGCAGCGGTGTTCATCGAATCCCCGAGCGCCGTGTACTGGATGCGCGAGGCCCCGCCGAAATTGCCGATCACCGCCTCGCCATAATGCAAGCCGACGCGGGTCTTGCCGATCTTGGGCAGGCTTGCGTCCATCGCGGCGACTTCGGCGCGGAACGCCTCGCCCGCCTGCCACATCGCGTAGCCGGCACGCGCCGCCCGCTCGCCATCGTCGGGCCGGCTGATCGGCGCGCCCCAGAACGCGACCACGGCATCGCCCACGAACTTGTCGATCACCCCGCCATGGTCCAGCACCACCTGGCTGAGCATGTCGAGATAGCGGTTCAGCAGTTTCGCGACCATCTCCGGCGGGATTGCGTGGCTCATCTTGGTAAAGCCTTCGAGATCGCTGAACAGCACGAAAATCTCGCGCTTCTCTCCGCCCAGCGACAGCAGTTCGGGTTTTTCGATGATCGCCTGCGCGATGTCGCGCGGGATATACTTGCCCAGCGCCCCTGTCGCGAAATTGCGTTGCACCGCGCCAGAGGCCCGCACTGTCGAGGTGACCGCACTATAGACAATGATCCAGCCGATCAGCCAGCCGACCGCCGGCAATCCATAGGTATCGATATTGCGAACCTGCAAGACCACCGGGATGCCCTGAAAGATCACCAGCTGCGCCACGCCCAGCAGCGCAAGCCGCCGCGCGGGCCATTCGAGCAAGGCGGTCAGAACCGCAGCCAGTATCGCCAGAACCGCCATGGCCCACAGCACCCAAGTCGGGATCGGGGCAAGCACCCGGTTATCGAGCATCTGCGCGATAATCTCGGCGTGGACGGCGATCCCTGCGGGCACTTCGCCGTTGATCGAGGTGAACGTCGTCTCGACCCGGTCATAGTCGACGATATCGCCGCCGATCAGGATATACTTGCCGGCATATTGCTCCTTGAGGAAGGGCAGGATCTCCGGATCGGGATCGACGAAGAGGTCGATCTGGGCCGGAGGGAACAGAACGCCATCGGCAAACTTGGTCCGCCGGTAATCGATCGCGCCCTCGTATCCGGCAAAGGCGGTGGCCGGCTCGCCCGCGTCTTCGAGCATCGCGCGCCCGAGCAGCGGCGGCAAGCCTTCGCGGATATCCGGCCACAGCCGGGTCGCGCCGAAGGTGTTGTCGAGCCGGATGCTCGCCGGGCGCGCCTTGCTGCCTTCGAGCCGCGCCATGAAGGCATCGAGATATTGCTGCTGTTCCCAGCCGATATCGTCGGGATTGGTGGCCATCGCGGCATAGGCGACCGCAACGGGCGTCTTCATCCCGCGCAGGGCAGCGATAAGTTCCTCGTCCTCGTCCTGCGGCTGATCGAACAGGATGTCGATCCCGATCGCCTTGGGCTCCATCGCATCAAGCGTGCGCAGTGTCCTGGCCAGCAACCCTCTGTCGAGCGGCGAGCGTTTGCGCGCGGCGATCAGGGTCTGGTCGGTATAGACGACCAGCACGATCCGCTTGTCTTCCTCGACCAGGTCGGCGGAATAATAGGCTCGCAGGTCATAGAACGCGCGCTCCGCCTCGCTGGTGAGCGGGGTCGGCTCGGATCCGTCGGGCAGCACCCAGCTGTAGCGCGCGATGAACAACGCCACGCAGGCAAGCATGACGGTCAGAGCCAGCTGGACGGTGCCCGCCTGACGCACGTTGCGCCAGCCGCGCGCCAGACGACCAAGGCGCGAATTCGCGTGGGCGGCGGGGTCGTTCATCGCCAGCGCAGGGCCTCAGCGCACCAGCAGCGCGGCACCATCGCCCACCACCGCAAAGGCCGACCAGTAGAACGGGTGCGAGGTCTCGGCATCGTCCATAAGCGCCTCCTGCGAGACCTTGAGCGCCTCGGCCGTCGGGCGGGCCTCCGCGCCTTGCGCAAACAGTCCCGAAACCAGCCGTCCGGTGGCGTCGAAATCGTCGGGCACCGGCCAGTGGCTTGCCAGCACCGTGCGCCCGCCCGCGCCAACAAATGCACGCACAAGGCCATCCAGCGCAAACTCCCCGCCAGTGGTCACGCCCGCCTCGCGGGTCGCACCGATGGTAGCGCTGCCGGCGGTGTCGCAGGCCGAAAGGATCACCAGATCGGCATCGATGCGCAGGCCGAATATCTCCCCGAAGCTGAGCAGCCCGTCGGAGCCCTCGCCCGGATCGAAGCTGGTGAGCAGCGCCGGGCGCGGCGGGCATTCAGGCTGCGGCGCCGTGACGAGGCCATGGGTGGCGAAATGCAGGATGCGGTATTCGGCCAGCTCGGGCAGAGCGGCAATCGCGCTGTCGGTGAAGCCCGGCCCGGTCAACACCTTCGCGCCCGGGCCGAACCGCGCCGCCGCTTCGCGCAGCTCGTCAGCCTTGATCGGGTTGGCCCAGATGTTGGGTGACCACACGCACTTCTCGCCCGCCTCGCGCGCGGCGCGGGTGCGGGCGGCGCCGGGTGTGGCGGCACCGATCGGCGCATTCTCGCCAAGACCAAGATAGGCAAAGCGCCCGTCCGAAGGTCGCGCCGCACGCACATCGCGGAAGGCCGAGGCCGCGACCGAGGTGCTCACCTGCGTGCCGCGCCCCAGCCACTTCGTGCCGCGGAAGTCATATTCGTCCGCGTCCTTCTGCTTCATGCGTGCCTGATAGGCGGCAACGCTCGCATCGTCGGTGACCAGCAGGTTGACCGGCAGCTTGAGCAGCGCGCCATCGGGTTCAAAGACGAGATGGCGCACCTTCGGCAGCTCATCGGCCACGGGTGCGAACAGGCGGACATACAGCTCGCGCGCGCGGACGATGTCGAAAGGATAGGTCAGCACCTGTCCGCCCTCGACCACGGCGATGCTCTCGCGGATGCCGCTGACCAGCGCATCGAGCTGCTTGGGCGTCGCATCGGCGCGCCACACCCGTGCGCTATCGGACGTGGCGTAGAGGACATAGGCATCGCTATCGAGCGTCACCAGCTTCACATAGGCCTCGCCCGGCGCGAGGATCGCCTGAAGCTCGGCGAGCGTGATCGCGCCATCGGCAACCGCGCGGTAGCGGGGATAGGCGGCAAGCCGGGCCAGCACTTCGGCCTGCTGCTGCTGCAACAGCGCCAGCCGTTCGCGCCGTTCGGCAATCTGCACCGCCTGCCGGGTGGCAGCTTCAGGCAGGCTCTCGATCTCGATCAGAGCGACGCGCAGCTGCTCGATCCCGCGCCCGAGATTGGTGGCAGTGCGGAACAGCTGGGCCGCTTCGTCCGTGCCTTCGGAAAGTTCGCGCGCCAGCGCAGCCTGGGTCTGGGCAAGGCCGGGACGCTGGAGCAACTGGGCAGCGGCGAACACATCGGCGGCAGCGAACGCATTGTCGATCCCCGCGCCTTCGGTCAGCAGCGCGAAATAGGGGGTCATCACCCCCCGCAGCGAGGGCAGGGCCCGCCCTTCGGCGTCGGCAATGATTCCGCGATAGAGGTCCAGCGCCTCGCTCTGACGGCCGGTTCGGGCAAGCAGCCCTGCCAGCTGTGCACGCGCGCTGCCGAGCGCGGGGGAGCCGGGGTAGACGGGCTCCAGCAGGCCAACCGCCTGCCGGTACAGCGCCTCGGCATCGCCCGGCTTGCCCGCGCTTTCGGCGACCTCGGCCAATTCGCCCAGCACCTGCGCGCGCAGCCACACCACCGATACCACCCGCCCCTCGCGCACGTCGGCGAAAGCGCGTTCGGCATCGGCCAGCAGCGCAGGCGCCTCGGCTGTGCGGCCCAGCTGGCGCAGCGCCGTTGCCTTCAAATAGGCGTGCTGCCCGTCGAGCAGGCGCCCGCGTTCGAGCGGGGTGAGGCTGAGGGAATATTCGGCGGTGATCCTCCCGCTCTCGCTCGCCAACTGCCCGGCAAGCGGGGCACCGATTGTGAGCTGGCGGACCGCCTCGTCATGGCCGAACTCGCTCGCCAGCGGCGCTTCGAGCAGGGCCAGCGCGCGTGCGGGCTGGCGCTGGTTGAGCGCATCCATCGCCTCGAAATTGCGCAGCAGGCTGGCGAGCACCGGGTTGGCCGCACCGGCAGGCCGGGCATCGGCAAAGAGGCGGCGGCTTTCGGCGAAATTGCCCAGATTGGATTGCTGAAGTGCGGCATTGAGCTGCGCTTCGGCCGCCCCCGGTCCGGCGAGCGCCGCGGCCGACACCGCGAAGAATTCGGCCGCTTCGGCAAAATTGCCGGCGTTGGAGCGGCGATAGGCCTCGGCCAACGCCTGATCGGCGGCGATCGCAGCGGCCTGCTGGCGGGCGAACGCGATGGCATCGGTGCTGCTGGTCAGGGGAATTTCGACCGTGCCGGGCACCACGGTGTCACTGGCGAGCGAAGCCAAGCCAAGCTCAAGCGCCTTGGTGTAGGCGGACAGACCGGCTGCGGCATAGGTGCGGCCCGCAAGATTACCGATCAGCACATCGCTGGCCAGCGGGCTGTCCTTGCGCGTGCACGCCAGCCGCCGGACGCCGGCAAGACCCGGCAGAGCAGGCGCGGCGGCGCTATCGGCACGGCAATCCGCTTCTCCGCCGACCAGCCGCGCGGGCGCGAGCGCGCTTTCGTCCTTCGGCTTGACCACCCACAGCGTGCCGACCGGTGCGGCCGCATCGCGGCAGATCACCGAATAGCGCCGGTCGAACAGCCCCGCCCCGGGTTCGGGTGGCAGGATCTGCGCTTCGCACAGCCCGTTGGAGCCGATCGGGAAGGTGTCGCGCAGCGCAAGGCTGGTTGCCGGAGCGCCGCGGGCCGCGCCGGGGGCAGAGGGCAGGCCCGCCGCCAGCCCGGCGAACGCGGCCGCAGCCATGATGGTGCGAAGCGGAAGGGTGCGCATGGTCATCTCATTGGCCTCCCGCAGGCGGCACAGCGCCGCTGCCATAGACCGAGGCATCACCGCCGCTGGTGACGGGATCGTCGAGCAACGGGTCCTCCGAAATCAGCGGCGCTTCGGGCTGGTCGGGGAAGTCGATGCCGAAGCGATCATCATCCTCGCCCTCAACCGTCACCGGCGTGTCAGCGGGCGCCAGCGGCTCCTCGAACAGGGTCGGATTGTTGATCTCGGCCGGGGCCGGCGGGGGGTTGATGGTGAAAGTCCCGCCGACGAAGGTGACCGCGTAATTGTCGCTGGCGCCTAGGGTCCCGCGGCGGATCGCGAAGGTGCCGATCGCCTCGCCCGGATCGCGCACGAGCGCGCCTGTCAGCTGGTCACCGTTGACCAGTCCATCGCCGGTGACGGTGACGGTCAGCGGCGGATCGGGCAGGCCGAGCAGCTTGGCCAGATCGTCGGCAGTCAGCGTGATCGGGCGCGGCGTGATCGACAGTTGGCCGCCAGTGAAGGCGATCGCGTAATTGGCACCCCCCGTCAGCGTGCCCAGCGTGATGGCCGCCGTGCCGATACCCGTTGTCGCCCCCGCCGTGGTCCCCAGCGCGCCGGTCAGCTGGTCGCCGTTGACGAGGCCCAGTCCGCCGACGGTGAAGGTAAGCGAGGGGTTGGCGTTGCCATAGATCCGCGTTGCGTTGTTCGCCGTGATCGTGATCGGACGCGGGGTGATGCTCAGGATGCCGGGGTTGAAGGTCAGCGCGTAATTGGCACCCGCCGTCAGGGTCCCCTGCGTGATTGCGACGTTCCCGACACCCGTCGTCGCCCCCGCCGCGGTCGCCAGAGCGCCGCTCAGCTGGTCGCCGTTGACAAGCCCCTGCCCGCCCACGGTGAAGGTGAGCGAAGGATTGGCGTCGCCGTAAATACGGGCCGCATCATTGGCCGTCACCGTGATCGGGCGCGGGGTGATGCTCAGGATGCCGGGGGCGAAGGTCAGCACATAATTGGCATTCGCCGCCAGCGTGCCCTGCGTGATCGCCACGTTGCCGACACCCGTCGTCACACCTGCCGTGGTAGCGAGCGCGCCGGTCAGCTGGTCGCCATTGACGAGGCCCTGCCCGCCCACCGTGAAGGTGAGCGAGGGGTTGGCGTTGCCGTAGATGCGGGTGAGGTTGTTCGCCGTCACCGTGATCGGGCGCGGGGTGATCGTGAGGATGCCCGGCGCAAAGCTGAACTGGTAGCCCTGCGCGCTCAGCAAGGATCCCTGCGCGGCGTTGATGACGAAGGTGCCGATCCCCGATGTCGGCCCGGCCAGCGTGGTGAACTGCACAGCGCCGGCCAGATCGGCCACGCCGTCTCCGGGCAGGAAGCCGGCAAAGCTCGCCGTGAAGGCCGGGTTGGCGCTGCCATAGAAGCGCGAGGCATCGTTGGCGGTGACGGTCAGCACCGGTGCGATGCGGAAGGCCGCGAAATTGCCGCCCGGATTGAGCAGGTCATAGGCGGCCGCGTCCGCGACATTGTATCGCCGCGCGTAGTTGGCGAAGCTGCCGATCTGCGATCCGGTGGGGGTCGCCGCAAAGATCGCGTAATGCCCGCCGCCAGTCAGCACCAGACCGGCATCGCCGGCAAGGTTGATGACCTCGCCATTGAGCGAGGCAAGGTCAATCGCCCGCCCTGCGCCCGAGGCAGTCAGCACGCTGCCTGCAAGCACCCGGATGTCGTTGCCCGCAGCAGTGCCGAAGTGACGCACGTCGATGGTCTGCGCAGAGATGCTGGAAAGGACGAGCTCGCCCGTCTGCCGCTGCGGGTCGCTTCCCCCGTCGAGCAAATGCACGGTGACCGTCCGATTGTGTTGAAAATCCCGGCGCTGAGATCGGCGCTTGCGCGAGCCTGATCGTGTCGCTGAGGCTTGTCCCCCGCTTATGCGGGGGCTGGTGTGGCTGGCATGGGGATCAGCTTGGCCATCTTGCGGAGGTTTTGGGCGGTGGCGGCGAGGAGGAACTCGTCTCTTGCGCCGTTTGGACCTCGCAGGCGCAGGCGATCCATTCTGAGGATGCGCTTGAGGTGCGCGAACAGCATTTCGACCTTCTTTCTCTGGCGGCGCGAGACCAGATAGGCATCGGTCTTGGCGATATCGCGAGCAAGCTCCCGGGCGCCCTCGTGGACTGAGCGCAGGATCTTGCGCGCTGGCTGGGTCGGGCAACAGCGCGGCTTGAGGGCGCAGGCATCGCAGTCGAGCTTGCTGGCGCGGTAGCGCAGCATGCCGTCTTCATCGACGAACGGCCGATCCTCACGATAGACCTTCTGCCTCTGGCGCAGTCGCTTGCCGGCAGGGCAGATATAGCTGTCGTCTTCATGATCGAAGGTGAAGGCGGAACGCTCGAAGGTATCGTCGCGCCGGGTGGAATGATCGACCACAGGGATATGCGGCTCGATCCCGCGCTCCTCCACTAGCCAGGACAGGTTCTTCGCATCACCATAGCCGGCGT
>Ga0114986_1000166_pt1 | contig 18933 bp, 14 predicted proteins | sample Shrwel1BS1Day17_FD_96988 | JGI IMG/M metagenome (GOLD analysis project Ga0114986, IMG submission 96988) | Subsurface microbial communities from deep shales in Ohio, USA - Utica-3 well 1 S-1-Day17 | ecosystem: Environmental > Aquatic > Deep subsurface > Shale gas/oil reservoir > Produced... | reverse complement strand
CACTGGTTCCGCCACTACAATACAGTCCATCCGCATCGCGCGCTTGGCTACCTCTCGCCGCGCGAGTACATCAACCGTTCAACCACCGAGGAACTGTCCGGAAATTAAGGGGCAACTACACTCAGGCACTCTAGGTCCTGTAGGGCGGTGGGATTGATCCGATGCGCAGTGGGGGTGACGTGGAAGTTCAGGAGCTGCTCGACAAGCTCGAAGCGAACATGTCTCCCGCATCGCTTCGCGATTTTGCGGCGACCCTGATGCGTCTGGCCGATTCCCTGGACCAGAACTGGAATCCCGAACGCATCAGATCGAATTATCCGATGTTTTCCGCAGCGGCCCGGATCGAGCGCAATTCGCTGGTCCTGTCCTTCGCGGCGACCAAGGAAGAACACCGCGCCAAGATCCGTGACGAGGCGATCGGGGCGGATCTGGTCGGGGTTCCGGCCTGGAACATGCTCGTGGAATTGTTCAAGCAGTCTTCGGGCGGTGCCAAGGTGTCGACCAAGTCCCTGCAGATCATCGCCCGCTGCCCCGAGACGACAGCGCTGCGGATCATCGACCGGCTTGAGGACCGCGGTCTGGTGGTGCGGTCGCAGTCCGAAACCGACAAACGGGTCACTTTCGTCGCGCTGACTCGGGAGGGGTTCACCAAGGTCGGCTCGGTGCTTGAGCGTTTCGGCGACTAGTCCAGGCGTCAGGCTGCTGCCTGCCACAGCGGAAAACGGGCGATGCGGTCCTTTGCCGGCATCAGCGCCTCGATCCGGCGGGCCGGTTGCAGCGCGCCGAGGATTTCGGGATGGCCCGCGTCTAGCCCGCCGGTAAGGCTGCCGAAGGCGGGCAGGATCATCCGCTCGGCACCTCCCTTGCTCCGCCCGAGCACCGCACAGGGGCGGGCGATGTGGCGGTTCCTGACATTGACCCGCAGCTTGGGGTGGTAATGCCCCGACAATTCGGGCGCGGTCTCCCCCGCCTTCGCTTCGTGGCGCAGGATCACGCCGCCCAGAACCAGCTCGGGCATGATCGTGCCGCCGAAGCCTTTCGGCAGCGCCTCGTCATGGTTGCCGGTGATCCACACCCAGTCAAGCGCGCGGGTCAGTGCCTCCAGCATCCCGGTGCAATGCGCATCGAGCCGCAGCGCGCCCGCATCATCGTGGAAATTGTCGCCCAGCGTGATCACCCGCCGCGCGCCCGTGTGCTTCACGGCATCGGCCAGCCGCTCCAGCGTGTCGCGGCTGTCATAGGGCGGGAGCATCTGGCCCCGCGCGGCAAACCAGCTCGCCTTTTCCAGATGCAGGTCGGCGACCAGCAACGCGCGTTCGGCCGACCAGTAGAGCGCGCGGCATGTCCCGAGCGCAAGCTCGTGTCCGGCGAAGGGGAAGGGGGCGAACATAGCGCGAACCATCGCGCTTCCCTGCCGCCAAATCGGCCGCTTGGCAACAGCGGCGCGGACCGGCCTTAGAGGCTTGTTTGCGCCGCGCCTTTCCCTATGGTGGGCGAAACTGACGGACGGGGATGTATGACTGACTGGACACCGCACACGGCGAAGGCGCGCACGTGGTTCGAGCACTTGCGCGATCTGATCTGCGCCGAGTTCGAGGCGATCGAGCGCGAGGCGGGCTCGGATGCCGCCTTCCAGTACACCCCCTGGAGCCGCGAGGAAGAAGGCAATCCCGATCCCGGCGGCGGGGTGCAGGGGTTGATGAAAGGCAAGGTGTTCGAAAAGGTCGGGGTCAACGTCTCGACCGTGCGCGGCAGCTTCGCCAAGGAATTTGCCGGCAGCATCAACGGGGCGAGCGCTGAGAACCCCGGCTTTGTCGCCACGGGCATCAGCCTTGTCGCGCATATGGCGAACCCGCACGTGCCTGCGGTGCACATGAACACCCGTTTCCTCACCACCACCAAGGCGTGGTTCGGCGGCGGGGCGGATCTCAATCCGCCACTCCCCTATGACGAGGACACGGCGGAATTCCACGCCGCCATGCGCGCGGCCTGCGATCCGCATAACGAGACCTATTACGAACGCTATTCGAAGTGGGCGGAGGAGTATTTCTACATCCCCCACCGCAAGGTCGGACGCGGGGTGGGCGGCATCTTCTGCGACCATCTGGAATGCCCCGATGATGCCGTATGGGAGCGCAATTTCGCCTTCATCCAGGACATCGGCAAGCAGTTCCTCGAAGCCTTCCCCGCAATCGTGCGGCGCCGGATGAACACGCCCTTCGATGCGGCGGACGAGGCGCAGATGTTCGAATACCGGGGCCGCTACGCCGAGTTCAACCTCGTCTACGACAGGGGCACGATCTTCGGCCTCAAGACCGGCGGCAACATCGACGCGATCCTGATGAGCCTGCCGCCGCGGGCGACGTGGAGCTGACGGGGGGCTTATCCCGTACGCTTTGGTAACCCAAATATACGGATGATCATCTTGTCAGGATCGGGCGCAGGACCGGTCTCAAGCGCTTCAGGGAGCGGAGTAAAGGGGGAATAGAGCTTATTGATCAGGGGCATTTCTGCATAGTCGATGAGCGTTTCCTTGCCATTTTGGCGCAAGGAAATCTCGACGATCCCGCCGCTCCACACCTTGCGCCCTTGCTCCCGGTTCAGCGCCTCCCTATCGCGACGGATCATAATTGCGGCATCGGGCAGACCTACAGCGACGTCCTCAACGCCGACCTCTTTCAAGCATGGCGTAAGCTCGACATAGCTGGTCGGGTGGGACGGATGGTCACCGATGATCGTCTGTAGATAGTTATGGGCCGTGGTTCGACAGTCTGGCGAAATCGGCAGGATCGGGGCGGTGACTGGACCGAGATTGAAGAAACTGTTGGACCGGCTTTGGGCGCCGCGGATTTCATCAAGGTAGCCAAGCACCATGTAGGCCGCTAGCGCCCCTTTGGCCTCACCGCCGAGGACGATGGCCGTCCGCGGGTAATCAGCAGGAAGAACGTGGCGTTTCATTCGCGCGATCTCGCGCTTTCGATCGTTATATGCCCAGTCGGCACGCAGACTTGACCACGCAAATCCGATGAATGGGAGAGAAGCAAAAACCGCTCCGGCGATCATCAGCGAACGGTTGCGCCGCTTCATGCCAAAGATGGCGACAACGACGCTGAACAGGACGGCAATCACTATCCCACCCGCGACTAGGGCAAGAAAAGTGGTCCAAATTAGCTGGTAACCGTCCATTTGTATTCCCGGCCTATCGCTCGAAAGCTTAAGTGAGTTCGGTTAAAGGGTGCTTGCCAAGCATCTTCAAATATTTGTTTTTTGATGCCAGACATGGGCGGGACACTCAAATTTGAGAAGCGGTAGCTTCCCGGATAACTCGCCCCTTGCCCCGGGATGCTGCGGCGCACATATTCACAAGTCTATGCTCCGCCAGTACGAACTCGTCGAGAAGGTCCTCGATTACGACCCGGCCGCCGATGAGGCGATGCTCAACCGCGCCTATGTCTACACCGTGCAGAAGCACGGCTCGCAGAAGCGCGCTTCGGGCGATCCCTATTTCTCGCACCCCGTCGAAGTCGCGGGGTTGATGACCGACCTGAAGCTCGATCAGGCGACGATCATCACCGCGCTGCTCCACGACACGGTCGAGGATACGCTCGCCACGATCGAGGATATCGAGGCCCATTTCGGCCCCGAGGTCGCACGGTTGGTGGACGGGGTCACCAAGCTCTCCAAGATCGAGACCATGCCCGAGAACGAGCGCGCGGCGGAAAACCTGCGCAAGTTCCTGCTCGCCATGTCCGAAGACATCCGCGTGCTGCTGGTGAAGCTCGCGGATCGCCTCCACAACATGCGCACGCTGCACTTCATCAAGAAGCCGGAAAAGCGCCAGCGCATCGCGCGCGAGACGATGGATATCTACGCCCCCCTCGCCGAGCGGGTGGGGATGTACGAATACATGCACGAGATGCAGGCGCTGGCTTTCCGCGAGCTGGAGCCCGAGGCCCATGCCACGATCACGAACCGCCTCGAACAGCTGCGCTCACAGGACGGCGGGCAGGTCGATGCCATTGCGCTGAAGATCAAGCAGCGCCTCGCCGAAGCGGGGCTGAAGGTCGAGGTCTACGGGCGCGAGAAGCACCCCTATTCGATCTGGCACAAGATGGCCGAACGCCATGTCAGCTTCGAACAGGTCACCGACATCATGGCCTTCCGCGTCCTGACCGAGACCGAGGAGGACTGCTACCGCGCACTGGGCATCCTGCACACCACCTGGCAGTTCCTGCCCGGCAAATTCAAGGACTATATCTCGACCCCCAAGTCGAACGGCTACCGCAGCCTGCACACGTCGCTGATGTACGAGAACTCGATGCGCGTCGAAGTGCAGGTCCGCACGCGCGAGATGCATCGCACCAACGAATTCGGTCTCGCCGCGCACTGGGCCTACAAGCAGGGCGACAAGCCCGATGGCGCGGTCGGCTGGCTGCGCGATCTCATCGAGATCGTCGATGCCAGCCACGATGCTGAAGAGCTGCTCGAACACACGCGCATGGCGATCTATCAGGATCGCATTTTCGCCTTCACGCCCAAGGGTGCGCTGTTCCAGCTGCCCAAGGGGGCGACAGCGGTGGACTTTGCCTTCGCCGTCCACACCAATCTCGGCACGCAGACGGCGGGGGTGAAGATCAACGGGCGGCACATGCCGCTGCGCACCCCGCTGGCGAACGGCGATGTGGTGGAGATCATCAAGAACCCCCACGCCAGCCCGCAATTGTCGTGGCTGGCCTTCGTCGTCACCGGCAAGGCCCGCGCCGCGATCCGCCGCGCGGTGCGGATGAAGGAGCGCGCCGAGGTCGCCACCATCGGCTCAAAGCTGTTCGACGAGATTTCCGCCCGCGTGCCTGCCCGGATCGGCAAGAAGGCGATCCGCGCCGCGGTCGAACGGCTCGGCATGGAAGAGCCCGATGACCTGATGTACGCCATCGGCGCCGCCAAAATCACCGACCGCGAGGTGATGGAGGCGCTGGTCCCCGGCTGCACTGCGGGCATCGAGGAAGACGAGCATTGGGAGCGCCGCGAGCGCGCAATCTCGATCCGTGGCCTCACCCCCGGCGTCGCCTTCGAACTCGCCCCCTGCTGCCACCCTGTGCCGGGCGACCGCATCGTCGGCATCCGCCGCAAGGGCGAGCCGGTGCTGGTCCACGCCATCGACTGCATGGAGCTGGCGAGCGGCGTTGACAGCGACTGGATCGATCTGGCGTGGGGCAACCGCTCCTTCGGCGCGGCGGGGCAATTGTCGGTGACGATCTACGACCGGCTGGGCACGCTCGCGGAAATGGCCGGCATTTTCGCGCAGAACAAGGCCAACATCATCACTCTGATGCAGGCCCATATCGACCATCCCTTCGTGACCTATGATGTCGAGGTGGAGGTGGAGGATGTCGGGCACTTGAACCGCATCGTCTCTGCGTTGCGGGCCAGCGACGCCGTGGCGCAGGCGGAGCGGCAATAGCCAACTATACCTCGTCATTGCGAGCCGCAGGCGAAGCAATCCATGGATTGACGGTTCTGCATTGGGCAGCGTCAGTCCATGGATTGCCGCGTCGCTTCGCTCCTCGCAATGACGGATCAGGGGGATACCCGCCGCACCGGCACCTTGATGTTGCACACGTCCGCGCCGCCTGCGGGCACGATGAAGAACGGATCGCGGCGGTTGGCGATGGCCTCGGCATAGGTCGCGAAGGTGGCGCTTTCGGTCGAGAGGTATTCGAAAGCTGGTTGTTCAGCTGGAGCCAGATCACTTGCCACCCGCACCGACAGGATGGGCGTGCGCTTGGCGGCTTCTTCGGCAGTGTAGAACCCCAGCGCGCCCTTGCCGCGCGGCAGGGAGGAGAGGTGCTCCATCCCCTCGATCACCCGGCCGACCAGCGCGATGTTGCGATCGAGGTGGCGCGGCGCATGGCCGATTACGGTATAAAGCTCCGCGCCGGAGCCCGTATCGGGCGAATAGTTCCGCCCGACGCCGACCATGCCGTAGCAGTGCACGGGCCAGACTTCACCTCGCTCGCCGTCGATCTTGCCAGCCATCTGCCAACCATCAGAGAATCCCCCCTCACCTTTGGTGACGTAGGGGTCGAGAATTCGCAGCGGTGAACCAAAGCCGACATCACAATAACGCTGAAAGTTGTTTTCGCCGACGGGAGAAACATACGTGCATTTGGCGGGCGCGACATATTCCGCCTCTGTCATCACCCTCAGCCCCTCGGGCAGGGGCTTGACCTGCCCCGTCGCTTCGGGGTTGTCGTAATTGGGATCGCCCCACTGGGTGGCGTAATTGTCCTGCACCCGGTTGACCGAGATGCCGTCATACCACTTCGCGCGGGCGAACAGGCGGATGTTGTGGACCCAGCCCTGGCTGAAGGGGGCGGGCATCAGCTGGATCACCACGGTGCGCGGGTTGCCCTCGGCGTCGGGCGCGAGGGTCATCACCAGCAGGTCCTCCGCCGGGATCGCCACCCAGTCTGCCTTCGGCGCGGCGGCGACGATTTCCGAAGGGGCGGGCGCTCCCTTCGGCTCCTCCTGAGCGGCGGCGGGCAGAGCAAGGGCGATGGTCGCCGCAGCGACAAGGAATGCGGTTCTCATGGAAGGGTTTGTGGCACACTCGCTCACCAATCAAAAACCCCTTTCCGCATGCTAGGGTGCACGGAAAGGGGCTTTCGAGGCAGCGTTCGCAGGGAATGCCATTCCGCGCAGCACTGGCCGTGCGACTCCTTTACCACGATTCCGGAACGCCTCCAAACCCGAGTGCCTTGCGGAGGCGGCAATTGGTCGCTATCGGCGCGCACTTGCCGCAACCTGCGCTCAAGTAGCAAAGCGGTAGCGCGACAAAAACGCGCAGCGGAGCAGTGGCCGAGTGGTCGAAGGCGCACGCCTGGAAAGTGTGTATACGTCAAAAGCGTATCGAGGGTTCGAATCCCTCCTGCTCCGCCACCGGCTCGATGGGATCATGCCCGTGCCTGACGCCCCCGCCAAAGCGTTACAGCATGCTGGAATAGAATCGCTGTTCAAGCGGCAGCATCGCGGCGCCGATAGCGCAGGCATCGTAGCTGGTCCGCGAGGCGATGATCCGCGGTAGCGGGCGGGGCATTTCGCGGCGCGCATCGTCGAAAAGTTCGATCGCCGGGATCAGCTTGGCCGCGAGCGCCGGAGGCAGTCGTCCGCCGAACACGATCGCTTCCGGATCGAGCAGCGCGGCGATGGCCGATGCGATCAGGGAAAACTGGTCGCGGCTGCGCGTGATCCATTCGTCCACGCCCGGCCAGTCCGGGTCGAAATTGGCAAGCATGGTGGATAGTCCGTCAAGTTCGACCCCGGCGGAGCGGAGTGAGTGGAGCAGGGTTTCCAGCGTCGGGATCTGGAAATTTCGCCACGGCAGCATCCGCCCGATCTCGCCGCTGTTGCCGTGCGAGCCCCTGAGCAGCCGGTTGTTGACGATGATCCCTCCGCCAAGCCCGGCGGCGACGTAGATGTAGACAAAGTTGGCGTATTGGCGGCCGGCGCCCAGAAAGCTTTCGCCCACGGCGGCGGCATTGCCGTCACCCTCTACCCAGCAGGGCAGGCCGAGCCGCTCGGTGAACAGCTCGTCGATCGGCACCATGGCAAATTCGTCGAGCGCGCGCGGCGGGTTGAACCGGGATTTGCCGTCGAGACAGGGGCCGAGAATGCCGATGCCTGCACCCACCAGACGTTCGCGCGCGGCCGGGGTCCGGTCCAGCAGGCGGGCGCGAATCTCGTGAAGCCGGGCAAACACCGCATTGCGGCTCATCACGGGCATGGTGAACTGTTCGTGCCCGACCACGTTTCCGGCAAAATCCATCAGCGCAACGGAAAGCGCATCGGTCATCAGCGCGATGCCGAGCGAATAGGCATAGTCCGGCTCGACCCTGATCGAAACGCTCGGCTGGCCGCGGCGTCCGCTGACCTTGCGTTCGCCTAGCGCCAGCGCGCCGCGCTCGACAAGTTCGCCGACCAACCGCGAGACTGTCTGCTGAGACAGCCCGCAATCACGCGCGATGACGGGCTGGACCGTGCCCGGATTGCGCAGGACGTGGCCAAGGATCGCTGCTTCGCTTTCCGATGGCCGCTGGAGAAAGTCCTGTATCGTCGATGTATCCATGCGGGCCTGATGCCAGAGTTGATGCAAACGGGCAACAATATCACCCAAATACAACCCACCATAGGTTGTAATCTCCGGGCGGGGCTGTTACGCCGCGCGCAGAAGCCCGGATAAGGGGCTCATTTGGGGAGATGATCGATGAAGCAATTTCTCGCGCTGGCCGCGGCCGGCGTCTCGCTGACGGCCCTTTTGCCCGCCGCCGCGCTGGCGCAGGCAGGCACCGATGCCACCACCACCACCGATGAAGCCGAGCCGATCGCGGGTCAGGAAATCATCGTCACCGGCACCAGCCGCTCGCGCGCCGCGCTCGATACGCCTCTCGCCATCTCGCAGCTTGACGATACGGCGCTGGCCCGTGCCGGCGTGACCAGCCAGGCCGACATTCTCAACACCATCCCCTCGATCAAGGCCGATGGTGGCGGCGGGGAAGTGGCTTCCAACGTCTTCATCCGCGGGCTTCCCTCGGGTGGGCAGTTCCAGTTTACCCCGCTGATGTATGACGGGATCACGGTGCTTTCGTCCTTCGGTCTCAATTCCTCGGCCTATGACGTATACGCCCGCAATGACCTTGGCATCGACCGTCTGGAATTCGTGCGCGGCGGCGTGTCGAACCTGTTCGGCCCCGGATCGGTTGCGGGTCTCATCAACTACATCAGCACCTCGGGCGGGGACGAGCTGGCCGGCAAGGCGCAGCTCGAAGTGGCCGAGCGCGGGCGTTACCGCGGCGATCTGGCGCTGAGCGGCCCGCTGGGTGAGAACCTCTATTTCGCCGTGTCCGGGTTCTACCGCGTCGATGACGGCCCGATCAAAACCGGGCTCGACACCAAGGGCGGGCAAATCCGCGGCAATCTCGAATACCGCTTTGGCGATGGCAGCGGCTTCGTGAAGCTGATCGGCCAGTACATCGACGACCAGACCCAGTTCTACCTGCCGATCCCGCTCGACGGCCCGACCCGCAGCCGCCTGCGCGGCAATGACGGCGAGATCGTCAACTCGGTGCAGAACGCCTTCAACTTCTCGACGCTGGGCTTCAACATTCCGGGCGGCGGGCGCTTCACATCGGACATTGCCGAGGGCGTCTCGACCCGCGGCGGGATGCTCGGCCTCGCGTTTGAAAAGGACTTCGGCGACAGCGGCTGGGGCATCAACGGGCGCTTCAAATACAGCGATTACAACCACAAGTTCGGCCTGTGGTCGGATGGTGACGGCATCGTCAACGTGCCGGAAACGCTCCAGAGCTATCTCACCAACCGCAATCTCGGCACGCTTGCCAATGCGCAGTTCACCTTTGCCGGCGGCGGCGCGGTGCCGGTGGGCAGCCTGCTGTTCGCCAACCGCTTCACCGACCGCGACCGCCCGGTCGACGATTTCACTGCCGAGCTGAACCTCACCAAGACGCTGGTGACCGGCTCTGTCGATCACGCGCTGACCCTGGGCACCTTCTACGGCAATGCGACGGCGGGCGACTTCAACGTCACCACCACATTCCTGGCCGAACTCAACAACCGCCCCCGGCTGGTGAACCTCACTGTCACCAACCCCAACACCGGGGCGCAGACGGTGGTTTCCCGCAACGGGTTGTTCAATGCCGGGGCCGGCTACGTCAACAACGAGCACTCTGCCGAACGCTACGCCTTCTACGTCGCCGATCAGATGAAGATCGGAGACCGTTTCAACTTCGACATCGGCTTCCGGCTTGAAACGATCAATGGCGACATCAGCCGCGAGCGGACCTCGACCACCATCACCGATGCCAGCACCCCCAACCTTTCGGCGGCCCTGCGCGACGTGATCTGGGGCAATGGCGGCTTCATCACCGGCGAGGTTTCGACCACCGAATGGGCGCTGGCCGCGGGCGCGCTCTACAAGCTGTCGGACAGCATGAGCCTGTACGCCAACGCCTCGCGCGGGTTCTTCTTCCCCGAACTGCGCTCGGCTGCGTTCCGTCCGCTGGCCGCCGGCACCGCCGCCAACGCCAGCGCCTCGCCGGGCATGCAGAGCTTCACGGCGGAGATCATCAAGCAGGCCGAGGCCGGCATCAAGATCAGCCAGCCGGGCCTCTCGCTGACCTTCTCGGGCTTCTGGACCAATCTCGAGAACCGCCGTCAGGTGCTGTTCGTCAATGACGGGCAGGGCGGCCTGATCGAGCGCGTCAATCTTGTCGGCACCGAAAGCTATGGGGCGGAGGCCACTGTCGATGTCGAGATCGTCGACAACCTCAACTTCGCGGGCAACGTGACCTGGCAGAAGAGCCAGTACACTGCCTTCGACACCGCCCCCGCCAACATCGACAACGCCGTCGAACGCCAGCCCGAATGGCTCTACAACGCCGGGCTCTACTACGATGACGGCACGTTCGACCTGTCGCTATTCACCAACTACACCGGGCCGAACTTCACTGCGGCCAACAACACGATCGAGCTGGATGGCTGGAACATCGCCAACCTCGATGCGGGCTACACGATGGAGATCGGCGGGTCGGCACTGCGGCTGAGCGTCAATGTGTTCAACCTGTTCGATACCGATGCGGTGACCGAAGGTTCGCCGCGGCAGGATGCGAACCAGGTGGCCAACGGGGCGTTCTTCGTCGGTCGACCGGTGCTGCCGCGCCGCATCACCGCGCGGGCGACCTTCACCTTCTGACGCAGGCGCCGGGGCTGCGCTATGGACCGCAGCCCCGGCCGATGCACACTACCCCCGGGGAAGAAGCGGGAAATAGGGCTGTGATGCTGCTGCACGATGAATTGCTCGCCATTTTCAGGGCCGGTGTCGATGCGGCGAGTGCCCCTGCGGCGCTGGCGGCGCGGTTGCCGGAAGCGCCGCCTGCCTCGGGCCGCACGCTCGTGCTCGGCTGCGGCAAGGCGGCCGGTGCCATGGCCGAGGTTGCCGCTGCGCATCTGCCGGGCAAGGTGGAAGGCTGCGTCGTTACCCGCTTCGGTCATGGCGCACGCGGCCCGACCGGCGGAATCGAGGTGATCGAGGCAAGCCATCCCGTACCCGATGCCGCCAGCCTTGCCGCTGGCCGCCGCATCCGCGAGCTTGCCGCAACGGCGGGTCCGGGCGATCGGGTGGTGTTCCTGATCTCGGGCGGGGGATCGTCGCTGCTGGTTGATCCGATCCCCGGCCTGACGCTGCAGAGCAAGGCCGCGATCAACGCCCATCTGGTCCGTTCAGGCACCGCGATTGCCGACATCAACTGCGTTCGCCGCCATCTATCGCAGGTCAAGGGCGGGCGCCTTGCCGCTGCCGCTGCGGCTGCGGCGGAGGACATGCACAGTTTCATCATCTCCGATGTGGTCGGCGATGATCCCGCGGTGGTCGCTTCCGGCCCGACCATCGCGAGCCCCTTCGAACCCGACCGCGCTCTGGCCATTCTGGCGGAAAGCGGCTGGGCGGCCGACGGGAGCCTTGGAACGTTGATCCGCGCAGCCGCACCGCCGCCCGTTCCTGCCCATCCGGTCCACGTGATCGCCGATGCACGCACTGCGCTGGAAGCGGCAAGCGCGCAGGCGGTGGCAAGGGGATGGACGGTCATCCGCATCGGCGACGCGCTGGAAGGCGATGCCGCAGCCACGGGCCGCGCCCATGCCGAACTCGCGCTCCGCCATGCGGCGGCAGGCGCGCGGTGCCTGCTCGTCTCGGGCGGGGAACTCACCGTGACGGTGCGCGTGCCCGGAGGGCGCGGCGGGCCGAACCTCGAATATCTCGCCGGTCTCATGGCCGCCCTACCCGAAGGCGCCCCCGTCGCCGCGCTTGCCTGCGACAGCGACGGGATCGACGGGAGTGAAGACAATGCGGGCGGCTGGTTCGATGCCGCCACGCGGGCTCCGGCCCTTGATTGCGAGGCCGCGCTTGCGGCCAACTGCACCTTTGATCTGTTCCAGCGGACCGGCGGTCTCGTCACAACCGGCCCGACCCGCACCAATGTCAACGATATCCGGCTGATCGCCGTAGGGGCCCCGTCATGACCCGCAATCCCGACCTCGACCGGCAAGCGCGCGCAATCCTCGTGCGCAATGATCGCGGCGGTTACACCGTGCCGACCAATGGCCTCTATCCGTTCCAGTGGAATTGGGATTCCGCCTTCGTCGCGCTGGGCTTTGCGACCTTCGACCGTGCGCGGGCGTGGGCCGAGATCGAAACGCTGGTCTCCGCCCAGTGGGAGGACGGGATGATCCCCCACATCATCTTCCACCAGCAGGACGAGGGGTATTTCCCCGGCCCCGATGTGTGGGCCACGGGCCGCACGCCGCCCACCTCGGGGATCACCCAGCCGCCGGTTCTGGCCACGATTGTGCGGGCCTTGTGGGAGGCCGATGGCGCGGATCCCGACTGCCCGCGGATGCAGCGCCTCTACCGCGCCTGCCTTGCCAGCCACCGCTGGTTTCACACCTATCGCGATCCATTGTCGAACGGCCTCGTCATGGTCACCCACAACTGGGAGACCGGGCGCGACAATTCCAGCGAGTGGGACGATGCGCTTGCCCGTGTCGATACGAGCGGCGTCCAGCCCTACCAGCGCCGCGACACCGGCCATGTCGATGCCGCAATGCGCCCCGAGCAGCAGGAATATGACCGCTATGTCGCGATCCTCCAGTTCGGGCGTGCGGCTGGATGGGATCATCGCGCCATCGCCGATCACGGGCCGTTCCGGATGATCGACGTCGGCATGTCGATGGAGTTGCTGCGCGCCAACCGTGATCTGCTCGCACTGGCCGAGGCTCAGGGCGATTACCCTGTGGCCGGAGAATTGCGCGCCCGCATCGTCCTGTCGGAGCGCGGCATGAAATGGCTGTGGAACGAGGATGCAGGGGCGTTCTGCTCGCGCGATGCGACCACCGGCGAAAGCTCGGGCCTTGTCACCAATGCGAGCTTCCTTGCCTTCTATGCGGGCGTCGGCAACGCGGCCCAGCACGCCCGTCTGATCGCGGCGCTCGAACGGATGGCACAGTCCGCCCGCTATCTCCTCCCCAGCCTCGAGAAGGGCAGCCGCGCCTATGACCACCGCCGCTACTGGCGCGGGCCGGTGTGGCTGGTGGTGAGCTATATGGTCGCACAGGGCCTTGCCGAACAGGGCCACGCCGACTGGGCGGAACGCATCCGCGCTGACTCCGCGAGGCTGATCGAGACCGCGGGCTTCTACGAAAGCTTCAGCCCCGAAACCGGCGAGGGATCGGGCGGGCCCGACTTCTCGTGGACAGCGGCAATGTGGCTGGCGTGGTGCGGACGATGATCGGCCGCTTTCCCAAGCCCGCGCCGGCCCACTACCCGTGGATCCTGATCGGCCTGTTGTGGATGGTGTCCTTCCTCAATTCGGCCGACCGCGCGATCCTCAACGCGGTCAAGCCCCTGCTGCGCGACGCCTTCGCGATCACCGATGTGCAGCTGGGCGCGGTCGATACGGTGTTCTTCTGGACCTATGCGGTGTGCGCTTTCATGTTCGGACGGATCGGGGATTCGGTGCGGCGCCGCAACATGGTGCTGTTCGGCCTGCTATTCTGGAGCATGGCGACCGGGTTCATGCCGATTGCGACGGGCTTTGCGATGCTGCTGGGCATGCGCACGCTCGTGGCTGTGGGGGAGAGCACCTACTATCCCACGGCGACCGCGCTGATTTCGTCCTGGCACCGCCCGGCGATGCGCAGCCGGGCACTGGCGATCCACCAGACAGCGGTGTTCGCGGGCGGCGGAATCGGTGCCTGGGCGGCTGGTGCGCTGGCTGATGCCTATGGCTGGTCGATGCCCTTCATCGTCTTTGCCCTGCTGGGCGGGCTGGTGTTCGGCGGGCTGATCTTCACCTTGCGGGACGATGCTCCCGCCACCACCATCGCCGCTGCGACCGACGCGCCAAAGGAAGAACCGCTCAAGATCATCCTGCGCACGCCCGCTGCGCTGATCCTGTGCGCCGCCTTCTCCCTCGCCCATCCCGCCTCGTCGGCGGTGCTCAACTGGTGCAACACCTATGCCCATGACGTGCTGAAACTGAACCTTGCCGACAGTGCCCTCGTCGGCCCGGTGATGATCACAAGCGCGGGCTTCGTCTCGGTGCTCGTGGGCGGCTGGCTGTCCGACCGGCTGGCGGCGAAGAGCGCGACCGGGCGCATCACCGTGCTCGCGCTCGGCCTTGGGCTGGCGGGGCTGTTCCTGCTGCCCTTCCCCTGGGCGGGATCGGCCACCATGGTGGGCGCGCTGCTGTTTGCGACGAGCTTCGGCAAGGGGTTGTTCGATGGCTGCATCTATGCCGCGATGCATGATGTCGTTCCCGACAGCGCACGCGCGACGGCTGCCGGTCTGATGACGATGATGGGCTTCCTCGGGGCCGGCATATCGACCGCGGCGCTCCCGGCAATCGCGGTCCACACCGGTCTGGCGGCGGGTTTTGCGATGATGGCCGGGCTTTACGCCCTTGCGGTGCTTGCCCTGCTGGCGGGGCGAGGCACCGTCCACCGCGCAATCCTGAGCATTAACGAAAGGGCAGGCCTTGGCTGAGCAGCAGCTTTATGGCGCCATCGAGCTTGGCGGCACCAAGACCGTATGCGCCATCGGCACGGCCGGGGGCAGGATCATCGCACGCCGGACCGTCGCGACACGTCCGCCCGGGGAGGTCATCGCCGATGCAGCCGCCTTCTTCAAGGACAGCGGCCTCGCGCTGGCGGCGCTGGGGGTGGGCGCCTTCGGGCCGATCGTGATCGACCCCGCGGCGCCGGACTTCGGCCGGCTTTGCGAGACCAACAAGCCGGGGTGGAGCGGATTTGATCTGGCAGGGGCCCTGACGGAGGCGACGGCGCTGCCCGTGAGGCTTGTGACCGATGTCGGCGCCGCCGCGATCGGCGAAGCGCGCGCGGGCGCGCTGCGTGGGTGCCGGATCGGCAGCTACCTAACTGTGGGCACAGGTATCGGCGGGGCGATCACCATCGATGGCGCCGTGCCGCCTGCCCTGCTTCACCCCGAGATGGGCCATCTCGCGCTGCAACGCCTCCCCGGCGATACGGCTGCATCGATGTGCCGTTTCCACGATTCCTGTGCCGAAGGACTGGCTGCGGGGCCCGCCATCGCGGCGCGCTTCGGCAAGTCGCTCGATCATTTTGCACCGGATGATCCCGAATTCCGGCTGATCGCGGATTATCTCGGCCAACTGTGCGGCCAGCTTGTCCTGACCCTTTCGCCGCAGCGCATCGTGTTGGGCGGCGGTGTTGCCGGTGCCCCGGGCCTGGTGCCTGCCGCCCACCGGGAAATGGTGCGCCATCTGGGAAGCTATGCCCCGGCTGCTGTGGCTGACGAAGGCTATCTGATCGCACCGGCCCTTGGTCAGGATGCGGGGATCACCGGAGCCCTGCTATGCGCCACAGAGGCCGTCCGGGCCATCGCCTGAAATGGCGCTGCCCCCGCCCGATCCAGCCTGAAGCAACAGAAGGCTTGCGCTTTCCCACCGCACAAGGGATGGAGGCGCGACTGCAATCTGGAATACCACGCTTTGACCATCGATCTGATGCCCGACCGGCAGACTGCCGGCGGAGTAGCCGCCGTTATCGAACCCCGGCGGCTTGTTTCCGAACTGAAGCCGTTCACCAAGGTCCATACCGGGCGAAGCGTGTGGGAGCTGGCGGTCACGCTTGCCCCCTTCTTCGGACTGGTTCTGGCGATGCTGTGGGCGGTAAGCGCGGGCTACCTCATCGCGCTGGCGCTGGTCCCGGTGGCCGGGTTGCTGCTGCTCAGGACCTTCATCATCCAGCATGATTGCGGCCACGGCGCCTTCCTGAACAAGCGCGCCAGTAACGACACGCTTGGGCGGGCGCTGGGCGTGCTGACCTTCACTCCGTATGATTGCTGGCGCCGGTCGCATACGCTGCATCACGCCAGCACCGGCAATCTGGATGCCCGCGGGTTCGGCGATGTCGACACGCTCACGGTCCGCGAGTTTCAGTCGCGCGGGTGGCTTGGTCGCTTTTTCTATCGTGCCTATCGGCATCCGGTGGTGATGTTCGGGATTGGTCCGGCCTATCTCTTTCTCCTGCGCCATCGCCTCCCGGTCGGCCTGATGAAGGAGGGGGCGCGATACTGGGTCAGCGCGCTGTCCACCAATCTGGCGACCGCGGGCATTCTTGCCCTTCTGATGGCGGTGTTCGGGATCGGCACCACTCTGCTGGTGGTCATCCCCACCCTGCTGGTCGCCGCGACCACGGGCGTCTGGCTGTTCTACGTCCAGCACCAGTTCGAACAGGCGCATTGGGACCGGGGCGAGGACTGGTCGTTCCACGAGGCTGCGCTGAACGGCAGTTCCTATCTCGATCTGCCGCAGCCGCTGCAATGGTTCACCGGCAATATCGGGATCCACCATGTGCATCACCTCGCCAGCCGTATCCCGTTCTACCGCCTGCCGGGGGTTCTGGCGGCCTTCCCGCAGCTGCGCAGCCACAACCGGTTGACCGTGCCGCAGACCTTCAAGCCGATGATGCTCGCCCTGTGGGACGAGGATCAGCGCCGGCTCGTCTCGTTCCGCGAGGCTGCCCGCGCCGCTGCGTGACCCCAAACGGGATTTCCTTTGGGGTGCGCGCGATAGGGTGATAGGGGCGCCCCCATGCTTACCATTGACGGCATCACTGTGCGGCTTGGCGGCCGGGCCATCCTCGAACGCGCCAGCGCAACCGTGCCGGTGGGCGCCCGCGTGGGCCTGATCGGCCGCAACGGCGCGGGCAAATCGACGCTGATGAAAGCGCTGATCGGCGAGATCGAGCCGGATGACGGCGAAATCTCCAAGCCCGCCCGCGCCCGGATCGGCTACATCGCGCAGGAAGCTCCGCACGGCAGCATGACCCCCGAGGAGGTCGTGCTCGCTTCGGCGACCGAACGCGCTGCGCTGCTGGCGGAGCTGGAAACCTGCACCGACATGGACCGGATGGGCGACGTTCACGAGCGCCTGCTGGCAATCGACGCCTATTCCGCCCCGGCGCGCGCAGCCAAGATCCTCAACGGCCTCGGCTTCGACGAGGAAATGCAGCAACGCCCGGTCGACAGCTTCTCGGGCGGATGGAAGATGCGCATCGCGCTGGGCGCGCTGTTGTTTTCCGAGCCTGACATCCTGCTGCTCGACGAGCCCAGCAACCACTTGGATCTGGAAGCGACGCTGTGGCTGGAGAACTTCCTCAAGTCCTACCCCGCCACGCTGGTGGTGATCAGCCACGAGCGCGATCTGCTCAACAAGGTCGTCGATCACATCCTGCACCTGCAGGGCGGGCAGCTGACGCTCTATCCGGGCGGCTATGACGCCTTTGAAAAGCAGCGTGCCGAACGTGCCGCGCAGCTGGCAGCCGCCAAGGCCTCGCAGGAGGCGCAGGCCGCGCGGCTGCGGGATTACGTCGCGCGCAATTCGGCCCGCGCCTCGACCGCCAAGCAGGCGCAATCGCGCGCCAAGATGCTTGCCAAGATGCAGCCCATCGCCGCGCTGATGGAAGACCCTTCGCTGAGCTTCGATTTCCCCGATCCGGCGGAGATGAAATCACCGATGATCACGCTGGAACAGGCGGCGGTGGGATATGGCGAGGCACCGCCGATCCTGAAGCGGCTGAACTTCCGCATCGAGGCGGATGACCGCATCGCCCTGCTGGGCCGCAACGGCAACGGCAAGACCACGCTCGCGCGGCTGCTGGCCTCGCAGCTCACCCCTGCCGAGGGCGCGGTCAATGCACCCGGCAAGCTCAAGGTCGGCTACTTCACGCAGTATCAGGTCGAGGAACTGGCGGGCGAGGACACGCCGCTCGATCTCATGGCCCGCGCGATGGAGGGGCAGTCCCCCGCCGCGGTGCGTGCGCAACTCGGGCGGTTCGGCTTCTCCGGCCCGCGCGCCAATCAGCGGGTCGACAAGCTTTCGGGCGGGGAGCGCGCGCGGCTGGCGCTGGCGCTGATCACCCGCGATGCGCCGCACCTGCTGATCCTCGACGAGCCGACCAACCACTTGGATGTCGACGCGCGCGAGGCGCTGGTGCAGGCCCTGAACGATTACAGCGGCGCGGTGATCCTCATCAGCCACGATCGCCACATGGTCGAACTCACCGCAGACAGGCTGTTCCTGGTCGATGGCGGAACAGCGCGCGAATATGACGGCAGCATGGATGATTACATCGATTTCATCCTTGGCCGTAACCAGCCCAAGGGCGATCGCGGCGGCAAGGCGCGGGCCGGGCGCAACGCCGATGCGGCGGCAGACCGGCGCGCGGCGCAGACTGCGCTCGCCAAGGCGGAAAGCGCGATCGCGCGTCTGACCGCCGATGTGGAGCGGCTGGACCGGGCGATCCTCGATCTCGGCAGCGAGCAAGCCGCCCAGACCGGCGCGAAGATGCAAAAGCTCCTGACTGATCGGGCCGCCGCCGCTGCGGCTCTTGCCGAGGCCGAAGAGACGTGGCTGGCGGCAGGAGCCTTGCTGGAGGCCGCCGAGGCTGCCTGACGCGGGCCCGAGCGCGGGCATTGCCTCGTTGCATCCGTCATATTACTGAGACTCACGAGCGATCTCGGGGGAGCAGGATTGGGCCAGCTTGCAAATGGTTCGGCGGGGAGCTGGCAGTGGTCACCTGAATTGGGGCGGTGGTCGCTTGTCCACGGGCTTCCCGATACGCCGGTCTATTTCGAGATCGCCACGGACGCGGTGCCTGCCGCCTCGCGCTATGACTATTGGCGCAATCTTGCGCATTACTGTAGATTTCCGTTGAGATTTGACCCGGGATTTTCATCGAGAAGTGACCCGGGTTGTTGGTAGCTATGTCCGTTCGGACTTGTGTTTGGTCAAGGGTTGGACATTCTCCTTTTTGGTTTTG
>Ga0114986_1000165_pt1 | contig 18978 bp, 16 predicted proteins | sample Shrwel1BS1Day17_FD_96988 | JGI IMG/M metagenome (GOLD analysis project Ga0114986, IMG submission 96988) | Subsurface microbial communities from deep shales in Ohio, USA - Utica-3 well 1 S-1-Day17 | ecosystem: Environmental > Aquatic > Deep subsurface > Shale gas/oil reservoir > Produced... | reverse complement strand
GCTTCTTCCGCGTGCCCGGGCATGAGCGACCGGGCAGCGGCCTGGGCTGGTCCATCGTCAAGCGCATTGCGGCGGTGTCAGGAGCGCAGCTGGAGGTGGTCCGTTCCGACGCCTTGGGCGGGCTGGCGGTCACGGTCCGCTGGTCCGGGGCGTCCGCCGGCTGAGCCGGGTACGGCGCGCCGTGCGTCAAAATCGCGGCATGCAAATCCAGAAAATCTTTGTGCCACTCCTGAGTGTGGTGTTGGTGGTGGCGGCGTACCGCGCCTACGGCTGGCCCGGCGTGGCCATTGCCGTCGGCGCATTGGTCATGTGGCTGCTGCTGCATTTCACCCGCATGCTGCAGGTGCTCAAGCGTGCTGCCGACCGGCCGCTTGGTTTTGTCGACAGCGCGGTCATGCTCAATGCCAGGCTCAAGCCTGGCATGACGCTGCTGCATGTGGTGGCCATGACCCGCGCGCTGGGCGTACTCACCAGCCCGAAGGACAGCCAGCCCGAGCTGTTCCGCTGGACCGACGGCTCGGACTCGTCGGTGACCTGTGAGTTTCTGGGTGGCAAGCTGGTGCGCTGGGAGCTGCAGCGCCCGTCCCCGGCCGAGACTGCCCCCGCCGCATCCCCGGCCACGCCGGCCCCGTAAAATCTTATTTTTACCTGCCGACAGGCATCCGCCTCTCGCAAGCCCAGCAAGGAAAGAACCGATGAGCTCCCTACCCCCCTCGATGTCCGACCGTGACGGCAAAATCTGGATGGACGGCCAGATGGTGGACTGGCGTGATGCCAAGATCCACGTGCTGACCCATACCCTGCACTACGGCTGCGGTGCCTTCGAGGGCGTGCGGGCCTACAACACCGTCAACGGCACGGCCATCTTCCGCCTGCAGGAGCACACCGAGCGCCTGTTCAACAGCGCCAAGATCCTGCGCATGAAGATCCCGTTCACCATGGAGCAGGTCAACGAGGCGCAGAAGGCCGTGGTGCGCGAGAACAAGCTGGAGAGCTGCTACCTGCGTCCGCTGACCTGGATCGGCGACAAGAAATTGGGCGTGAGCCCGAAGGGCAACACCATCCACCTGATGGTCGCCGCATGGGCCTGGGGTGCCTACCTGGGCGAGGAAGGTCTGAAGCGCGGCATCCGCGTCAAGACCTCCAGCTACACCCGCCACCACGTCAACATCACCATGACGCAGGCCAAGGCGGTCAGCAACTACAGCAACTCCATCCTGGCCAACATGGAGGCCACGGACGACGGCTATGACGAGGCGCTGCTGCTCGATTCCTCGGGCTTCGTGTCGGAAGGCGCGGGCGAGAACATCTTCATCATCAAGAACGGCGTGATCTACACGCCGGACCTGTCGGCCGGTGCCCTGAACGGCATCACGCGCAACACCATCTTCCACATCGCCAAGGACCTGGGCCTGGAGATCGTGCAAAAGCGCATCACGCGTGACGAGGTCTATATCGCTGACGAGGCCTTCTTCACTGGCACCGCGGCCGAAGTGACGCCGATCCGCGAACTCGATCGCGTGGAGATCGGCTTCGGTTCGCGCGGCCCGATCACGGAGAAGATCCAGAACGCCTTCTTCGACATCGTCAACGGCCGCAATCCGAAGTACGCCCATTGGTTGACGAAGGTTTGAAACATGAGCAAACAGACGGTTGAATTGCTGGCCAAGGACCTGAACCACCAGGGTGGTGTCTACTGCCCCAATCCGCAGGCCGATATGAAGTTGTGGAGCAGCCACCCCAAGGTCTACCTGGACGTGGCGCGTACCGGCGAGGCCAAGTGCCCTTACTGCGGCACGGTCTACAAGCTCAAGGCGGGTGAGCATTTCGCTGCTGGACATTGAGCCACCCCGGAGTCGACCTGTGGTCGCCTCCCCCTCCAGGGGGCGCCGCCAGCGACCCGGCAGAGCCGGCTCCGCGGCAGCCCACGCAATCGGCATGATCGTCGCGTGACCTCCTCACTCATCATTGCCCCGCAGTGGATCGGCGACGCGGTCATGACCGAGCCGCTGCTGCGCCGCTTGGCGGCCCGCGGTGAACGGCTGACGGTGGGCGCGCTGCCCTGGGTGGCGCCGGTTTACCGCGCCATGCCGCAGGTGGCTGAGGTGATCGAATTCCCCTTTGCCCATGGCGGCCTGCAGTTCAAGGCGCGGCGCGCGCTGGCGCGTGACCTCACGGGCTGTTTCGACGTGGCCTATGTCTGTCCCAATTCGCTCAAGAGCGCGCTGCTGCCCTTTCTGGCCAGCATCCCGAAGCGTGTGGGTTACCTGGGCGAGGCGCGTGTTGGCTTGCTGACGCACCGGCTGAAGAACCCGCCCAAGGGCCAGCGCCCGCCCATGGTCGCCTTCTACTCCGCGCTCAGCGGCGATGCCGGCATCGATGTTGACCGGCCGCGCCTGCGGGTGGAGGCGGACGCGATCGACGCGGCACTGCGCCAGCAGGGGCTGGTGCGCGGCGGCTATTACGTGTTCGTGCCGGGTGCCGAATACGGCCCGGCCAAGCGCTGGCCGGCGTCGCGTTTTGCCGCGCTGGCGCAGCAGCTCGATGCCCCGGTGCTGCTGCTCGGTGCCGGCAAGGAGGCTGCGCTCGGGGCCGAGATCGCTGCGCTGGCCCGTGGTGCCGACTGCCGCAACCTGGCCGGGGCCACCACACTCAACGAGGCTTTTGCCCTGATAGCCGCTGCGCGCCGCGTGATCACCAACGACACCGGCCTGATGCACGTGGCGGCCGCGCTGGATGTGCCGCAGGTGGCGCTGTTCGGCTCCAGCAGCCCGCTGCATACGCCGCCGCTGAGCGACCAGGCCCAGGTGATCTGGCTCAAGAGCGACCCGGCCTATCAGCCGGCGCTCGATTGCGCGCCGTGTTTCGAGCGCGAGTGCCCGCTGGGCCACCTGCGCTGCCTGAACGACATCACGCCGCAGCGGGTGTTGCAGACATTGCAGCCGCGCGCATAAAAAAAAGCCACCGGTAAGGGTGGCTTTGAAAGTCCTCGAAAGGACGTCGTTGGGATTCTTCGATGCCGCGTCGGTCTGCCCACTCTGCTGGCGGCAGGACCGACCGGAAACTTCTTGACTGTGACAGCAGTTGGGAGAACTGTACCGATCAAGAGGCGGCGCGCCTATCCCACAAATGGGGGATATGGCCGCGTTTTTTGTCCATCCGGTGACATCTCGCCGCAACTGGGCGGCGGTGGCGGCAGGGCCGCGGCCAGCCTGGGCTCAGTCCGCCAGGGGCAGCTCCACCACAAAGCAGGCGCCGCCACCCGGACGGTCTTCGCAGCGCACGCTGCCGCCATGGCGGGTGACGATGGATTTGACCAGCGCCAAGCCGAGGCCGACGCCGCCATCGCGCTCGGAGGCGCCGGGCAGGCGGTAGAAAGGCTCGAAGATGCGCTCGCGCAGCGCCGGCGGCACACCGGGGCCGCGGTCGCAGACGCGCAGGATGGCCATGTTCGGGGTCTGGCTGAGACTCAGTGTGACCTCGCCAGCGCATGGCGGCGGGCATTCTCCAGCAGGTTGCGTACCACGCGGCGCAGCAGCCGGCCTACGCCCGGTACCACCAGGCTGCTGCAGCCCGGCGGTACGTCGAGTTCGGCGCCGGTCTGGGCGCATTCCTCGGCACACAGGCCCACCAGGTCCACTGGTTCACGTGTGCCGATATCGACCGTGCTGGCGTCCAGCCGGCTGGCCAGCAGGATCTCCTCGATCAGCTGGTCCAGCTCCTGAATGTTGCGGGCGATTTCATTGCGCGCGGCGGGGCTGGGGTGCTCGCCCATCAGCTCCAGGCCCATGCGGATGCGGGTCAGGGGTGTGCGCAGCTCGTGCGAGGCATTGGCCAGCAGGGCCTTGTGCGACAACAGCAGCGCCTGTACGCGGCCAGCGGCAATGTTGAAACGCTGCGCCAGGAAGGCCACTTCATCCTGGCCGTCCTCCGGCAGGCGGCGCGACAGATCGCCTGCGCCCCAGCGTTCCACGCCCTGCTGCAGCGTCTCCAGCCGCTTGGTGAGGCGTCGCACGATGGGGTAGGCGCCCAGGGCCACGGCCACGGCCACCAGGCCGAACAGCCAGACGATGTCCAGCGGTGGGCTCCAGGGCGAGGGCGGCGGCGGTGGGCTGCTGCCGTGCATCCCGCCGGGCCGGTAGCCCGGCCGAGGCAGCTGCACATAGAGCGTCTGGCCATCGCGCGTGGGCACTTCGAACTCGATGCCCTGCTGGCCGCGCATGCGTTCCGGGCGCGTCACGGCCTGGCCGATGATCTCGCCTTGCGCGTTGCGCAGCACGATCTCGCGCCCGGGGCGCTGCGCACGCTCGCGCTCGGCGTCGATGCGCCAGAGCCAGCCGAACAGCAGGGTCAGCAGCACCACGGCGGCCACCACGGCCAGCCAGATGCGCAGGTACAGACGCTGGGTCCAGGGGGTGCTCATGGGGTTCCGGGAAAGGGGCTCAGTCCTGCTGGCGCGCAAAGACGTAGCCAACGCCGCGCACCGTCAGGATGCGCTTCGGGTTCTTCGGGTCGGCCTCGATGGCGGCGCGGATGCGGCCCATGTGGACGTCGATCGAGCGGTCGAAGGCTTCCAGTTCCCGGCCGCGTACCGCTTCCATGATCTGGTCGCGCGTCAGCACGCGGCCGGCGCGCTCGGCCAGTGCAACCAGCAGGTCGAACTGGTAGGAGGTGAGTTCGCACGCCCGCCCGTGGACGGTGACGGTGCGCGCGTCGCGGTCGATGGCCAGCGAGCCGAAGCGCAGTTGCTGGCCGGCCGGGGCGCCGTTGTCACTGCGCCGGCGCAGGATGGCGCGGATGCGCGCCAGCAGCTCGCGTGGCTCGAAGGGTTTGGGCAGGTAGTCGTCGGCGCCCATTTCCAGGCCGATGATGCGGTCCATCGGATCGCCCTTGGCGGTCAGCATCAGGATCGGGGTCTGCGCCAGGTTGCCCGGCAGGGCGCGCACGCGCCGGCAGACCTCCAGCCCGTCCATGTCGGGCAGCATCAGGTCGAGGATGACGAGTTGCGGCGGCGCCTCGGCACCTTGCAGCCGTGCCAGGCCGGCGGTGGCATCCGGCGCGTGGCTGACGGTGAAGCCGGACTGCGCCAGGTACTCGCCCACCATGGCGGCCAGGCGGGCGTCGTCTTCGATCATCAGGAGGTGTGGATTCATGCGGGACATCCAGGACAGCAGGCCTCGATCATGCCTGCCGTGCATCGCCTGCGCTTGAAGCGGCGGTAAAGATAGGTAAATCCGGCGCGACCAATGCTATCAAAAGCATAGCGCGTCACGATTTCTGCATAAGGGACTCATGGCGATTTGATGCGTGACGCCAGCCAGACCAGCAAAAGCACCGGCAGCCCGAGCAGGGCGGTGGCGGTGAAGAAGTGGGTATAGCCGAAGGCGTTCACGTAGTCGCCGGAAAAACCGGCTACGAACTTGGGCAGCAGCAGCATCATGGAGCTGAACAGGGCGTATTGTGTGGCCGAGTAGCTGATGTTGGTCAGGCCGGACAGGTAGGCGATGAAGGCCGCCGAAGCGATGCCGCTGGCCAGGTTGTCGGCCGAGATGACGGCGATCAGCGCCGTCACATCATGGCCGTGTCCGGCCAGCCAGGCAAAGAGCAGGTTGCTCGCCGCGCTCAAGGCGGCGCCCAGCATCAGCACCCGCATCACGCCCAAGCGCATCGCCAACGCGCCACCGACAAATGCGCCGGCCAGCGTCATGATGACGCCATAGATCTTGGTCACCGCCGCCACTTCGTCCTTGGTGTAGCCCATGTCGACGTAGAAGGGGTTGGCCATGATGCCCATCACCACGTCGCTGATGCGGTAGACCGCGATCAGTGCCAGGATCAGCGCCGCGTGCCAGCGGTAGCGCTGCAGGAAGTCGGTGAACGGCTCGACCAGCGCGCCGCGCAGCCACTCGCCGAGGTTGCGCGCCGGCGGCAGTTCGCGGCGGGCCGGCTCGGCGCTCAGCAGCACCGTCAGCACCCCCGGCAACATGCTGGCGGCCATCACCAGGTAGGCAGTCTGCCAGGCGGCGTTCTGGTAGCCGGTGGCGTCGACCTCGGCGCGCGCGGCCAGCCACAGCACGCCGGCACCGGCCCAGATCATGGCCAGGCGGTAGCCGGTCTGGTAGGCCGCCGCCAGCGCTGCCTGGCGTTCACTGCCGGCTGACTCGATGCGGAAGGCGTCCAGCGCAATGTCCTGCGTGGCCGAGCCGAAGGCCACCAGCAACGCGCACCACACCAGCGGCTGCAAGCCCAGCTGCGGGTCGCTGACCGCCATGCCGACCAGGCCGGCCATGATGACGGCCTGCGACAGCAGCAGCCAGCTACGCCGGCGACCCAGCCAGTGTGTCAAACCCGGTAGCGGCAGGCGGTCCACCAGCGGCGCCCAGGCCCACTTGAAGGCATAGGCCAGGCCGACCCAGCTCAGGTGACCGATGGTGCTGCGGTCGACGCCGGCCTCGCGCAGCCGGAAGCTCAGCGTGCCCAGCACCAGCAGCAGCGGCAGGCCGGCGGCGAAGCCCAATGCCAGCATGCGCAGCGTCGGCGGCTCCCGGTAGACGCGCAGGGTGGCGAGCCAGGAGCTCTTGATTTGGCTGGGTTCGGTGGCACTTGAGGACATGCAGGAATAATAAGCGCAGCCCTGTTTCATTTGGACCATGGACACCCGCCCGCTCATTCGAGACACCTCAACGTTGCGTCCGCGCCGCTGGCTGGCGTGGGGGCTTGTGCTGGGCGTGCTGGCACTGCCTTTGCAGGCGCGCGAAGGCGTGGAGGTGGGCAAGAACTCGGCTTTCAGCCAGCTGGTGCCGGCCGAGGAAGTGGAGCACAGTGCAGCCCAGCAGTACGAGCAGCTGCTGGCACAGGCCCGAGCCAAGAAGGCGCTGGCGCCGCCCGACCACCCGCAACTGCAGCGCCTGCGCGCCATTGCGCGCAAGATCATTCCGCACGCATTGGCCTGGAACCCGCGGGCGCGCGACTGGCGTTGGGAGGTCAACCTGATCGGCTCCTCGCAGGTCAATGCCTTCTGCATGCCGGGCGGCAAGATCGTGTTCTACACCGGTATCTTGGACAAGCTGCAGCTCAGCGACGACGAAGTGGCCATGGTCATGGGTCACGAGGTGGCGCATGCGCTACGCGAGCACGCACGCGAGCGCATGGGCAAGAGCGCTGTCACGCACGGCGCAGCGCGCATTGGTGGCGTGTTGGCGGCTGGTCTGCTGGGCATCGATCCGCGGCTGACTGACACGCTGGCGCGCGGCGGCGCCAACCTGCTGACATTGGAGTTCAGTCGCGAGGACGAGTCCGAGGCCGACCTCGTGGGCATGGAACTCGCCGCGCGCGCCGGCTACGACCCGCGTGCCGGCATCAGCCTGTGGCAGAAGATGGCTGCGGCCAGCCAGGGCGGGCCGCCGCAATGGCTGTCCACCCATCCGTCGAGCAAGACGCGCATTGCCGACATCGAGAAGAACCTGCCCAAGGTGTTGCCGTTGTATAAAAAGTAGCACCCCCGACTCTCTCTCGCCACTGCGTGTGGCTCGCATCCCCCCTTAAGGGGGCGACACCGGTGGCCCGGCTATGCCGGTTCCACGGCGTCCCACGGGATTCAGGCTCAGGTGCCGCCGACAAACGGGTTGGTCTGGCGTTCGCGGCCGAAGGTGCTTTCGGGGCCGTGGCCGGGGATGAACACCGTGTCGTCGCCCATGGGCCACAGACGCTGCGTGATGCTGTCGATCAGCTGCTGGTGGTTGCCTTGCGGAAAGTCGGTACGGCCGATCGAGCCGGCAAACAGCACGTCGCCGACGAAAGCGCGTTTCGCCTCCGGCGAGTGGAACACCACATGACCCGGGGTATGGCCCGGGCAGTGGCGCACGTTCAGCGTGCAGTGGCCGATGCTGACCGTGTCGCCATCGTGCAGCCAGCGCGTTGGCGTGAACGGCTCGGCGTGCGGCAGGCCGAAGCGCTGGCCTTGCATCGGCAGGCCGTCGATCCAGAACTGGTCGCCCGGGTGCGGGCCGATGATGGGTAAATCCAACTGTTGTGACAGTTCCGCCGTGCCGCCGGCGTGGTCGATGTGGGCGTGGGTGAGCCAGATCTGCTCCAGCGTGACGCCCAGGCGCTTGACGGCAGTTAGCAGCACGTCGAGGTTGCCGCCCGGGTCGATGACGGCGGCTTTCATGGTTTCGTCACACCAGACGATGGAGCAGTTCTGCTGGAAGGCGGTGACAGGGATGGTGGCGTAGCGAAGCATGGTGATACGGTCTGGGGTTTACCCGCGGATCAAAGCACTATACATTCCGTAACAGTAGGGGTGCTGCGCCGGGCCCGCAGGCGGTCCGGCTGGAATCCGGGTTGACTGCGTGCCCATGCCTGCAGCGGCCAGCAAGTTCAAGCATATGCGGGGAGTTTTGATGCAGTCTGCCGAGCCGTTGGGGCCCCTGGAGGAGCAGGACAAGCAGCGCAAGCTCGCTGTCGGCGGTGTGTTCGTCATGATGGTGCTGAGTCTGCTGCTGTGGACCGGCCTGCTGGACATCGACCTGCCGGCCCAGCATTTCCTGCCGCTGCACACCACACTGGAAGTCGCCTCCATCATGGTGGCCATGCTCGGGTTCGGCATCGCCTGGCACGCCTATTCGGCCGAGCGGCCCGGCAACATCGTGCTGCTGGGAGCGGTGCTTTTCGGCACCGGCCTGATCGATTTCGGCCACACGCTGTCCTACGCCGGCATGCCCGATCTGGTCACGCCGGCCAGTCCGCAGAAGGCTATCGCCTTCTGGCTGGCTGCCCGCGCATTGATGGCTGTGGGCCTGCTGGTGATTGCCCTGCGTGCCTGGCAGCCCCTGAAACGCCCGCACACGCGCCATGCGCTCATGAGCGGCGTGCTGGTCTACGTGGCGCTGGTGTACGGCCTGATCCTGTTCCGTCCCCAAGCAGTACCGGTGTTCTTCGTGCCGGGGCAGGGGTTGACCGACCTCAAGGTGCAGCTGGAGTTTGCGCTGGTGGCCGTCTACGGCCTGGCAGCCTGGCTGTTCTACCGCCAGGCGCGGCAGCAGGGCAAGGCTTATGACCTGTTCGCCGCGGCGGCCATTGCCGCCTTGGCGGAGGTGTTCTTCACCCGCTATGCGCGCGTGACCGACCTGGTCAATGCCAGCGGCCATGTCTACAAGATCGTGGGCTATTACTTCATCTACCGCGCGGTATTTGTCGACAGCGTGCGTCAACCCTTTGAGGCCTTGCACACCGCGCTGGGGCAGGAGCGGCAGCGCTCGGCCGAACAGCATTCCTTCGTGCGCACGCTCGACCTGCTGGAGGAAGCCGTGCTGGAGCTGGACCGGCGCGGACGCATCATCAGCGCCAACAGCGGCTGGTGGATGCTGCTGGGCACGGTGCCCACGCCCGATACCAGCCTGCTGGCGCAGTTGCACGACGAGGACCGCAGTGCCTTCGAGCTGCACCTGATCGGGCTGTTCTCGGGCCAGAAGGACGAATTCCGCGGCCGCTACCGTATCCAGACCCAGGCCCGCGCCGAGCAGTGGATGGAATGCCGCTTCGTGGTCGAGCGCGACGACGACGGCGAGGTGATCGGTGCACGCGGCGTGCTGCGCGACATCACCAAGACCTATCTGCAGGAACGCCACATCACCTACATGGCGCTGCACGACGCGCTGACAAGCCTGCCCAACCGCGTGCTGCTGGAGGATCGTATCCGCCAGGCGATCCAGCAGGCGACGCGTACCGGCAACCGTGTCGGTGTGTGCTTCATCGACCTCGACCACTTCAAGAACATCAACGATGCCTACGGCCACAAGGCCGGAGATGCCCTGCTGCTGTCGCTGTCGCAGCTGCTCAAGAGTTGCCTGCGCGACGGCGACACGCTGGCGCGTTGGGGCGGCGACGAGTTCGTGGTGCTGCTGCCTGACCTGACTTCGGCCGATTCCGTGCGCCAGGTGGCCCAGAAGATGGTGGAGGCCATGCGGCAGACCCTGATGCTCGATGACCTGGCCATCAACGCCACCTTCAGCATGGGCATTGCGGTCTACCCCGACGACGAGAGCAGCGGTGACATCGATGGCCTGCTGGCCCAGGCCGACCGTGCCATGTTCTATGCCAAATCGCAGGGGCGCAACAACTTCCAGCTGTTTGCCGACATGGCGAGCAAGGGGTTGGGCAAGAAGGAGCTTTACATCCAGACCCGGCTGGCCCAGGCCATCCGCGAGCAGCGGATTGCAGTCTGGTACCAGCCCTTGGTGGCAGCGCAATTGCAGGCCGACGGTCGCCCGCGGCTGGTCGGCGTCGAGGCGCTGGCGCGCTGGCACGACCCGGACCTGGGCTGGATCTCACCCGACAGCTTCATCCCCATGGCCGAGAACCTGGGTTTGATCGGGGAGCTCGGGCATCTGGTGCGGCGCCAGGCCTTCGAGCAGTTCCGCCTCTGGCGCCAGACCCATCCCGAGCTCACGCTGGCCATCAACATCTCCAAGCGCCAGCTGTTCGCGTCCGACTTCATGATCATGCTGCAGAACGACATCGAGCACTACGGGCTGGACCCGCGCGCCGTGGTGCTGGAAGTCACCGAGTCGGTGGCACTGATGGACGTGGAGTTCGCCGAAGACCGGCTGCGCCAGCTCTCCGCGGCGGGCTATACGCTGGCCATCGACGACTTTGGCACCGGCTACGCCTCGCTGTCGCAACTGCACGAGCTGCCGATCGGCGAGCTCAAGATCGACATCTCCTTCGTCCGCCGGGTGCACAGCACGGAGGGCCTGCGCATGGCGCAGGGCATGTCAGCCTGGCGCAGGCACTGCGCCTGCGCACGGTGGCCGAGGGCGTGGAGGACGAGAGCACCGCTGTCGTGCTGCGCCAGCTCGGTGTCGACGTGCTGCAGGGCTACCACTTCGCACGCCCCTGCCCGGCCAGCGAACTGGGCGAACTGCCCTTGTTCAGCCAGTGCGAACCGTTGCCTGGCTGAGGCGAGACCCATCAGCTTTCGGCCGCCAAGCCATAAGCGCTGTGTGTTGCGTCAACCCGCACAATTGCACTCATGAATCCGACGACTGCCGCCGACACTGCCACCCGATTGCTGCCCACTGACGATCTGCAGCGCGACATGCTGCACAACGAGGTGCATGCCCGGCCGTCGGCGCGCATCCGCCTGCCGGCGCTGGTGATCTATGTGGCGGTGCTCAACGAGGGCGTCACACGCGAGCAGGAGTGCGCGCACTTGCGCCGCCTGCCCGGCCAGCAGGCGCTGACGGTCGAGCAGATGCAGGGCAACTTCCTGCGTCTGCGCTGTGAGGGCTACACCGTCAAGTGGGAGCGCCACACCGAGTTCACGCGCTACTCCATCGTGCAGCCGCTGCCGGCCGGCGCGGCGCTCGGTGCCGGCAACCCGGAGTTGCTGTCGGCGCTGGTGGTGGCGCCCGAGTGGCTGCGTGACATCCCGGGGCGCACCATTGCTGCCGTCAAGCTGGCCATGGTGCATGGTGACCTGAATACCCCCGAGGCGACCATGGCGCAGGCGCGTCACTGGTTTGGCGACCACACGGTGGTGGCCTCGGTGCTGGGCAACAACGGCCACTCCTGGGCGGTGACCGACTTCATGCTGCGCGACAGCGGCTTCGAACGCATGCTGGTGATCGCGCCGCCCGGCACGTCGGAAACACGTGCCGGCCGCATCTCGCAGCGGCTGCTGGAGTTCGAAACCTATCGCCTCATGGCCTTGCGTGGCCTGCCGGTGGCCAAGACGCTGGGGCCGGTGCTGGCTGCGGCCGAGAACCAGCTGGCCGACATCACCGCGCGGCTGGAACACAAGACGGCCTCCGACCAGGAGCTGCTCGACACCCTGGTGTCGCTGGCCGCGCGCATCGAACGCGCTACCGCCGAGCATGACTACCGCTTCTCCGCCACCCGCGCCTACGACACCCTGGTGCAGCAGCGTCTGGCCGAGTTGCGTGAAAAGCCGGTGCCGGGTACCCAAACCTTGGGCGAGTTCATGCAGCGCCGCCTGTCGCCAGCCATCGCCACCGTGGCAGCCACGGCGCAGCGCCTGGCCTCGTTGTCGGAACGGGTATCGCGCACCAGCGCGCTGCTGCGCACGCGGGTGGACATTGCCACTGAGGTGCAGAACCAGCAGCTGCTGGAGAAGCTCACCCGCGGCCAGGCCTTGCAGTTGCGCCTGCAGACCACCGTGGAAGGCCTGTCGATCGCGGCCATTTCCTACTACGTGGTCAGCCTGCTGCTGTACGGCGTCAAGGCTGTCAAGGCTGCGGGCGTGCCGCTGGACGTCGAGATCGCGACCGGCGCCTTGATTCCGCTGGTGCTGTGGGGCGTTTGGCGCACCACGCGGCGCATCCACGAGAAGCTGCAGGTCACGCACTGACGCCCACCCGCAGCACGACAGAAGCACAAGGAGTTCAGGCATGAACATGCCCGCCCGTATCACCGTCATCGGCGCCGGCTTCGGCGCGCTGTCCACCGTGCGCGAACTGCGCCGCCGCGACGCCCAGGCCGAGATCACCCTGGTGGCCCCGCGCGCCGAGCTGCACTACCTGCCCGGCATCATCTGGATCCCGGCCGGCCTGCGCACGCGCGAACAGCTGGTGCTGCCGCTGGCCAACTTCTTCCGGCGCATGGCCGTGCGCCACGTGCAGGCCGAGGTGACAGGCCTGCGCGAGGGCGGCCGCGTGGTCGACACCACGGCCGGCGAGCTGCGCAACGATGCGCTGGTGATCGCCAGCGGCGGGCGCTTCATCAAGAAGCTGCCCGGCATCGAGCATGCGCTCACGCCCTGCGAGGGCATCACCGTAGCCGAGCAGATCCGCGACCGCCTGCGTGCCCTGCGCGGGGGCACCATCGCGCTGGGTTTTGCCGGCAATCCGAACGAGCCCAGTGCGGTGCGCGGCGGGCCGATGTTCGAGTTCCTGTTCGGCATCGACGAACAGCTCAAGCGCGAGGGCCGGCGCGACCAGTTCGAACTGGTGTTCTTCAACCCCATGAAGGAACCAGGCAACCGGCTCGGCCCCAAGGCCGTGCAACACCTGCTGGCCGAGATGGCGCGGCGCGGCATCAAGACCCACCTGGGTCACAAGATGGTGCGCTTCGAGGCCGACAAGGTGGTGACCGAAGGCGGCGAGTTCGCGGCCGACCTGATTCTTTTCATGCCGGGCATGACGGGCAATGCCTGGTTCGACCAGACGGAGCTGCCGCGCTCGCCCGGCGGGCTGCTGAAGGCCGACGCGGATTGCCGCGTGGAAGGCACCGAGCACGTCTACGTGGTGGGCGACTCCGGCAGCTTCCCCGGCCCCGACTGGATGCCCAAGCAGGCGCACATGGCCGATTTGCAGGCCGCCGCGGCGGCGCAGAACCTGCTGGCCGGTCTGCGCGGCCAGGCGGCCTCCGCCACTTTCAAGGTGGAGCTGCTGTGCATCATCGACGGGCTCACCCAGGGCACGCTGGTCTGGCGCACGCCCGCGCGCAACATCGTGCTGCCGCCCATGCGCCTGATGCACTGGGCCAAGCGCTGGTTCGAAGGGCTGTACCTGCGCAAGTACCGCTGAGGGGCCACGCGCCGCGCTGACGGCGCGATGCCACAGCCCAGTTCGGCGCTGCCGACTCTGAGCAGGGCGGCGCGCCTCGCGCTGTCTGTTGATTCCGCCGTTTCGCCCCACTGGCGGCATGCGTCATGGACGGCGCCAAACGGCTGCAATGCCCAATGCCGGGGCGTTGTCGGGCGTTCTTCCTTGGTGCCCGCCGCACCAACAGGGGGTGCGCAACATCTCATCCCGAGTTCAAACCAGGGCAAGACCCGGCGTGCCGTCGTCATGGACACGGCAGCGCCAGGGTTGGATGGGGAAATCCGGGGTTGGCATAAGAAATGCTTTATCGAGCTTGCAGAGTATTACTGCAAATGCATTTCGTAATACCGTCAACCGTAAAGGAGTTCACCATGACGTCAGGCAAGACCTCGAACTTTTTCCGCCGCTGGCTGGCCCGGGTCGTGCTGCCCGTGGCCGCCGCCTGCACCTTCGGTGCCCAGGCGGCGCAGCCATTGAGCATCGGCTACAGCGACTGGCCGGGCTGGGTGGCGTGGCAGGTGGCCATCGACAAGGGCTGGTTCAAGGAAGCCGGCGTCGACGTCAAGTTCGAGTGGTTCGACTACTCGGCGTCGATGGATGCCTTCGCCGCCGGCAAGATCGACGCCGTCACCATGACCAACGGCGACGCGCTGGTGACCGGATCGGGCGGCGGCAAGAGCGTGATGCTGATGCTGACCGACTACTCGAACGGCAACGACATGATCGTCGCCAAGCCGGGCATCAAGAGCCTGAAGGACCTCAAGGGCAAGAAGATCGCTCTGGAGCAGGGGTTGGTCGAGCATCTGTTGCTGCTCAACGGGTTGAAGAAAGCCGGCCTCAAGGAATCCGACGTGACGCTGGTCAACGTGAAGACCAACGAGACGCCACAGACGCTGGCGTCGAAGGACATTGCGGCCGTCGGCGCCTGGCAACCGGTGGCCGGCGAGGCCATGAAGGCAGTGCCGGGCGCCAAGCCCATCTACACCTCGGCGGACGAGCCGGGCCTGATCTACGACGTCCTCGCAGCCAGCCCGACGAGCGCCAAGAACCGTCGCGCCGAGTGGCTGAAGGTACTCAAGGTCTGGGACCGTGTGGTGGCCTACATCAACGATCCGAAGACGCAGCCCGATGCTGTGAAGATCATGGCCGCCAAGTCAGGTATCAGCCCGGCCGAGTACCTGCCGCTGCTCAAGGGCACGAAGCTGCTGAGTCTCGAGGAAGGCCGCAAAATCTATGTCAAGGGCAACGGCTTCGACTCGCTCTACGGTTCGACCCGAGCCGTCAACGAGTTCAACGTCGGTGCGGGCGTCTACAAGAAGCCGGAAAACATCGACGCCTACCTCGATCCTTCCTTCACGCACGCCAAGTGACGGCGCGGGCACATTGAGCGGGACGGGCAGGCGATGAGCGCGAGCATGACGACATCGGTGGTGCGGCTGGTTGCGTCGCGGCAACGCACGCTGCTGGCGATCGGCTCCTTCGTGCTGCCCCTGCTGATCTGGTGCGCGGTCAGCTATCTGCCCTTCATCTGGCATCCCAAGGTCTTGATCGAGGAGGCGGGCGGTGTCGATTACTTCCGCGTCGGCATGCTGGTCGACCGCGAGGAGTTTGCGCAGCAGCTGCAGGAGATGCGGGAGCAGGGGCAGGCTGTGCCGGCGGGCAAGCCCGCCAACCCGATCTACCTGCCGGCGCCGCACCAGGTCGCCGAAGCCTTCTACCGCGGCTTCACCACCGCGCCGGAAAGTCGCGACGGTGTCTGGCTGCATCAGAGCCTGTGGCACAGCATCCAGATCATCTTCTGGGGCTTCGTGCTGTCCTCGCTTGTCGGTGTGCCGCTGGGCATTCTCTGCGGTACCTATGCCACCCTGGGGCGTCTGCAGGAGCCGTTCATCGAGTTCTTCCGCTACTTGCCGGCACCGGCTTTCGGGGCGCTGGCGGTGGCGGTGCTCGGCATCTACGACGGCCCCAAGATTGCCATCATCGTCATCGGCACCTTCTTCCAGCAGGTGCTGGTGATCGCCAACACCACCCGCAAGCTGGACCCGACGCTGATCGAGGCCGCCCGCACCCTGGGCACGCGCGGCCTGCACCTGATCACCAAGGTGGTGCTGCCGGGAATCCTGCCCGACCTCTACCGCGACCAGCGCATCCTGCTGGGCTGGGCCTGGACCTATCTGATCGTTGCCGAACTCATCGGTGCGAGTTCCGGCATCACCTGGTACATCACCCAGCAGGCGCGCTACCAGCATTTCGAGAACGTCTACGCCGCCATCGTGATCATCGGTGTCATCGGCTTCGGCAGCGACGTGCTGCTTGAACGGCTGGGTCGCCGGTTGTTCCCCTGGGATCGCGAATAGGAGCGCACATGAGCGACGCCATGAGCCGGACTGACGGCCTGCCAAGCTACCTCGAACAATCGGACGCGGTGCGTGCGCGCTTCGAGCGCATCCGGCAGCGCGAGGTCATCCTCGAGGTCAAGGGGCTGCACAAGCGTTACGTGTCGGCCCACGGCGAGACCGAGGCGCTGCGCGACATCCATTTCAAGGTGCACCGGCGGGAGTTCGTCTGCGTCATCGGCCCGTCGGGTTGCGGCAAATCGACGCTCATCCGCATCCTGGCCGGCCTGGAGCGCCACAGCGCCGGCGACGTGCTGCTCGATGGCAAGCCGGTCAGCGGCCCCGGGCGCGACCGCGGCATGGTGTTCCAGGGCTATTCGCTGTTTCCCTGGCTCACGGTCAAGAAAAACGTGATGTTCGGTCCCGAGATGAGCGGCCATGGCCGTGACGCCTCCGAACGCGAGGCGCGGCTGTGGCTGGATGTGGTCGGTCTGTCGAAATTCGCCGATGCCTATCCCCACCAGCTCTCTGGCGGCATGCGTCAGCGCGTCGCCATTGCCAGAGCCTTGGTCAACCAGCCGCGCATCCTGCTGATGGACGAGCCGTTCGGCGCCCTCGATGCCCAGACCCGCGCCAAGATGCAGACGCACCTGCTGGAGATCTGGCGCAACCTCGACATCACCGTCCTGTTCATCACCCACGACCTGGACGAGGCGATCTACCTGGCCGATCGCATTCTCGTGCTCAAGGCGCACCCGGGTGAAGTACAGGAAGTGATCGAAGTGCCGGTGCCGCGCCCGCGTTCGCCTGCCCAGTTCGCGGATCCCGAATTCCGCGCCACCAAGGCCCGCCTGGAGGCGCTGATCCATCCGCCGGAAGAGGCGGCCGAGCTCGCGGCTGCCGCCGCCGAAGACGCGACCGTGAAGCCACAGGTGATTCGCTTCACCGACGTCGCTGACAACGTGGAGTAAGCCAACGATGCGCTGGTCCGATATCACCTGGGAAGAACTGCCGAGCGTGCTGGCGCGCTGCGGCCACGCCGCCATGCTGCCGGTGGGTGCAACCGAGCAGCACGGCCCGCATCTGGGCTGCGGTGTCGACAGTGTGATTGCGGAGGAGCTGTGTGCCGAGGTCGCGCGGCTCACCGGGGTGCCGATGCTGCCGACGCTTCCCTATGGCTGCTCGCTGGGCCACAGCCGCCGCTGGCCGGGCACCATCGGCATCACGCCACCCGCCCTGATCGAATTCGTTCGGCAGATTGGCGAGTGGGCTTACCACGGCGGCGTGCGCCGGCTGTTCATCGTCAATGCTCATGTCACCAACGCGGCGCCGCTGCGCTGTGCGCTCGAAATGCTGCGGGCCGAGCATGACGACCTGATGGTGACCGTCATCAACACCGCCCAGCTCAGCGAGCGGGTGCGCGAGTTCCACTTCGCCGATGCGGCGGACTGGCATGCGAATGACGCCGAGACCTCGGTGATGCTCGCCATCGCGCCCGCCTTGGTTCGGCCACAGCGGCTGGCTGCGGCTGACGACGTGGACCGCACCGGCTGCTGCGTCTTTCCGCACCCGGTCAACCGCACCAGCCGCAACGGCGTCACCGGACGCCCGAGCCAGGCCACGGTCGACAAGGGCCGGCAGTGGTTCGGCTGGCTGGTCGAGGATCTGGCGGCGCTGGTGCGGCGCGGCTGTACCGAGACGCCGCCCCTCGATGCTTCCTATTTCGACGTCCTGGCGACGCCATCCCTGCAACACGCTACCAAGGAAAACCCATGATCCACGAACGTAACTTCGACATCGCACGCCTGGAGAAAGAGCTGGCCGACAAGGGCGTGAAGTACTGCATAGGCGCCTACGTGGACATCCACGGCGTGCCCAAGGCCAAGGTCGTGCCGCTGCACCATCTGGCCCACATGGCCAAGGGGTCCGAGCGCTACACCGGCTATGCGCTCGACGGTCTCGGTCAGGCGCCCAACGACGACGAACTGACCTCGGTGCCCGATTTCAGCCGGCTGATCCAGCTGCCTTGGGAGCCGAAGATCGCCTGGATTCCGGCCGACAACCACTTCCAGGGCAAGCCCTACGCGCTCAACACCCGCGTGGCGCTGCAGAACCAGCTGGCCGAGGCGGCCAAGCTGGGCTACGGCATGAACCTGGGCATCGAATGCGAAGTGTTCCTGCTGCGCCAGGAGGCCGATGGCCGCCTGACCGTGCCGGATGCGGAAGACAAGCTGAGCAAGCCGTGCTACGACGTGCGGGGCTTCACCAACAACTTTGCCTGGCTCGACCAGATGGCCAGCGCGATCAATGCGCTCGGCTGGGATCTCTACTCCTTCGACCACGAAGACGCCAACGGCCAGTTCGAATTCGATTTCCAGTACGCCGACGCGCTGACTACCTGCGACCGTCTAACCTTTTTCCGCTTCATGGCCAAGCACTATGCGCGCGAGCAGGGCTTGCTGGCGACGATGATGCCCAAGCCCTTCGTCGACAAGACCGGCAACGGCGCGCACTTCAACATGTCGCTCTACGACCTGGGCAGCGGCCAGAACCTGTTTGCCTGCGACCCGAAGGATGACCCCCACGGCATCGGCCTCACCCGGCTCGGCTACCAGTTCGTCGCCGGCATCCTCAAACACGGCCGCGCGTTGTGCGCCGTGTTTGCGCCGACGGTGAACAGCTACAAACGCCTGGTGCGCCGCGGTGCCATGAGCTACTTCTCGTGGGCGCCGGTGTTCAACTCCTACGGCTCGAACAACCGCACCAATTCCGTCCGCATCCCGGCAGGCGGCGGTCGCTGCGAGTCGCGCAACGCCGACGGCGCCGTCAATCCCTACCTCGCGGCGACGCTGGTGCTGGCCGCCGGCCTCGAGGGCATCCGCGAGGGCCTCGACCCGGGGCGGCCGAACGAGGACAACCTGTACGCCATCTCCGAGGAGGAGCGGCGCGCGCGCGGCATCGAGTTCCTGCCGCAGACGCTGCAGGAGGCGGTAGCGGCTTTCGCCGCCGATCCGCTGATGGAGGCCGTGCTGGGCAAGGAACTGCGTGACGAGTTCATCCGCTACAAGAGCCAGGAG